>Ga0308175_100000582_pt1 | contig 24758 bp, 14 predicted proteins | sample PhyCR1_3_FD_203893 | JGI IMG/M metagenome (GOLD analysis project Ga0308175, IMG submission 203893) | Soil microbial communities from UC Gill Tract Community Farm, Albany, California, United States - DLSLS.C.R1 | ecosystem: Environmental > Terrestrial > Soil > Agricultural land | place: USA...
CCCCACCACCTCTCCCACCACCGCCCCCTCTCCCACCGACGTCAACGGCCTCAAGGACGAGGAAAAGCACCGCCTCGAACAGGAAGTCCGCGGCCTCCCCGCCCTGGGCAAGTACAACGTCGAAGACGTCATCCAGTTCCGCCTCGAAGACAAGGACCTGCTCGTCTACACCAACCTCGAACCCACCCGCGGCCGCTCCCGCGTCGAGCTCAAGGACATGGACGGCTTCACCATGGTCAACGTCCAGGGCCGCGGCCCCAACGCACCCGCCAAGGTCGCCCCGCGCCAGCCCGCCCAGCCCCAGCCCAACCCGCCGCCGCAACCCCAACCCCCGCAGGGCCAGCAGCCGCTCCTGCCGCAGTACATCCAGTTCGAGCACTACGACCTGGCGAGCCCCAATGCCATCCTCGTCCACACGCAGATCTTCGCCGGCCCCGCCTACGTCCAGGTCGCGCGCGACGTCGAGCTCGTCGCCGAGGACCGCAACATCTCCCTCATCCAGCAGATCCGCCCCGACCGCGGCCAGCCCCAGCCCGACGGCAACGACCCCGCCGTCAAGCTCTTCGTCAAGTACATCAGCAACATCACCGGCGACGTCTCAGTGGACCTGCGCCTCTCGGCCGACAGCATTGCCGAGCTGATCACCCGCTACCCCCGCGAGACCAGCGAGTACCTCCGCCCCATCTTCCGCGACCTGAAACAGGAGATGCTCTTCACCGTCAAAGCCGGCGTCGCCTGGCAGGTCCTCGGCCGCGACCGGACGGCGGAGCCGCAGGCCAATGCCGCCGTCGAGTCCATCCTCCCGCGGCTCAACGCCGGCCAGGCCAAGGACCGCGAGGCCGCCGAGGACGAGCTGCGCAAGCTCGGCCCCGCCGGCGCCGTGGTCCTCATGAAGGTTGATCGCCGCCGGCTCTCCGCCGAGCAGAACGCGCGGATCGACGACGTCCTCGCCCCCTACCACACGCTCGCCGACATCGAAGCCCAGCGCATGTACTCCAACGAGGATTTCCTCCTCGACTGCCTCATGAGCGACGACGCCCAGGTGCGCGAGCTGGCGCTGCGCCGCCTCCGCGACCTGACCGGCAGGGACCTCGCCTTCGACACCACCGCCGACCTCCCCGCCCGAGCCGCCGCCCTCTCCGGCCTCCGCAAGCGCCTCCTCCCCCCGCCCGCCACCCAGGCCGCACAGCCGGCCGGCGCGGTTAAATGAGTGGCACGGCCTGCCCGCCGTGTCTTGCAATCATACAAATTGAAATCACCCGTAGCGCCCCGGCCGCGACCCCCCTAATTCGGCTTCCCCTCCAGCATCGAAAGCAACCCGTTGATGTCGATGGGCTTGGCCATGAACTGCACCGGCTGCCCGTGCAGCGCCGTGTGCTCGTACTCCCCGCTGATCGCGATCACCCGCGACGGCCTGTGCGACTCGGGCAGCCTCATGCAGTGCTGCACCAGCTCGAACCCGTCCATCACCGGCATGCGCAGGTCCGTCAGCAGCACGTCGAACCGCTGCGTCAGTAGGTAACCCAGCGCCTCCTCCCCCTCCTTGGCCACCACCACGTCCGCGCCGGCCTGGCGGATCAGCTTGCTCAGCGCCATCCGCGTCGCCGGATGGTCCTCCACCAACAGCACTCGAAGCCGCTTCGTCAGGACCGGGGCAACATGGGATATCGCAGGCACCATGCTCATCGTTCCCACGCCTTTCTACAACAGGCGGTCATCCTAGCGACCTACTCACTCCACGAGCAACGCCCCACACCCGGCGCCTTCTTCCCTTCCTCCACCTTCCGCCCGGTGCGCAAAGCATGCCCGAAACCCGCGCCCGCGCCTAGACTTCGTCCCGTTGTTGCGGCGGATTATTCCCGCGGCCCTCCGCCTCCTCGTCGTACTTCTCCTCCAACCCCCTTCGCCACTGCCCGTCGGGCCACAGCACCTCGCAAGGCCGGAAATTGGCCTTGTACTCCATCGCCGCACACCCGCGCACCCAGTACCCAAGATAATAATAAGGCAACCCCAGCCGTCGCGCCTGCGCTATTTCGTACATCGCGCTGTAAGTCCCCAGCCCCCGCCGCGCTTCCGCCGGGTCAAAATAAAAGTACACGCTGCTGAGCGACTTCAGCGACAGGTCGCACAACCCCGCCCCCAGCAGCTTCCCCGCGGCATCGCGATAGAGGAACTCCGCCGTCTCCACCGGCGAGTCGTACAGGAACGACGCGAACGACGCCCACCGCTGGTCGCGGTCCCCTTCCTCCGCAGGCGTCTTGCCGTGCCATTGATCCTGGTAGCGGCCATAAAGCTCGAACTTCTCCCCCGTCGCCTCAGGCCGGTCCACCGTCACCAGAACGTCCGAATTCCGCCGCCAGCACCGCCGCTGCGACTTGCTCGGCCGGAATGATTCCACCGGCACGCGGATCGGCAGGCACGCGCGGCAACCGGGGCACACCGGCTGGTACACCACCTTCCCGCTCCGCCGGAATCCCGCGTCCATGAAACGCTGGTACAGCTCGCCGCCCATCCCCCCGCCCCAGAACGCCCGCGTGCGCGCGAGCTTCCCGGGCAGGTACGAGCAGGGGCGTCCCTCGTCCCCCACCATCGGCACGTCCACCGGCGGCTCCCATGCCGGCCAGTCGCAGTGCGGTCCCTCCGGTTGAACGACGCCCAACTCCACGCCGGTATTATAGGGGGGCGCCGCTTTGGATTTACGACGACACCTGCCGCGCGAGATCGTCGAACGCCCGGCGGACATGCGCCCGCTCCTCGGGCGTCAGCGTGATGTTCATCGCGGCGGCGTTGTGCGCCGCCTGCTCGGCGTTGCGGGCACCCACCAGGGCCGCGGTGATGCCCGGCTCGTTGAACGTCCAGTTGATAACGAGCTGCGCGTAGCTCGCGCTGTGCTTCTCGCGCAGCGGATCGAGCTGCTTCAATGCCGCCAGAATCTACTTGCGGCTTTCGACCGTGAAGAACTTGTGCGTCGCCCGGTGGTCGCCGGCCGGGAACTGCCGCTCCGGCGGCACCGCGCCCGCCAAAAGCCCCCGCTCCAGCGGGGAATACACGATTACCGCAATATCGTTCTCCCGACAGAACGGCAGCACGTCCTTCTCAATCCCGCGATTGATCAGCGAGTACGGCGGCTGGTCCGAGGCAATGGGCGCCACCTTGATAGCCTTGGCGAGCCAGTCGGCCGGGTAGTTGCTCACGCCGATCGCGCGGACCTTCCCCTGCTCCTGGAGCTTGACCATTGTCCGGATCGACTCCTCCACCGGCGTGGACACGTCCGCCCAGTGAATCTGGTAGAGATCGATGTAGTCGGTCTGGAGCCGCTTGAGCGACTGCTCGCATTCGTAGGCGATCGAGTACGGCCGAGAGTTTTTGCGGATGACCACGTCCCGCCCCTGGTTATCCTTCTGCGGCCAGGGGTCGGAGCCTTCGTTCTTCGGGTCGTCCCACCGCATGCCGCACTTGGTCGCGATGACGACCCGGTCGCGGCGGCGGCCCCGCAGCGCCTTGGCGACGAGTTCTTCTGAATAGCCCATGCCGTACACCGCGGCGGTGTCGATGGTGTTGACGCCGTTGTCCAGCGACGCGTGGATGGCGGCGATCGCATCAGACTCTTCCGTCCCGCCCCACATCCACCCGCCGATGGCCCAGGCGCCGAAGATGACGGGAGAAACACGCACGTCCGATTGGCCGAGAGTCCTGAGTTCCATGCGGCAATGGTATGCCCGGACCGGCACCGGATTGCCAACCGGGAAAAAGCGGAATCACCCGAGGTAATATGGCGTCGTGGCAACCTTCGTCTCCCGGGCCGGGCTCAAGCTGGAACACGCACTCGAGACGTTCGGCATTGGCGTCACCGGCCTCGTCTGCGCCGACCTGGGGTCGAACGTCGGCGGGTTCGTGGACTGCCTGCTCAGGCGCGGGGCGGCGAAGGTGTACGCGGTCGAGAAGGGGTACGGCGTGCTCGAGTGGCGACTCCGCAAGGACCCGCGGGTGGTCGTGATGGAGCGCACCAACGCGATGCACGTTGAACTGCCGGAGAAGGTGGCGGTGGTGACGATCGACGTCGCGTGGACGAAGCAGAGACACATTCTTCCGGCCGCTCGGCGCATGCTCGCCGACGGCGGGGACGCGGTGACGCTGATTAAGCCGCACTACGAGGCCGAGCCGGTCCTCTTGCGCGGCGGGGTGCTACCGGAGGACGAAGTGGACCGAGTCGTTCAGGCGGTAGCGAAGGAGATCGGGGTGGCAGGTCTTCGACTGCAGAGCATCGTCCGCAGCCCTATTAAAGGAGCGAAGGGCAATGTGGAGGTGTTGGCGTGGCTGAAACCTGTGCCGACGTGAATCACGGAAGGATGGCCGTCGGCTTTCCCGCCACCGTCTTGGGGCTCAGGAAAAGCTGCCACTCGAATGCCTCATCCGGCCAGGGGGAATTCGGCGAATCGGTGGCCGCCGGGGAAGCCGACGCTTGGACCCAGCCGTTGGCCCGGAGATCGTCGAGCGTAATCGACAGGTTCGCGTCGGAGTTGAACACGCCGTACACCGGGTCCCAGATGACCAGCGTCCCCGGCGGCGGCTGGCGGATGGTGGACTTGTGCCATACCCGACATCGATCAAGGTCGTTTTTGCTGAGGTCAAGGTAGTAGAACAGGCCGGGGTGTGAGAGCATGACGTAGGGGTAGTCTTTGCGAAGCGGGCTGAATTGCGGGAGGGACCTGTACCACGCCGCGACCTGTTCGGCGTGGTTCCAATCGTCGGCCTGACGGAGCGGGATCACGCCGTAGTAGCAATTGGTCAACACGGGCAGCGCGATTGCAATGCCGGCGACGAGGAATGGGCGCTTCCATTCGAAACGTGTGAACGCCCATTCCCACCCTTTGGCCGAGAGCAGCGCCCAGAACGGCGTCGCGACGAGCATGTAACGCAGCTCGCCGTTGGAGGCCATTTTGCCGAGGAAATACAGGACGGAGTGGGCGAGCAGGACGAGTGCCGGAATGCAGGCGATGACAATCTGGCAGCGCTGCAAATGAGCGCCGTTCGTCTCCGCCGGTCGTCGGAGGCTCCGCCACATTCCGATCCACATGAAGGGGAAGACCAGCGGAGATACGACGGCGGGAAGCAGCGCGACGAAGTGGAGCGGGTGGCCGCGCGAGTAGAGGCTTGTGGCGGCGTACGGCCAATGGTGCGGCAGCCAGGCGAGCCACTGGAGCGTCGTGGGCAGGTGAACGTGAAGGCCGAACAGGCCGAGCCCTTCCGGGTACGGCTCGCGCCCGTAGAGCACCCACCCGGCATATTCCCACAACAAGACCGGCACCGGCAGCAGCAGCAGCGCCGGCCAACGGCGGTGCAGCACCAGTGCCGCGGCGGCGAGCAGCAGGAAGCCGAAGCCCTCCGGCCGGCCGAGCGGCGTGATTCCCACCAGGAACGCGAACAGCAGCCACCGCCTGGTCTGGTACGCCCAGAACGCCGCCGCCACCAGCGCGGCGAAGGGCATCTCGGTCAGCTCGCTGAACGAATGCAGGAAGAACAATGGCTGGCCGAGCGTAAACATCAGCGCCAGGGCCGGCCAGCGATATCCCTGGTTGCGTGCGATGCGCCACGTGAACAGGGCCGTGGCGAGCGCCAGCAGCAGGCTGGTCACCCGCACGCCGATCAGGCCGGCGAAGTGCGCGCCGAAGGAGTACACGCCGGTGCACAGCGGCCGACCCCACACGTCCACGAAGTACGCCGGCTCGTGAAAGCTGAAGCGCGCGAAGAGGTAATGCGTGCACCCGTCGGCTTCGAGGAATCCTTTGCTCGTCACTGCGGAGACGAGCGAAAGTGCCGAGAAAATCAGGATCGTTCCGATGACGGCGACCCGTGGACGCGCGCTTCGGGCATCCGTAGGGGATTCGGTCGTGGGAGCAGGCGAAGCAACGGCCGGGGAGTGCATCCGGTAGGTCATTATGGGGCGGGCGGGCCGGGAGGCAATCGGCCTGCCACGCGTCATTCCGCATCGTGTCGCTCTGACCGCGTGGAAGTTGACGCGAGAACGGCCCGGAGTAACTTACGTTCCGGGCAGTTTTTCTGCGGTCGTGCGTCGTCTGCAAACCAACAGGAGAGCGCTATGGCGGTCGTGAGGTACGGGATCATCGGTTGCGGTGCGATCGGTCAGCGGCGGCACATCCCGGAGGCGGCGGCGAACCCCAATGCCAAGCTCGTCGCGCTGGCCGACGCGAACAAGGAACGTGTCGAGGAGCTGGGTAAAAAATACGGCGCCCGCCCTTACACCGATCACAGGCAGCTCATCGCCTCGCCGGACGTGGACGCCGTCGTCGTGGCCGGCCCCAACGCCACGCACGCGCCGATGACACTCGAGGCGCTTCAGGCGGGCAAGCACGTCCTCTGCGAGAAGCCGATGGCGACCAGCCGCGACGACGCCAAAGCCATGATCGACACGTCGAAGAAGGTCGGAAAGTTCCTCATGATCGGTCTGAACCAGCGCCTCATGGGTCCGCACCAGAAGGCGAAGGAAGTCCTGCAGAGCGGCAGGCTCGGGAAGGTGATCGCGTTCCGCACGGCGTTCAAGCATCCCGGCCCCGAGGGGTGGTCGGTGGACAAGAACAAGTCGTGGTTCTTTCAGAAGCAGGCCGCGTTCATGGGCGTCAGCGGGGACTTGGGCGTGCACAAGGTGGACCTGATGCGCTGGCTCCTTGGCCAGGAGTTCACCGAAGTCGGCGGGTTCATCTCGACGCTGCACAAGTGCGACCCCGAAGGCAAGCCGCTGGCGCTCGACGACAACGCGTTTCTCATCCTCAAGACAAAACAGGGCGTCGTCGGCAGCATGATCCTTTCGTGGACCAACTACGGCACTGAGGAGAATTACACGGTGCTCTACTGCGAGAAGGGCGTGCTCTCGCTTGGTCTCGATCCCAGCGCCAACGTCATCGTGGATTGCGAAGGTAAGAAGGAAGGCTTCAACGCCGGCGAGATGGCGACGAACCTCAAGCAGACCAACAGCGGCATCATCGACCTGTTCACGAAGAGCATTCTGGAAAACAAGCCGCCGGAGATTAACGGCTATGAGGGGTACCAGTCACTGGACGTGATCCTGACCGCGATGGAGGCGTCCCAGGAGGGTAAGACGCTGAAGGTGAAGGGGTGGGAGGGGGCGAGAGCGTGAATACGTGAATAGAACACGTGATTACGTGACAAATGCTTTGATGGCAATCACGTCATCACGTAATCACGCGGCCGAAGCGCTGTTCAATCCAGCGGCTTCAGCTTGATGTTCTTAAACCACACGTTGTGGTCGTCCTGCTTGTCGTGATCCTGGAGGCCGATGTGGCCTTCGCGGGGTTTGTCCTTCAGGGATTTTTTGAACTTGTTCTTGGTGCCGTCGATGCTCTTGCCGGGCTGGGTGTACTGGTCGAGGTCGGCCTGGATGATCTGCTCGCCGTTGAAGACGACCTTGATGATGTTCTTGTCGGCGGTGATCTCGATGTGGTTCCACTCGCCGGCCGGCTTGCTCATTTCCTTTGAGGGGGCGAGGACGTCGTAGAGGGCGCCGCAGGTGTGCTTGTCGGGCTTGTGGCCGTGGGTGTCCTCGATCTGAATTTCCGAGCCGGTCTGGGTGGGGTCCTTGGGGTCGCCGACGCGCACGTAGATGCCGCTGTTGGTATTGGGGGCAACTTTGAAGTCGAGGGAGAGGATGAAGTCCTTGTACTTCTGCCTGGTATAGATGATGTAGCCGCCGGCCTTATGGGGGTTGATGGCGCCGTCCTGGATGTTGGCGGTGGGCAAGGGCACGCCGCCCTTGAGCGGCGCGGCGAGCCACTGGTCGGCGGAGTGGCCGTCGAACAGCATGACCCAGCCGTCTTTTCTTTCCTGGTCGGTGAGTTGGTTGTCGGCGGCAAGGGCCGCAAAGGGAATGGCGACGAGAGCGATGAAGAGGAGTTTCATGTGTTGATGGTTAGTGGCTCAGCGGTTTAATCATGACGTTCTTGTACCAGCACTCGTGGCCGTGGTCCTGGAAGCCGATGTAGCCTTCGCGGGGGAAGTCCTTCAAGGCGAGTTTGTACTTGTTCTTGGTGCCGTCGGCGTTCTTGCCGGGCTGGGTAAACTCGTCAAGATTGACGTCGATGATCTGCTCGCCGTTGAGGACGACCTTGATGATGTTCTTGTCGGCGGTGATCTCGATGTGGTTCCATTCGCCGGCGGGCTTGCTCATCTCCTTCGTGGGCGCGACCGAGTCGTAAAACGCGCCGCAGGTGTGCTTGTCGGGCTTGTGCCCGTAGGAGTCGAAGATCTGTATTTCGAAGCCGCTCTGGACGGGGTCCTTCGGCTTGCCGGTGCGAATGAAGATGCCGCTGTTGCAATCCTTGGAGACCTTGAAGTCGCAGGAGAGGATGAAATCGCCGAACTTCTGGTCGTAGTAGCTGACGTACCCGCCGCCTTTGCGCGGGTTGAAGGAGCCGTCCTGTGCCGCGTCGGCGGGGACGGGGTGGCGGGGGCCTTTCTTCGGGTCATCGACGAACCACTTCGAGGTGTCGTGGCCGTCGAAGAGGAGGATCCAGCCCTCCTGCTTCTGCTGATCGGTGAGCTGGTTGTCCGCGGCGCGCGCGGGGACGGCGGCCAGCGAGACGGCGACGAGCACGGCGTAGGATAAGCGAGTAGTCATGCGCATAGGGTCCTCCTGTGTTCTGTAATACATCGCACGCGCGGCGGCGCTGCGGGGGTGGTTTATTCGGTACTACCCGCAAGGGTGATCGATCGGCCGGCGTGAAGCAAGCCCGGGCGCCGCCGTCACTTTGACACCGAACAACAAGCTACTAGACTGGAAAAGGATTACCTCGCAGGGCAGCGCCGGCGGGATGTTCTCGCCCTGTGGCGCGGGGTACGGCGCACGATGGCAACGTACGGGCAATACGAGACGGTGCAGGAGCTGGCCCGCTCGGGTTTCGGCTCGGTCTCGACCGCACGGCCGCAGGGGACGCAGGAAACGGCGGGGTTCGTCGTCAAGGCATTCCACCCGTCGGTCCACATCCTAGGGGCCGACGCCGTCAAGCCGGCGATCGACACGTTTCTGGACCGCGCCCGCTGCCAGCAAAGGGCGGCGGGGGAGGGGGCGTCGCACTGGGTCAAGGTCCTGGAGATGGGCGCGGACGAGGAGAGCGCCTATTTCGTCACGCGCCACTACAACCGCTCGGCCCAGAAGCTGATCAACACCCGCGTGAAACTGACGGATGCCGCGCTGCTGCGGGTGGTGGAGAGCATTCTGAAGGGTCTGCAGGAACTGAAGGCGAGCTGCGCGCGGTCGCACGGCAACCTGAAGCCGACGAACGTGCTCATTCACGGCGAGGGGGACATCACCGACGACGAGGTGGCGCTGACCGACCCGGCGCGTGACCGGATCGCCGCCGCCGGCGGGGAGGCGAACGATTTGTACGCGCTGGGGGAGCTGATTCACCAGCTCGTGCTGCACCGGCCGTTCCGCAGCCACGGCGGGTGGCCGGTGCCGCCGTCGCAGGAATGGGGGCGGCTGGGGAAGATGAAGGACGCGTGGCGGGAGTTCTGCAACCGCCTGCTGAACCCGGATTCGGCCGAGCGGATCACGACGCTCGACGGCGCCATCGTGACACTGGACGACCTGCGGAACCCTCGGAAGTCGCGCGTGGTCCCGATCACGGCGGCCCTGCTGCTGGCAGCAGTCGTGACCACCGGCGCGTGGGCGTGGGTGAAGTACGCGGCGTACCGCGGCCAGTGGCGGGCGTTGTGCGCCGAATACGCCGGATGGGTGCAGCCGCTGCGGGACAGCCTCGCGGACCCGGCGCGGCGGACGAGGTACGGCCAGGACCCGTACCTCCGCGACAACGTCGTCGCGCCATTGGAAGACGCCGACGCGCGCGAGGTGCCGCTGAACCCGCAGAAAATCGCGGACAAGTCCGGCACGGTTGAAGATCTGAAGCAGCACCCGCCGCTGAACCTGGAGGCGGAAAAGAAGACGCGGGCCGCGCTGGCGGTGGTCCGGGGTATTCGCGAGGCGCTTCGCCCGACGGAGGACCACTGGGCGGCGGTGGCGCGGCTGGAGGAAGCGCGAAAGCAGTTCGAGGCCCGCTCCTGGCACAAGCCGGCGGAGTTGCTGGCGGGCTACGTCGCCGCCGCGGCGCCGGGCACCGCGCTTCCCGAGGGGATCGACCGGATCCTGTCGGACCGGCCGCGCCTGGACAAGGAGCTGGCCGACATCGAGCAGACGTGGCGGGACGTCGAGTCGTTCCGGCAAAAGCTGGACGCCAGCGGTGACGCGGTGCTGAAGAAGTTCGGCGCATACGCCGCGGCCGCCGCGTCCGACGCCGCGAAAAACGCGGGGCCGGGCCTGCGCGGCTTGGGCGATTTCCGGGTTGCGCTGGCGGTCATTAAGGATCTTGGCGACAAGCTCGCCAAAGCCGCCGACGGCGACTGGGGCGCGCGGATCGACCGCCGGCGGCTGGCACAGGACGGGCCGGCCTACAAGGCCGCGTCGCTTCGGGCCGAAGACTTCCAGCAGTGGCTTTCGGAGCTGCCGCAGTACCGCCGTTACGCGTTGAGCGACACCGGCGAGCCGATGGCGGCGATCAACGACGGGTTGAAGAAAATCGACGACGGCATCGACCGCCTGCGGCAGGCGAAACTGTCGCCGCACGAGATCTCGCCCCTGGAGGCGAAGCGCGAGGACGTGCGGAAGAAGGTGGCCGACCTGCGGGCGAGGCCGTGGGTGCAGAAGGAGGTCAACGGGGGGGAACTGGCGGCGGCGGCGGGGTCGCTCGTGCGGCAGCTCGACCAGTTGCGCACCGAGGTGGACGCCGCCGTCCCGCTCGTCGGCGACCCGCCGGACAAGTGGATGGCCTCGCTGCCGACCCGGTTGGCCGGCGAAGGTGCGGCGTACCCGCCGGCGATCACCGAAACGTGGCAGAAGTGGGCGGAGAAACTGCTCGCCGGCGTGAGCGCGAACGACCTGGCCCAGCAACCCTACAAGTACGTGGACCTGAGGAACAAGGCCGACCGGTGGGCCAAGGTCCTCACGCCACTGGCGACGCGATTCCCCACGCCCAATGACTTCCCCGAGGAATTCGGGAAGATGCTCGCGAAGAAGCGCGACGAGGTACTCCGGAAGGCCGTCGCGTCGATCAAGTGGGACGGCGAGCCGGTGGAGGACAGGGCGGCGCTGAGCAGCCTGGAGGTCGAGTACCGCGATTGGCAGGGAGCCCTTCGCGACATGATTAACGACTTCCGCGCCGCCGAGGCGCGTCTGGACCAGGCGTACGGGTTGGACGAGGGGCAGGGTCCCGGTGTGACGACGCTGTCGCAGGTGGGGCCGACGTGGCGCGACCGGCCGGTGTTCAACGAGGCGATGGCGGACCCGGTCGTCCGGGCGAAGCTAGAGGACCGGGTGCTGGGGCGGATCGAGGCGCTGCGGCAGGTGCCGCAAATGTCGCCGCAGCAACTGGTGGCTACGGCCAAGGGGCGCAGCCCCGCGCTGGCGGTGGCGGCGTGGCGGCACCTGGGGGCGCTGACCGATCCCGGCCCTTGGCCGTCCCGGCCGGCGGACTTCGCGGACGAAACAGCGATCCGCCTTGTCCTCCCCATCGTCATTGACGCCATCGCCGAGCCCGTGCGCAAGGACGCGCTCAAGCGCGAGATGGAGCAGCAGGGGTTGGTCCGCTGGGCGCGGTTCATCAACGCCGCCCGCCCGCAGCAGGAGATCGAGCCCGCGATCAGGTCCGCACTGGCGGCGGCGGAACAATTCGGCGTGGACCCCGACAAGCAGGCCAAGGAACTTCTCACGCCGCCGGCTCGGTACAACCTGCTGCTGAACGGCTTGAAGCAGCACGTCGCCACAGCCGCCGCCGGGGCCGGCGACGGCAAGGGCGCGGCTGCTTCCCTGGACGCGCCCGTCGCGGAGTTCCTCAAAGGCGTCGAATCGCTGCCGGCCGTCAAAGACGACCCGACGGTGGCGGCGCTGGTGCGGAAGCTGCGGTCTTCCCGCGAGCCCGAGCCGAAAGGCCCCGGCGACCCGTGGAAAGTGACGACGGAGCCGGGCCAGGGCGACAGAAAGCTGGTGTGCAAATGGACGCCGCCTGGCCAGGACCAGACGATCGTCCTTACCTTTTTTAAAGTGACGAGTACGGCCGACCCGGGAATCCGGCCGTTCTACCTTTGCCAGACGGAGGTCTCGCTGGAGCTGTTCGACGGCGTGGTCGGGTGGCAGGCGAAATGGCCGCGGTTCGAAGCGCTGCTGGTGCGGTACCCCGACCCCTGGTCCGACCCGCGGCTGGGGCCGCGCGTCTGGGCGTGGAACTGGGACAATCCCAGGGGCGAACGGAGCTTCGGCAAGGCGACCCATTGGGAACGCGGCGATCGCAAGGTCGAGTCGGGCTGGCTGGCCCACGACCAGCCGAACGGCGAGGCGAATTACCCCGAGAATCGAAGGAACCCGATCGACCCGCCCTTTCGCGGCCGCTACAACCTCTACACGGTGGAAGACAAGATCGGGGGAGAGCCGGGCCCGAAGCACCCGCTCCAGTGGGTGTCGCTCCCGGCGGCCCAACACTTCGCGGAATTGCTGGGGTGCCGGCTGCCCAGCCCCGCCGAGTGGCAGGCCGCCTATTCGTACGAAAAGCACCTGGTCGCCGACGACTGGAACCTGCGCGACGTTACCTGGGACGAGCAGAAGCAGTACGTCGCCGCGCTGGCACGTTCGCGGCCGTTGCTACCGTGGCAATGGCCGGACGACGGGATCTTCTGGCCAAAGGGGATGGACCGCGCGGGCAAAGTACACGAGAACGCCAAGGCAGTTAACTCCAACGACGGCATCCTCTGGTTCGCGGAAGTGGACCTGGTGCACCAACCCCGCGAAGCCAAGACGCCGTTCCTCGGCGGCGGGCAGTTCTTCTACCACCTGGTCGGCAACGTGGCCGAGTACGTCTGGGACCCCGACGCCGCGAAGCCGTACGTGATCGGCGGTTCGGCGATGTCCCCGCCGGGCCCGGAGTTCGCGTGGAACAAGCCGCTGGAAGTGGACGAGAAGGAAGCCGCCGCCGGGTATTCCGACGTCGGCTTCCGCCTGGCCTTTCCCGCGCCCATTCCCGACGCCGAGCGGGTGAAGCTCATTCTTTCCGGGCAGCCGTACCTGAAAGGCGGCGGCCCCACCACCGCACCTGCGGACGGTACGGCAAGAGGGTAGAGTTTTTGCGCCTAACCCCCCGCTCGCCGACCCTGACACCACCGCCGCCACATTCTCCGGTAAGCGTCTTCGATGCCACGTGCAAAACTTTTCGAGTCGGTCAGCGGCGACCGGAGCAACCGTTCGCGCAACGTGGACCTCAGCCTCGCCAGACGCGGCAAATCACCTGCCAATGTGGTTGCAATGGTGACGAACTGCTCGGGGGTCTCGGCAGCGAGTTCCGTCAGGCCGAGGTTGGAGAGGTGGCTGAACCCGGCCCGCGACACGGCCGTTGGTCCGACCAGCGTCACGACCGGCGCGCCCATCCACATCGAGTCCAGGCTGGTCGTGTGGCCGTTGTAGGGGAACGTGTCGAGGCCGATGTCGATGCGGTTGTACACGCGCAAGTAATCGTGGCGGGGCTGCGCCTGGACGAACTGCACGCGCTCCGCCTCCACCCGTTCGCTCGCGAGCGTCTGGAGCACGCGCTCGCGGCAGCCCCCCTCCGGGGCGAGGAGGATGAGCCGCGAGTGCTCGACGCTTCGCATCACTGCCGCCCATCGCTGGACGAGCGGCTCGTTCACACGGGAGGCGTGCGCCAGACAGCCGAACGTGACGAAGCCGTTGGACAGAGCCGGCAGCGGCCCGACGTCGGGCGTGGCCTCCGGCGGCTCGTAGCACCAGAACGTGTGCGGCAGCCGCAACGACTGCTCCACGTACCACCGATCGTTCCCAGGCGGGTCCAGGTAAGGGTCGGTCAGCCGGTAGTCGATCGCCTTCAGGCCGGTCGTGCCGGGGTAGCCGGCGAAGGTCACCTGCACCGGCGCGGGCTTACGCGCGAAGACCAAGAGCCGCCGGCCCGTGTGCAACGCCAAGTCCACGAGGACATCGATGCGGTCGTCCCGGACGAACTGGGCGAGCCGCTCGTCGCTCCAGTCCTTCACGTCGCGCCATCGTTCGGCGTAGCCCTGGAACCGCCGCGTGATTTCGTCCGCCCGCTCCGCATCCCCGTAGCAGAACACCTCCACGTGCCGCTTGTCGTGCTCGCGCATCAGCGGCAGCAGGTTCAGACCGACGACGTGGTCGCGAAAATCCGCCGACACGTACCCCACCCGCAGCCGCCGCTCCGGCGACGGATCGTTGCCGTGCGGCGGCGCAGCGTCGGTAAGTGGGTCGGCATCGCGGAGGGCCCACTCCGCGTGCTCGCGTAAGATCGTCTCCGGCGAATAATCCGGGTGGAGGAGAATCTTGAAAAGAGGCGACCCCGAGGACTGGCGGCGGGCGTCACTCTCGATCGCGCCCTCGACGTCCCCTACCTCGATTTGCGCGGCGGCCATCCCGTACCACGCCTCGGCATCGCCGGGCCTCAATGCCAGGACGGCGCGGTAAGCTTCGATCGCCTTGTCGAAGCGGCGCAGCTCCCGGAGTGACAGGGCGATGTCGCCGAGCAACTCCGGCCACTGCGGCCGCGCCGCCAGCGCCGCCTCGTACGCGTCCGCCGCCTCCCGGATGCGACCGCTCGCACGTAGGACTCCGGCGAGGCTGTACGCCGCCTCGGCATACGACGGCCTTAGCGCCAGCGCCCGCCGATACGCGGCGATCGCCTCGTCGCGCCGGTTCGCGGCATTGAGCGCGAACCCCAGCCCGACCATGGCCTCCGCCATCCCGGGGTTGATCGACAGTGCCGTGTTGAAGGAAGTGATCGCCTGCTCGTGAAGGCCGTTCATCCCCAGCGTCGTCCCAAGGTTGCAGTGCGCCTCCGCGCTGCGAGGAGCCAACGCGATTGCGTTGCGGTAGGCCACGATCGCTTCATCCGACCGCCCCATCGCCGCCAGAACAATGCCGAGTCGATGGTGGTACTCACCCTCGGCGGGGAGCGCCGCAACGGCGCGGCCGAGCAGCTCGATCGCTTCGGCGGCCCGCCCCGTCCGGTACAGAAGCATCCCCAATAAGCCGAGCGCGGCGTGGTGGTCCGGTTGCTCGTCCAGAACCCGGCGGTACAGCGCCTCCGCCTCGCGGAGCTCCCCCCCCGATTCGTGTTTACGCGCCAGTTCCAGGACTTGGTGGGTGGTCATTTCGACGAAGGCGCAATGTCCGCGCATCGCCGCGGAAAGTCAAAGCCGCGTCCGTCCCTCGCACCACCGCCGCCACATCGTCCGGTAGGCCGCTTCGACGCCCCGGGCGAAGGACCGCGCGTCGGTCAGCGGGGATTGGAGCATGCGGCCGCGTAGGGACGCCCTCAACTCCGCCAAGCGCGGCAAGTCGCGCGCCAGCGAGACGGCCACGGCCACGAACTGTTCGGAAACTTCTGCCGCCAGCCCCGGCAGGCCGAGGTTCGACAACTGGCTCCAGCCGGCGCGCCCCACGGCCGTCGTGCCGACGAGCGTCACGACCGGCACCCCCATCCACAGCGAGTCCAGGCCGGTCGTGTGGCCGTTGTACGGGAATGTATCCAGCGCCACGTCGATGCCTTGGTAGTGATTCAGGTATTGCGGCCGCGGCAATCGAGGGACGAACCGCACGCGGTCGTTGGCGATGCCTTGGTCATAAAGCACTCCCAACACGCGATTGCGGAAGCTCCCCTCCGGCGCCAGCACGACGAGTCGCGACCGCTCGAGCGCCCGCAGGACCGCCGCCCAGAGCCGGACAACGGGCTCATTAACTCGCGTCGGGTTGATCAGACAGCCGAAGGTGACGAAGCCGTTGGACAGAGCCGGCAGCGGCCCGACGTCGGGCGTGGCCTCCGGCGGCTCGTAGCACCAGAACGTGTGCGGCAGCCGCAACGACTGCTCCACGTACCACCGATCGTTCCCCGGCGGGTCCAGGTAAGGGTCGGTCAGCCGGTAGTCGATCGCCTTCAGGCCGGTCGTGCCGGGGTAACCGGCGAAGGTCACCTGCACCGGCGCGGGCTTACGCGCGAACACCAAGAGCCGCCGGCCGAGGTGCAGCTCCAGGTCCACCAGGATGTCGATCCGGTCCTCGCGCACGGCACGCGCCAGGCGCTCTTCGTCCCAACCGGCGACGTCGCGCCACGCGTCGGAGTAGCCGCGAAACAGTTCGGTGGCGTGGTCCGGCGCGTCCACCGCCGAGTAGGAGAACACCTCCACCTGCCGGTGATCGTGCTCGCGCATCAGCGGCAGCAGGTTCATGGCAACGACGTGGACGCGGAAATCCGCCGACACGTAGCCCACCCGCAGCCGCCGCTCCGGCGAGGGGTCGTTCACGTACGGAGGTGCGGCGCCGGTCAGCGGGTCGGCGAAGCGGCTCGCCCACTCGCGGTGCTCGCGCAGGACCGCGTCGGGCGAGTACCCGGGGTGCAGCAGCATCGCGAACAGCCGGCGGTTGGCGCCCCCGAGCTCCGGTTTCAATGCGGCGGACCTCTCGCAACTGCCGATCGCCGCGTCCAGGTCGGCGACGGCCAACTGGGCGCCGGCCAGGTCGTTCCAGGCCTCGGCAAAGTCGGGCTTCGACGAAAGCGCGCCGCGATACGCCTCGATCGCCTCGTCAAAGCGCCCCATCGCCGCCAACGCGCGGGCCGCCCAATACAAGCCTTGCGGGTCCGACGGACTCAAATCCAGTGCGTGGCGGCTGGCGGCCAGCGCATCCGCCGGCCTTTTCTGCCGCACCAGGATGGCGGCCAGGAGGCAATAGCCCTGCGCCCAATTCGCATTTTCCGCCAGGGCGCGGGCGTACACTGCCGTCGCCTCGCGAAGTCTGCCCGCGGCTTCGTGCCGCCGCGCCAGTTCAAGATCCTGCTCGATGCTCATGCTCGATGGTCGTAATCGGCGTGGGACGCAACGTGCGGCGTCCTTGAGACGTTACGGCGCGGGCTGCGGTCGGCCGTTACCGCCTTGCGAGGCGATGAACTGCTCGGCGCGGCGGACGACCTGCTCGTCAATCGTGTAGGGAATCTGCGTGGTGAGCGGCAGCGCCTGGGGTGACGCGCGGATGGCGTAGAGCACGGAAACGGTCGGCTCGCCGGCGATCAGGTCCACCCACGCCTGGCCGCTGGGCATTCCCTCGTGGAAAAACAGCATCATCGGGGTAGCCGGGTCCAGCAGCGCCGTCAGGAAACCAACCCACACGCGCAGTGCCCGCCCGGCGGTGTCGGCGCACGCCGGGACGCGTAAGTGGCCGGGTCGGATCGCCAGGCGGTGGGGGTCGGAACGCCCCACCCGGAAACCGTCCCGCACGTACGGCTCCATCTCCTCTTCCACCCTGTAGACCACCGAGACCAGCCCCTTTCGCCCCTCGCCCATCTCCGGCCGGGCGGCAAGGTAGGCGACCGGCACAGGCTCCTGTCCCGCCGGCGCCGCCGCCGTGGCGGCGGGGTCGGGCGGCAGGGGCGGGGGGGCCGGCGCGGAGACCGCGCCGCGCAGCGAGACGCGCGCCCGGTCGATGATCGCGCGCACCTCCGCCGCGTATGCCGTTGCCGTGCACGCCGCCTCCAGCCGCTCGAGCTGGGGGAGGACTTGGGTCAGGACCCACTCCAGCGGCAGCTCGCTGCACTGCGCGGCCACCACCATGGGGTAGCGCGAGCGTCCCTTTCCGTCACGGGAGGACCACATCCGGCCGGCCACGATGTCGCCGCCATTCCCGCCGGGGGACCAGAGGAACACGTGATGAAAGGGGACCGCCTGCTGCTGCTGCTCCAGCCGCTCCCACGCGCCCGAGTCGATGTTGCCGGCGACGCCGTGCAGGTATAGCAGCCGCTTCAGTTCCACCAGGCGGTCGGTCTCCAGCCCCAGGTCGTCGATGTGGTCGTCCCACCCCGGGTGCTTGCCGAACGCGCCGACGTACACGCGCGCCGGCCCCTTGGCGGGGCCCCACTTCGACATCAGCTTCTGGAGGAAAGACGCCACACTTCTCCGATCGGGAGCGAACCATTCTCCTTGCTTCACTTCCGCAGGTCCGGCCATTCCGGCGGCAGTTCCTTCTCGAACTCCAGCCTGAGCCATACTTGTCGCTTGATGTTGTTCGCGTCGGGCAAGTTGATCTCGACGTCCCAGGTCTGGCGGCCTCCCGCGGCCTGTTGAACCCTGCGCTGCCCGACCTCCCTGGCCCACAGCAGTTCGATGCCCGGCCACGGGGCGTGGAACTCGCAGGGGTTTGGCGCGGGCGCGTTCGCCGCCGCGACGGCGTTGGTCAGCTTCAGAACGATCGGATCTCCTCGGCAGACGTATTGCCCGATCGGCTTGTCCTTCTCGCCCGGCTCGACGCGCAGGGTTTCCTGACGCTGGCCCCCCTGCTCGATGTAGATGTCGGACCAGCTCCACTCCGGCCCCTGGTCCGGCTTTATGCCCCGCTGCCGGAGGTACTGGTCGCGCTCCTTTCGGTTCAGGAGGTAAATGGTGACCTTTGACGGCGCCTGCTGGCTCAACGCGTCGAGGATTTTGCCGGCCTTGGCCAGCCAGTTGGGGTCTTGCGCGGGGACGTTGAGCCGGCGGAGCTTCTCGATGGAATCCTTGTTTTCGTACCCCTGGAGCGGGGCGCCGTCCACGATCCGCTTGCCCAGCGCTGCCCCCCCGCCACCCCCGGCCGGCAGGAACGAGGCGACGTCCACTCGCAAGTTGTCCAGTTCCTGCGTCGTCAACGGCTTCTCGCCGGGATCGGAGAAGTGGTGCGGGGCCAGCGGGAATCGGGCGAAGGGGCGGATCTTCGCGTCAAACGTATTGCCCGCCACCTGGTCGCATTTTTGCGCCAGCTGCTTCACGAGTTGTCCCGTCAGCGTCGCCCAGTACCGGCTGACGAAGCTGTCGTCGGCGGTCGTGGGCGGGACGTAGCTTTCGATGAACTGCGTGGGGGTGAGGTCGATGATGTTCGACCTCGCCTGCATCGCGTCCGGCGTATCCTTCCATGACGCGAGCACGGTCTGGCAGGAGCGGGCGAAGATCTTGTCGTCCAGCCGCTGCGAGGCCGCATCAACCACCGCCGACGCCGCCTTGACCGCCGCCGCGTCCGGGGAGAACGGGGCGAACTCCTGGGTGTTCACGCGCGCCACCGCCTGGCGGATGCGATCGCAGAGCCCGCCGAAGTTGCCGTTGATCGTCCGCGCGTCCCACGCCTGCGAATTCACCTGCACCGAATTGCGGAAATCGTCCCAGTCGTGGAATTCCGGCTGGGCCAGCTTGTTCGGCACGTCGTCGGACCAGTAGGCGAGGTAGCGACGAACGTACTGGCGGGCGGAGTCGCGGACGGCGGCGTACCTCGAGTCCAGGGCCTTTTGTTCCAGCACCTTCGGACCGGCGGCGGGGGGGGGCTTGGCACCGGCCGATCCGCCCCCGCCGGCCGCCGTCACAGGCGCCGGCTCCAGAATCGCGCCGATCGCTGCCCAGGTGCCCAGCACCTTCTGCGCGGCCGCCGGGTTGTACTCCTGCCTGAAGGCCTTGTCTTTCTGGATGCCGCTCAACGGGATCGTGCCCGGGTGGGGGACGCTCGCCTGCAACTCCTCGGCCGCCTGCGCCATCTCCTGGTCCCACCGCTCCGGCGAGTACTTGTCCTTGGGAATCGCCTCCTCCAGCAGCTTCCAGCGGCGGTAGCGCGCCGCCGATTCCGCCGCCGCGCGCCACGCGGCCACAACTTCCTTCGACCGCGCGTCGCCGTCGGCCGCCACCGCCGAGACCAGCTCCGGCTCGGCCCGTTCCGCCCCGACCGCTTCCAACCGGTCCACGACCTGTCCGAACGGCACCGTCTTTACCTGCTCCGCCTCGGCTAACTGCTGGCCGGCCATCTGGTAAATCTGGTGGTACACCGCGTACCGCGGCTGCCCGTTGAACTTCGTCTTGCCGACGTACGCGTCGATGTCCTTCAATTGCTGCGCGACGTCGGGCGCGATCGTCTTCTGCGGCGTGTTCTCCGGCACGTGCAGCCAGGTGAGCGTCTGGGCGGCGGCGCGGAGCTCGTCGTACGCCTTGCGCACGTCGGCGTTGCTCGCGTTCACCTGGCCTTCGTAGAACTTGGCGATCGAATCCCCCTCCGCCCAGCCGCGGGACGGCTGCTCGACCTCGCCCACGGCCGCGTCCACCCTGGCCTTGGCGGTGGTCAGGTTTTGCAGCGCCAGGTTCCAGGCGTTCTTCAGTGCGACGTACTCCTGCTCCTCCGTCGCGTCCACCGGGCGCAGGCGGTCGCGCTCCGCCTCGAACGCCTCGATCGACTTGCGCAGCTCGTCGACCCCGGCCACCGCGGAGTTCTTCGGCTCATCCAGCCACGACCGCCAGAACGAGTCGAACTTCGCCACCCCGGCGTTGATCGCCAGGCGAGAGCCGTCCGATCCCACGCCCATATTCTCCGGCGGCCACTTGCCCCGGCTGCTGCCGGCCCCGTAGATCAGCTTCATCGCGTCCTGGAAACTCTTCCCGTAACGCCCGCGCAACTCCTTCTGCTGCCCTTTGTAATCGCGGGCGTCGCCGAGGACGAACTCGAACAAGGTGTCCATGTCCATCGTCCGTGCGCCGGCCCTGGCATTCTCCTGCGTGTTCTTTTCCAGCTCGATCAACTCCAGCAGCCCCTTGGTGGACTCCGGCGTCCAAGGCGTGTTCGACAGGAGCTTGCCGCGGCACGCCTCCATCAGCGGCCCGAGCACGCGGGTCTCGAACATCAGCCGGTACGCCTCCGCCCGCTTCTGCGGCGAGAACCCCTTCGACAGTCCCGATTCCACCAGATTCACGGGGAGGAATACCGCGGGAACCGCCACCGGCTGCTCCGCCCGGCCCTGCGCGGCGACGAAGAACTCCCCCACCGTTTTCACACCGGGCACGTCCGTCCGCTCGAGGCCGCGGTACTTGTACGTGCCGGCGGGCCCGGGCTCCACGATCTTCCACGTGTGCACTTGCGCCTGCTCCGCCGCCGCCGTCCAGAACTGGTTCTGCCCCCCCAGGCTCTGGCGGAACCGCGTCATCCCGAAATACGTCAGTGCGAACAGGCTGAGCACGGCGATGAAGGCCGCCGCCATCACCGCCAGCTTCCGCCGCCGCTGCAGCCGCTGCGGGCTGACGGCGCGGGTCACCAGCCCCTTCTCCGGGAACACCTTCTTGAGGAACACGTCGCGCAGGAAAAACGCCCGGTCCCGCTCCCAGACCTTGCGCTCCTGGAGTTGCTGCGAATCCACCGGCACCCGCAGGATCTCGGCCAGCTCCTGGTCCAGGGCCGACCCCTCGCGCATCGAGGACGTGAAATAAATCCCCCGAAGGAACAGCGGCTTCGGTGACCACTCCCCGGCGACGAAGATCATCTCCAGATAGCGCCGCAGGCGCGGGACGATCTTCATGAAGCTCTCGGGGAACGTGTACAGCGCGTCCACCTGGTCCACCCGCCGCTCGTTGGGGTCTTCCGTGTGGACCGGGTCCATCAGCAGCGCGTACCTCCGCGACGCCAGCCGCTGCCGCACCGTGTCCATGTGCTGGTCCACCAGCTCGGGGTTGAACGCGAGGTCAAGCGGGGCGGGGTTGGACCAGCCGAGGATCTGGTCGCGGAGCTGCGGGTCGTCCAGCGCGTCGAAGAACTCGCGGAACCCGTTGATCAGGTCGCACTTGGTGACCAGGACGAAAACGGGAAACCGCACGCCGATGTCGCGCTGGATCTGGTCGAGCTGCTGGGCGATCTTGCCGGCCTTGCGCTCGATGGCGTCGGCCGTATCCAGGATGAGCGTGTCCGCCGGAATGACCAGGATCATCCCGTTAATCGGGCAGTTCGGCCTCGCGTGGGTGAGCAGCCCCAGGAACTCGCGCCATTCGCTGGTCGTCCCCGGCGGCACCTCCTTGAACATGAGCTTCCCGGCGGTGTCCAGGATGATGGCCTGGTTCGTGAACCACCAGTTCATGTTCAGCGTCCCGCCGGCGCCCTGGTTGGGGTCCTGCAGCCCCGGAGGGAACCCCACCTGCGACCGCCGGATCGCCTCGGTCTTACCGCTGCCCGGCTCCCCCACGAACACGTACCACGGCAGGCTATACAGGTCCTTCCCGGCCGCCCGGAACTTAGAGATTCCCTCCTCGAACTTTTTCCGCAGGTCGTCCAGCGCCGCCCGGCTGTTCGGATCACTCACCGCGTTGGGCGCCACGGCCGCGTTATTCAGAACCCCCCGCATCATGGGCGCAGACTTCCGCTTGCGCGACCAGGAGAGCACCGCCTTGTACGCCAGCAGCAGCAGTCCGACCAGTACCATACCCCCGACCAGAATCAGCATCGCCCGGCGGTTGTCGGCAAACGCGTAGATGATCCCCGCGACCCCCGCCGCGCCCAGGAGCGCCAGCCCCGCCTTGCCCAGCGGCGAGCCTTCCGACATTGTTGACGAACCGTTCATTCCTTTAACACGTCGCTTTCCGTCCTCCCCGGCCACTTCAAAACCGCCCGCCCTACTTCGGCGCCGCCGCGTCCGCCGGCGCAGCCCCGGTCGGCGACTCGGCCTTTGCAGTCTGGTCCTTCGCCAGTGAATCCGACTGGCTCACGATGCCCTGGAGCGATTCCGTGAGCTGCTTGGAGCTGTCCCGGTAGAGGAAGATGTTGGTCAGGAATAGCACCACCACCAGCCCCGCCAGCGCGATCCCGATCCCCGCCAACTTGGCGGCCGGCGGCTCGATCAGGTTCGACGTGTTCAGGTGCTCGTACGCCTCCGGGCAGACCCGCTCCAGCGTGCTCACGTCCACGATCCCGCGGATCCGGGACGAGATTTCCAGCATCTTCTTCCGCAGCTCCACCGGCTGCCCGATGTAAGACCCGACGAACCCCAGCCCGATGCACGTGTAAAACACCGCCAGCCGCTCCGCCCCGGCCTCCGTGCGGTCCGCCAGCGTCTCGTCCAGCAGCTCGTAGAAACGGTCCTCCCCTGCCAGCTCGTTCCGCTCGTAGGCGATGTCCTGCCAGTCCTCGGCGAACGGCAGCTTGCTCCACTTGATCATCGAATCGGCAAAGAAGATGAGCGGCAGCTCGACCTTGTCGAACTGGATCGACAGCCGCCCGTCGCCGGCGGCCTTGCGCTTCATCTCCCCCAGGATCTGCTTCACCTCGGCGCGTACCTGCTGCTGGTCGTAGATCCCGCCACCCTTGCGCGCGGACCGGTTGAGCCGGCAGATGTACTGGAACAGGGGTTCGCAAAGCTGAAGCAACGTCATACCAACCACCAAACCCGCGCGCCTCCCCACTAGCAACTAGCAACCAGCAGCAAGCAACTAGCAACTCATTTCTGCCCCGCCTCCGGAACCGTCATATACAGCGTGACGGCGAAATCCGAACTTTCCATGTCCGTCCACCGCAGCGCCACCGCCTTCTCTCGCCGAATCATCTCCCACATCCGCGTGCTGCTGGCGTTGTCCGCGCGGTTGACCCGGAAATAGTTCATCCCCGTCGGCTTGGGCAGTTGCAGCGGCGGGTTCCGCTCCTCCGTCAGCGTGACGCCCCAGATCGTCGCCCGCACCAGGCTCTTGGCCATGAATTTGAACTGGTCGTGGTCCTCCACCAGCTTGGCCACGGCGCCCGGGTCCTGCTTGGTCTTGATTCCGAGGAAGTACTCGTTGGGCCTGGTCAGGTGCTCGTCCGTCAGCGCCGCGAGCATGAGCTTCTCCTGCTTGACGAAGTCCACCTTCAACACGTCGCCGGCCGGCCCCTTCTTCAGCAGGTCCCGCAGCCGCTTTGCGATCTCGCCGAACGCGATGGCCGGGTTGTCGTGGTCGTACGCCGCGACGTCGAACGGGTCCTGCGCCGGCTCCAGCGCCGCCAGGTCGCCGATCAGCTCCCGGAATTCGAGGTACATCCGCAGCGGCGTCGTCGCCGGCGCCGCGACCAGCGCCGGCAGGCGCGCGCTGAACTTGTTCAGCGACCGCAGCTTCATCGTGTCCGCGATCTGGCCGCCGCGCAACTGCTCGACGTCGACGCCGCCGCGCGACAGCTTCGTCACCATCTCCCGCCGCCGCGCCTCCACCTGGTTCGACAGGTCCCGGCACAGCTCGCGCAGAGTCGGCGACCCGCCGATCACGAGGCACGGCGGCATGAAGGCCGGGTCCTGCCGCGGCAGCCCGCCCTCCTGCCCCGCCGTATGCGAAATCCGCAGCAGCGGGATGACCTCCATGTCCGTCGGGTCGTCCCCGTCTAGCATCAGCCGCGCGTTGATCCGCCGCACCTGCATCGGCTGGGCGTTCTCCCCGGTGTTTTCGTCCGGGCGGTCGATCTCCGCCACCTTGAACAGCCGCTTCACCCGCCAGTCCTCGTTCCGCTGCCCGTCCAGCGTGTTCGCCCGCGTCGGGTACCACAACGGAACGCCCAGGCTCACCACGAAGGACCCCCCGCCGCTCATGAACACCTGCTTGATGTCGCGCGGCGGCAAGTCGGTGGTCTCCGGGACGTTCAGCTCGACCCCGCTGGGCATAACCACCCGCAGCCGGTCGAACTGCACGAGCATGTTCTCCAGCGCGTCGGTGGACAGCTTGGCCTCGGCGACGCCGTAGGGATACTCCCACGCCAGCCGCCGCTCGGACCTGATCTGCTCCAGGAACTGCTGCTGCATCCACTGGAGGTGGTGCGGCTGGAGGAACAGGCCCTCGTGCCAATGTACGTGCCCGGTCGTCGCCATCGTGCCTACTTCCGTCTGGCCGCC
>Ga0308175_100000584_pt1 | contig 24716 bp, 25 predicted proteins | sample PhyCR1_3_FD_203893 | JGI IMG/M metagenome (GOLD analysis project Ga0308175, IMG submission 203893) | Soil microbial communities from UC Gill Tract Community Farm, Albany, California, United States - DLSLS.C.R1 | ecosystem: Environmental > Terrestrial > Soil > Agricultural land | place: USA...
GCTCGCGATCGACCATCGCCCGAGTGCCGAGACCACCCGGTCGGCGTCGACGATGCCCGTGGTGGCGGCCTCCGGGGTCGGCGCCACGGCCACGCAGAACAGGGCGTACGAGCCGGGCAGGTGGTCCAGCGCCCCGCCGTCGGCATCCACCCGCGCCAGGGCACCGCCGAGGTGGCGCAGCTCGGCGAAGAGCAGGGAGGTGTCGGCACCCGGACCGACCTCGGCGAGCAGGACGGCCACCGCGTCCTCGTCGAGGTCGCCCAGCACGGCGTGGCCCGACACGGCGGGCGTGGGGCCGGGCGGGTCCATGTGCATCTCCGGCAGCTGCGCAGCGGGAATCCGGCCGAAGGTGTCCAGCTCGGGGTCCAGCGCGCGCAGCGGCGCGAGGAGCTCGGCGGCGCGGTCGTCGTCCTCGAGGAGCGCGCCGTCGATGATCACCAGCCGCCGGCCGCTGAGGAACGGCGGCAGCTCGGGCATCGGCGGGAAGCTCATCACCCGCATCGAGGTGGTCACCGGCTCCGGCACGTCCCGGGTCCACGCCGTCCAGGCGCGGACCACCTCCGGCGCGCGCTCGCGGTCCCACAGCAGCATGCCGGCGTAGACGTCCGCGATCGGCAGCAGGCGCAGCTCGAGGGCGGTGACGACGCCGAGGTTGCCGCCGCCCCCGCGCAGCGCCCAGAACAGCTCGGGGTCCTGCTCGGCGGTCGCCCGGACGAAGCTGCCGTCGGCGGTGACGAGCTCGACCGCGACCAGGCTGTTGGTGGCGAGGCCGTGCTGCCGGGCGTACCAGGACGGGCCGCCGCCCAGCGCGTAGCCGGCCGGGGCGACGTCGGGGGAGCTGCCGTGCATCGCGGCCAGCCCGTAGTCGCCGGCCGCGGCCACGACGTCGCGCCACAGCGTCCCTCCGACGACGCGTGCGGTGCGCGCGTCCGGGTCGATGCTCACGCCGGTCATCTCGGAGAGCCGGACGAGCACGACGTCGCCGAGGCCCTGCTCGGCCAGCGGAGCGGCGTTGTGACCGGTGCTCTGGGGCGCGACGTGGAGCCCGGCGGCCGCCGCCGCGCGCACCACCTCGGCGACCTCGTCCGCGTCGTGCGGGACCGCCACGGCGGCGGGGCGCTGGTCGACGGCGAGGTTCCACGGCACGCGCATCGCGTCGTACGCCGGGTCGCCGGGCAGGTGGACCCGTCCCCCGCAGAGCCCGCGCAGGGCCTCGGCGGGGGAGTCGGCGGAGCTGTCGAGCACGGACTCGAGGGTCATCACGGCATCCTTCGGGGTGTCGTCACCGGCCACGGTCGACGGAGGTGCCGTGGCGAGGGAACGAGGCCGCCGGGTGGGGCCTCGTGTCATGACGACCCACGCTGCCGGTCCGCGGGCGCGCTCGACATCCCCGAGAAGGGGTAGTTCCGCGCCCTACCCCTGAGGGGTCTGGACCACCTGGGTCAGGCGCTGGCCGCCCGGTCGGTCCCGGGACCCGCCCCGTCACCGGTGCTGTCCACGGGCTCGAGCGTCAGGCTGATCGAGTTGATGCAGTAGCGGTCCCCGGTCGGGGTGCCGTAGCCGTCGGGGAAGACGTGCCCGAGGTGGGACCCGCAGCTGGCGCAGCGGACCTCGACCCGCTTCATGCCGTGTGAGCTGTCCTCGATGTACTCGATCGTGTCCGTGATCGGCTGGTAGAAGGACGGCCAGCCACAGCCGGAGTGGAACTTGGTGTCGGACTCGAAGAGCTTGGCCTGGCAGGCCTTGCAGCGGTAGACGCCCGTGGTCTCGGTGTCGGTGTACTCCCCGGTGAAGGCTCGCTCCGTGCCGGCCTTGCGCAGCACGGCGTACTCGTCGGGCGAGAGCTCCTCGCGCCACTGCTCGTCGGTCTTGTCCACCTGGTAGCCCATGCATACAACCGTAGGCGGACGGGCAAGAAGTGTGAGGTAGGCCACCGTGACTCCACGGGCGTGGAGGCGGTTGACGTACTCAGAGAACAACTGTTCACTGAAGAACAGGGATCCACACCACTCCGGCACCACACCAAGGGGGATGCATGGCGTCCAGCAGCACAGTCTCGTGGGACCGGGTCCGCGAGGCCGGGTCGAAGCTCACCACGCCGCTCCACCCCGACGACTACCTTCGCCTGCTCAACCCGCTCTGGAGCGCGCGCGAGCTGCGCGGCCGGGTCGAGGAGGTCATCCCCGAGACCGACGACGCCGCCACCCTGGTGATCCGGCCGGGCTGGGGGTGGCGCTACGACCACCGCCCGGGGCAGTACGTCGGCATCGGCGTGCAGGTGGACGGCAAGTTCCAGTGGCGCTCCTACTCGGTCAGCTCGCCGCCGCTGCGCAAGGGACGGACCATCTCGATCACGGTCCGGGCGATGCCCGAGGGGCTGCTCTCGGCCCACCTGGTCAAGGGCCTGGCGCCCGGCACCATCGTGCGGCTCGCCCTGCCCGAGGGTGACTTCGTCCTGCCCGACCCGCCACCGGCGTCGATGCTCTTCCTGGTCGGCGGCAGCGGCATCACCCCGGTGATGGCCATGCTTCGCACGCTCGACCGCCGCTCCCAGACAAACGGCAGGGCCATGCCCGACGTCGTCCTCCACTACTCCTCGCCGAACGAGGACCGGATGATCTTCCGCGAGGAGCTCTCGGCGCTCGAGGAGCGCCACGACGGGCTGAAGATCCACCGCCTGCACACCGACGTCGACGGGATGCTCGACCTCGCTGACCTCGCGTCGATCTGCCCGGACTGGCGGGAGCGGGAGACCTGGGCCTGCGGCCCCGGCCCGATGCTCGACGCCATCGAAGCGCACTTCGAGGAGGCCGGGCTCGAGGAGCGGCTGCACCTCGAGCGCTTCTCGCTCGAGCTCGGCGGCGAGGGCGGCGAGGGCGGCACCATCACCTTCCAGAACTCCGGCAAGAAGACCGAGGTCGACGGGGCCACCACGATCCTCGAGGCCGGCGAGGAGGCCGGGGTGGGCATGCCCTACGGCTGCCGGATGGGCATCTGCCACACCTGCACGCTCACGCTCGTCTCCGGCACGGTGCGCGACCTGCGCAACGGCGACGAGTACGGCCAGCCGAACGAGCAGGTGCAGACCTGCGTCACCGCCGCGGTGGGTGACTGCACGCTCGACATCTAGGTCTCGGATCACGAGGTCGACGACCACACGCATTTCCACCAACGAAGGGGGAGGCCCCATGGCCATCTCGGACGTCAAGGAGTACACCCACCTCACCGTCGAGGAGGTGGAGCAGATCGGGCGCGAGCTCGACGCGATCCGCGCCGACATCGAGGAGTCCCGCGGCGACGCGGACGCGGCGTACATCAACCGGATGATCAAGGTCCAGCGCGGCCTCGCGGCCGCCGGACGCGTGACCCTCATGGCCGGGACCCAGTCGAAGCGCACGCGCAAGCCCGCACTGGTCGCCGGTGCCGCCCTCCTCGGCGTGGCCAAGATCCTCGAGAACATGGAGATCGGCCACAACGTCATGCACGGCCAGTGGGACTGGATGAACGACCCCGAGATCCACTCCAGCAACTGGGAGTGGGACACCGCGCAGCCGGCCGAGCAGTGGAAGCACTCCCACAACTACATCCACCACCAGTTCACCAACGTGCTCGGCCACGACAACGACATCGGCTACGGCATCCTGCGGATGGCGCGCGAGCAGAAGTGGCACCCGGCCAACGTCGGCCAACCGGTCTACAACGCGCTGCTGGCCTCGCTCTTCCAGTGGGGCGTCGCGCTGCACGACCTCGACCTCGAGGCGATCCGCAAGGGCAAGAAGGACCCGAAGGAGATGAAGCGGCAGCTGCGCCAGATCGCGCGCAAGGGCCGCAACCAGATCCTCAAGGACTACGTCGTCTACCCGGCGCTGTCCGGTCCGCAGTGGAAGTCGACGCTCAAGGCCAACGCGGTCGCGAACCTCACCCGCAACCTGTGGTCCTACATGATCATCTTCTGCGGGCACTTCCCCGACGGTGCGCTGCACTTCACCGAGGAGGAGCTCGAGGACGAGACCCGTGCGGAGTGGTACCTGCGCCAGATGCTCGGCTCGGCCAACTTCGAGGGCGGCCCGCTGCTGCACATCCTCTCGGGCAACCTCGGCTTCCAGATCGAGCACCACCTGTTCCCGGACCTGCCGAGCAACCGCTACGCCGAGATCGGCGTGAAGGTGCGGGCCCTGTGCGACAAGTACGACATCCCCTACACCACCGGCCCGCTGCACCGGCAGTACGGCCAGGCGCTGCGCACGATCATGAAGCTCTCGCTGCCCAACGGCATGACGAGCAACGACAAGCCCGAGCCTCCCTCGCCGTCGGTCGAGCGCGGACGCCGTACCGATGCCGAGCGGCAGGTGCGCCGCACCGAGCTCGGTGGCTGGTCCCGCAGTGGCTCGGAGGCGCGCGGATGATCGCCACCGTTCCCTTCGCCTGGGGCGACCCGCTCGACGACGAGCTCGGCCAACCCGTGGGCAAGCGGGTCACCCAGTGCGCGCTCAGCCGGATCTGTGGAGTGTGCGGCGAGACGCTGGGGCGACCGATCGCCTTCCTCGGGACCTCGGGCGAGGTCGGTCGGAACGCCTTCCACTTCCCGCCCATGCACGTCGCGTGCGCGCACACGCTCCTGGGTCGGGTCGAGGCGACGGAGATCGTCACGACCGCCGGGTTCGAGTTCGTCCGCCCGACCCGGGACGACGAGGACCGCCGGCCGACGTTCCAGCCGAACTCGCTGCTGACCTGAGGCTCGGTTCCCGAGAACGTGCCGTGAGGCGTTCTCGGGCACACGACCCGACGGCTCGGGCTAGCGTGAGCGCATGCCCAAGCCCGCTGCAGCCGAGGTCGACGCCGGGGGACGCGCCGTACGCGTCTCGAGCCCGGACCGGGTGATCTACCCCGCGACCGATCGCACCCCCGAGGTCACCAAGCTGATGGTGGCGGAGTACTTCGCGAGCGTCGACGACGGCCTGATGCGGGCGCTGCGGGACCGGCCCACGGCCCTGGAGCGCTGGCCGGCCGGGGTGCTGCCGGGCATCAAGCTCGCCACCGGCCGCCCGGGCGAGAAGGCGGACGCGTTCTACCAGAAGCGGGTGCCGAAGGGGGCGCCCGACTACCTCGAGAGCGTCGAGGTGACCTTCCCGTCGGGCCGCACCGCCGACGAGATCTGCCCGACCGAGATCGCGGTGCCGGTGTGGGCCGCGCAGATGGGCACGCTGACGTTCCACCCCTGGCCGGTACGCCGCAGCGACGTGGACCGGCCCGACGAGCTGCGGATCGACCTCGACCCGCAGCCCGGCACGTCGTTCGTGGACGCGGTGCGGGTCGCCGGCGTGGCCCGGGAGCTGCTCGAGGAGCTCGGCATCCGGGGCTACCCGAAGACGTCGGGCAACCGCGGGGTCCACGTCTTCGTGCGGATCGAGCCGCGGTGGGAGTTCACCGACCTCCGGCACGCCGCGATCGGCTTCGGCCGGGAGCTGGAGAAGCGGGACGCCGGCGTCACCACGGCCTGGTGGAAGGAGGAGCGCGGGGAGCGTGTCTTCGTCGACTTCAACCAGAACTGCCGGGACCGCACCATCGCCTCGGCGTACTCCCTGCGCCCGATCCCTGGTGCCCCGGTCTCGACGCCGATGACCTGGGAAGAGCTCGCCACGGTCACCGACCCGGCGGAGTTCAACCTGTTCACGGTGCCCGAGCGCCTGGCGGCGGGCGATCCGTGGGCATCGATCGACGACGTGCACCACGACCTGACGCCGCTGCTGGACCTGTGGGAGACCTCGGACGGCGGCGAGATGAACTACCCGCCGGACTACCCCAAGATGCCCGGGGAGCCGCCGCGCGTGCAGCCGAGCAAGAAGGTCGAGGCGCACTGGGACGCCGCCGGCAACCGGGTGGAGTCGTGAGGAGCGAGCCGGCGCCGGGACTCGGCGGCGAGCTCGAGCACGTCGCGGCGTACCTCGACTTCTACCGCGCCACCTGCGTCGCCAAGTGCCGGTCGCTGCCCGAGCAGGAGCTGCGCCGGCCCCTGCTGCCGTCGGGCTGGACCCCGCTGGAGCTGCTCAACCACCTGGCCCACGTGGAGCGCCGCTGGTTCGTGTGGGGCTTCCTGGGTGAGCAGGTCGACGAACCGTGGGGCGACTCGGGTGGTGAGCCGGGCAACCCCTGGCAGGTCGCCCCCGACCTCGGCCTCGACGACGTCGTCGCGCTCCTGGAGGCCGGCGCGGGACGCACCCGGGAGGTCCTCGGCAGCCACGAGCCGGAGGCGGTGGCCGCGGCCGGTGGTCGGTTCACGGCCGACGACACCCCCGACCTGCGGTGGATCTGCTTCCACGTCCTGCAGGAGTACGCCCGGCACGCGGGCCACCTCGACATCACCGTCGAGCTTGCGGGCGGCCCGACGGGGGAGTGACCCGGTCAGCGGGGGCGGAGCTCAGAGACCGGTGATGCCCTCGGAGCCGTAGCCCTCGGCCTGCTCGTCGAAGGTCTCGTGCTCGAGCAGGTGCAGCACCGGCACCCCGATCTTGCGGCGGGCCCGGGAGGTCCAGTCGACGTGGAAGAACTCGGCCACGACGTGCGGGCGGGTGAGGATGATCGCCTCGCGGCCGTCGACGGCCTTGACCATGGTGGCCAGCGCGTCGATCGGCGGGTCGCCCACCACGCAGCCCTCGGCCGTGGCCCCGCTGGCGCGCAGGGCGGCCAGGGTCTCGGCGAGGTCGGAGTCGGACCGCTCCTGGCAGTCCTTGCGGACGGCCTCGAGGTCGACGTCGTTCATGGCCATGGCGGGGGAGGTCAGCACCTCGCCGGCCGAGAGGGAGCCCATCGCGGACTCGATGCGGGCCGCGGCGTCCTCCAGCGGCAGGATCACGTGGTAGACGACGGGCTCGTCGAGGCTCTCGTGCAACGACCGCACCTGGGCCGCGTCGGCGGCCGAGAGAGGTTGCTCGACGAGCAGGACGACGTGGTACGTCTCGGGGTTGCTCTCACTCATCGCCATTGCCTCCCGGCATCTCGTTGACACCCAAAATCTTACCGAGGTCGTAGCTCACCGGCTCCTCGAGCTGCTCGTAGCCACACGACTCCGGGTCCCGGTCGGGCCGCCACCGCTTGAACTGGGCGGTGTGGCGGAAGCGGCGCCCCTCCATGTGGTCGTACTTGACCTCGAGCACCAGGTCGGGACGCAGCGGCGTGAACGACAGGTCCTTGCCGGCGCTCCACCGGCTCTGGGTGCCCGGAACCCGGTCGGGGTTGGCGATCGCCCACTCCTGCCACGAGCCCCACGGGTGCTCGTCGATGGCGCAGACCAGCGGCTGCAGCTCCTCGACCAGCTCGGCGCGGCGCTTCTCGGTGAAGCTGGCGCTGACGCCCACGTGCTGCAGCTTGCCGTCGGCGTACAGGCCGAGCAGCAGGCTGCCGAGCAGCGGCCGCTCGGGGGTCGAGGTCTTGTGCTCGCGGTAGCCGGCGACGACCACGTCGGCCGTCCGCTCGTGCTTGATCTTCAGCATGGTGCGGGCGTTCTGCTGGTACGTCGCGTCCAGCGGCTTGGCCACGACACCGTCGAGCCCGGCGCCCTCGAAGTGCGTGAACCAGTCCTCGGCCTCGGCGGCCTCCGTCGTGGTGCGGGTCAGGTAGCAGGGACCGGTGAGGTGGCCGAGCGCCTCCTCGAGGGCCGCGCGCCGCTCGGAGAACGGGCGGTCGACGTACGCCGTGTCGCCCAGCGCCAGCAGGTCGAAGGCCACGAACCCGGCGGGGGTCTTCTCGGCCAGCATGTCGACGCGCGACTTCGCCGGATGGATGCGCTCCTGGAGCGTCTCGAACTCGAGCCGGTCGCCACCGTCGCCTGTCGGCAGCGCGACGAACAGCTCGCCGTCGAGGACGCAGCGGTCGGGCAGCTGCTCGCGGGCCGCCGCGACGACCTCGGGGAAGTAGCGGGTCAGCGGCTTGGTGTTGCGGCTGGTCAGCTCGACCTCGTCGCCGTCCTTGAAGACCAGGCAGCGGAAGCCGTCCCACTTGGGCTCGAAGCTCAGCGGCCCGACCTTCGCGGGGTCGGGGATGCCCTTCACCGACTTGGCGAGCATCGGCTGCACGGGCGGCATCACGGGCAGGTCCACGCGCCCACCGTAGCCACCGACCCGCCGGTGCGCGGCGACTCGACACGGGACGAACCCCATGGACTAAAGTATAGTAAAACGGTCAAGAAACATTGAGAGGCAGCGTGACGTCGGTGGGACCAAGGATCGGTTACGTGCCCGGAGTGTTCGACCTCTTCCACGTGGGCCACCTCAACGCCCTGACCCAGGCCCGCGAGCTGTGTGACGTCCTGGTCGCCGGCGTCGTCTCCGACGACATGTGCGAGGCCGCCAAGGGGATCCGCCCGTTCGTGCCGCTGGAGGAGCGGATCGCGATCGTCGACGCGCTGCGCCTGGTCGACGCGACGTACGCCGAGACCACGTCGGACAAGCTCGACGCGTGGCGCCAGGTGGGGTTCCACCGGATCTTCAAGGGCGACGACTGGCGCGACACCCCGAAGGGGCTGCTCCTCGAGCAGCGGCTCACGCCCGTCGGGGTCGAGGTCGTCTACTTCCCCTACACGATGCACACCTCGAGCACCGCCCTGCGCCGGGCGATCGAGCTGGCCGGCGACCGCGCCTCGTGAGCAACCTGACCCCACCCCGCGCCATGGGCGGCGCGGTGGTCACCGACGCCGGCATCACCCTCGCCGGCGCGCCCGACGGCCCGCTCGTGCTCAGCGTGGACGGGCGCTACGTCTGGTCCTTCTCGCCGGTCCGGGACGGCCGGCCGACCAGGGCCGGCACCCTCGTCGCCTGGCCGCCGGTGCTGCGCCGCTTCCTGCACGGCAGCGCCCGCATCAGGGTCTCCGACGTCGTGGGGGACCGGGTGCTCGTGGACGAGGAGGTCGTCCTCGGCGAGGGTCGCGGCCGCATCGAGGTCGTGGACCCGCAGGGGCTGCCGCTGTCGGTCGACAAGGTCGGCCACCTCTGCCGGGCCTTCTCGGCCACCGACGAGGGGATTCGTGAGGAGATCCTGACCGGCACCGGCCGCGCGATCGACGACCTGCGTGAGGCCTGCGGCGTGGAGGCCTACCTCAACTACGGGGCGCTGCTGGGAGCGGTGCGCGACGGGGCGATGATCGCCCACGACTCCGACACCGACATCTGCTACCTCTCCCGCCAGGTCTCGCCGGCCGAGCTGATCCTCGAGTCCTACCGGATCGAGCGCGCGCTGCGCGGCCTCGGCTGGAACGTCCTGCGGATGTCCGGCGGCGACATCAAGCTGTTGCTGCCGCTCGGTGACGGCCGCCAGTGCCACATCGACGTCTTCGTCGCCTTCCACGTCGCCGGCACCTTCTACCAGCTCGGCAACCGCAGCGGGCGCATGCCGGAGTCCGCGATCGTGCCGTTCTCCACCGTCACCCTGCACGGCCACGTGTTCCCGGCGCCGGCGGATCCCGAGGCGATGCTCGAGTTCGTCTACGGCCCAGGCTGGCGGGTGCCCGACCCCTCCTTCGCCTACGCCGACCCGGTGGCCGGCGTACGACGGCTCGACGGGTGGCTGCGCGGCTTCCGCACCGACATGGGGCGGTGGACGGAGTTCTACCGCGGGCCCGACGTCGAGCGGGTGGGGCGCCCCGGCTCGGCGTTCGCCCGCTGGGTGCACCGCCAGCTGCCCCGGGGTGCCGCCGTGGCCGACCTGGGGGCCGGGACCGGCCGGGACTCGCTGCACTTCACCCGGCACGGGCGACCGGTGGTCGCCTACGAGTTCACCCGGGCGGCCCGCGGCACGATCCGGCGCCGGGCCACCCACCAGGGCCTGGCCGTCGACGTACGCATGCTGCTGCTCGGCGAGCTGCGCACCGTCCTCGCCGCCGGCGCGGAGCTGTCCCGCGACCCCCGCCACCTCTACGCCCGCCAGCTGCTCGGCTGCCTCGACGACGCCGCCCGGGCCAACCTGTGGCTCCTGAGCCGGATGGCGCTGCGCGGCAACCAGCGGTTGTTCCTGGAGTTCAGTGCACTGGATCCCGCCACCGAGCTGCGGGTCGGTCCCGCGGCTCTCGCCGACCCGGGGCCCGCCGGCCTGGTGCGGCGGCTCGACCCGGAGCTCGTGCGCCGCGAGATCGAGGCGGCCGGCGGGCGTATCGACCTCGAGGAGCTCGGCCCGGGGGTCGACATGCTCGGCGACCCGGACCCGCTCGTCTGCCGCCTGCGGGTGGCCTGGCCCCGACCCACCACCGAGAGGAACCCTCGATGACCTCCACGCCCCTGGCCCGAACCATGACCCAGACCATCACCCGGGCCCGCACAAGGGCCCGCTTCCTGCGCGGCCGCTTCCTGCGCGCCCGCCGCCGCCCGATCGGGGTCTTCGCCCGCCTGGGCGCGCTCGAGGCCGAGGTGCAGGAGCAGCGGCAGCTCCAGCGGCGCCTGGCCGAGCTGACCGACGTGGTCGCCGAGCTCCTGGTCCCGCTGACCGACCGGCACGAGGAGTGGACCCGCGAGGTCGTCGAGCGCTACCGCGTGGGGCTCTGAGCACGCCGTTCGGTGCTCGTCCGCGTGCGGAACGTCATGCGAATCGTGCTCTGTGGCCCACGATTCGCATGACGTCCGCCGACGGGCCCTAGGCTGGGCCGCCTATCCCCGGTTGGTCTGCCGGCAGGGCCCGCCTGACTTTGAATCAGGACCAGCGACGTAGGTTCGACTCCTACCCGGGGAGCGAGTGGTCTCGACCGACGAAGAACCAACACTCGACCGACGAGGGAGCTTTCGTGCCGAACAACCTGACCGTGATCGTGCTCGCGGCCGGCGGGGGCACCCGCATGAAGTCGAAGACGATGAAGGTCCTCCACCCCATCGGCGGCCGCAGCATGATCGGTCACGTCCTCAAGGCCGTGGCATCGGTCGAGCCGCAGCACGTCGTCGCCGTGGTCGGTCACCAGCGCGAGCAGGTCGGGCCGCACATCCACGAGCTGCTGCCCGAGGCGGTCCTCGCCGTCCAGGAGACCCAGGACGGGACCGGCCACGCGGTGCGGGTCGCGGTCGAGGCGGTGCTCGAGTCGGGCGCGATCGAGGGCACCGTGCTGGTGGCGTACGGCGACACGCCCCTGCTCACCGGGGAGAGCCTGGCAGCGTTCGCGGCCGACCACGAGGCTGCCCAGCGGGCGGTGAGCATCCTGTCCGGCATCGTCGAGAACCCGTTCGGCTACGGCCGGATCGTCCGCAATCACGAGGGTGACGTCGAGGCGATCGTGGAGGAGAAGGACGCGACCCGCGACCAGCGCGAGATCCGCGAGATCAACTCCGGGATCCTGGCGTTCGAGGCGGGGTTCCTCATCGAGGCGCTGCCGAAGGTCGGCAACGACAACGCCAAGGGCGAGTACTACCTGACCGACACCGTCCAGCTGGCCCGCGACGCCGGCCTGACGGTGGGCGCCTGGGCGATCGACGACGTCCGCCAGACCGAGGGCGCCAACGACCGCGCCCAGCTCGCCGACCTCGGCCGGGAGCTGAACCAGCGCATCGTGACGCGCTGGATGCGAGACGGCGTCACGGTGATGGACCCCGAGACGACCTGGATCGACGCCGACGTGGTGCTCGCCCCCGATGTCACGATCCTGCCCGGGACCCAGCTCCTCGGTGCGACCGTCGTTGCCGAGGATGCCGTGATCGGGCCTGACTGCACGCTCAAGGACTGCGAGATCGGGTCGGGCGCCCGCGTCGTACGCGCCCACGGCGAGCTGGCGGTGATCGGCGACGGTGCCAACGTCGGCCCGTTCTCCTACCTGCGCCCCGGGAGCGAGATCCGTGCGCGCGGCAAGATGGGTGCGTTCGTCGAGACCAAGAACTCCGTGATCGGCGAGGGCGCCAAGGTGCCGCACCTGTCCTACGTGGGCGACGCCGAGATCGGCGAGGGTGCCAACATCGGCGCCGGCACGATCTTCGCCAACTACGACGGCGTCAAGAAGCACCGGACCAGGGTCGGCCGGCACGCGAAGACCGGCTCCAACAACACGTTCGTGGCTCCCGTCGAGATCGGTGACGGCGCGGGGACCGCGGGCGGCACCGTCGTACGCCGTGACGTCCCGCCGGGTGCCCTGGCGGTCTCGAGCGGGCCCCAGCGCAACATCGTGGGCTGGGCGGAGAAGAAGCGGCCCGGGACCGCGCAGGCCGAGGCAGCCGCCGCGGCCACGGCGGCCACCGACGACGGACCGCGAGGTGAACGAGACGTGTCTCACGAGGGGCCCTCCGGAGTTGGGCAGACCGGCTCCGGTGAGGAAGAATCCTGATACGCACTGTCCGGCGTACTCAGGAGCTGCCCCCGTGACCGGAATGAAGCGGACCACCGAGAAGAACCTCATGGTCTTCAGCGGACGGGCTCACCCCGAGCTCGCGCACGAGGTGGCGTCCCTGCTGGGCACCGACCTGGTCCCGCAGTCGGCCTACGAGTTCGCCAACTCCGAGATCTACGTCCGCTACGAGGAGTCCGTCCGCGGGTGCGACGCCTTCGTGATCCAGAGCCACACGGCTCCGATCAACGAGTGGATCATGGAGCACCTGATCATGGTCGACGCCCTGAAGCGTGCCTCGGCCAAGCGGATCACCGTGGTCATGCCGTTCTACGGCTACGCCCGCCAGGACAAGAAGCACCGGGGCCGCGAGCCGATCTCGGCCCGCCTGATGGCCGACCTGTTCAAGACCGCCGGCGCCGACCGGCTGATCACCGTCGACCTGCACGCCGACCAGATCCAGGGCTTCTTCGACGGCCCGGTGGACCACCTGATGGCGCTGCCGATCCTTGCCGACTACGTCAAGGAGAAGTACGGCGACCAGCGGCTCGCCGTGGTCTCCCCGGACGCCGGCCGGATCAAGGTCGCCGAGCGCTGGTCGGCCCGCCTCGGCGGCGCCCCGCTGGCCTTCATCCACAAGACCCGCCGCGCCGACCGGCCCAACGAGACCGTCGCGAACCGCGTGGTCGGCCAGGTCGAGGGCCGCATCTGCGTGCTGGTCGACGACATGATCGACACCGGCGGCACGATCGTGAAGGCGGCCGAGGCCCTGATGGCCGACGGCGCCGCCGGCGTGATCATCGCCGCGACCCACGCGATCCTCTCCGACCCGGCCGTCGACCGGCTCAAGAACAGCCCTGCCAGCGAGGTCGTCGTGACCAACACGCTGCCGATCCCCGCGGAGCGGGAGTTCGACAAGCTGACGACGCTCTCGATCGCGCCGCTGGTCTCCCGCGCCATTCGCGAGGTCTTCGAGGACGGGTCTGTCACGTCCATGTTCGACGGCCACGCCTGATCCGGGACGCGCCGGCGGACCGGATCGTCGGTGGTCGAGCAGCGACCACGACCGTGCCTGCGAGGTCGTGACGAGGCGTGCCGAGACCCGGTGAGGGTCCCGGAGCGCTGACCACCTCACGTCGTACGACCGTGAGGCGGTGAGCCCGCCACCGTTCGGCGGGAGGATTCGGTGGCTGAGCCACCGCTGACCCGGCGGTCGATGCGGCGGCGGTGAGCCTGCCACCGATGACGTGGGCGAAACAGTTGCCCACGCACCGCCGGCACCGACTCACCGCCCTCCGGCGGCCGACCGATCAGCCCAGGTCGTCGAGGTGGTCGTTCCAGAGCCGGGCGAGCACGGTGGGCACCGAGCCCGAGGCGAGGACGTCGGCGAGGTGGTCGCGCTGGGACGGGGTCACCTCGAGGGCCGGGAACGCCCGGCCCACGACCAGCGAGAAGCCCTGGCCGCGGCGCTCGGCCACGGCCGGTGCCTGCGTGAGGTAGGCGTCGACGTACGGCGCGCACAGGTCCACCCGCTCGGGGTCCCACAGGCCTCGGGCGTGGGCCTCGAACATCCGGTTGGACACCTCCGGCGCCGTCATGGCCGCCCACGCGGCTGCCTTGGCCTCCTCGGTCGGGCGCGAGGCGAGCGCGCAGGCGGCGCCGAGGTCGCCGGCCAGCGACCCGTCATGCACCCGCTCGGCCTCCACCTCCGCGGCGTCCATCGCCCCGAGGACGCAGAGCCGGGCGACGACGGCCCAGCGCAGCCCGGGGTCGAGGTCCACCCCGGCGTCGGTGCGCCCCGAGACCAGCCACGAGGCCAGCAGGTCGGCGTCGCGCGACGTCGCGGCCAGCCCGCGCGTCAGCGCGATCGACAGCTGGGCGTCGTCGGTGCGGGCCAGTCCGGCCGCGCAGGCACCCGCCACCGCGTCGGCAAGACCGGGCGCCTCCTTGGCGGGGGTCGACCGGCACAGCACCGGTCCGAGGGTCCGGTCGAGCACCGCGGCGGCCAGCGTGGGGCGCCGTTCGCCGGGCAGGTGGCGCGCCACCAGGTCGACGTACGCAGGCAGTGGCAGCGCCCCGGTGCGGACGTCGTCGAAGGCCTGGGCCCACAGCACGGTGCGCACGAGGTCGTCGTCGAGCCGGGAGAGGTGCTCGCGCACCAGCTCGGCCGACAGGGGCTCCAGCCGCAGGCGCGCGAAGGTCTCGCCGCGGCTGTTCGGCACCACGGCCAGCCCCGCCCACTCCGGCAGGGCCACCGGGTCGTCCGCGAGGTCGACCATCGCGCTTCCGGCTTCGGTGCCGTCGGCGCGGAACGCCGTCACCCGGAACCGGTGCGGGCGCACCCCCTCGCGGGCCAGCACGGGCACGCCGGCCCCGTCACGCGAGACCGCGACGGTGTCGAAGCCGGACCGGCGCAGCCACAGGTCGGCCCACTCGCGCACGTCGCGCGACGACGCCGCGTCGAGTGCACCCACGAGGTCGTCGAGCGTGGCGTTGCCGAGGCGGTGCGCCGTCAGGTGGGCGTTCACGCCGGCGAGGAAGTCCTCGTCGCCGAGCCAGGTCACGAGCTGGCGCAGGCAGGAGTTGCCCTTCGCGTACGAGATCGAGTCGAAGTTCGTGAACGCGCTGTCGACGTCGGGCACGTCCTCGGGCCGCGGCGCCACCGGGTGGGTGGAGCGGCGCTCGTCGGCGACGTACGCCGCGGGCTTGCGCTGCGACTCGTGCGCCACGAGGGTGCCCGCGAAGCCTGCCCCGGCCTCGGCCACCCGGTAGCCCATGTAGTCGGCGAAGCTCTCGTTGAGCCAGGTGTCCTCCCACCAGCGCATCGTCACGAGGTTGCCGAACCACATGTGCGCCATCTCGTGGGCGATCACCGTGGCCCGCTTCATGCGCTGGTCGTCGGTGACCCGACCGCGGGGCAGCATCTCGTCGCGGTAGGTCACGCACCCGGGCGTCTCCATCGCCCCCCAGTTGTGCCCGGGGCCGAAGAGCTGGTCGTAGGAGTCGAACGCGTAGGGCTCGTCGAAGATCTCGGCGTAGTGGTCGAAGCAGGCGTTGGTGGTGCGGATCAGCTCCTCGGCGTCGCGGTCGAGCTCGGCCGCCAAGGACGCGCGGGCGTGCCAGCCGAAGGGGAGCAGGCGATCACCGAGGGCGTGCTCCCAGGTCACCGAGTGCCACGGACCGGCGCAGACGACGAACAGCGAGGGGCAGATCCTCTGGGTCGGGGCGAAGGTCCACCGCCCGCCCTCCCGCGAGGTCACGCGGCCGTTGGCGATGACGGTCCATCGCGGGTCGGCGGACACCGCGAGCGCGATGGTCGCCTTGAGGTCGGGCTGGTCGAAGCAGGGGAAGACCCGCTGCCCGATGTCGAGGGAGAGGTACGCCGAGACGTACCGCTCCCCGTCCGCGGGGTCGGTCGTGGTGTGCATCCCGTCGCCGTCGGTCACGTACGGCACCCGGGCCTCGACCACCACCTCGCTGCGACCCGACAGGCCCCGCAGCGCGATCCCGCGGCCGTCGTACTCCGGCCGGTCGACGACGGCGCCGTCCACGGTCAGCCGCAGGTCCGAGGCGTCGGTCAGCTCCAGGAACGTCTCCGGGCTCGCCGCGTCGAAGCGGATCGTGGTCCGGCACCCGTAGGTCGGGCCGTCCCCGGTGAGATCGAGGTCGATCTCGTAGGAGATGTCGGAGACGACATCGGCGCGGGCACGGGACTCGGCGAGGGTCAGGGACATGGGGCGAGGCTAGGGCAGGCCGCAATTCGCCTCACGGGCCCCGGGTGGCTAGGATCGTCAGGTTGCCTCGGCGAGGGAACGCCCGGAGCCCGGGTGTTCCGTGATCGACAGGGCTGGCTGGACCACTGGTGCGCCGCGCTGCTCGAGACCGAGTGCGCGGCGTTCTGCATGATGCGGGCCGGTCGATCCGGCCCCGCTGATCCGGCACGGCGGGCATCGCAACCACACAGCTTGAGATCCACACAGCTTCAGATCCACCCGATGTCCGAAGGTCACGAGGAGTAGCCGCATGTCTGCCGAGAAGATCACCGCCGAGTCGCGCACCGAGTTCGGCAAGGGCGCCGCCCGCCGCATCCGCCGCACCGACAAGGTCCCCGCCGTCGTCTACGGCCACGGCAACGACCCGCTCCACATCACCCTGCCCGGCCACGAGACGATGATGGCCCTCAAGCACGGCGGCTCCAACGCGCTGCTCGAGCTCGACGTGGACGGCAAGACCCACCTGGCGCTGACCAAGCAGGTCCAGATCGACCCGATCACCCGCCACCTCGAGCACATCGACTTCGTCGCCGTCCGCCGCGGCGAGAAGGTCACCGTCGACGTGGTCGTCCACCTCGTGGGCGAGGCCGTGCGCGACAGCCTGGTGGTCACCGAGAACTCGACCGTCTCGATCGAGGCCGAGGCCACTCACATCCCCGAGTCGGTCGAGATCGACATCGAGGGCGCCGAGGTCGGCACCCAGATCCACGCCTCCGACCTCAAGCTGCCCTCCGGCTCGACGCTGCTGACCGACCCCGAGACGCTGGTCGTCAACATCATCAACGCGCCCACCGCCGAGGAGGTCGAGGCCGAGCTGGAGGAGGCCGAGGCCGAGGCCGGCATCGAGCGCGAGGAGTCCGAGGAGGAGGCCGAGGCTGCCGCCGAGGCGGAGTCCGACGAGGCCGAGGCGTCCACCGAGGAGTGAACCTCCGGGCTCGCTGGTCGAGCCCGTCGAGATCTGAGAGAAGGGCCGGGATCCCTCCCGCGATGACACAGCCATGACCGACACCGATCTGTGGCTCGTCGTCGGGCTGGGCAATCCCGGCCCTTCTTACGCCGGTCACCGGCACAACATCGGCTACCAGGTGGCCGACGAGCTGGCGCGCCGGATGGGGCCCGCACCTCGGTCGGGGCCCTGGCGCGCGCACAAGTCCGGTCGGGCCGAGGTGGTCGAGGGCCGACTCGGTACGCCGGGCACCCCCGGGCCGCGCGTCGTCCTCGCGCGCCCGCGCTGCTACATGAACGAGATCGGGGGCCCGGTCAAGGCGCTGGCGAGCTTCTACAAGGTGCCGCCCGACCACATCATCGCGATCCACGACGAGCTGGACATCGCCTTCGGCACCCTGCGCACCAAGCTGGGCGGGGGCGACAACGGGCACAACGGGCTGCGGTCCATGCGCGCCTCGCTCGGGACCGGGGACTTCTACCGGGTACGGGCCGGCATCGGCCGCCCGCGTGGCCGCCAGGACGTCGCCGACTTCGTGCTCTCCGACTACTCCTCCGTGGAGCGCAAGGAGCTGCCGTTCCAGGTCGACAAGGCCGCGGACGCCGTGGAGACCCTCATCACCGAGGGCCTCGAGCGCACCCAGCAGCGATTCAACTCCTAACTCCGCGATCGCTAGGGTGTCCGGGTGACTTTCGAACCCGGCACCCCGCCCGCTGAAGCCGCCACCGACGACCACGTCCTCGCCACCTGGCTCGCCACCGTCGCCGGTGAGCGGCTGCTCGAGGTCCGCGGTGAGGGCCTGGAGGGCAAGGAGCTCAAGGACGCCGGGGACGTGGCCGCCCACGACCTGCTGATGGCGCTGATCGCCGAGCACCGCCCCGACGACGCCGTGCTGTCGGAGGAGGGCAAGGACGACAAGGCCCGGCTCGCGGCCGACCGGGTGTGGATCGTCGACCCGCTCGACGGGACCCGCGAGTTCTCGGAGCCGCCCCGCGACGACTGGGCCGTGCACGTGGCCCTGTGGCAGGGCGGCGAGCTGGTCGCCGGCGCCGTCGCGCAGCCCGCGCTGGGGGAGACGTTCAACACCGGCCAGCCGCCGGCGGTCCCGCCGAGCACGTCGAGCCGGCCGCGGATCGCGGTCTCGCGCAGCCGCCCGCCCGCCTTCGTCAACGCGCTGGCCGAGGAGCTCGACGCCGAGCTGGTCCCGATGGGCTCGGCCGGGGTCAAGGTCCTCTCGGTGGCCCGCGACATCACCGACGCCTATGTGCACGCCGGCGGTCAGTACGAGTGGGACTCGGCCGCCCCGGTCGCGGTCGCCGCGGCGGCGGGGCTGTTCACCTCCCGCGTCGACGGCACCCCGCTGCGCTACAACCAGGACGACGTGTACCTCCCCGACCTGATCGTGTGCCGCCCCGAGCTCGCCGAGCGGATCGTGGAGTTCGTCAAGCGCCACGGCACCGACTGAGGCCGCGCATGATCCGGCACGTGCTGCTCGATGCCGACGGGGTCCTGCAACACATGCCCGGCGGGTGGGTCGCGGCGGTCGAGCGGCAGCTCGACGTCGACGGCCAGGAGTTCTTCGACCTCGCGACGCGTGACGAGCGGGACTGCCTGCGGGGCGAGGGAGACTTCCTCGAGGTGCTGGCCGGGCACCTGCGGGCGCTCGGGGCGTCGGTGACCGCCGAGGACCTGCACCGCGCCGTGTGGCGCTCGGTGCAGGTCGAGCCAGCCTCGGTCGCGCTGGTGCACGCCCTGCGCGACGCGGGGCTCGCGGTCCACCTGGGCACCAACCAGGAGGCCCACCGCGCGGCGTACATGCGCTCCGAGCTGGGCTACGACGACCTCTTCGACGAGTCGTTCTACTCCTGCGAGCTCGGTGCGGCCAAGCCCGAGGCGGCATTCTTCGCGGCCGTCCTCGACCGGCTCGGCTCCGCGGCGCCCGAGGTGCTCTTCGTCGACGACCAGGAGCGCAACGTGGTGGCCGCCCGCGAGTGCGGGCTGGCCGCTGAGCACTGGCAGATCGACGACGGGATGGCCATCCTGCACGAGCGGCTGGCCGCCCACGGACTGTCGTTCGGCTGACCCGCTCGACGGGCAAGGGTCCGACGTCCCGGGACCCCGGCGACATTCGACTCTGCCGCCGGTGTCGCGTCCGCCCGGAGTCTGGTTGCCAGACGCGCCGGGATGGCGTACCCGGCACGGACGGGGAGGAACGATGCGCAGCCGCGAGAAGTGGGAGACCCTCGAGATCGAGCTCGAGGAGGCGGGGGATTGTTCCTGGTGGTCCAGCCTGCTGGCCCCTGTCGACCCGAAGTCCGGCAACGCCTACCTGCGGTTCGTGGGACGGGTGTGGGGACCGGACGGACGCGAGACGGAGGTGATCCGCGGGGAGGCCTTTCCCCGGTTTCTCGATCCCGACGAGCTCGCACCCGACGACGCCTGGACACCGGGCTGGGAGCTGAGCCTGGTGCACCTCAAGCATCGCATCGAGGTGGAGGGCTGGCAGCGGGCGGGATGCGGCCTCGAGCCGTGGTCGCACCGCTACGTCCGGTTCGTGGGCGTCAAGGGCGGGCACCGGCGCCGCCGGAACCCCGCACGCGGGGCCACGGTGGGATCGGTGCTGCGGCGTGCCTTCGCCGTCCCGGCGGCCGACCGCACGCAGCCCCTGGGGCAGTGAGCTCCCTCCGGGACTCGGCCCACATCGTGGGCTGGGGCAGTTGGGGCTGATGGGACGCAGCGGGGATACTTCTCCCCGTGCTCCCGTCGTCCGTGCGTCTGATCGGCGCGCTCGCGGCCGCCCTGGGGCTGCTGACCGCGGGCGCCTTCGCGCTCCAGGCGCACGACCGGGGGGACGGGGTCGCGGACGCCGACCTCACCGCCCAGCGCTACGTGCTCGCACGGCTCGACGCACCGTCGCTCTCCCGCCTCGCCCCGCAGCGCACCCGGCACCTCGCCGGTGAGCTGCAGGTCCCCGCTCCCGCCCTGCGCGCGTACGCCCGTGCGGCGCGGTCGGCCCCGACGGCGTGCCACGTGGGGTGGACCACCCTGGCGGGCATCGGGTACGTCGAGTCGCGGCACGGCACCCTGGGCAGCCGGACGCTGGAGCCGGATGGGCACAGCTCCTCGCCGATCATCGGGCCGGCCCTCGACGGCAGCGGAGACTTCGCGGCGATCCGCTCGACGTCGGCCTCGCGCGGGCTGCACGGGGACGCGGTGTGGGAGCACGCGGTCGGGCCGATGCAGTTCCTCCCGGAGACGTGGGCCCGCTACGCGGTCGACGGGGACGGCGACGGACGGGCCGACCCGCTCGACCTCGACGACGCGGCCGCCGGCACCGCCCGCTACCTGTGCGCCGGGGGCGGGGACCTGCGCACCGCGGTCGGCTGGGAGAAGGCGATCCTGTCCTACAACCACTCCATGCAGTACGTCGACGACGTGTACGCCGCCGCCTCGGCGTACGCCACGCGCGGGCGGCGAGCGGTCAGTTGACGATCACCGGCGTCTCGTAGCCGGGATGGTGCTGCAACCACGCGGCGATCCGGTCGTTGCGCACCGCGTTCCACATCCGCTGGTCCTGCCCCTGCTGGAGCCGCACGATGCTCTGGTCGCCGACCCACCCCAGGCCCGCCACGGGCACCGTGAGGTAGTGGATGTCGCCGCTGCGCAGGTCGCGGAGCGAGAGGGCCAGCGAGGCCATCTGCTTGGTGGTCCAGCCGGCGTCCACGGACAGGTGCTGCGAGACCGTGTCGAGGAAGTCGTAGACCATCCGCGGGTTCTTGCGCATCTCCTGGTGCAGGGACGCCTGCATGAGTGTCCGCAGGAAGGCCTGTTGACGCTTGACCCGGTCGAGGTCCCCACCGGGCAGGCCGTAGCGCTGGCCGACGTACGCCAGGGCCTGGGCGCCGTCGAGCTTGTGCTCACCGGCCGTCCAGGTGATGCCGCGCGCCGAGTCGGTGACCGTCCTCGGCACGATGACGTCGACGCCACCCACGGCGTCGGTCAACGCCTTGAAGCCGTCCCAGTCTACGACCGCGAGGTGGTCGATGTGCAGGCCGGTGAGGCTCTCGACGGTCGCCACGGCCAGGTTCGGGCCCTCGAAGGAGAAGGCGGCGTTGATCTTCGCGCCGCCGTACCCGGGGACCCGCACCCAGCTGTCGCGGGGGATCGAGATGACCGAGGCGCCGCGCCGGTCGCCGTCGATGTGCACGACCATGATGGTGTCGCTGCGCTGCTCGCCGGGCAGCCAGGCCGGCGCCGCGGCGTCGCTGCCCGTGGTCGCGACCGTCGACCGGCGGTCGGTGCCGAGCAGCAGGATGTTCACCGCCTTCGCGGCGGGACCGGACGTGGGTCGCGCAGGGCGCTGCTCGAGGCCGGTGAAGACGCCGTCGATGCGGCCGATGTGCGAGGAGATCCGGTGCTCGAGGTAGAGGATGCCCCCGCCGGCGACGAGGGCGAGCGTGGCGGCGCAGACCAGGAGGCCGATGAGGGCCTTGCGCACGGGGCTCCGACGCTTGCGTCCCGGTGTGGGCAGTGGGCTCTCGCGGGACTCGACGGGCGGGGGCAGGACGCTCACGGCACCTGCTCCTCCTGGAGGCAGCCGTCCTGCTCCCGGTAGAGGCGGGCGCCCTCGCGCACCTGCGCGAGGGAACGGACCCGGGTCCCGGGCCCGAGGACGGCGCTGACGTCGACCTCCGCCGACGCCGCGATCTGTGGGCTCGTCGGGGCCGTCGTCTCCCTCATGCGTCCTCGCTTCGTCCACCGGGCTGGGCTCGACCTTGCGGCCGGCGGGAGGGTGGACGCCGAGAGACGCACGGGGAATCCCCACAACTGGGCACGTCGTCGGCAGCGGGGCGGCCGGCCTCCGGAGGGCCGGGCCCCGGTGCTCACCAAATTGGGTGAACCGGGTCGACGCTGCACCTACGCCCGGTCCGACTCGCGTGACGCTTCCTTCCAGCCCGTTGCCGAGCAGAGGGAGGACCTGCGTCGATGGACGCGCTTCGACTGCCCGACGGACCTCTGGGCGTGCTGTGCGTGGGGGCCCACCCCGACGACGTCGAGATCGGCTGCGGCGGCACGCTGCTGCGGCTCGCGGAGCGGGCCGGGCTCGAGCTCACGGTCGCGGTCCTCACCGGTACGCCGCACCGGGTGGTGGAGTCGGTGGGGGCGCTCCAGGAGATCTCTCCCGCGGTGAAGACGCACTTCGCCGGGCTGCCCGACGGCCGGCTGCCCACCCACTGGGAGGCCGCGAAGGACTTCCTCGAGGACGTCACCCGTTACTGCCGGCCACAGCTGGTGCTGACGCACCGGGTCGACGACGCCCACCAGGACCACCGGACCCTGGGCGTCATGGTGACCAGCGTCTGGCGTGACGCCCTGGTCCTGCACTTCGAGATCCCCAAGTGGGACGGCGACCTGAGCGCCCCGACGCACTACGTGGGGCTCACCGCGGAGCAGGCACGGCGCAAGGTGGACCTGCTCGACCGACACTTCCCGAGCCAGCACCCGCACGACTGGTGGGACGAGGAGGTCTTCCTCGGCCTGATGCGGTTGCGCGGGATGGAGTGCCGGCAGCCCTACGCCGAGGCCTTCCACGTCGCCAAGGCACTGGTGGAGGTGTGAGCATGCGCGTCGAGACCGCCGACCTTGCCGATGTGCTGCTGTTCCGTCCGACGCCGCATCGGGACGAGCGTGGGTTCTTCACCCGCACCTTCGACGCCGAGGTGGCCGCGGCGTACGGACTGGACCCTGCGGACTTCGTCCAGGACTCGCAGTCGCGGTCGGAGCACGCGACCCTGCGCGGCCTGCACGGTCGGGGCGGAGAGGGGGAGGGCAAGCTGGTGCGTTGCGCCCGCGGCGCGATCCTCGACGTGATCGTGGACGCACGGCCCGGGTCGCCGACGTACGGGAGGCACCAGGCCTTCCGGCTCGACGACGAGCGGTTCTGCATGCTCTACGTCCCCCGCGGCTTCCTGCACGGATTCCAGGTGCTCAGCGACGTCGCCGACATCTGCTACCGCATCGACCGGCCGCACGACCCGACCGAGGACCTCTCGGTGCGGTACGACGACCCCGAGCTCGCGATCGCCTGGCCCCTGCCCGTGGAGACCCTGAGTCCCCGCGACCAGTCGGCGGGCTCCTGGCACGACCTCGGCCTGCGTGATGTCCGCAGCTGACGCTCCGCGGTGCCGGGGCTGCCGATCGGCCAGGGTCGAGGTCGTCCTCGACCTGGGTGACCAGCCGGCCGCCGACCACTTCCCCCTCGTCGACGACCGTGGTCCGGATCCACGGCACCCGCTCGCCATGTGGTGGTGCGCGGACTGTGGCCTGGCGCAGCTGCTGGACGATGCCACCGCCGCCGAGGAGCCCCGCGCGATCGAACCCCGCGCGGCGGTCAGGCAGGCACACGACGCCGTGGACGAGCTCGTCCGCTCCGGCCTGCTGGTGCCGGGCGAGTTCATCGAGTTCGCGAGCCCCCACGGCGGCTCGTGGGGGGATGCCCTGCGCGGGGCCGGCTTCGAGCCCGCGACGGGGACCCGCGCCGGTGTCGTCGTCGACGTCTACGGGCTGATGCACGATCGCGACCAGGCCTCAGCGCTGAGGGCGCGCGCCGAGACGCTGACCCCGGGCGGGACGCTGCTGCTGCAGTTTCCGAGCTACGCGAGCACGCTGCGCCGTTGCGAGTGGAACGCCCTGCGGCACGGCCACTTCGCCTACCACAGCGTGCCGGCGGCGCGTCGGCTACTGGCGGACGCCGGGTTGTCGGTGTTCGCCGCCCGCAGCTACACCCTCTACAGTGGCTCCGTCCTGCTGCTCGCCTCGCGAAGCGGTGCGGGCCCCACCGAGGAGGCCGCGGCGGTCGAGGACCTGGAGCAGGCCGAGCTGGCCGCCGGGGTGATGGACCCCGTAGCGATGACTCCGCTGCGGGACGCGCTGGACCGTGACGTCACCTGGCTCCGGACCTGGGTGGCTGCCCAGCGCGGGGGAGCGTGGCTCTACGGCGCCGGGTCGCGGGCCGTCGCGGTGCTCGCCGCCGCCGGGCTGGCGCCGGGAGCCGTGAAGGGTATCGTCGACGGCGCCCCGGCCAAGCAGGGCCGCCGGATGCCGGGCACGGCGATCCCGATCGTGGCGCCGGACGTGCTGCTGGCCGCGGACCCGGACCGCATCCTGCTGATGCTCCCCGACCTCGAGGAGGAGCTGCGGGACACCTGGCCGCAGCTGGCCGACCGGTGGGTGGTGTACGGCGCGCACTGAGTGGTGGGTGCCGTACGTCGCCGTGGGTGGCGGGGGACTGGCGGTGGGCCGGCGGCGGACCGGCGGTGGACCTGCAACCGTTTCGTCGCCGGGATCGGTGGCTGAGTCACCGCTGGGGTGGGTGCTGCGCGGGGCCGGGTGAGCGGCGGTGGGCAGGCCACCGTTTCGTGGCCGCGAATCGTTGCTGAGCCACCGCCTGCCTGTGCGGGTGTCGGCGGTGAGCCGGCAACCGTTCGGCCGCCGGATTCGGTTGTTGAGCCACCGCCGACACGCACGTCGCAATCGTGTCGGTGGGTGGGCAACCCTCCGTGCGCCGGGACAGGTTGCTGACCCACCGCCCACCTGCGCGCGCCGGCGCCGACTGCGCCGGCGGCTCAGAACACCTCGAGTCGCGGCAGCGGGACGACCAGCTTGGCGCCCCACTCCCGGGTGTACTCCAGCTGCGCGCTGATCTCCTCCCGGA
>Ga0308175_100000585_pt1 | contig 24688 bp, 17 predicted proteins | sample PhyCR1_3_FD_203893 | JGI IMG/M metagenome (GOLD analysis project Ga0308175, IMG submission 203893) | Soil microbial communities from UC Gill Tract Community Farm, Albany, California, United States - DLSLS.C.R1 | ecosystem: Environmental > Terrestrial > Soil > Agricultural land | place: USA...
CAGCTCCCGCCTGCGGAGATCCTCCGCCAGCCCCTCCAGATCGACCAGCGGAACCTCGAAGGACGGCGCCGGCGCGATCACCTGGACGGGGCCGTGCTCACCGGGCTGGAACGTGGTGCGCAGCGCCTCCTGGCGGCGGACGATCTCGCGGAAGGCCCCGCGCAGGGCGTCCAGGTCGAGCACGCCGGTCAGGCGGACGGCGCCGTACATGTTGTAGAACGGGTTGTCCGGCGCCAGGCGGTCGAGGAACCACAAGCGCTGCTGGGCGAACGAGAGCGGCAGGTCGCGGTCCCGGGGCACCGGCAGGATGGGAGAAGGCTGCGCGTGCTCCCCCCGGCGTTCGCTGTCGATGCGCGCCGCGAGCGCGGTGACCGTCGGCGCCTGGAAGAACGCGCGCAGCGGCAGCTCGACTCCGAAGGCGTCGCGCACCCGCGACATCACCTGGGTCGCGAGGAGCGAGTGGCCTCCCAGGGTGAAGAAGTCGTCCTGGGCGCCGATCCTCTCCAATCCGCGCCGCTCGCCGCCGAGCACCTGGGTCCAGATCTGCGCCAGCACCTCTTCGACCGGTCCCCGCGGCGCCAGGAAACGCGCCGCCGGGCGTACCGCGGCCGGCGTCATCTTCTCGAGCGCGCGGCGGTCGACCTTGCCGTTGGCGTTGAGCGGCAGGCTCGGGAGGACCGTGACCTCCGCCGGCACCATCGCCTCCGGGAGCGTCCGGCGGAGCGCCGTGCGCAGATCTTCTGGTCCAAGCGCAGGCACCGGTGCCGGCTCCAGGGTCGTGACGGTGTTCGCGACGTAGGCGGCCAGGCGCTTGTCGCCCGTCTCGTCCTCCCGCACCAGCACCACCGCCTCGCGCACGCCGGGGAGGCGGGTGAGGGCGGCCTCGATCTCTCCCAGCTCGATGCGGAAGCCGCGGATCTTCACCTGATGGTCGATGCGGCCGAGGTAGTGCACCGTGCCGTCGGCCAGCCTGCGCACCAGGTCGCCCGTGCGATAGAGCCGCCCGCCGGCTCCTTCGCCGAACGGATCGGGGATGAACACCGCCGCGGTCAGGTCCGGCCGTCCGAGATAGCCGCGCGCGAGCCCCGGACCGCCGAGCAGGAGCTCGCCCGGAACCCCGGCCGGTTGCGGCGCGAGAGAGCGGTCCACCACATGGAGCTGGTGGTTGGCGATCGGCCGGCCGATCGGGACCACGTCGCCGGGAGGCTCGGGAACGCAGGGCCAGAAGCTCACGTCGACCGACGCCTCGGTCGGCCCGTACAGGTTGTGCAATTTGATCTCACTGGGGGCCTGAGGGAGGCGGGAGAAGAAGCGCCGCACGAGCTGCGGCGGCAGGGACTCGCCGCTCGCCACCACCCGGCGCAGCGACGCCAGCTCTTCGAGCCCCGGCGTCTCCAGGAACACCTCCAGCATGGAGGGCACGAAGTGGACGGTGGTGATCTTCTCGCGCGCGATGAGATCGGCCAGGTAGCGCGGATCCTTGTGCCCTTCGGGCTGTGCGAGCACGAGGCGCGCCCCGGTCAGGAGCGGCCAGAAGAATTCCCACACCGAGACGTCGAACCCGAACGGCGTCTTCTGGAGGACGCGGTCCTCGGCCGTCAGGCCGTACGCCTCCTGCATCCACTGCAGCCGGTTGACGATTCCCTGGTGGGGGATCATCACCCCCTTGGGAGTCCCCGTCGAGCCGGAGGTGTAGAGGACGTAGGCGAGGCCCTCACCCATGGCTTGGCCGGGCCTGTCGGATCCGTCCGATCTCCAGGCCCGGCCCCCGTCGAGGAGCACCACCGGCGGCCCCCCCACCGGCAGCAGAGCCGAGAACCGGGCCTGGGTGACCACCGCGGAAAGGCCGGCGTTTTCGGCGAGCGTCGCCAGCCGCTCCCCCGGGAGCGTGGGATCGAGCGGCACGTACGCCGCACCCGCCTCCAGCACGCCGAGCAGGCCGGTGATCATCGCGAGCGAGCGCTCCAGCAGCACGCCCACCCGGCCGTCCGGCTTCACGCCCAGCCTGGCCAGATGGCCGGCCAGTTGGCGGGCGCGGTCCACCAGCTCGCGATAGGTGACCTGCTCGTTCTCGTCCACCGCGGCCACCGCGCCGGGCGTCCGGTCGGCCTGCGCCGCGACCAGCTCATGCAGGGTGTGGCCGCGCGGGTAGTCGGCCACCGTGTCGTTCCATTCGGCCAGGAGCTGGTGGCGCTCGCCGGGAGCGAGGAGAGCGATCTCCGCGAGCGGCCGTTGCGGCTCGGCCAGCACGCCGGAGAGGAGCCGCTCGAGATGTCCGCCCAGGCGGACCATCGTCGGAGCCTCGAACAGCTCCCGGCTGTAGTCGAGCATGCCGAACAGACCCTCCTCGATCTCCCGGTAGGTGCAGGTCAGCTCGAATTGTGAGACCCCGAGCCCGGTGGCTTCCGGGATGATCTTGATGCCGGGATGCTCGAGCGTGCCCTTCGGAGTGTTCTCCACGGTGAACATCACCTGCACGAGCGGCGGCCGGCTCAGGTCCCGCTCCGGCGCCAGCTCCTCGACCAGGCGCTCGAACGGCAGCTCCTGGTGCGCGTAGGAGGAGAGCGTCGTCTCACGCACCCGGGTGAGGAGATCGCTGAAGCTCGGATTGCCGCCGAGGTCCGTCCGCAGCACCAGCGTGTTGACGAAGAAGCCGATCAGCGGTCCGAGCTCGGCCCGGATGCGGCCGGCGATCGGCGTCGCCACGGCGAGATCGTCCACCCCGGTGTAGCGCTGCAGGACGACGAAGAAGCCGGCCAGCAGCGTCATGAAGAGCGTCGCCTCATGGCGGCGGGAGAGCGCCTGAAGCTCCGAGAGCGCCGCCGGATCCATGAGGAAGCTCCGCCCGGCTCCCCGCGTGCTGCGGACCGCCTGCCGCGGGTGGTCGGCCGGCAGCTCCAGGACCGGCGGCATGCCGGCCAGCCGGTTGCGCCACCAGCCGAGCTCCGCCTCCAGAAGCGCGCCGGACAGCCGGCGGCGTTGCCAGACGGCGAAATCAGGATATTGAAGAGGCAGCTCCGGCAACGGGCTCGGCTGGCCGGCGAGAAATGCCGGATAGAGCGCCCCGATCTCGTTCACCAGCACGCCCATCGACCAGCCGTCGCTCACGATGTGATGCATCTCGAGGAGCAGCAGATGCTCGTCGTCCGAGCAGCGGAACACGCAGCTCCGCAGCAGAGGGCCCTTTTCCAGATCGAACGGCAGCCGGCTTTCGAGCGCGGACATCCGCCGGATCTCTGGATTCCGCCGCGCGGCCGGCAGGGCGCCGAGGTCGACCACGGGCAGCCGCGGCACGAAGCGCGGCGCGATCACCTGCACCGGCTCGCCGTCCTCGGTGGCGGCGAACGTGGTTCGCAGGGCCTCATGGCGTTCGGCCACGCCCGCGAGCGCAAGAGCCAGGGACGGCAGGTGGAGAGACCCGAGGATGCGCGTCGCCGACGGCAGGTTGTAGACCGGATCGCCGGGATGCAGACGGTCGAGGAACCAGAGCCGGAGCTGGCTGAACGAAAGGGGAAGCGGAGCGAGCCGGTCCTCCCGGGGCTCGATGCGATGTGTTGCCCCCTCCGCCTGACTCTTCTTGCGCAGAATGTCAAAAAGAACCTTCTTCTTGGCGGAAGAAAGTCCGGAGAGCTTGTTCTGCGTTTGAGTCATCGGTCGTCCATCTCTCCTCGCGAGCTCCTGCCGCGATGGGGAAACAGAGATGATAGACGATCCGGGCGCGCCAGAGCCCCCGCGTCCGGCGCACGCGAGCCGTGGCTCAGGCGCTCAGTCGACGAAGACCTCGGCCAACGACCGGGCGCTGAGGAGCCGATCTCCCCAGATCAGGAGCGCGCGTGGCCTTGAGGGGAGCCTCCCGGCAGGGTATGCCCTCCGCCTATGACCCCAAGACCTCCACGACCTCGGCAATCACCTGCAACTGCCCCTCGTCCGCGCTAGGAAGGATGATTGGCCCGAAGTCGGGATTGACGGGCTTCAGAACGATCTTCGTGTGGCGCCAGGAGTCTCCGCCCTTCGTCTTCTCACTCTCATAGCGTTTCACTGTGTAACGCTGGCCGGTCTCGGGGTCGGTGGTGCCGCGAAGTTGGACCAGCACGGTCTTACCCTGCCGCGTGCCTTCAATCTGAGCGGTGAACAGGCAGTATGAGCCATCCGGAATCGCGGGTTCCATGGACTTGCCGACGACCTGGGCGACAAACATCCCCGGACGCAGGCGATGGCGCGAATCGACAGCAACCCAATCGAAGCCGTCGTCCTCGACATGTTGCGCGTCGCCGAAGGCACCGGCGGCGGCTTTGAGGGGAACGAGCGGCACGCAGGTGACGTAGCGTTCCTCGGGTTGGGGCTCGACGATGCAGAGACGCGCCGGTAGCGCTCGCGAGCCCGTGCTCCACTCCACTTTGCCGAGATCGCCGCGGAATCGGCGGTATGCCTCCGCCGCCAGCAACGTCGTCAAGGTCTGCTGGAAAGGCTCTTCGTTCATGAACCGCACAAAGATATCTTCATTCTGATCGATGCGCTCGACGAAGAGCCGCTCCAGCAAGTTCTTGAACACCAGCTCGAACTTGTCACCGGGATTCACCTCGGCTGCCTGTCGCAGGCCGTCGTCGGTCATCGCCGCCTCGACGATCTGATCGAAAAACAGTTGATCGGCCTGGTTGAAGTCGGTCCCGAAGCGCTCATTCACGATGTCGATGAGCCGGGAGAGCGGCACCGGTTGCGACCGCACCAGGCCGCTGCCGACCTCGGTTGGGCCGTCGAGGCGTGGGGCTTCACCGTCCCGCAGCGAAATCTCTCCCTCGCTGATCTTCTGGATCCGGTAGTATTCGAGCCTCACCTCATCCCCGAACTGATACCCCGGGCCGCTCTTGCGGATCGGCAGCTTCAGGGCCAGGTGTCGGAGAAAGACGTACAGCCGCTCGAGGTCGGAGTCCTGGTAGGGGATGACCTGGCTCAGGAATCCATAGAGGTTCAGAAAGGCTTGCGCTTTCCCGCGCCAGAGCTCCGCTTCGTCTTCGTTATCGTTCTTCCGTACGGTGAACCGCGAAACCGCGGGATCGATCGCCGCATTCATCGCCTGATGATCCAGCGGGCTCTGCCGCTGCTTCGGCTTGAAGTACACGGCGCAGAAACGCTCGACCTCCTCGTCCAGGTAGATGCCGGAAGCGTCGAGCTCACCCTTGACCTGGTACATGCGGGCCGGATCGACGTCCTCACCCATCGCCGCGCCTTCGTAGTAGGTCTTGAACGCTTCGCGGATCTCGTCCCGGTCGTTCACGAAGTCGAGAACGAAGGTATCTTCCTTGAGTGGATGGATACGGTTCAGCCGCGACAGCGTTTGCACGGCCTGGATGCCCGCGAGCCGCTTGTCTACGAACATCGTATGGAGCAGCGGCTGATCGAAGCCGGTCTGATACTTCTCCGCCACGAGCAGGACCTGGTATTCCTGGGTCGCGAACTTCTCGGGAAGCTCCTTCTCGCGGATACCGTGGTTCATATTCTCTTCGGTGTATTTGTCCTCCACCTTGCCTGAGAAAGCCACCAGGGACTTGATGGCGTAGCCTTTCTTCTGGATGTACTGATCGAAGCTCTTCTTGAAGCGAACCGCTTCCAGGCGCGAGCCCGTGACCACCATGGCCTTGGCCCGGCCGCCGATCTTCTTCCGGGTGGACGCCTGGAAGTGCTCTACCATAATCTCGGTCTTCTGCGCGATGTTGTGCGGGTGCAGGTTCATGAAGCGCGCCAACGCCTGGGCGGCTTTCTTGCGCTCAACGTTGGGATCGTCTTCACAGGCCTTGAGCAGCTTGAAGTATCTCTCGTAGGTCGTGTAGCTCTTCAGCACGTCGAGGATGAATTCCTCCTCGATCGCCTGCCGCATGGTGTATTTGTGGGCGGGCTCTCCATTGTGGCCGAACACCTTGAAGGTCTTGTGCTTCGGCGTGGCGGTGAAGGCGAAGAAGCTCAGGTTGGGCTGCCGGCTGCGCTTGGCCATGCTCCGGAAGAGCTCCTCCTGGTCTTCCCGGCCTTCCTCAGCCGCGCGCCTCCTCGCTTCTTCTCGCAGCCCTTCGCCGCCGAGCACTTCCTTGAGATCCGTCGCAGCCTCGCCTCCCTGGGAGCTGTGCGCTTCGTCGATGATGACGGCGCATCGCCGCGTGGCGAGTGTCCCCTCGCTGCTCGTGCCGCGCTTCTCCGCCAGTTTGAGCAACTGGTCAGAAACATAGGGAAATTTTTGCAGCGTCGTGATGATGATCGGCACCGCGTTCTCGAGGGCTTCGGCGAGCTGGCGCGTGCGTTCGTCGATCTTCTGCACGACGCCACGCTTGTGCTCGAACTGGTAGATGGTGTCTTGAAGCTGCTGGTCGAGCACCACACGGTCGGTGACGACGATCACGCTGTCGAAGACGCGCTCGTTATGGACGTCGTGCAAGGAGGCGAGCCGGTGCGTCAGCCAGCCGATCGTGTTGCTCTTGCCGCTGCCGGCGGAGTGCTCGATGAGGTAGTTGTGCCCCACTCCTTCACGCCTTGCGGCATCCACCAGTATGCGGACGGCTTGGAGTTGGTGATAACGGGGAAAGATCATCGACTCGGTCTTGACCTTGCGCCCCTGGTCATCGCGTTTCTCGTCGGCCTGCAGGTGGACAAAGCGGGCGAGGATGTCGAGCAGGCTGTCGCGCTGCAAGACCTCTTCCCACAAGTACGCCGTGCGATAGCTCCTCCCTGCCGGATCCGGAGGATTTCCGGCGCCGCCGTCGCACCCCTTGTTGAACGGCAGGAAGTGCGTCGCGTCCCCGGCCAGCCGGCTGGTCATCAGCACCGAATCCGTGTCTACCGCGAAGTGGACCAAGGTGCGGCGCTTGAGCTCGAAGATCGGCTCGCGTGGGTCGCGGTCCTTCTTGTACTGCCGCCGCGCGTCCTCGACCGACTGATTCGTGAGCGGGTTCTTGAGCTCCAACGTTGCCACGGGGATGCCGTTCAGGCTCAACGTCACATCGAGAGACTTCTCGGAGCGAGGAGAATAGTGAAGCTGGCGGGTCAGCCCCAGACGGTTCGCGGCGTAGCGGGCCTCGAGCTCCGGATTCAGCTCGTGCGCAGCCTTGAAGAATGCCGCGTGGAGCGTCCGCCCGTAGCATTTGAAACCATGGCGCAGGGTGGCCAGGGACCCGTTGGCGTCCATCCACTTGCACAGATCGGCGAGGATCTGCTCGCCCGTCCGGTCCCCGTGTAGCGCCTCCAACTTGGCCCACTCTCTGGGTTGGGTCTCTCGTATAAAGGCGAGAACCGTCTCGGGAAAAATCGCGCGATCGCGGTCGAAGTCGGCCCGGTCCACGGAGAGGTAGCCGTGGGCGAGGAGATGCGTTTCGATGATGGTCTCGAAGGCGGCTTCGGTGTGGCGGCCCATGTAGCTCTGGCTCATAGGCCCCTCAAGCGATCGAAAAGCGCCTTTGCATGAGGACAGGCAGCCTCAACCGGATTGGGGCTCAACTGACCGAGCAGCTCAAATGAGACTTTCCCCTTGGCGTACCGCCTCTGACATCCTGCCGTAGCGTTTGCCAGTGCATCGAATACGGTGGCCTTTGGTACGGCTTCAAGAACCGGCCATTGGCGCAGGTGGTTCTCCCGCAACGAGTTACCGAAATACCTCCGCAGAAGGCCGCGATCGGCGAGGAACCACGTCTCCATGACCTGAACCATGAGGAACGCTTGGTCATCGGCGGCGCCGGAAGGACGTTCCCAACCGTCGCGGGCCTTCAAGTGCTGCCAAACGGAATGGCCTTCTTCAACCGGGTCCTCGCTGTCAACGAGCAGAAGAGGGAGCGCTCTACCCCGCGGATGTGTGACGGCCCTTACGAAAAGGTCGAACGTCTGTGTGCGCCCTTGGCCGCGAACAACGCTCGGCAGCTTGCCAGTAAGACCGGCCGCTTCGAAAAGCCGCTTCCACCCCTGCCGAAACAGCGTATCCAGCAACTCACCCTCGCCGCCACCTTCGACGTAAAGCTTGACGCTCACCAGCGGTTCCCTCCCAATTCGCCCTTGCTCCAGAGGTCGCCGAGCGTGTACTTTTCCAGCCACGTCCTGAGCTCCTCCGCGTCGAGGCGCTCGAGCCTGGACTCGCCACCCTCCTTGGAGCACACCACGACACTCTCCGGGTGATCGGTCAGCGCGTCCACCAACATGCGCGAATGCGTGGTGACCACAAGCTGCATGCGCTTGGAAGCACTGATCAGCAGCTCCGCGATATGTGGTATGACGTCAGGATGAAGGCCCAGCTCCGGCTCTTCGATCGCGACGAGAGGTGGTGGGTCCGGATGCAGAAGGATCACCAACAAGCTCAGATATCGCAGTGTTCCATCCGAAAGCCGAGTCGCCGGGATCTCGCGCCCCTCGGCCTCCTCCAGGAACAGCAGCACGTTTCCACCGTCAACGGTTAGATGAATGTCCTCGATGCCCTCGAAGAGCATTCGGAGCGACTCGATCAGCTCGTTCTTCACGCGCGACCGGATCTTCGAGAGTACAAGCGCCAGGTTCTCTCCGCCGTCGCTCAGGACATCGCTACGTCCCTGAGCGCTCTGCTCTCGGCGAACACCCGCCAAGGGGCCGAAGGTCCAGCTTCGATAGAGGCGAATCTGCTCGTACTGCTCTTGCAGCCAGTGCAGTACGGGGTAGCTCTCCGGGTCGCGTACCTGCGACAGAATGGATTCCTCCGGCTTCACACTCTCACGGCGAAGCCCTCGGCGCTTCTCGGAGAGATCGTTCAGCGCGGGATACCCATTCTGGAAGCGGTAGTAGAAGTAGGCGTCCGGCTGGCCTTCGCGGGGGTGCTCATTCTCGATGCGCTCATCTGTCACCTCGAAGCGTTCCCCATGCTCGGTGATTTCGAGCACGTGACGAATCGGCATTCGTCCCTTGGGATAGTCGATGACGGCATCAATGGTGGCTGTGCGCTTCGACTGCGGCCCCTTCCACAGCCATTCCCTCACGCCGCCCATTTCCTTGACAGGCTCCGGCAGCTTCGTCGGCGAGGCCCTGAGCAAGGACAGCACCTCCAGGAAGTTGGATTTGCCGGAGCCGTTCGGCCCGATCAGGACGTTGAGCGGCCCAAGCGGCAAATCAATGCCCTTCAGCCCGAAGGACAAGAGGCCCGAAACTTTCAAGTGACGAATTAGCATGACGTTCCCTTTGCTGCACAGTCGATTGGCTCTGGAACCCAGGGCACCCGGATGAACACGTCGGCGTCGAGCAGGTACGCCATCAGAGACCCACTCCAAGGCTGTGGCCGAGCTCCTGGAAGGTCGCCATTTTCTTCAACCCCAACAGCCGGAAAGCCTCCGTGAAAGACGACTGACCCTCGAGTGTCCGCACAACCAGCGCGCGGGCGAACCGTTTGCTCGCCCGGGCGCCGAGCGTAAGATAGAAGTTGCCGCCTCCGCCGCTCGGCATGGCTCGAAGTCGCTCCAACTCACGGCGATACTCGCGCCAAAATTGGTCGGCCGTGAGGCCGCTGGCATCATGGATTCGGCGCAGAATGACCAGCGTGCTGACCTTGAAGCGCCGCGCCAGGCGGTCGAGCTCAGCTCGTAGTATAGCCTTCGGTTGATACTCCTCGCGAAAGGTGGCGAGAGGAACGAGGAGCTCCGCGGCCACCCGGTTGCACCAGATCTCGACAGCATGCGACGGGGAGGAGACCGGCGCGACGTCCGATAGCGCGGACTGTCCGAGCCAGACGTGGGCCAGCTCGTGGGCGAGGGTGAACATCTGAGCGGCCTTGGTATCGGCGCCATTGACGAAGACGAGAGGCGCCAGCGGGTCCGCGAGCGCGAAGCCGCGAAACTCCTCCGGGTCTAGCTTGCGGCGATTGTTACTGCCGACGACGCCGCTCACCATGACCAGCACGCCGAGCTCGTCCGCCAACCCGATGAAGCGGCGGAGCGCCTCCGTCCAGGTTGGTGTCTGGCGGCGTTCCTCGAGGTCGAAACCAAGTGCGCCGCGGATGCGGGCTGCCGTCTCCTCGATGTCGCTCGCCAGGCTCACGGAGCCCACGAATGGCAAGGGCTCTTCGCCCTCGGTGCGAGCGAAATCGCGGTACCACTCCTGGCGTTGCTGGCAGAGATAGATCGTATCGAGCAGGTCGGCGCTGGGCCGGTCGAGGCGTTCGTTGCCCATCGTCCGGAAGTCGGGGATCGGGACCTCTTCCACCGGCGGCTCAGGGAGAAATAGATATCCGACCGGCGTATAGGTCGCCTGGGCGAAGCTCTCGAGCTGCTTGAGCGTCGGCTGCGCCTCGCCCCGCTGCCAGGCATCCAGGCGGGGAAAGCGCTCGGCCAGCGCGCCCGGCTCGAACCCGGCACGCTCACAGGCCCAGCGAAACATCTCCGGCTTCACCATCACGCGGTCCATGCAGCGTCCTCCAACTCGATTTTACCCGTTACGGCTCACCGGCCGGCATGGCCGGCACGGATTCGGCAGACAGCGTCTGGCGAATGTCCGAAAGTCGCCGAGACTCGCCAGACGTCTGGCAAATCCCTGGCGTGTGCTGGGTGAGGATGATCTGTAGGCAGCCTGCCCAAGGGCGCAGCTCGGTCATGCGTAGCCTCCTACATCGATCTGGCCTGTGACTGCCGCAGCGATGAGGGCGGCACGGCGCTCCTTGAGGAGGGCGATGGTGCGTTCAGTTGCGGCCCACAACTCGTCGAGAGCATAAGTCTCTCGGCCGATATGCGTGACAACCGCAACCTGTTCATCAAGCGGCGGCACCGGAATCCACCAATCCTTGATGTGTTCCTGAGAGATCTTGACCATCGAGCCACTAGTGCCACGGGCAGCCGCCTCAATCTGGCCTCGCCCCTCCGGGAGCGTCAGAAAATAGCTGAGGAATCTCCCGTCGATCGCGTCGCCACGCAAGGTAAGGCGATAGATCAGATCACAGAGCATCAAGCGTGGTCTCGTTTCGGCAACGAAGCAAACGTCTCCCACCGAAGACGGCGTATTTGAACGAGTAATCAGAAAGTCTCCCTTATGGATCTCCAGGTCAGTTCTAGCTTCGCAGCCGGTAGGCAGAGCCTTTGCGGCGGAAGGGTTGAAGCGACCGTGACTCACCGCATTGAGTTTCAAGACGCCCCATTCGTCGTCGCCCGGTTCTCGGTTTTCAGCTTCGGGGCTCCAGCCCTGCTCAATGTGACGAATAAGGAAACGCAGTCGTACGCTGCGCCAACGAGCAGGGATCTCGCCTAGCCAGGGGATGCCGGAGTCGCGGAGCTGGGCGCTAGGGTCAAGGCCCCGAGTGACTACGCGGGTGATGAGCGCCCGGCGCTTCTCGGCCAACAACCCGAGCACCCGCTCCTTCGCCGCCATAAGCGCATCCAGGCGCGCTGTCTCGCGGTCGAGGTAGTCAGCGATGGCGCACTGAGCGGAGAGCGGTGGGACTGCGACGGGAATGGTGTGGATATCCGAGCGATCCACTCCAGGCACAGCTGATTTGGCGGCGTTCAGATGAAACAGCGGAGCGAGCGACTCCAGCAGATAGCGCAGAAAGCCGGCATGGTTGCCATGTAGGTCAATACTGTAGAGGGACGTGTTGAGCGGCCAGTAATCTTGCTCAACTAGATGGAACTGGCCGACGGTTCCGTAGCGTCCAGTCACTATGCCTGGTCCCTTTGCCTGTGCGACGTCGTGCCAACCTGTGATGCCCCCGCCTGCCACCACAGGGACAAGACCGGATTGGCGATCTTCTGCGGGCAGATCGTGACCCCGCTGAAAGGTGACCGCCCACTTCAATTGCTTGAGTGTCCAACCGAGGGGGACAGCACCGTGCCAAGGCTCGTAGGTTGTGACTGTCATTGAGGTCGAGACCACTACTCTGTCACCTCCCGCAGCAACCGCATGATCTCCTCCTCCGCTTGCTTCAGCTCCGCATCGATCTCCTCCAGAGGCCGCGGCGGCGTGTACTTGTAGAAATGGCGACCGAAGTTGATCTCGTAGCCCACCTTGTCCTTGCTGCGGTCCATCCAGGCGTCGGGCACGTGGGGGCGCACCTCGCGCTCGAAGTAAGCGTCGATGTCCTCCTTGAGCGGAACGTTCTCGAAGTCGCGCAGGTCTGAGTCTGGCTCGTACCCCTCGTCGCGCCTGCCTTTGACGATCGGCTCGGCCTCGGGATCTTTTTGTGTGAAGACGCTGCGGAATATTTTCTGTTCAGTCGACTTCCAGCGGGATTTGCGTTCGTGCAGCAGATCCTCGATCCGACTCCACACCGCATTCCAGTCGCGCTGAGGCTTGCGGCCCAGCTTCTTATCGATGGCCTGCACGTCATCGAGCAGATGTGGGTAGGCGTCGAGAAAGCGGGCCTTGTCTTCCGTGGTCATCTGGTAGCGCAGCCGCAAGGGCCGTTCGATCGTTACGCGTGTGTACCCGAAATCATCGTTGTCGAAGATCTTGGAGGTCTCTCCATCGCTCATCCAGCCGTAGAGCTTCACAACCTCCGCGATCTGCTTGGCCGTCATGTGCCGCCGCTTGTCGCCGAGGCTCCGCTTGCTGTCCTCGCTGCCGCCCGCCGTCCACACGTCGCGGGCATCGAGGAGCTGGATCTTGCCCTTGCGCCGCTTCTCCTTGCGGTTCGTGACGATCCAAATGTAGGTGCCGATGCCGGTGTTGTAGAACATCTGCTCCGGCAGAGCGATGATGGCTTCGAGCCAGTCGTTCTCGATGATCCACTTGCGGATGTCGCTCTCGCCCGAGCCCGCGCCACCCGTGAAGAGAGGCGAGCCGCTGAAGACGATCGCGAGGCGCGAGCCGTGCTTCTGCGCCGCCGGGCGCACGGGCTCGAACTTGTGGATCATGTGCTGCAGGAAGAGCAGCGAGCCGTCGTTTACGCGCGGCAGCCCGGCGCCGAAACGGCCGTCGAAGGCACGCTTGTCGTGCTCTCTCTCGATTTCCTTCTGCTGCTTTTTCCAGTCCACGCCAAACGGCGGGTTGGTGAGGAAGTAGTCGAAGGTGTCGCCCGCGAACTGGTCCTCGGTGAAGCTGTCGCCATAGCGAACGTTGTTGCCGCCGCCGTTGTGGCTTACCTCCTTCATCAGCATGTCGGAGGCGGCCGTGGCATAGGCGCGCTTGTTGTAGTCCTGCCCGTAGACGTAGAGTCGGGCCTCGGAATGGTGCTCGCGGAGATAGCGCTGGGCCTCGGCCAGCATGCCGCCGGTGCCGCAGGCCGGGTCGAGGAGCTTGCGCACGGTGCCCGGCGTGGCGAGCAGCTTGTCGTCGTGGATGAACAGGATGTTCACCATCAGCCGGATGACCTCGCGCGGCGTGAAGTGGTCGCCCGCGGTTTCGTTGGCCAATTCGTTGAAGCGGCGGATGAGGTTTTCGAAGATGAGCCCCATCTGCTCGTTCGGCACCGTCTTCGGATGCAGGTCCACGTCGCGGAGCTTGGAGACGACGAGGTAGAGGATGTTCGCCTCGCGCATCCGCTCGATCTCGGTTTCGACCTCGAAGAAGTCGAAGATCCGGCGCACGTTGGCCGAGAAGCCTTTGATGTAGCTGACGAGGTGCTTCTCGATGTTGTCCGGATCGCCCTTCAGCCGCTCGAAATCGAGCTCCGAGTGGTTGTGGAACCGTTGGCCCGCGACCTCGTTGAGACGGGCGTCGAGCGCCTCGCCTTGGAGCTTGCTCCCCTTGCGCTTGTCGTACTCGGCCAGAACCCGCTTCTTGGTGGGTGCGAGCACGCAATCGAACCGGCGCAGCACGGTCATGGGCAGCATGACGCGTTCGTACTGTGGGGGGCGATAGGGGCCGCGCAGCAGGTCGGCGATCTGCCAGATGAGGTTCGCGAAGTAGTTGTGGTCAGGCATAGGCGACAGTGGCTCCAGCTCAAGTTGTCACACATCGTATGCCGAATCGGCTCCACCGCGGAACGAGACGCACTGCGTCTCGTTCCGGCTTGCCCGATTCGAGGCGCGCCCAGGGATTCGACGTCACCAACCTGCGCAAGATGCGGCAGCTCCCCCCGGTCTGGGTTTGAGCCTCACGAACGGCGTCACGCCGTAGCGCAAGGCGCACCAGTTCGCCCAGAGTCGAGCCGTCCGCCCGTTCCCTTGGCGAAAGGATGGATGCGGACCCATTCGCCATGGCCGTAGGCGCAGAGGGTGAGCACGGATCGGAGCTGTGCTAGATCGGCTGAGCTTCCGCCCGCCGGAATCACTAGATCCAGCACAGCGACCGCTTTTTCCATCGCGGCCTCGAAGTCTCCAAAGTCTCGGCTTAGCGTACAACCTTGGAAGGGAGAAGGAATGGTGCCCAGGGACGGAATTGAACCGCCGACACCGTGATTTTCAGTCACGTGCTCTACCAACTGAGCTACCTGGGCATAGGGAGCCGGGCGGCTCCGAGGGAGCGAGATTCTGGCAGGACGGCGATTCCGAGTCAAGAGCCCGGCCTCGGGGGCGTTGCTCCGCGACACGAAGCTCCCTTGTGTCGCAATTCGCGTCGCAAAGCTGGGAAGCGCGAAACCCGGCGGACGAGGGCCGGGCCGATGTCCGGACTCCGCTTCAGGAGATCCGGCCCCCTCGGGACCGCCGAGCCCGTCCGCATCCGGAGAGAGCAGGGGCGCCGATCGGCCCCCGGCTTCCGCCACACTCTCACGGCGAACGGAGAGACGACGGAGGCCCTCCACGACAGGACGCAACGCTCCGGAGACTCCGCGTTCGACCGGTGCCACACGATCCCCTCGAATTGCCTGGCCGTCCCCGCGAATTGCGACACGGCCCCCGCGGATTGCCAGACGACGTAAGAGTCTTGGGCCTGGCGCAACGTCGCTTTCCGCCGGTCCCGGAAGGGGATCGCATGGCAATTCCAGGGGGCGGCATGACAATTCGAGGGGGCGCTGAGGCAATAGGAGGGGCTTGCCAGGCAATCCGCGGGGCTCGCATGGCAATCCGCGGGGATGGATTGGCGACACTCGAACGCCGGTTGGCGATTCGCGGTGATCCCATGGCGATTGGCGAGGGCCCATAGACGCCCGAGGAGGGCCCAGGCGGCGGAGCCCGGTCCGCTGTGGCGCGACGCGGAGCTTGCCGTCGCGAAGGTCTCCGTCCTGAGGAGCCCCGGGGAATCCGCGGCGCGATTCTACGGGCTCGCGGGCGGCACCGGCCGGGGCTCCCCCTTCTCCACCAGCGAGCGCAGGCGCCCAGGCTCCTCTTCCGCCATCTCCAGCAGGCGGTGGCCGGCCCTCTCGCACCAGACGGGCATGTCCTCGCGGATGCCGGGGTCGTCCCCCACCACCTCCAGGAGGTCGCCGGGACGGAGCTTCCGCATCTCGCGCGCCGCGAGCAGGATCGGCAGCGGACAGAGGGCTCCGGTGACGTCGAGGCGGCGGATCGGCTTGGACAAGGGGTTTCCCGTTTAGAATGGGCCCGAAATGCGAAGCACCAAAGTGTACACCCGTCTCGCGGGGGCGATCCTCGCCGGGGTCTGCGCGGCCTCCCCCGCGGCCGCCTGGACCCCCGCGACCCAGGCCGTCATCGCCCGCGAGGCGGCCCGGCTCTCGCCCCCCGATCTCGCCCGCCAGATCGAGAGGCACCAGCGCGCCTTCGAGGAGGGGGTCGAGGCCCCGTTCACCGATACGGACTCCGGACGCCACATGAAGAACCCCGACGGCTCGGGGCAGCTCGACCGGGCCGCCGAGGAGGCCATGCGCGCGGCCGTCGAGGCCATCCGCGGCCACAAGCCGTTCGAGGAGATCGTCCGCCGTCTGGGGGTGGTCTCCCACTACGTGGCGGACACCAACAATCCGCTCGCCGCCTCGGGGGACGATCCGGAGGAGCGGCGCTATTTCGTCGACTATCTCCGCTACGCCGAGAGCGCCGAGCCCCGCTTCCCCCTGGTCTTCTACGGCCTTCAGCCCGATCTGGACCGGGCGCGCGACCTCTCCCCCCTGCTCGACGCGGCGCTGAAGCGGGGGCGCGAGCTCTATCCGGCGGTCGGCGGCGAGTACCGCAGGATCGACTTCGGCTCCGGGATCGACAGCTTCGACGACCGTTCGACCGCCTTCGCGGTGGCCTCGGTCTCCTTCAGCCACGCGGTGACGGACGTGACCCTGGCGCTGCGGTATATTTGGCTCACGGCGGGCGGCATCGACGATCGCGCCAACCTGCCGGCCGGCGGCTCGCGCCTGACGCTGCTGCCGCGGACCGGCCACGCCCGCTGACGACCCTCACTCCCCGAAGAGAAGGAGACGACGATGCTCCCCGCACGCCGCGCCCTGGTGTCCGTGTTCGACAAGACGGGCCTCGATGAGCTGGCCCGCGGCCTCACCCGCCTCGGCATCGAGATCGTCTCGACCGGCGGCACGCTCAAGGCCTTGCAGGAGAAGGGGATCCCCGTGGTGGCCGTGTCGGACGTCACCGGCTTCCCCGAGATCCTGGAGGGCCGGGTGAAGACCCTCCACCCCAAGATCCACGGCGGCATCCTGGCCAAGCGGTCGGAGCAGGAGCATCTGGATGCCATCGCCGCGCATGGGATCGACCGCATCGACCTGGTGGTGGTGAACCTCTACCCCTTCCGGGAGACGGTGGCCCGCGGCGCCTCGTTCGCGGATACGGTCGAGATGATCGACGTCGGCGGTCCCACCATGGTCCGGGCCGCGGCGAAAAATTTCGAGGGGGTCGCGGTGGTGGTGGAGCCCGCGGACTACCCCCGGGTGGTCGCCGCCCTGGAGCAGGGCCGGGGGGTGGTCCCCGAGCCGCTGCGCCGGGAGCTCGCCCTCAAGGCGTTCCGCCACACGGCGGCCTATGACGCGGCGATCGCGGAGTGGCTGGGATCCCAGGCCGCGGCGCCCGCGCCGGAGACGGCGGAGAAGGACGGTCCGTTCCCGATGACGGAGACCCTCGGGCTCCGCCGCGAGATGGTCCTGCGCTACGGCGAGAACCCCCATCAGGGCGGGGCGGTCTACTCGAATACGAGCGGTCCGGGGGTGTTCGGCGGCTTCCAGGCGCTCCAGGGCAAGGAGCTCTCCTGGAACAATCTTCTGGACGCCGACGCCGCCCGCAAGATGGCGGGGCTGTTCCCCCCAGGGGAGCAAGCGGCGGTCATTATCGTCAAGCACAACAACCCGTGCGGGATCGGCCGCGGCGCCGACCTCGCCGAGGCCTACCGGCGGGCGGTCGCCACCGATCCGGTCTCGGCCTTCGGCTCGGTGATCGCCCTCAACCGGCCGGCGGACGGCGCGCTGGCCGAGGCGATGGCCGACCTCTTCGTGGAGGTGCTGCTCGCCCCCGGCTTCGACGAGGCCGCCCGCGCCCGCTTCGGCGCCAAGAAGAACCTGCGGCTGATCGAGTGCCCGCTCTACAAGCCCTCACCGGAAGAGATCGAGCTGCGGGCGGTCGACGGCGGCTTCCTCGCCCAGCCGCCGGACGCCTTCCCGGACGATCCCGCCGGCTGGACCTGCCCCACGAAGCGCACGCCCACCGCCGAGGAGCGGCGGGCCCTCGAATTCGCCTGGCGGGTGGCGCGCTACGTGAAGTCGAACGCCATCGTGGTCGCCAACGCCGATCAGACGGTGGGGGTCGGCGCCGGCCAGATGAGCCGGGTGGATTCCTGCCGCCTGGCCGTGGAGAAGGCGCAGCTCCCCGTGGCCGGCTGCGTCGCCGCCTCGGACGCCTTCTTCCCCTTCCGCGACGGGTTGGACGTGCTGGCGCAGTCCGGGATCACCGCCGTGGTCCAGCCCGGCGGCAGCAAGCGCGACGACGAGGTGATCGCGGCGGCGGACGAGGCGGGGATGGCGATGGTGTTTACGGGGGCGCGGCACTTCCGGCACTAAACCCTCACCCCTGCCCCTCTCCCGTCCCCTCCCACCCTCCCTCACCGGGAGAGGGGAAAAGAAGCAAGGATGTCTCAAATCGAAGCATTCATTGGTTTTCTCCCTCTTCTCCCGGTGAGGGAGGGTGGGAGGGGACGGGAGAAGAGGGCCGGGGTGATGAGGTCTTGGGGGGAGGGAGGAAATCCGGGAGGCCGATAACGCCCCGCGGGAAGCTTCCCCCCGCCCATCCTGTTAAACCGCCTCAGGAGGATCGACCGACCATGAGACGACCGCACCTTCTCCTCGCCGCTCTCGCCCTCGCCGCGCTGCCGGCTTTCGGGCAGGAGGCCGACCCCTGGACGACGCTGAAGAGCGTGCGCCAGAGCCTGGTCGAGTCGGGTCCCACGGGGGCCGATTTCACGCAGACCTTCACCGCGGCCGGGTTCTCCTCGGGGGACAAGGAGTCGGGGCGGCTCGCCCTCTCCCTGCCGGACTGCATGCGGTGGGACTACACCAACCCCTTCCCCAAGAGCTTCCTGCTCTGCGGCGGCACGGTCCACGCCTGGAACGAGGGGGACCCCACCGGCCATCGCTACCGGGTCGACCGCAAGAACGAGCCCGGGCTCGACCTGCTCCTCCTGGGGGTCGACGAGCTGAAGTCGCGCTATCAGGCCACCACCAGGGCCGTCGAGGGGGGGAAGGTCGAGATCGCCCTGGTGCCCAAGAAGAAGGACGTCTCCACCCTGACCGACGCGACGCTGACCGTCGACCCCCAGAGCCGCCGGGTGGTCGCGGTGGCCTATCACGACCGCGAGGGGAACCTCACCCGCTTCGAGATCACCGGCTATCAGGGGCTCTCCCGGCAGGGGAGCTTCTCGCCGCCCGGCAACGTCCGCTGGGTGGAGGGGACGCAGTAGTGCCCCCCGGGGCCGGTTTCCATATAATGGCGCCAGCCGGGGAGGTCCCGGATCGTCCTAGCAGGATTGATTGACGACATGGCCGCCGAGAATTCGTTCGACATCGTCTCCACCGTGGACCTTCAGGAGGTCCGCAACGCCGTGCAGCAGGCCGAGAAGGAGATCGGCCAGCGCTACGACCTGAAGAAGGCGGCGGCGGAGCTGCGCCTCGAAGGGGAAGAGATCGCCCTGGAGGCGGCCGACGACTACACGCTCCAGCAGTGCGTGGACGTGCTGCAGTCGAAGCTGGTCAAGCGCGGGGTCCACCTGAAGTCGCTGCGCTACGGCAAGGTCGAGGCGGCGAGCCACGGCCGGGCCCGCCAGAAGATCACCCTGCAGCAGGGGATCCCCACCGACACGGCCAAGAAGATCGTGGCCGAGATCAAAACCAGGAAGCTCAAGGTGCAGGCCGCCATCCAGGGGGACTCGGTGCGGGTCTCCGGCAAGAACCGCGACGACCTGCAGACGGTCATCGCGGCGCTCAAGGCGCTGGACCTCGACGTCCCGCTCAACTTTACGAACTACCGCTCCCAGTGAAGATTCTCTACCGAAGGGCACCCGTCCTCGCGGCCCTCACCGGGCTGCTCTGCCTGCTGGCGGCGCTCGCGCCCGCCGCGGCCGCGGCCCGCTACGACCAGGGGCAGCGCATCCAGGTCACCGGCGTCGTCGCCGACTCCCAGGGGCAGCCGCTCAAGGATCTCCGCGTGGTCCTGGAGGTCTCCCGGACCTACTTCAGCATGCGGAACCTGCGGCGGACCGCCGATCCGGACGTCCGCCGCGTGAGCGCCACCACGGACGCCCGGGGCAACTTCACGGTCGAGTGGCCGTGGGACAGCTACTTCAACCACTTCGAGCTGGTGGCCGGGGTGCCGGTCCATACCAGGACCGGAGAGACGGTGCAGGAGCTGGCGCGGCAGGAGATCACCCGCCGCGTGGAGGCGGGCTCTCCGGCGGTGGTCGCGATCACCGTCGAGAACCGCGTGTTCCTCGACAACCTCCGCCAGTTCCTGGCCTCGATCAAGACGGATGACCAGCGCAAGGTCTACCAGGAGATGGGCAAACCGGACCGCGTCCGCAACGTGCAGTATCCGGGCTACCTGGAGTCCTCCTGGTGGTATTTCGAGGCCGGCCGGGTCTACCGGTTCCGCGACGGGCGCCTGGAGCAGGTCACCCCCTTCGATCCGGTGCGCGGTCTCTGAGCCCCCTTTGAGGAAAAAGAGGAAGAAGAAGAGGATCGACCCCGTGCCCAATCACCCTCTGGCGGACTCATCCAGCAGCTCCGGCCCCGCGGTCACGGCGGGGGCCCGCTCGGCCCTGGCGTCCCGGTTCATCGATCTGGTGGCGGACAAGCTGATCGCCACCGAGGCGGTCTTCCGCCATCACCTCAGCTCGGACGTCCCGTTCATCGAGAATGCCGGCCGCTACCTGGCGGAAGGGGGCGGCAAGCGGGTGCGCCCCGCCCTGCTGCTGCTCGCCGCCCGCCTGCTGGGGCACGACGGCGAGGAGGAGGTCACCTACGCCGCGGTGGTGGAGCTGATCCACACGGCGACGCTGATCCACGACGACGTGATCGACCACGCGGCGCTGCGCCGGGGTCAGAGCACGATCAACGACCTCTGGGGGAACAACCTCACGGTGCTCCTGGGGGACTGGATCTACACCAAGGCGATGCAGATGGCCCTCGCGCACGGCCAGGTGGAGATCATCCAGCGGCTCTGCGGCGCCACGCTCAAGATGACCGAGGGGGAGCTGCTCGCCCTCCAGCGGCTGGGCGCTCCGGACCTGGGCGTCGAGGAGTACTTCGAGATCATCGACCGCAAGACGGCCCACCTGTTCGCCGCCGCGGCGTCGATCCCCAGCCTGATCCCGCCGACGCGCCCGGAGGCGGGGCAGGTGCTCACCCGCTACGGCCGCTCGCTCGGCATCTGCTTCCAGCTCGTGGACGACCTGCTCGACTTCACGGCCCGCGAGAGCGACCTCGGCAAGCCCGTGCTCTCGGACCTCAAGGAGGGGAAGCTGACGCTGCCGCTGATCCTCCTGCTGCCGCGCGTGCAGGCCGCGCAGCGCCGGCGGGTCGAGTGGGTGCTGGAGGACCGCGGCTTCAGCCGGGTCTCGCCGCAGGAGATCCTCGAGCTGGTGGCCGCGGAGGGGACGATCGAGGAGGTCACCGCCATGGCCGAGGAGTACGCGGCCGAGGCGAAGCGCGAGCTAGAGGTCTTTCCCCCGAGCGGCGCCCGGGAAGCGCTGGAGTTTGCTCCAGACTTCGTCCTCCACCGGCGTTCGTAGCGGCGGCCCCTGGATTCCGAACACCCGGTCCTGGAGCGGCGGCGGGGGTTGCACCCGCCCCGGCGGCACCGGCCGGACCGCGGCCGCGGCCGGCCGCTTCAATCCCACCAGCAGCGCGTAGCGGAAGCGGCGGGGGCGCGCGTCCAGCCACTCGGGCTTCCCCGGCATGACGAGGACCGAGGCGGTGGGGCGCGCCGCCAGGGGATCGGGGGGCGTCTCGCCGGTGAAGAGCAGGGCCATGCCGAGGTCCTTGGCGGGCGGAATCTCCAGGGTCAGGTACCCCTCGACCGGGCGCCCCCAGTCGTAGAGGATGGGCGAGCCCGGGGGGCGACCCTCGGCCAGCCCCGCCGGGAGCGAGACCGGCAGCATGGCGGCCGCGGGCACGGGGGGGCCCATCTCCTCGCCGAGCAGCGGCCGGGGCGCTCCCGCCTTCGGCCTCCCCCAGCGGCCGATCGGCGGATACCCCCAGACGAACGCCGGCTCGGCGCCGCCGACCGGCATCCACCCCCGCGGCAGGCCGAGCTGATAGGCCGGCAGGATCCGCCAGCCGTCATCCGTCCCCACGATCTGCCGGCCGGTCGCCTCGTCCACCAGGCTCGCCAGCAACCCGCCGGTCCCGTCGGCGCTCCGCAGCTCCACCAGCAGGCGGTTGCCGCCGGGCAGGAGCAGCGGGCCGGCCTCGTAGACGTCGAGGGGGGCGCCCGGCGCGAAGGCGCCGGCGCCGATCCGCTTGCTGTTGAGGGTGACGACGTACTCCTCGTCCGCCGTGATCATCAGCCGGGCCCGGGCCGGCGGGGAGCCCAGGCGGAAATCGCGGACGGCGTAGAAGGCGGTGGGGTTGTGGTCCAACTGATCGATCGGCTTCCAGATCCACCGCGCCGCCGCCGTGGGGAGCGACCGCGCCCCCAGCGCCGGGCGGAGGTGGGCGGCGAGCGCCAGGACGGCGATCATCAGATAGGCGGCGAGCCACGCCCGCAGGCGGCGAACCGAGGCAGGGGACGGGAGGGCGGCGGGCACGGCGTGACTGTATACGAATGGCCCCGCCCGGGCATAAATGCCCGGGCTACGCTGTGACCGAAAAGCCGGGTGAACCCGGCTCCCGGATTCGTCAAACGGACTTCGGAGCCGGCTTCAGCCGGCTTTTCGTTTGCGTCGTAGCCCGGGCATTCATGCCCGGGCGGAACGGCTGCCGCGCTCCTGGCGCCGTTGACACCCCCCCGCCGATCCCATTAGATTAGGACGTGCACCCCTCCGCGTCCCCAACCCCCTCTCCCCTGGCTGGAGCGTCGGGTATCGTGGGCGCGATCCCGGCCCGCTACGGGTCGACCCGCCTCCCAGGAAAGCCGCTGCTCCCGATCGCCGGACGGCCGATGATCGAGCACGTCTACACCCGGGTGGCGCGGGCGCGCGGGCTGGACCGGGTGGTGGTGCTGACCGACGACGAGCGGATCGCCCAGGCGGTCGAGAGCTTCGGCGGCGAGCACGAGATGACCCCGGCCGACTGCGCCAGCGGCACCGACCGCATCGCCTGGGCCGCCCGCCGCTGGGACGCCGCGGCGACTTCGGGGATCATCAACATCCAGGGGGACGAGCCGCTGATCGACCCCGAGGAGATCTCGCGGATCGCCGAGCACCTCGCGGCGCACCCCGAGGACCCGGTGGTGACGCTGGCGACCCCGGCCTCCCCGGAGGAGATGGGGAATCCGAACGCGGTCAAGGTGGTGCTGGCGCGGGACGGCGCGGCGCTCTACTTCAGCCGCGCGCCGATCCCGTATCCCAGGAATGAGGGGGGCTTCGCGCCGCTCAAGCATCTGGGGATCTACGGCTATCAGCGGGACGCCCTGCTGCGCCTGGCCGCGCTCCCCCCCTCGCCGCTGGAGCGCGGCGAGTCGCTGGAGCAGCTCCGGGCGCTGGAGAATGGCATCGGCATCCGGGTGCTGATCGTCGAGCGGGCGTCGATCGGCGTCGACACGGCGGAGGATCTCGCTCGGGTCGAGGAGATCCTGGAAGGTAAGCTCCCCCTCTCCCGGTGAGGGAGGGCGGGAGGGGACGGGAGAGGGGGCCGGGGGGGGTGAGGGTTCGATAATCTGACGGAGCAAGGAGAGAGACCTCATGGCGACCAAGTACATCTTCATCACCGGCGGAGTCGTCTCCTCCCTGGGCAAGGGGGTGGCCGCGTCCTCCGTCGGAGCGATCCTGGAGGCACGCGGCTTCAAGGTGACCCTGATGAAGTTCGATCCCTACATCAACGTCGATCCGGGCACCATGTCCCCCTACCAGCACGGCGAGGTGTTCGTGACCGACGACGGCGCCGAGACCGACCTCGACCTCGGCCACTACGAGCGCTTCACCCACACCCTGGGGAGCAAGCGGCACAACTACACCACGGGGAAGATCTACTCCTCGGTGATCGACAAGGAGCGGCGGGGGGACTACCTCGGCAAGACCGTGCAGGTGATCCCCCACATCACCGACGAGATCAAGGAGGCCATGCGCCGCGTGGCCGACGAGAACGACGTGGTGATCGTGGAGATCGGCGGCACCGTGGGCGACATCGAGTCCCTCCCCTTCCTGGAGGCGATCCGCCAGTTCCGCCAGGAGCTGGGGCGCGGCAACGCGGTCAACATCCACCTGACGCTGGTCCCCTACATCGCCGCCGCCGAGGAGCTGAAGACCAAGCCGACCCAGCACTCGGTGCGCGAGCTGCGCGAGATCGGCATCTCGGCCGACATCGTGCTCTGCCGGGTCGACCGCGCCCTCCCCGAGGAGATGAAGAAGAAGATCGCCCTCTTCTGTAACGTCGACCCCCGGCAGGTGATCGCGGCCCGCGACGTGTCGACCATCTACGAGGTCCCCCTGATGTTCTCGCGCGAGGGGCTGGACGACGTGGTCCTCGAGCTGCTCAACCTCCCCCACTACGACCGCGACCTCTCCCGCTGGGAGAGCCTGGTGTCGCGGGTGAAGAACCCCCACCACAAGGTGCGGGTGGGGATCGTCGGCAAGTACGTCGAGTTCCCCGACTCCTACAAGAGCCTGAACGAGGCGCTGATCCACGGCGGCATCGCCAACGACGCCCAGGTGGAGCTGGTCTACATCGACGCCGAGGAGATGGAGGGGGGGAGCTGGCCGCACGAGCTGTTCGAGGTCGACGCCCTGCTGGTGCCGATCGGCTTCGGCCAGCGCGGCACCGAGGGGAAGATCCGCGCCATCCGCTACGCCCGCGAGCACCAGGTGCCGTTCTTCGGCATCTGCCTGGGGATGCAGTGCATGACCATCGAGTACGCGCGGAACGTCTGCGGCGTCAAGGACGCTACCTCCTCGGAGTTCGATCCCGAGACCGAGCACGCGGTCATCTACAAGCTGCGCGACCTGCTCGGCATCGAGGAGATGGGGGGCACGATGCGCCTCGGCGCCTACCCCTGCCGGCTCAAGGAGGGGACGCTGGCGCGGAAGATCTACGGCGCGGCCGAGATCAGCGAGCGCCACCGCCACCGCTACGAGGTCAATCAGAAGTACCTCCAGACGCTGACCGAGCACGGCTTGGTGATCTCGGGGCTCTCGCCGGACGGCAAGTTCGTCGAGATGGTCGAGCTGCCGGGGCACCCCTGGTACCTCGGCTGCCAGTTCCACCCCGAGTACAAGTCGAAGCCGACCGAGCCGCACCCGC
>Ga0308175_100000586_pt1 | contig 24681 bp, 22 predicted proteins | sample PhyCR1_3_FD_203893 | JGI IMG/M metagenome (GOLD analysis project Ga0308175, IMG submission 203893) | Soil microbial communities from UC Gill Tract Community Farm, Albany, California, United States - DLSLS.C.R1 | ecosystem: Environmental > Terrestrial > Soil > Agricultural land | place: USA...
GAGTTGCACTTTTCCATGGCGGTCGAGCAACTCAGGGCTTCAAGATTCTCTGACTTTCGACGAAACAGAGCAATTTGCGTCCATTCAGAGAAACCGTCAAGAACGCGGGAAAACCTTGTTAAGAACTGTAAGTCCGATCCACCCAATGTAGCATGATCAAAGTAGATCCATTAACGAGGGCGGAGGTTGCGCATTAGAAGGATTCCAGGAATTTCGTATCGAATTTCCCTGCTACGAAGCGTTCGTCTTCCATGATCCGTTCGTGAAGAGGAATGGTAGTGTGAATCCCTTCCACAACAAACATCCCCAACGCTCTCCGCATACGTTGAATCGCTTCGGTCCGATCACCTCCGAAAGTGATCAGTTTCGCCACCAGCGAATCGTAGTAAGGCGGAACGACGCTGTCAGTATAAGCGGCAGTATCCACCCGGACACCGATGCCTCCGGGAAGATTCAACCCGGTGATCCGTCCCGGTGAGGGCGCAAACGTTACGGGATTCTCAGCATTGATTCGGCACTCGATGGCATGACCGTGGATCACGACGGGGCTGCGCAGGATAGAAGAGAGCGGCTCTCCGCCGGCAATCCGAATCTGTGCTTTGACCAGGTCAACCCCAGTCACCAGCTCGGTCACGGGGTGTTCGACCTGAATACGGGCATTGACCTCAATGAAGTACAGGTTTTGCCGGTCATCCATCAGGAACTCGACCGTGCCGGCGTTTGTGTATCCGATCGCCTTCATAGCAACCGTGAGCGTCTTCGCCATCCGGTCCCGGAGCTGTTTGCTTACGCAAGGCGAGGGCGATTCTTCGACCAGCTTCTGGTGCCGACGCTGGATGGAACACTCGCGTTCACCCAGGATCCGGACATCCCCGTGCTCGTCGGCGAGAACTTGAAATTCGATGTGGCGGGGAGCTTCGACCAGCTTCTCCATGTACACATCTCCCGAAGAAAAAGCGGCCGCGGCTTCCGCCTGGGCTTGGGCAAGCAAGCCAGCCAGATCGGATTCGGAACGGACGATGCGCATCCCGCGCCCGCCTCCTCCTGCGGCTGCCTTCAGCATCACGGGAAAGCCGATCGTCTCCGCCAATGAGATCGCTTCTTCGGGGCTCTTGAGCACGCCTTCAGAACCAGGCAAGGTCGGCACGCCCGCTTCTTTCATGAGAGTTCGCGCACGCTGCTTCAGCCCCATGTCCCGAATCACCTGTGGCCGGGGACCGATGAACTTAATCCCAGAAAGATCACAGACTTCGGCGAAATCCGGATTCTCGCTCAGAAAACCATATCCGGGATGAATGGCGTCGGCGTTGGTAATTTCCGCAGCGCTAATAACAGCGGGAATGTTCAAGTAGCTGAGAGAGCTTTTGGCGGGACCAATGCGGATCGCTTCGTCGGCAAACCGCACGTGAAGGCTGTGCTGGTCGGCCTCGGAGTAAACAGCGACCGTTTTGATTCCGAGGTCCCTGCAGGCGCAAATAACCCGGAGCGCGATTTCGCCCCGGTTTGCGATCAAGATCTTACGAAACATGCAGGGCTCAGGCGCTCAGAGGACGTATGGTAAACAACGATTCACCGTACTCCACAGGCCTTCCATTTTCGACCAGTTTCCCTGTCACGATCCCCGCAACTTCCGCCTCGATCTCATTCATTAACTTCATCGACTCGATGATGCACAGCACATGCTTCGGCTCGACGCGATCTCCGATTTTGACGAACGTCGGTGCTCCGGGGGCGGGAGCATCGTAGTAAGTACCGACGATCGGGCTTTTCACCACAACGTCGTTCTCGTTCCCGACTGATTCGGGCAGCGCCTCCGTCTCTGGTGCGGCAAGCGCAGCAGCCGCAGAGGGCGCGGAATGCAGCACCGGCTGCGCAGCAGCTCCGACAGCCATGGGAAGGACAGCGGGAACAAGGACATCCTGAGAAGGCAAGCCCGTCGCTCTCCGGATGCGAACACGGTTCTCGCCGCGCTGGAGTTCGAGTTCCCCGATACCTGTCTCCTGCAGCACGTGAATGAGCTCTTTAATTTCGTCAATCGTCATGATTGGCTCTCGTCGTGGCGAGCGGTTCTCCCCGGTCTAACTTACAGAACGGCCAGTTCTTTGGGCGTCGGAGTTAGAGGCTTGCAGCCGTCGCTTGTTACGACGACAGTGTCCTCGATTCGAATGCCACCCACACCAGCTTCGTAGACGCCCGGCTCTACAGTAACGACCATGCCCGCCTCGAGCTTTGTCTGTTCCTTCCGCCCCACACGCGGGGGCTCATGTATCTCAAGACCGAGTCCGTGTCCCGTGGAGTGCACAAAATATCGATCGAGCCCATGGCCGCGCAGAACTTTACGCGCAGCCCCATCTACACTGCCACACGACACTCCCGGTTTGATTGCATCTATGGCCGCAAGCTGACTCTCCAGGACGGCTCGATACATCCGCCGGGTCTTACCGTCCAGCTTGCCTACGGCAAAAGTTCGAGTCATGTCGCTGGCATATCCAGCCACGCTCGAACCCATATCAATTAATAATAGGTGATCGGTCCCAATAGCTTTGTCTGTGGGCCGTGCATGCGGAAGGGCACTACGCTCGCCCGCGGCAACGATCGTCTCAAATGAGGGACGTTCAGCGCCGAGTTTGCGCATCCGGTACTCGATCTCACCCGCCAGATCCACTTCTGTCATGGTCGGCTTGAACCGGCGCAGGGCCTGTTCCAAGGCTCGGGAATTGAGTTCTACAGAGACACGAATCGTTTCGATCTCCGCGTCCGACTTCACCATTCGCAGGGCCTCAACCGCGTTGTCAACCGGCTTCAGGCGAATTTCAGAAACTGCTTCTTTCAGCATTTTGTGAGCTTGAAAGGTGATGTGTTGAGACTCAAACGCGAGCGTCCGAACTCCTAAGCGCTTGGCCCATTTCGCCACTTCTTTGACCAGCGAGCCCTTAACGATGCGAACTTCACAATCCGCTTCTTGTGGTGCTTGCAGTTCGTAGCGAGGATCGGTGAACAGGATGGCGCGACGGTCGGATATCAGAAGCGCGGCGTTACTGCCGGTGAAACCGCTGAGATAACGACAGTTCGGAAGAAAGGAGGTGAGGAAGGCGTCCGCCCGCGCCCCGTCGAGCGAGACAGAAAGTTTGGAACGGCGCTCGGCGAATTCTGACGGTTGAGGAGTATCCACGGTTACGGTCTCAACAGTAACTTGCCGGAACTTTTGCGCGCTTCGAGATCGCGGTGAGCCGCAGCCCCCTCTCGAAGCGGATAAACCTTATAGATGCGAGTTTGAAGCTTACCTGCATCAATCCAATTGAAAAGATCGGAAGAGCGCCATCGCAGTTCTGCTGGGTCGCTAATGTAGTTGGCCAGGCTTGGACGAGTTAGAAACAGCGAACCCTTTTGACTGAGTAGGAGAGGGTCTATCGGCCCGACCGGACCACTCGACTGGCCAAAACTCACCATCATCCCCCGCGGGCGAAGACAATCCAGGCTCTTAGCGAATGTGGTGGCGCCTACTGAGTCGTAGACCACATCGACGCCTTGGCCTCCGGTCAACTGCTTTACTTCGGACACGAAATCCGTTTCCGAGTACACGACGACGTGATCAGCACCGCTCTCCTTTGCCAATCGTGCTTTGTCCTGGGTCGAAGCGGTTCCGATGACGGTGGCTCCCAACAGCTTGGCGATTTGAACGAGAAGAAGACCCGTCCCGCCGGCAGCAGCATGGATGAGGCAAGTCTGGCCGGATTTGAGCGGAAATGTGGAATGAAGCAGGTAGTGAGCCGTCATGCCCTGCAGCATGATCGCCGCTCCATCGTCGAAGCTCACCGCATCCGGCAAGGATACGAGGAGTTTGGCGGGAACAGCCGCATACTCGGCGTACGCTCCGCGCGCCATGGCGTAAGCGACACGTTGCCCGACCTTCCATTCGACCCCTGGACCGACAGCGCTGATTACTCCGGAAGCTTCGCTGCCGAGCCTGACCGGCGTTTCCGGCGCTTTATAGAGCCCTGTTCGAAAGTAAACATCGATGAAGTTGACTCCGATCGCTTCTATCTTGACCACGGCCTCGCCCTCTGCGGGTTGAGGGTTCGGCACATCGAGATAGCGCAGACTTTCGGGACCGCCGACCGGGTCGGCGACGAGAGCTTTCATACCTGCCGATGATAACGTGCGAGAGCACGCCTACCACGGACATTGCGGACGCAAGACCGGTGAGCGAATCAGACAGCCCAGCTATAATCGCGCGACGGTGACTCAGCTGGCTGCTTCTCGCGCATTCGAATCAACTCAAGCCGGAGGGCATCCACAAGCGCGCGCCAGCTAGCCTCGATGACATTATTCGAAACGCCAACGGTTGACCAGCTCATGCGATGATCGCTCCACTCGACGAGCACGCGGACTTTCGACTCGGTGCCGCCTTTGGCGCCCAGCACTCTGACCTTGTAATCGGTCAGACGAACGTCCGCAATCGCCGGATAAACCGACGCCAGACATTGGCGCAAACAGATGTCGAGCGCGTGAACAGGACCAGAGCCGGTAGCCGTATAGGAGTGCACGTCTCCGTTCACCCGTAGCGTCACAGTTGCAGCGGTGATGCTTTCGTCGTTCCCCGGGACTCTGTTTGTCTTGCTGCGGTCAAGTTTGGTGGAGACCTCGTAACTAACGACGTCAAACGGATGAAACTCAGGATGAGCGGCTTGCCGCACCAGCAGCTCGAACGTCCCTTCGGCGGTTTCGAAGTCGTAGCCTTCGTGCTCCATCATTTTGATTCGCTGAAGCAGCTCGTGCCGTGAGTCCTTGGGAAGGTGCTCTCCCAAGCCAAGTTTCTCGAGCTTATAGTTGACGTTGCTCCGTCCGGACAAATCACTCAGCAGAACGCGCTGCCGATTACCCACTGTTTCCGGCTTGACATGCTCGTAAGTGGATGAGTCCTTCAGGATGGCACTCACATGGATGCCGCCTTTGTGAGCAAAGGCGCTGCTGCCCACATACGCCTGGTCGTTCCTGAGCGGCAGGTTCGCGAGTTCAGCAACGAACTTTGCCACGGACGTGAGCTGAGTGAGCTTCTCCGGGCCAACCGTCGTATGCCCCAGCTTGAGTTCGAGATTCACAAGGACTGAGCACAAGTTTGCGTTGCCACAGCGCTCGCCATAGCCGTTCAGGCACCCTTGCACGTGCGTCACACCGGCCTCGACGGCCATGAGTGTATTAGCAACGGCCACCTCGCTGTCGTTGTGGCAATGAATACCGAGAACGCCATCGAAGCGCGCCCGCACCTCGCTCACAATCTCCGCCAATCGAGGCGGCAACGTTCCGCCGTTTGTATCACACAGGCACAACACATCGGCGCCTGCCCGCCTCGCCGCTTCGAGCGTTCGCAGTGCAAAAGCCGGATTTGCCACGTAGCCGTCGAAGAAGTGCTCCGCATCGTACACGACCTCACGGCCATGCGATTTCAGATATGCGACGGTATCGGAGATGAGAAGGAGGTTTTCTTCGAGACTGATGCCGAGGGCTCGCTGGACGTGGAAGTCCCAGGTCTTCCCGAAAATCGAGATGACGGGGGTATCAGCGGCGAGCAACTCAGCCACGTTCGCATCGGCTTCAACCGGGTTTTTGGCGAACCTGGTTGCGCCGAACGCGGTCAGCTTTGAATGCTTCAAATGCAAGTTCTTCGCCCGGGCAAAGAACTCTTTGTCCTTTGGATTCGAGCCCGGCCACCCGCCTTCGATGTAGTCGATTCCCAATTCGTCAAGCTTCTCGGCAATCAGCAGCTTGTCATCAACCGAGAAAGAGACGGACTCGCCCTGAGTCCCGTCCCTCAACGTTGTATCGAACGTGAAAATCCTCATCTGTTGTACTCAACCTTCACTCGCGCCCGCCCCGTCCAACTAGGCGCCTAAATGTTGAAAGGCCACCGACTGGTTGTTTACCTGCCGGTGGCCTCACGAAAAATTCGATCTAAGAGGTCTCAGGCGGGGCTGCTAAGAGCCACGCTAATCAGAATCCGAATGGAAGAACTGAGCGCCATGCTAAACGGGGATCGTCTCTCCAGTATAACCAGTTCCAATCGGAGCGCAATATTCTCTTGGGATCCAAACCCTGATTACCAGGCGCGGGACCACCGTGGGCCACCCTGCTCGGGCGAGCGCAGGGTGGAATCTACGCCCGCCTGTAGCTCGAGTTGCCTACCCAGCAGCCACAAGAGATCAGAAAGACGATTCAAGTACGCCAGGATGTTGGGCTGGGTCAGAATCTTGTCTTCGAACAAGCCGACGGCCAGCCGCTCTGCTCGCCTGCAAACCGTACGAGCAACGTCCATGGCTGCTGATTCCGGGATTTCTCCGGGAATCGACCAATCGCCCAGGATATCCGGCAAAGCTTCGATCCTATGTACGTGAGCTTCTAAGGCGTCGACCATTTCCCGCGTGATCTCGGGAGCGGGCTTTCGGGACTCCGGCGCCGTTCCTATGGCTGAACCAACCTTAAAAAGTTCACGTTGGAGATGTTTCGTCAAATCTTTAAGATCCTGAGCGCGAGTGATGGAACGCGCAAATCCAAGCTGGGAAATCAGTTCGTCAATCGTTCCATAACAATCGACGCGGCGGTCCGCTTTCGAGACCCGCACGCCTCCAGGCAGGCCGGTCGTTCCGTTGTCGCCTCTTTTGGTGGCAATGCTCATTTCACTTCCTCAGAATGGAGCTGTTTATCCGAGACGGATGCCTCGGTAAAGGTGGCCATTTCACGATACAACTGAAGACCCGATCGAAGGACCGAAATTGCCATCGCCGCCCCTGTTCCCTCTCCGAGCCGAAGCCCCAGGTTGAGCAGCGGTTTCCTCCCAAGAGCTTCCAGCACGGGCAAATGCCCCGGTTCGGCCGACTGATGTCCGAAAAGTACGTAATCAGCAACATTTGGGCAGATCTTCTGAGCGGCGAGAAAACCTGCCGTGCAGATGAAGCCATCGATCACCACCGGAAGCCGATTGGCCGCCGCACCCAGCGTAAACCCGGCCATCATTGCAATCTCGAATCCGCCAAGTAGCGCGAGCACCTCCATGGGGTCCATCGAGCCGAGTTCGTCGCCGTAACGGGACAGTGCCTGCGAGACGACTCGTTTCTTGTGGTTGAGACCAGCGTCGTCCAGACCGGCGCCACGCCCGACAGAATCTGCGGCTGGAACGGCGAGAAACGCACTCACAAGCGCACTGGCCGAAGCTGAGTTCCCGATACCCATCTCGCCGAGCCCGACCACGTCAAAACTCGCTGCGGCGTCGCCTGCCAGAGCGATTCCGGCCTCTAACGCGGCGTACGCCTGCACATCTTTCATCGCCGGTCCCTCGAGAAAGCTGCCAGTACCCTCAGCAATCCTGCGGTCCAACACGCCCGGTATTTTCGGACCACAAACACCGGCGTCGACGATGACCGTGTCGATGGCTGCGTTCCGGCACAGCACGTTGATCGCAGCGCCGCCCGCAACGAAATTCTTCATCATCTCGCGCGTCACGGCTTGTGGATAGGCGCTGACGTTCTCTTTTGTTATCCCGTGATCTCCGCAGAACACATAGATCGCCGCGCGGTCCAGACTTGGATTCGGCTTCGCCTGAATCTGGGCGAGACGCAGGATCTCCGTTTCCAGGCGTCCTAAGCTCCCGCGCGGTTTCGTCAGAGAATCCCAACGTGCCAGGACAGCCTCGGTGACGGTTGTGGCGGATTCTAACGGTGAGATTCTGGCGATTGTTTCTTCAACGCGCGACATAGGTAAGTTGTTTGATTTCGCCGTACGCCTGAGCGAACTCCGAAACGCGGACATCACTCGCAAAATGAGCCAAGACGGCATTCACAGCATGGTGCGCGACCACCGCAGCGGGCCACGGGCCTTTGCGTATGCGGTTCCAGGCCCACTGGACACGCTCTTCGAATGCAGTCCAACTCTCCCCATCAGGCACAGCGACGCCCGCCCAATCTTTCAGTTTGCGGCGGGCGAGATCGGGCCAATGCGTTTCTATCTCAAGCCATGTCTTGCTCGTCCACTGGCCGAATCCGATTTCACGAAGGTCAGGAAGAACAGTCATGTCCGAGCAGCGGAGACACGCAGCAGTCTCTCGAGCACGGCGCAAAGGGCTCAGGTACACAGCACTCACCGACAAGTCCGAAAGCGCGGCAACCAATCCGTCGAGAGCACCAGGGGCAAGAGGCGGATCTGCCTGGCCCAGAAACGTTCCGGCTCCTTCCGGTTTCGCATGCCGGATCAAGTAGAGGAGTGCCATGCGAGAACGAGCAGGTTCACGCTTTCGACGGCCAGACACGTGGCGCCAAGGCAATCACCGTTCACGCCGCCCAGGTGACGAAGAAAGTAAGCGCGCGCCATCATAAGAATCGCGGCACTCGTGAACAGCATTGGGACTCCGACCCAACCGCAGATAGACGCCGCGATGACCACCTGGACGGCGACTAGGACGGAAGTAGCCGGTGTCAAACCTCGGGAAAAAGCTGCGCCGAGACCAGCCCCGACCGGCTGAGTGATGGCCGCGAGTATGGCCAATGAAGAACGCGAGAGAGCTAGAGATGATGCGAAGCCCACGATGACATCCACGCCTATTCGCGTAAGAGCCTGCCAGCGGATCGCGATACACAAGATCAAGGCGAGAGCTCCATAAACACCGATGCGGCTGTCTTTTAAGATGGCGAGCATCTTTTCCCGCGTCCTCCCAGCCCGTAGGGCATCAGCGCAATCGGCAAGCCCGTCCTCATGCAATCCGCCGCTCAGTGCAATCAGAGTGGACAGCGCGAGAAGCGCGGCGAGTGGCGTACCCAAGGGCGTTCTGCAAAGCTCCAGTATTCCCCCGCAAAGAGCACCTAGCAGCGCACCGACCAACGGGAAAAAAGGCGCCGATTGCCCTGGTGTGGCAGTCTTTCCCGGTATGGGCACAATCGTCAGAAACTGGATGGCGCCGAGAAGCCTGCTAATCATTTGATCCGCAAAGTGACACCGAAGATCATCCAGTACACTTCGGAGGCCTGTTGGGCGGCGTGTTGATTCAGTCTTCCCGCGTGGTCCCGGAAGGCTCGGGCCAGTGCATTGTCCGGAACGATGCCGCAACCGACCTCGTTCGTCACCAGAATTACCTCGGCGGGACTGTTCGTTGTCGCGTTTAACAGATCTTCCGTTTCCTTTTGGATATCGCTCGACTCACCTTGCAGCATGAGATTACTCAGCCAGAGTGTCAGGCAATCGACCACAATGGCGTCATACGACGATCCGTCTTGCCGGATTCGATCGGCGACACGCAATGGTTCTTCCCATGTGACGATATCGCAGCCTCTCTCTTCGCGGTGAAGCTTTATCCTCCCATGCATTTCGTCGTCCCAGGCTTGCGCGGTTGCGATGAACCCCAGCCGGGAACCCGAACAGCGCAATCGTCTGAGCGCCTCGCGGCTTTTTCCGCTTCGGCTTCCGCCGCCAATCAGGATCACGAGGGCACTCTCCTGCTTTTCCTCCGGAGCATCCAGATGAAGCAAGGCCCGCCGACAAAGGCCGTGATTACGCCAACAGGAACTTCGACCGGCGCGAGAACCGTTCTTGAGAGCACATCCGACACGAGAAGAAAGGATGCGCCGATAAAGAACGATGTAGGTATCAGGATTCTATGGTCGGCTCCTACCCAGAGCCGCATGGCGTGCGGAACGATGAGACCGACGAAACCGATCGGTCCCGTCAGTGAGGTCACGGTCCCAGTAAGAACTGAGCCGCTTACGCAACCGAGCAGAAGAAGCCGGCTCGTAGAGACCCCACGCGTCGCTGCCCAATCCTCGCCGAGTGCAAGTACGTTCCACTCTCGGCTCCGGGAGAAAACGAGGGCGCAGACAGGAAGAAGCGCAACGGTAAGTCCGAGGAGGTTCGAGTAGGATGGCGCATCCAAACCTCCGATCATCCAGCGCGTGATTGCGAACGACTGCATGAATCCGGCCAGATTGGATAGAAACAGAATCACCGCTGCACAGATGCTGTTCACCGTTATGCCCGCCAAAAGCAAGCTGAGAGAGGACATCTGGCCCCCATCCGACGCGATCAGAACGATAACCCCAAGCACCACGGCAGCACCAACGAAAGCCGCGACTGAAACAGCAGAAAAGGCCCCGAACACTGTCCACCCGAAACAGATCGCGAGCACGGCCCCCAAAGAAGCGCCGCCCGCAACGCCCAACGTGTACGCTTCGGCGAGCGATTCGCGCAGCATTGCCTGGAAGAGTACTCCGGAAAGACTGAGTGCACCTCCCGTCCAGAGCGCGAGAAGAGCCCTGGGGACGCGCAAAGACATCAGAATTTCGCGGTCCGGCGGTAAGCCCTGAATTGCCCGACCCAAATTCAAGGTGCTGGAGCCGATCAGGACGGAAAGGACGAACGAAATCAGCAACACCGCACAACAGACCGTAACGGTGGTGAACCAGTGTTGCTTATCCGCCATAGGTGATCCATGGTTTTCCGGAAGCGCCGTGATGCACGTCGATGGCGACCGAGTAGACATCCCGCATCAGATCTGGTTGTACGATCTCGGACGGAGTTCCGTCCGCCCGGATCTCTCCGTGGTGCATCAGCAGCAAACGATCCGCTTTCGCAAGTGCAACGTTGAGATCATGCGTCACTGCCACAACCAGCAGGCCGCGCCTGGTTAATTCGTGCAAAAGCCGATAGAGCTGGGCCTGATGATAGATGTCCAGATGCGCCGAAGGCTCGTCGAGGAGCAGTACTTCGGGCGATTGGGCAAGGGCAGAGGCGAGAAGAACGCGCTGTTTTTCTCCGCCGCTCAAGGTGCGGAACTCCCGGTCGCGGAATTCCGTGGTCCCCGTCTGCTCGAGGGCTTGTTCTACGGCTGCCCGGTCCTCAGCCGTTTCGTAAAGACCCGAGCGATGCGGCATGCGTCCCATGTAAACGATGTCCTCCGCCGTGAACGGGAAGTTTGCGCCGCTCTCCTGCAGGATGATGGCAACTCGACGGGCGAACTCGCGGCGGTTCCAGTTCTTTGTTTCTCGGCCCATGAAGCGGCACCGGCCATTCGATGGCGCGCGCAAACCGGCAAGGATTGACACGAGCGTGGACTTTCCAGCGCCGTTAGGCCCCGCAACGGCGACGAACTCTCCAGCGTTCAGGGACAGAGACACGGAGCGCAGTACGTCAGTCGTTCCGTACCGCATTCCGACGTCTTTCAGTTCGAACAGCGTCACGTGCCGCTCTTCGGATGAAGAAGCTGTGCCAGCGTCTCCACCGCATCGGCAGCTCGCGGTCCGGGAATCAGGAACGGACCTGGCGGAATTGGATACACGCGACCGTTCACCACGGCCCGGATACTCCGATGCTCGGACCACAATCGAACGACTTGGTCCTGCTTCTCTTTGTCTTGCCCGGTCAACTCCAGAATGACATCGGGACTGCGGGACAGAACTTCCTCAAGGGAGATGCGGGGATAAGGGGAAGCTGCATCCGCGAAGATGTCGATGCCACCCGCGATGTCGATCAGATCTGAAAAGTAGGAATGCGCTGCGCCTGCAATCAGGCCCTCGAGGCGATTACCGGTATGTCCCACAATGAACGCGACGCGCGGCTTTGGCAGCGGGGCAACGCGTTTTCGAACTCGATCGAATCGGGATTGCATGGAGGAGATTAAGTGCTCGGCAGCTTGCGATGCTCCTGCTGCCCGCCCGATCTCACGTGCTCCTGCAAAGATCCCCTTCAGGTCGTCACTGGGAACCTCGACATACCTAATATGCAGCCGATCCAGTTGTTCGGGCAGAGAGCGGTACTTGTCTTGCACCACAACCAGATCAGGATGCAAGGCGATGATCGCTTCTACGTCCGGGTGGAGCAGGGATCCGACCTTCGGAAGTTTTGCAGCTTCGGGCGGGTAATTGCAAAAGATGGTGTCACCGACGACCCGAGAACCCAAACCCATGGCAAACAGCGTCTCGGTCACGCTCGGAGCCGTGGATACAATGCGTTCGGCTCCCGCCGCCCATGCCGTCGCAGCAGCGAGGAGGAGAAGCATCAAGCGCATCGGAAAGTCCTCCAGGCCTGAAGCAGACGTTCGTTTTCGTTTCGGGTGCGCACTGCAACCCTGACGGCTTCGCCCGGCAATCCTGGCCAGTTCGCACAGTTCCGAATGAGGATCTTTCTCTTAAGAAGATAATCCACCAGGTCCTCAGCAGGGTGGTTCAGCGAAACGTAAATGAAATTCGCATCGCTTGCGTGCGGTGCCGCGCCAGGCATGGTCCCGATTTCCCGCATGAGAAACCCGCGTTGTTCCTGAACGAAATCGAGCGTAGCGCTACAGTGAGCATCATCGGCCAGAGCCGCAAGGGCGGCCTCCTCTGCCAGAACGCTAACCTGCCACGGCTCCCGGAAACGCCGCCACTCCGCAAGCACGGCTGTATCAGTCACGAGTGCTCCCACTCGAAGTCCCGGCAACGCATAGAACTTCGTTAGTGATCGGAGAACAATCAGGTGCGGGAAGGCCGGCAGCAGTGTTGATACAGAAGGCAGTCCTGAGAATTCGAGGAACGATTCATCAACGATGACCGGCTCGCTCGATTGTTGCAGCCTTTCTCGGAGGGCGGAAATACCAATGGAACTTCCAGTCGGATTCGCGGGTCGGGTCAGGACCAGTGCTCGCTTGCAATTCCAAGTTTCGGGTTTGCTCAGGCTCTTTATGTGGGCCCGGGGGAACGCCCGATGAAACTCGGAGAAAACAGGGACGGCCAAGGTGATAGCGCGCCCTCCGAATACGCGCGAGAGAAAGAAGATTAACTCGGTGGCGCCGTTTCCGAGAAGAATACTATTCGGATCGACGTTCCATTTGGCACTCAGAGCTTCTCGCAGTCGCTTGGGTTCGCGTTCGGGATAGTGCCGGATACGGTCGATCGCCATGCAGATTGCGGCCTGAACGCCGGGGGCTGGACCGAGGGGGTTGATGCTGGCGCTGAAATCGGCAACGTCCCGCCAATCCCAACCGCGAGCAGCAGCGATCGCGAAGATATCGCCTCCGTGCGTCATTTGCGCACACTCCAGCGGCACAAGGCTGCCACGAACATCGCCTCAGCCGCATAGAGAAGAACACGAACCTTCTTATAGGCGCGTCGGTCGAGTTCGTTTGTTGCCTCGCCCAAGGTGGCTTTCCGGCTCGGGATGCCGGAATAATAATTAAGGCCTCCCAGCTGCACCCCGAGCGCTCCGGCCACAGCCGCTTCCGGATATCCGGCATTCGGGCTTGGCTGGCTTCGGGCATCTCGAAGCATGGTCCGAAATGCGCGAATGGCTGAAAGCCCGGGAACCAAAGCCGCAGCGCAGCAAACGAGAATAGCGGAGAGCCGTGCCGGAACGAAATTGGCCAGGTCGTCGATCTTTGCCGAGACGAGCCCAAAGTCACGGTAACGTTCGTTGCGATGGCCCACCATACTGTCCAATGTGTTGATCGCCTTGTAAGCAGCCATCCCGGCTGGTCCGCCCAATGCGAGGTAAAGGAGCGGAGCAATTACACCATCACTGAGGTTTTCGGCGACCGTTTCGATCACTGCTCGCACGATCTCGCTTTGGTTGAGCTGGCCGGTGTCGCGTCCAACGATGAACGAGAGCCGCCGCCGCGCTTCCGCGAGGTCGTTCTTCTCTAATGCAGAGATGACGTGGCGCGCCTGAGCATCCAGATCCCGGCAGGCGAGGAATGAGTAGATCCAATACCTACGGAGAAATCGTGGGGCGGCTTTGATCACACACGCACTCGCACCCACAACCGTGATGGAGAACATGCCGCCTGAAAGGCGTAGCGGCAGCCGCGACTTCCGCCAGTATGCCTCGGCCCATTCGGCGAGTTTGCCGATCGCGCGCACCGGATGAGGCAACCACGGTGGATCACCGCAAGCGAGGTCCAGCGCCACGCCCGCCAGAAGTTCACGCGACGTTACGGGCAAAGATAGAGATCCTCAAAGCGCTTTCTATCGACGCTGGCATCGAACCAATCTGCCAATTCCTCATAAACAGTGTTCCGGTCAGGCAAAGTAGTGACGGATCTACCTAAGAGTTCACCTAGGACCGCGGGGTCCTCGAGCGCACCATGCAGATAAGTGCCGGAACAGCCTGGCGTACGAACCCCATCCTCCGTTCCGTCGTTCAGTGTGGCAAACGGCGCTGCCCCGGGCGGACGAACTGTTTGTCCCATGTGGATTTCGTAGCCTTCGAACTCATGACTGGAAGGCGTTCTGCCGCGGACAATTCTGGTTGTTTTCTCTCGGGACAGCACGGTCCGGCTATCCATCAGATTCAGGCCGTCTGCTCCTCCCGCAGCTGTCTCGACACCAAACGGATCCTCGATGCGCTCGCCCAACATCTGATATCCGCCGCACACACCAATCACGTGCGCTCCCTTGGCGTATTGATCCAGTATCCAATCGCAAAATCCAGTTCTGCGCATCCACAGCAGATCGTCGATCGTGTTTTTCGTGCCTGGCAGAATGATGCAATCGAACACTCCCGGCATTGGTCTCGAGAGCCAGCAGGCATCGGGAAGCAATCGAAAATCCGATACGTTCGAAACGTGCGGAAACCGGATGATCGCCACCGGACTATCCTTGCGTGAGTTGACTTCACCTTCAATCGAGAGCGCATCTTCGGCATCGAGCTTAGAGCCATAGAGGTGCGGGAAGACTCCCAAGCACGGCTTATTGGTTTTGTCCTCCATAATCTTCACCCCGTTCGCAAACAGCGTTGGGTCTCCACGAAAGCGATTCACGGCAAACCCACGCACGAGAGATCGTTCTTGTTCATCCAGTAGCGAAAACGTCCCGGCCACTGCCGCGAACACACCTCCACGATCAATGTCGGCAGCCAACAAAACCGGGATCTGAAGCCTCGTAGCGAGGCCCATATTCACCAGATCAGTCTGTCTGAGATTCAGTTCCGCTATGCTTCCCGCACCCTCCACCACGATGAATTCATATTTCTCTTCCAGCCTCGCGTACGCGGCAAGCACATGATCGAGCAGTATCGGAAAGTGTTGGTAATACTCGCGCGCACTCAGGTTCTGCCAGACCTTGCCGTTCACCACGACCTGACTACCGCAATCGGAGTTTGGCTTCAACAGGATTGGATTCATGTCGGGTTCCGGCTCAACCAGACATGCCTGCGCCTGCGCCACCTGTGCGCGGCCGATCTCACCGCCAGCCGCACACGGATACGAGTTGTTCGACATGTTCTGGGCTTTGAACGGAGCTACTTTATAGCCTTTGCGCACCAGCCATCGGCAAATGGCCGTAGCCATCCAGCTCTTCCCTACGTGGGAAGCTGTACCGCCGACCATCAATGCCCGTGCCTTCCGCATCACTTAGAACGAGTAGGTCACACCCGCCACGGCCCACCGTCCCGGCGTCCTGAACCCATCCTCGTAGTAGGTCTGGTCAGTGAGATTCTTGACCGTTGTGTAAAACCGAATCCTTGACGATTCCCCGAGCGGATGAGTGTAACCCACGGATAGCCCGGCCTGGCGCGGCCCCGAAAAGACGAACGTGCGCCGGCTGAACGGGTACAGGTAATCGCTCCCGGCGAGGAAATCGAACGCCGCATCCCATCTGGATCCGAACTGCTGAAGCAAGAGGAAACTAAACGTATGGGGAAAAATGCGTGGGGTTTGCAGTGTTCCGTCGGCAAACTGTGAAAACCGGTCTCGGGAATTGGTGTACGTGTACGCGGAGCGCACCTGAGAGAATTTCCAGGGCTTCACTTCTGCCGAGACTTCGACACCGCGCGCGATACCTCCGCCCGTATTCCAGTATCCTTGCGAACGCCCGAACGGATCTGTCGCCGGAGTGATGAATCCACTAAAATCGAATGCAATCACTTCCTGCAGGCGCGTGTAGAAATAAGATGCACTGACTTTCAGCTTCTCCGAAGCGAAGTACTGATCGATCCCACCATCGATCCCAATGGAACGCTCGGGCCGCAATCGTGGATCGCCGTAGGCGGTGAAACTGTCGCCGAAGAAAAAGGTGCCGAACCGCTCGTAGAGCGACGGCACACGATACCCGTTTCCCGCATGCGAACGGATCTTTGTCCGCGATGTCTTGAAGAAGTAAGCCAGCGAGATGTCACCCGTATAGGCATTAGGAGGATTGATCGCCGACACATTCGCGTAAGCCGGCAGGGTCCCGGAAAACGTTGGCTGATTCAGAGTAAACATCTGAACACGGCCCGAAAGTGAAATCTGGAAGCGGTCCTGAAACAGCCGGATCTGGTCCTGAACGTCGAAGGAATTGCTCGTCTCGGCAGCGTGCGTGTTCGAATTGATGGCTGACGCTGTTCTTGGATTTCCATCGGTGGCGGGTGTGTTCAATGCCTCGCGCTCGAATTCATATCCGCCCGTTATCAGATTATGACTGCCGCCGAGAATATTCACTCGCGCCTGCAGAGTATCGATTCTTCCGTTGAATTGACTCGAAGTTCGGAACGGGGACTGGAAACCTGGCCCTAACGGTCCGTTCACTACATCCCGGTTTGAAACCAGATCCTGGTAACTGATCCGGTACGAGAAAGGAGCACTGACCTGATGATCAATGGCAACCATCGTCGAAGCAAGCCGGGACGTACGGAAGTAATCAGGATCATCGAGCGATGGAATAAAAGTGGCGCCGTTCAGTGAATAAGGCAGCCTTTGCGACGCCAGTTGCGATTGCTGCGGGCTGAGGCCGATCGCCGGGACATATCCCGTTCGCGGCAGCGCGGTTGAAGGCGCAGCTGTGGGCGTCTGATTCAATCGCACGAATCCGTCCGTCGCGAGAACTCGGCCACGCAACACCAGTCCAGGGCGCAATGAGTAATCGATCCTGCCGTTTCCGGTGGTGTTGCGGTAGTCGTCGTCGTTGTCCACACCACGCGTTACATTGAGGTGCGCCACGCCAACGGAGTAATCCAGCCTGTTACGGAACGCACTCGCGCCGAAGTGTGCCACCCCGCGGAATTCACCGAGCCCACCGCCGTCGGCCGTGAGATCTCCATGGAAAGGACCCGCCGCGGAATCCGTCACGATGTTAATCACGCCCCCGGTTGCATTCGTGCCGTACAGAGAAGAGCCGCTGCCACGCAGAATTTCGATTCGGCCAGCATCGACCGCGAGCAGGTCTCCCAGATAGGATTGAGCATCTCCCTGGGTTGCGCCTACATCGCGAAATCGCATGCCATCCAGAAGAACCGACGTATCAAACGTACGCAGGCCGCGTATCTGGAGCGTGGCCAGGCTGCCCGGGCCACCCCGTTGTGAAACACGAACGCCCGGCACCTCTCGCAGTCCGTCCACAATGGACTCAGCTCCGCGCCGCGCCAGTTCTTCCCGGGTGACAACATCCACGGACTTAGCGGTTTCGTCCAGCGACTGTGCAGTGCCTGTAGCGGTCACAACCACGGTATTTGCAGTCTCAGAAAAGGTCAATTGCAAAGCGGGAAGCCTGGAATCGGGGTCGGTTAGCGTTACCAGCCGGGGTGATTCGGGGAGCGTGAGGCCCGGGGCATGCACTCGCAGTAGATAATCCCCACGAGGAACAACGAGACTATATTCACCGCGTGCACCCGTCACACATGAGAACGATGTCGCGGCATCGCGGCTGTCGAGCCGGAGGACCGCTTGAGGAACGATCGCCCCGGACGGATCCGTTATCTGCCCGGCCAGCTTGACCGTCGAACTCTGGGGATCCGCTATCGCTGCAACTGCTAAGTAAAAGTAAAGTCGAAAACAAGATCTGGATGACATACCATGCTCCTTCCGGCACAGTTTCATCGAGACTTGCTCAAACGGAAAAGAACAGAACTGTCAGGCACGGACGTTATCCTGCCTGAGAGTTACCGATGCGCAACAACGTGAAGTGTCACGCAGCCTCTCGCCCGAAGGTGCAAGTTCGCCAACCGCTTTTCATTGCGGGCTGCGGGCAGGTCTTCGGACTTCCAGGCGCTTCCGTTTTACGGGAGTTTCTACTTGCCTCCGCTTCCCAGCCACAATGGGCCAGTGCGTTCGTTGAGGATTTCGTTCCTGGTTACCGCTGCGGGACAGTTCTGGATTTGCACCAGATTCCCTATTTCTACGCAAGTTTTACCCCGCGTACCAACAGCATTCGTGAGCGTAGCACATGCGGACCACACTCGCGAACAGCGGGTGCGGGGCAAAAATGAGAGTCCTCGATGTTGCGTTCCCTCTCCTGCCAGTTGGACCCGGTTCTGGTGGCGGCGCAGAACAGATCCTCTACTTGCTCGATCGTGGACTAGCGGAACGGCACATCGACTCTCTTGTGATTGCCGCGGAAACCTCGCAGGTAAGTGGAAACCTTTGGCCCACTCCGCTTGCGTGCAATGAAATTACCGAAGCGAAGCGCTCCGAAGCTCACACGATTCACCGTTGCACGATCGAGAAGGTACTTCGGAGTGAGCACGTCGACATCATTCACTTCCACGGCCTCGATTTCGGAGCATATGTTCCGGAGACGTCCGTTCCGAAGGTCGTGACACTCCATTTGCCTGTGCCCTGGTACGACCCGCACTCGCTGCAGGGCCCTGGCATTCACTTGGTTGCGGTATCCGAAACGCAAGCCGCCTCGGCCGGAGACAAAACGATCTCGCGAGTTGTTCGGAACGGAATTGATATCACGAAGCACCTGCCCGCAGATGGCGAGCGCACATCTATCCTGTGGCTGGGGCGCGTCTGCCCGGAGAAAGGTACGCATATCGCCTTAGAAGTGGCGCGCCGAGCTGACTTGCCGCTCATCGTCGCCGGTCCAGTCCACCCGTTCGCATTTCATCGGGATTACTTCCGGCGCCAAGTAGAACCATTGCTCGACAGCAAACGAGTCTACGTCGGGCCAGTAGGGCTTGGAGAGAAGGCAAAGCTTCTCAGCAGTGCACGTGCGTTGCTGATTCCAAGCCTCGCCCCTGAAACAAGTTCGCTGGTGGCCATGGAAGCAGCAAGTTCAGGAACGCCAACGGTCGCTTTCCGTTCCGGAGCCCTGCCCGAAGTGGTACAGGACGAAGTCACCGGGTTCATCGCCGACGACGTGGAAGACATGGTTCAGGCACTTGACCGTATCGGGGATATTTCGCCGGTGCAGTGCCACGAATACGCGGTCGAACATTTCTCGTCCGAGCGAATGGTCACTGACTACATCAAGTTGTACCGGGACTTACTCGGTGTCTGATTTTCAAGCGGCACTTCGAGATGCATTGTGCACCCCAGGATTTTTTGTACGGCTCATCGCCGCGCAGGAAATTCCAATGAGTGTGCCCGGTTTCATGAGCGTACCCGATGCAGCGTGACAGCAGAATGCGACCAAAACCGAGCGACTCGTGCTCCGGATCAAAAGCGCTGAAGTAACCGTAAAGTTTGCCCTTCCAGGAGAATGCGAGAATAGCGGCAACAACACGTTCACACCAGCGAAGAGTAAACAGACGCAAGACATGCCGCCGCGCCAGCGCCGAGCTGACACACCGCATGAATTTGGCAGAGTGGTTTGCCTCCACCATGCCGGATTCGCCGCGACTGCGCCACCGCGCTGTATGAAGCGCAAACAGGACATTTAGAGTTTCAGGCGTGGCATTGCAATCAACGTCAAACTGAAGCGGTCCGCCTCTCTCGGCCTTCTCTGCGTACCGGCGAACGTTCCTCCTCATCTCGCTCGAGCGGCTCTGCCAATACTGACCGAAGTCTTCCGCCAGTTCCACTTCACTGCAAACGGTCTCTGATGCAACATCCACGGCCAACTGTTCGTGTCGTCTAAGGCTGAGCAGTGGACTTTCCGCTGAAAGATCTTGCCAATCACAGAGGTCAAATTCCGCTTCTGTTAGGTATGCGCCGAGTTGCCCCACGGTCATCTCCGCATCGTGGGGGGCAATGAACGGATCCAGATAGTCAGTAATGCCTGAACCGATCAGAGTCATCTGCCGCGCGTTCTGCCAGCTGTGCCGAAAGCACGGAAGCAATCCGACAATCGTCTCCTGCTTCCACGCAACAACGGCCTGCAATTCACCGCTCCCGAAGTGATCCCACCAGGTTAGAAGCCATTCAGGAAGGTGAAAGGGAGTAGATTGATTCCAGCACGAGACCTGTTGAGACCAGGCCGGCTCCAGTTCACGTAATCGGGTGAGATCGCGGACGACCTCCAGCCGGACGCTCACGAGGAAAGCACGGGGGACGGGCGAGTGGAGTCGAGTAAACGCAATGCCTCGCGGTATCCGTTCAAAGTTCCAACGTCCACATACGCCTGGCCGCTTTTCACACCGTATGCACGTCCGCCCTCACTGATGTACGCGTTAATCAGAGTGCCGAGATATTCGTCTTTACGTTGCAGCCAAAGAGTGTGAAGACGGGCGAATGTAGGACCCGGCATCTTCAGGGCGCCCCAAATCCAATGCGTAGAAGCGTCTGGCTTCTTGACTTGAACTTCAAGCACGGCGCCGGCATCATCTGTCACCACGGCATCGAACCGCTCCGGGTGCTTTACCGGAAACAGCAGAAACGATAGTTTCTGATCCGGCAGCTCTGCCAATGCTGTTTCGGGGAACCAGATTGTGTCCGGAAGGCCTATGCAAACCTCCTCGTCCGGCGAAATCAGCGGAAGGGCCCGAAACAGCGCATCGCACAGCCCGGCAGGCTGAGGCTGGACAGCATAGAAGATATTCGCCGAAAGCGCATGAGCTCCGAAGTAGTTCAGAATATCGCCCTTGCCCGGTGAGATCACAAAACAGATCTTGTCGACACCGGCATTCACCATCCGCTCCACGAGGTATTCACCCACTGCGCGTGGCCGTTCGTTTGAGCCTTCCAGATAACTTCCGACCGGAAGGAGTTCTTTCGAAAATGCCAACGGTTGTATGCGGCTTCCTGTTCCCGCCGCCGGTATGATCCCCCACATAGCTAAGTTCTTTCCGCCGCCAATTCCATCGGGTCAGGATCGCTCGTAGTATCATCCGGCAATCTATCGAGCAACTCGATCAGCCGTTTGGCGCGGAGTTCGGCTGTGTGACAGGACAGCGTGCGCTCTCTAGCTCGCGCCCCAACTCTATTCAAGTGATCGGGATCCCGCGAAATTGCGCGAATGGCATCGGCGGTAGAGTGAACGAGGATGATCTCTTCCCCCGGCGCAAAGAAGCTGTCCAGACCCTCCCAGTCGTCGCTCATCACTGCTGTTCCGCAAGCTGCGGCTTCAAATAGGCGCCCCGATGGACAGTAGCCCATAGCAGCCATAGAGCCGCGCGTGATGTTCAAGGTGACTGGTGACGACGAGTAGAACGCACGGTGGTCCGTTGGAGAAACATGGTCGATGAGGCGTATGTTCTTCGGCCATAACTGAGTGTCCCGGTACATGGCTCCTCCTATCAGAAACCGGCAGCCATCCAAAGCTTTCGCTGGCTGAATGAAGAAGCTTTCGAGCCCTCTTTGGCGGTCAGCTGCGTACGTACCCAGATAGGAGACGTTGGCCGTAAAGCCGGGTGTAGCGGGAACACGGTAGTAGACGTCGGGATCTACCCAACCGTACAGCGCGGCGGTGCGGGGTGCGCCTAGCACAGCCCGGAGTTGTTCCAGGGCGAGTCCGCCCGTATAACTCAGGACAATGTCGAACCCGGCGAAACCGCCCGGCGGAAGATATGGCACGGCCTCTCCCATTTCCAATTGGCTTAGAGTCACTGGGGTGTCCATGTCGTAAAACACCTTGCGCCACAACGGGCACTCCAAAACAAGTTGGGAAGCGTCTCTTCCGTCCGGACAGTAGGACGTAATCATGCCCGCGTCCGCATCGGAAAGCTGTCGCGCGGCCTCGTGGCGGATCGCCGCCCAATCGGAATAGAGATGAATGGTAGCAGAGGAAAGAGATGTCAGATCGCGGTGCGCGGCGTAGTAGGATGTGTCCCTCTCAAAAAAATGAACATCATGGCCCAGGCTATGCAGCGCGCGGAACAGACCGCGAAGCAGAGTGGCATGCCCGTTTCCCCACGACGAAGTAACAGACAAGCCAAAGATAACGATTTTCATCGAGCGAAGTAAGCCTCACCGCACTTTGAATTTGTAGAACATCTGCACGCTGACGTTTCCATTGAAATCACGCAACGCAACGGCCGAGAATTTGGGCGTGATGGCCCACTCGACCCTAATGATTTGCGAATTGGTTTGGGTGACATCCGTGATGTATGTGAAAGTAATATTACTTGCTATTTTCTGTTGAAGAGTGACCTTCGCGGTCGGCTGTCCACTTACGCCGGCAACCGAGGGATCGATCTTCAACGCACTCAGCCCGAAAACCCGCTGCACGCGGCTGGCAAGCGGATTGGCCACCGCTTGACCCAAGATCGCGGACTGACCCATCTGACTCAGCGACTGCTGCGGCGGCGTGGGCTGATGAGCTGCAATGGTGGGATCGTTCGGCGTCGTATTAGTCGCGAGTAACTGGACGATCTGTGAAAAAGTGAGCGGCGGATCGGAGCGATAACTCAGCTGCAGGTTATTGATGGCACCAGATACCCCGAGAACCACATCCACGTTCTGCGCGATGGTTTCTAACGATACGTTCAGCACCGGTTGAATTGCATTCGGGTTGTAGAAGTTGACTGTTCCGGCATTAACCGTGTATTGGTTGCCAAAGAACACGAGTTGACCGTCTGTTACCGTCACATGACCAAGCATGCCCGGCGTGATCGCAGTTCCACGTACGGCAAGATCGGCCTCAACCGAAAGGCGATCCGCATAGCTGGTAACCACGCGCAAATCAGGAGCAGTCAAGATTTTTATATCAAGCCGCATCCCCGCCAGCAAAGGTGACGGGGCACTAGGCGCGGAGGGTGGAGTGGAGGCTGCCGACAAAAACGATCCAGCATCACTTGAAGCCCCATATGCAATCCTTTCGACTGTTACTTTCCCGCTGACGAGCGATCGCCGGCTATTGCCAACTAGTGAGATATCGGCGTCCGACGTAACGCTAATGCCTGAATACCGCGCCCGGACCCGGCTTGCAGTCGCCTGCAGGTTGAAGTTCATCCCCCTTCCGGTATAGCCGACGAACCCTGTCATTGCGATCTTGCCGCCACCGCTTTCACCCGTTAAACTCTGGATGGTCGCGTTGGTGCCGTTCAGAAGGATAACCCCATTTGCATTGGATAATCCGTTCGGGGAGTCCGTATAGTTGACGTTCGCGTTCCGTAACTCTACGCGTCCGTTAACCAGGGGCTTGGCCGTGGTGCCCCGAATGACTGCATTCATGGACACTGTTCCCGAGGAGTAGAAATCCCGGTCTACATCCTGCAGAACGCCTAAATCGGCGTTGGCGTCGACATTAAGAGAAATCGGCGAACGACTCTCGGCCATGTTGAGACCTCCGTTCGCCTTGATGGTTGTGCCCGGCCCCGCAATCTCAAAGTGCTGAACTTCAATGTTCGAGTGGTTGAGCGCCACAACGATTGGCCCCTCGTTGTGAAAATCAACACGCCTCGTTGGAGGCGCTCCGGTGGGCGACCCTTTAGGACGTGAAACGAACTGAAGCTGATCCAATTGAAGCCGTGCACTCAGAGCATCTGTTTTGAGCAGGGGGCCGTTCAGGGAAGCTTTTCCTTCCACCGTTGCATCGAACGCGGGCCTGATCGCAGGGTCGGCTTCAATGAACGGAGCGAGATTGGAATAGTGAATGTTACCGAAGGTCAAGCTTGCTTGGGTTTGGTAGTCGCCGGCCAAGTGTGAAGTACCGGCCAGGCGCACTTGACTCTTCGCAAGATCCGAATTGAACTCGAACCGCAGATTCTGACCGGTGCTTTTTGCGGTGAGTTGGGCCTGCCCTAGATTTGCCTGCCCTACCCTCAACCGGTTTGCCGACATGTCCGCATTGAGTCGCGAAAAGAGCAGTTCGCGCCGGCCATTCCGTTCTCGGACATCCGCCGACAAGTCAGCCGCGAGTTGCAGGGTGCCCGCCAGCCCTGGTTTCGCTTGGACCACATGGCGCACTTTCGCAAGTTCCAGTTCCGAACTGTCCACCTTGAACGTCAGCGCCCCCGAATTCAGATTGGCCGCAGGGTGCGAATAAGTGCCGTCGAGAGTGACGCGACCCGCCGGGACTTCGAGCTGAATTGACGGAATCTGAATGGCCGTATTCGTGTAATGAACACTGCCGCCGAGCCGATCGACCGGCTCCCCATACACACTGGCGCGCGCAAACTGAAATTGCAGATTTGCGTCAGGCCTTTGCATCGTTCCAGCCACGTGTGCATCCGCCGACAAGGTGCCTGTAACCGGAACCGCGGCTTGTCCGATGATTTCGAGCGCTTTCTGAACTGTCAGGTCCTTTATATGAGCATCCGCCACGGTCGGGTAATTCGGTATAAGAGTCGTTCTTCCGTTCACGGACACATTCGAACCGGCGAAGTTCGAGCGCACGTTGTAATTCACGTCCTTCCCGGAGGTTCGGGCGGAGGCCGTCAGATCTCCGGCGTCCTGGTGCTGAACGCGCAGCGACCGCGCATTCAAATCCGCCGTCAAGTTTGCTAAGACAAGCTGAGTTGTACCGCCAAAATCTCGCAGGTCGCCCGCCGCATCGGCCGAAAGCTGAATGAGGCCAGCACTTCCTGGCGACTGCTTTTGCAGGGCGACAAAGTTCGCGAGCTGAACATTATTGGTGCCGACGTGGACCTGGGCAT
>Ga0308175_100000587_pt1 | contig 24650 bp, 22 predicted proteins | sample PhyCR1_3_FD_203893 | JGI IMG/M metagenome (GOLD analysis project Ga0308175, IMG submission 203893) | Soil microbial communities from UC Gill Tract Community Farm, Albany, California, United States - DLSLS.C.R1 | ecosystem: Environmental > Terrestrial > Soil > Agricultural land | place: USA...
GGACTGCGTCCCGGTTTCCCCCGACCCAGGCCTGGGTAATTTCTTTCTCCTCGAGGCCGGCCAGGCGTCCGGCAAGAATGAATGCCGGAAGAGCGGTCTTGAGATCGTGCCATTTCGCCATCTCAATGACCGAATCGAGAGCTCTTCCCCGTAGCAGCTCAAGCGTTCCCGGGTCCCGATTCTCCGTCAGGTTTACAAGAGCCAGAGCAGCGTCGCGCCGGTCAGCGAACACAATCGAGTTCATCAGTTCGATGAACCAGGTAGGTTCGAGCCGGATCTCCTGGTTGGGATGAACCTTGGCGCCGATCGCCACAGCTTTGAGCGCCCGCATCGCATTTGCACGCACGCTCTCGTCCGGATCCCGCAGGGCATACTGCAGGCCATCCACCATGATCTTCGTGGTGTGGGGACCTCGAGGCGTGTATTGCAGGATGTAGGCAGCGGCGATCCGTTGCTCAGGATCAGCCGAATCGCGAAGAACCCGATCGATCAGGAGTAGGTCTCGGGCCACTAAGGGCCGGAACTTCTCCTGGATAGCTCTCGTTTCGCTGTCTGCCATCAGCGAATACCCGGCCGTGAAATCTTCGTCCGCACTCTTGGCACGGATCGTGATCGGAAGGGATTCCAGAAAGGCGTGATAGTTGTCCAGGACGTCCTGGGCAAGCGTGTCGGTACCTTGCGGCTCCGGATGGTAGTCGACCTGAGGTCCATCGGGCTCGGCCACGCCTACATAGAGCACCATGCGCTTATCGACGCAACAGGTGGCCTCCGCCCGTGCCGCAAGTACACCAGGCACTTTGTCTACGCGATCTTCAACATCCTGACGTGCAGGAAGCAAGTCGCCCGGTTTTGCACCGACAGCGATCCTGATTTTCTCGAGCGCCGCTTTACGCACTCCATAGATTTCGACGGAGCCAAGCCGGGGCGTCAAGTCTTCGGCGTAACCGGTAAGTGAAGTCGAAAAGAAAACCGCAACGGCAAGGAGAGTACGTTGAACCACTTACCTTCGAGACGCGCGCAACGAGCTTTGCGTTTAGCTGATTGTCGTTCAGCGATTAGCCTGTTTGTCGGCCCAATCCGCAATGAGAGGCAATCGAACCTGTTTGCCGTTGAAGACGGAGAAGAGCATGTAAATCCAGAGAACGAAGCCTGCAAGATCCACAATCGAAAGAAGAGCCATCCCCGCCAGGTGGCCTACAGCCGGCAAGATGATAGTCAGGGCAATGAAGACGACGTTCAGGAAGATCGATTGCCAGGCGTGGAATCTGACCTTTCGATTCTGGTTGTAGGGAGCGAGAACCAGGAAAACGATGCCCGTGATGAATCCTAGCAGGTAACAGAGCGCACTTGCGGCGTTATCACTCAACCCCGCCGAGCGTCCAGCGGTTGCTCCGGAAGCCGAAGAGGAGCCGGAAGCAGAGGAGTAGCCCGAAGACGATCCGGCGGAGGCTCCGATTTGAGTGCCGCAATTAGGACAATAGGCACCGGGTGCTTCCGCTCCACAATTAGGACAAAATGCCATTCTTCCTCCAGGCGGACTGTGAGCCGCGCTTTCAGAAGAGTCTATCCTAAATCCCGAACACCAGGTGCGCAGACCAGTACGCACGGTTCTAAAACGTTTGTGGACAAAACGTTTCGACTCGGATGCTCGCCCGCGCACTCCGGCCCTTGCGCGGGGCCGTCGGACAAACGATTTAATTCGTGGCGCCGGCCGGAACGGGTTCTAAAGCGTCGTGCCGCTTTCGATCAGCCACTTCCGCCACGACGCCGGCAGCACGTTCGCAGTCTTCTCGCGAAACATCGTAGTGAGTCAGCATTCGTATCTGACTCGAGTTGATTGCGTTCGCGATCACGCCGCGGGTCTTGAGTTCCGCACTGAACTCCGGAGCCGGGATCTTCAGGACGCTGATGTCGAAGATCACAATGTTGGTTTTGACACCGGACGGAACGAGGTCGACGCCTGGGACCGCAGCAATTCGCTGTGCGAGCAATTGCGCGTTTTCGTGATCGACGAACAACTGAGAAGGTGAATCTTCAAGAGCCACCAGCCCTGCCGCCGCCAGGACGCCCGCCTGACGCATTCCACCCCCCAGACGTTTGCGGTACAGCCGGCCCTCCGCGATTGCATCAGCCGTTCCGACCAGCATTGACCCGACCGGAGCGCCCAAGGCTTTCGACAAACAGAACATGACGGAATCGACCTGGTGACCAATGCGCGCGACGTCTGCGCCACTCGCGACAGAAGCGTTGAAAATGCGAGCTCCGTCCATGTGCACTTTCAGGCCCCGCGAGTGTGCCTCCGTGCATATCTCATCGATCGCTTCGGGGGGATAGAAGGTGCCGCCGGCCATGTTATGCGTATTTTCCAGCCAAACTAAGGTCGTCGGCGCGCAATGAGGTCCTTTCGGTCTCAGGGCCACCTCGATGTCCCGCCAACTCAGGATGCCGTGCGTGCCTGCCATCGGCCGTGCAAGACAACCGGAGAACCAGGCAAGCATTGACAGTTCCCAATCCATCAGGTGCGAGCGGGATTCGCAAATCACTTCTTCGCCGTGCTTTGTATGCAGCTTTGCGGCGATCGTATTACCCATGGTGCCGGTCGGCACGAACAGCGCAGCCTCTTTACCGAACAGCTCTGCAGCCTTCTCTTCGAGCCGATTGACCGTGGGATCTTCACCGTAGACGTCGTCGCCCACTTCCGCATTTGCCATGGCAGCAAGCATCTTCGCTGTCGGTCGAGTCACCGTGTCACTTCGAAGATCGATCGGACGTCCGCTAAACATTCAGAAACTCCTGAAACACCTCGTTCGAAATCAGCACGCCTTTGGAGGAGAGGCGCAAAGCCCCGTTCTCCTGCTCGAGCATGCCAAGGCCGGTCCACTTACGAATGGGGGCAGCAAACCTGGACCACTCGGCTTTCGTCGGCTTGATGCCGTCGGTCAAACGCAGACCGACGAAAAACCGCTCCTCCAGGTTGTCCACCCTTTCGCGTTCGCAAGCTGAATCCGGCGATCCGGACTGCTTCAGATACGCGTCCAGAGCATCCGGATTGCCCCAGCGGAAAGTGCCGTCGTATGAATGCGCATCCAACCCAAAGCCGACGTAGGGCTCGAGATTCCAATACTTCAGGTTGTGAAGGGATTCGGAACCAGGCCGGGCAAAATTAGAGATTTCATAGCGGCGATAGCCCAAGTGGCTAAGCGATTCCACGGCGGTCTCGTAGAACTCAGCAGCTGCGTCTTCAGACGGCACGGAAGACGCACTGTATCGGGTGCCACCGGTCAAAATCTCTTTCCCAAGCCGGCTGTCCTCGTCGACTTCGAAGAGGTAAACCGAGACATGCGGCGGCGACAGACGTTCGATCCAACGCAGTGAATGAATCCACGAGTCTCTCGTCTGATGAGGCAATCCCGCAATCAGATCCAGGTTGATGTTCGCGATTCCGTGCGATCGCAGGAGTTCGACGTCGCCCTCTACCGTCGCTGCGTTATGCCGTCGTCCGGAATGCCGAAGCTCCGTGTCATCGAATGACTGGACGCCCAAACTGACGCGATTGATTCCGGATTTAACCCATTCCGAGACGCGGTCCGCGCTCAGGGTTCCCGGTGCGCATTCGAGTGTGACTTCTACCAGCCTTGCCGCAGGAATTGCAGACAGGATGTCTTTGAGAACTGCGGGGGCAAGCAGGCTGGGCGTGCCTCCGCCGAGGTAAGCGGTGTCGGGCAGCCACTCCCAGCGGTAATGCCGGATCTCGCGCAGAAGTGCTTCCTCGTACAATGACCGGTTCGGCCGGGATGCAACACCCGAGGCGAAATTACAGAACGTGCATTTCTGGTTGCAAAACGGATACGAGACGTAGACGCCGGGCACTAGTTCTAGAGCGTGACCGCTTCTCCCGTCTGTTTACCGATTGCTGACGCGATCAGTTCTTCGAGCGACTCTTTCGATTCCGGGAGGACAAACGCCTGCCGGGCGCCATCCCAATCCAGTTTGAAGCTCCTCGAATGCGCCGAAACCCAGACTTGCCGGACAGGCGCATTGGGGCTGACAACAAACTTGGTTTTTGGCTCATCAAACTCTATGGCAAGGGCCCCGGCGTTGAAATCCGGCTCGAATTCGTAGCGGTCCGACGCTGCCGCCAGCTTTTTGTAAAGGGATTGTAAAGCGGCATCGGCCCGGTTTTTAAATTCTTGTTCGTCCATACCCTACTTCCATTCTGTACCGCCAGACCAAAAGAGTAGTAACTTTGACGTGTGTGGCCTCATCTGCTAACTGCGCGCTAACGTATGGAGTCTTCGTGTGTACGTCAAACCTCAATCCCGGGCACGAGCAAGCTCTTTGGCGACTTCCTTTATCATTTTGACAGGATCCAGGACCTCTTCCCGTGGTATTTCGGGAATTTCGAGCACCTGGTGGACTCGGCGCGGACGATCGATTTCCCCCAGAACAGACGTAGTGCAATTGTTCGGGCCTTACGAAAGCAGAATCCGGACTCACCTGCCTTAGATCAGCTCGAGAAAGCTGGTACCGTCGCAGTAGTCACGGGCCAGCAAGTCGGGTTGCTGTCCGGCCCGTCATATACGATTTTCAAGGCACTGACCGCCGTTCGCGTGGCCGCTCAGTTGAACCAGCAGGGCACGCCCGCCGTTCCAGTATTTTGGCTTGCGACGGAAGATCACGATCTCGCTGAAATCGATCACGCCTGGCTGTTCGACCCGAGCGGAACCCCCGTTAAGATCAGCGCTGAAGGTGGCTCGGTGGCCGACAGCCCGGTCGGCAATGTTGAGATCTCCCGGCTTGATTTCGGTGAAATCTCAAAAGCGATTGGTGGATTTCCGTTCGCGCCAGCCGTGATGGAACGAATCGAAGAGCATTACCGCGCGGGCACGACCTTTGGCCGGGCATTCCACAATTTCGTTCGTGACATACTCGCCGGCTTCGATCTGATTTATCTCGATCCGCTGCAGCCGGAAATTCGCAGCCTTTGCGCACCCTTCCTCCGTGAGGTCGTCCGCAGGGTGCCCGACCTGATTGCTGACTTGCAGCAGCGCAGCTCAGAGCTGGAAAAGCGGGGTTATCACGCTCAAGTCCACCTCGACAAAAACGCTTCCTTGCTTTTTTCGCTTGAGGGCGGCAAACGCATTGCGCTGAAGTACAAGGAGGGCCGGTTCACCTCCAAGGATCACTCGTTTGACGCGGCCGAATTGGCGGATCAAGCTGAGAAATTATCGCCCAACGCTCTATTGAGGCCGGTGATGCAGGATTATCTGCTTCCGACGGTCAGTTATGTTGGGGGGCCCGCCGAGGTCGCCTACATGGCCCAAAGCCAGGTGTTGTACCAGCAGTTACTCGGCAGAATGCCGGTTATCTACCCACGGCATAGCTTCACGCTCCTGGATGCCCGGGCCGCCAAGCTTCTCGACCGATATGGAATTCATGTGCAGGAGCTGCTGGATTCGCAGGATCGTGTGAAAGCTGTGATTGCAAACAAGCTCGTCCCGCACGACTTAAGAAGTGAGCTCGCCGCACTTCGCCCGGGACTTACCGCGTCGCTAAGCGGAGTGCGCGAGAAGCTGCTTCGATTCGATCCGACTCTCGCAGCAGCTACGGACAAGAGTATCGCCAAGATCTCGTATCAAGTGGATAAACTAGCCGCCAAGACGGCACGGGAAACGATGCGCCGGGATGAGCGCGCGACAAAAGACGCGCAATACCTCTCGAATTTGATCTATCCCCAGCGACACCTGCAAGAACGGTTTTACTCGATCGTTCCCTTCCTTGCGAAACATGGGTTCGATCTGCCTCAGCGTATCTATCAGGAGACAACGCTTTCCTGTCCGGATCACATGCTGAGAACGGTGTAGCCGAACCTTTATTTCGAGGTGAGAACAGCCGCGATCGCAGCTTCGAGCTGTTGCTTTGACGATGTCGTGCTGATAAAGAGCTCCTGACGGGCGCCTGCGCTCAGAGCGATAGCCTTCCAACCATTCGAAGTTGCCACAGTTAAGCGGATCGTCGGAGGTCCTTTCGCGTCGCGCACGGGACGAATCACACCCGGAATGATCGAGCGGATATCGTCATTTGATTTGAGAAGCCGTTCCAGCACCGGACGGAGTCCGTCGATGATGCTGTGCTCGATCTTGAGTTTGCCCTGCGCCGCCCGAAGCTTCACGTCCTCTATTTTCGCCATGGCGGAAATCGGCAGACGTCAAGCGATTGCTAGCATCGGCTTATATGGGTGGTGGAGAGCTCGATCGTTATTCCCGGCAGATTCGATTCGAGCCGATCGGAGAGGGTGGCCAGAAAGCAATCAGGAAGGCTTCGGTCTGCATCATCGGTTGCGGAGCACTCGGCAGCTTCCAGGCGGAATCGCTGGCGCGAGCGGGAATCGGACGGCTCGCACTCATTGACCGGGATTACGTCGATTTCTCGAATCTGCAGCGGCAGTGGTTGTACGAGGAACGAGACGCGCACGATGAAGTGCCGAAGGCAGTGGCGGCGGCGAGACGGATTTCGGCGCTCAACAGCGAAGTTCAACTGACGCCCGTTGTCAGCGACGTCACGCCCTCGAATATCGAGGAACTGACAGCGGGCTTCGATCTGTTGCTCGACGGTACAGATAACTTCGAGACGCGCTACCTGATCAACGATCTCAGTGTGAAACGGGGCATACCGTGGATTTACGGTGCCGCCATCGGCAGTTATGGTGTGGTGATGCCGATCGTCCCGGAACGCGGCCCGTGCTTCCGCTGCATCTATCCCGAAGCGCCTGCCGGGGTTCTTCCGACGTGTGATGTCAATGGCATCATCTCGCCCACCACGGCAACGGTGGCTGCCTGGCAAGTCTCGTCGGCACTTCGATTGCTTGTTGGTTGGGCCGATTTCTCATGTCGCATACAAAGCGTTGACGTCTGGGCGGGAACGAGCCGGTCGATTGCGGCGGGAGATCCGGATCCCGACTGCCCCGTTTGCGCTAAGCGCGATTTCCGCTACCTGGATGGGCAGAGAACCTCGCCGGTAAGCTTATGCGGCCGCAATGCCGTACAGCTACACAACACAACAAAGTCGATCAACCTGCGAGAACTCGCGGACCGTCTGAAGGGCATGGGCGAGGTGCGGGTAAATGAGTTCGCGCTTCGCGTTTCGCTGCCGAAATACGATGTGACCGTGTTTCCCGACGGGCGCGCCATCGTGAAGGGCACCACGGACGTCGGAGCAGCTCGCAGTGTCTATGCGCAGCTCATCGGAGCGTAAGCGCCGCGGCTTTTTAGCGACTCAGCGGATTCCGATTGCGACGCCGGCAGCGATGGTGCACAAGACGAGCGCTGCCGCGATTGCCAGCCGATAATCGCGGTCGCGAAGAAAGAACCAGAGCATGATCGCTACGCGCGCGATGGGCAAGAAAATCAGGAAGGCGATGCCCGCCGTAACGCAATCGAGAGCGAGCGAACTGTTGCCTCTTCCGATCGCTAAAAGAACGCACCCGATCGCGATCACCGAGGAGGCGAACCATGTGCCATAGCGAAGGAATTTCGCGAGCAGGCTCTCGAGGCGTGACAGATCTGGAGGCGCTGAGTTCACGCCGTGCTCTTCAGCAAGTGGATACCTAGAGACTCCAGAAGCATCTGGATCCCGAGAGCCACAAGTACGATCACGAACAAGACCCTCAGTCTTTCGTTTGAAACCCGCATCAGAATCCGGGCTCCTAAAATCGCTCCTACGATGGACCCAACGGCAACAGGTCCAGCAAGAGTGGAGATAATGTTCCCTCGCATGAAGTAAGCGCCCGCACTCGCCGCAGCCGTGACGCCGATCATGAAGTTCGATGTCGCGGAGGAGACTTTGATGGGCAAGCGCAGCGCCGTATCCATCGCTGGAATTTTCAGGACTCCGCTTCCGATACCGAGGAGTGCAGAAATCATCCCCGCGCCGTACATCAACGCCATACCCGCCGGTAGACGCTGCACATCGTAATTTGCTTCGCCTCCAAGGAGCGAATCCGGATAGCTTGAGTGCAGCCTCAACTTCGTGGCCCACACTGCGCCACGGGCGCCTTCGGCCTGCCACGACCGACCTCCACGCTTGGCAAGCATCTGTTGCGCTGAAACAAACAGAATGACTGCGAATAGAAAGAAAAGGAATGGTACCGGGACAATCCCCGCAAGTAGCACGCCCGTTAGCGCTCCCAAAGTGGTGGCGACTTCGAGCACAATCGCGAGCCGCACGTTGGTGTAGCGGCTTTGGAGAAATGGTGCGGCAGATCCGCAAGAACAGGCAATGACCGAAACGATACTCGCGCCGATTGCCTGATGTATCTCGATATGGCCGAATACCGTGAGCAAGGGAACGATAAAGATCCCGCTGGCCATGCCCAGCATTCCTCCCAGCGCGCTAGCTCCTGCCGATACCGCAAAGAGCCACAGTGCAAGGTGCGTGTCCATTAATTGGTGTTGCCCAGTTCAAGCGTCACCTGCGCAGGTCTGATCTTCATCGAATCTAGGCTACTCATCGGAACCAGTTTTGATGGTACAAGTCTTGTCTTGTCTTTGCTGATAGCCTAGAAACGCGATGCAGTTCCATCCAAGCTTTGACGCTCCGGCACAACAATGGCTCGACGCGGGCCTGGCGGTCGCCACCGAGAAAGGTAGCGGTAAGAATTTTGCGAAGATGGCCTTCTCGGAAGCGCAGGCGAACCAGTTGCTAAACCTGACGGGCATAGGGGCCATTGCGCTAGATCGGGAAGCCAAGACCCGAAGGCCGCCTTCACCCAATTAGAATTCGATTTGCGGTGGGGTTTTGGCGGAAGCGCATGTGAGTCGAACACACCATCGCCCTTTACGAACGATCGCCGGTTTTGAAGACCGGGAGGATCACCGGATCCCAAGCGCTTCCTGAACAGTCCTACTCTCATTACTAGATAATCACGGTCGCTTAAAAGACGGAGGAATTCAGTGATCAAACTGACGCAAATGGTCCGCGCCGGGGGTTGCGCGAGTAAATTGCCGCCGGGCTCACTCACCCAAGTATTGTCGGCACTGCCCAAGCAAACTGATGAAAATCTGCTTGTCGGCTTCAACACTTCCGACGATGCGGGAATCTATCGATTAAGGCCCGACCTGGCCCTGGTGCAGACCGTGGATTTCTTCACGCCGCTTGTTGATGACCCATTCACGTTTGGTCAGATCGCCGCAACCAATGCACTGAGCGATGTGTACGCCATGGGCGGTTCACCACTGACCGCCCTCGCTCTTGTTTGCTTCTCGGAGAATGCCGATTTGGCCATCCTGGAGCAGATCATGCGCGGCGGCTTGACGCAGATGGAGAAGGCGAATTGCGTCATAGCCGGCGGGCACAGCGTGCGTGATCCCGAAATTAAATTTGGCTACGCCGTGACCGGTACGGTAGACCCGCGCAAGGTCTACACCAATGCGGGAGCACGGCCGGGAGATGCCCTGGTTCTCACAAAGCCGCTCGGAACTGGCGTTATCACGACTGCTCTCAAGCAAGGCAAGGCGAAGGACGAGTGGGTGCAAAACGCAGTGCGATGGATGACGACACTCAACCGTGCGCCGGTAGAAATCATCTCCGCGAACAGCTTTGATGTACACGCGATCACGGATGTGACCGGCTTCGGGCTGATGGGCCATGGCCGCGAGATGGCCCTCGGCAGCGACGTGACGCTTCAGATCGAGACCGGTTCGCTGCCTGTAATGGAAGGTGCACTGGAAGCGATCGGGCTCGGTGCCATCCCGGGTGGTCTGATCAGTAACCGTCAATTTGCAGAATGCCTTGTGGTCGACGCACCGGGGACAAATGTGTCTGAGGAGTTGAGAGCTCTGCTTTTCGACCCGCAAACGTCCGGCGGTCTCCTGATTTCCATCGAGAGCAGTCAGGCAGGGGCATTCGTCGACAAGTTGCAGCAGGCTGGCTTGAGGGCGGAGAAGATCGGATCCGTGATTGAGCCGTATCGGCAGGACGGAAAGACCTGGGCGATTCAACTCGTTGAGCATTGAGTATTGTGTAGGTTGGGAGAGCGTTCGGGGCAGATGCTCTCCGCCTCCCATATCGACGTGAAGAATGCCTGACCCTCTGCACGTGGCCTCGCTCTACCGGCTCATTCCCTCCCTGGACAAAGTTCTTCAAGCCCCGGCACTGCAGGAAGCGTTGAATGCTTGTTCCCGGGATACCGCGGTCAGCTCTGCACGTGCAGTGTTAAGGCGCATCCGAAGCGACATCAGCACTGGAATTGCAAATGAGGTCGCTGTCCTGAAACAGGTCGAGGAGCTAGCAACCACTGTCGCAGTTGAAATCAGGCGCGCTAACAGGTATTCGCTCCGGCGCGTGATCAACGCCACCGGAGTCATTCTCCACACGAATCTGGGACGAGCGCCCCTGAGCCGCACCGCTCTTGATCATCTCTGCCATGTGGCAAGCGACTATTCCAATCTCGAATTGGATCTCGGCTCCGGCAGCCGTAGCCGCCGAGATGTCCACGCAGAATCGCTCCTGCTACGGCTGCTTGGCGTGCATGGGGAGAATGACCGGTCGCCCTATCGGGCCTTAGTCGTCAATAACTGTGCGGCCGCAACCTTTCTGGTGCTGAACTCTCTTGCGGACGGCGGGGAGGTGATCGTCTCGCGCGGAGAACTTGTCGAAATCGGCGGCGGATTTCGCATCCCTGACATTCTGCGGAAATCAGGCGCGATATTGCGAGAGGTCGGTACAACGAATCGGACCAGGTTGGCCGATTACCAGTCTGCGATCTCGGAACGGACCGCTCTCATCCTGCGGGTGCATCAGTCCAATTTCCGGGTGGAAGGGTTTACGGAGAGACCGCGACTTGAGGGATTGATCTCACTCGCGAGAAAGGGCGGTGTGCCTTTGTTTGAAGATCAGGGCACAGGACTCGTGGTCTCGCTAGGCAGTCTGAGAGGCGAACCAGACGCCTCTCTTGTCCAAAGCATAGAGAAAGGCCCGGATGTCATCGCCGCAAGCGGCGACAAATTACTCGGGGGCCCTCAATGCGGAATTGTTGCCGCTCGGCAGGATTTGCTGGAGAAGATCTCAAAGAATCCGCTCACCAGAGCGTTCCGGGTCTGCAAGCTTACTTATGCCGCACTCGAAGGCACACTCATGGACTATCTGACCGAGAACTCCACGTCGGTGCCGGTCATGCGCATGCTGGCACTCAGCTCGAAAGAGATTCTGTCACGTTGCGAGCGGCTGGCCGCCTCGTTGCGGCGTGAAGGTCTACACTGTGAAGTCGTTGGCTGCAAGAGTGTGATCGGTGGCGGCACAACACCGGGCAAGAAGCTGAAGAGTTTCGCCGTCGCCCTTCGGCATGACTCGATGTCTCCTGACCAACTTGCCTCGGCTCTGCGAAGGAGCGATCCGGCGGTTCTGCCACGGATCAAAAAGGATGCTGTACTCCTGGACCTGCGGACCGTTCGTCCCGAATCGGATTCGACATTGAAGGAGCTTCTCGCATCAATCGTTGGGTCCGCAAAGACGGACGAGTTCGTCAACGGCACAACCTCATGGCGGCGTCAGACTTGAGATCGATCGTAATCGGAACGGCCGGTCACATTGACCACGGAAAGACCGCTCTGGTCCGCAGGTTGACCGGCATCGATACCGACCGCTTACCAGAAGAAAAACGGCGCGGCATCAGCATCGATCTCGGCTTCGCATCTGTGGAAACGAATGCACCCAGCGGCGAGCGCGTCTCTCTCAGCTTTGTCGACGTCCCGGGTCACAAACTCTTCATCCGTAACATGCTCGCGGGGTCCGGCGGCGTCGACTGCATCATGCTTGTCATTTCTGCCGAAGAGGAAGTAAAGCCGCAAACGGAAGAGCATCTCGCGATCTGCAGCTTACTCGGGGTCAAGCGCGGCGTAACAGTTCTCTCGAAAGCAGATGCAGTGGACGAGGCGCAATTGCAACACGCGCAGGCCTCAGTCAGGACATTTCTTCAGGGCTCGTTCCTGGCGGACGACCCAATTCTTGCCGTAAGTGCAAAGACCGGCTTCGGCCTTCCCGCTCTGCTTTCGGAGCTCAGCACTCTTGCGCTCCAACCTTCCCTGCGCGACACGGAGGCGCTTCCGCGAATACCTCTAGATCGGGCCTTCACTCTGAAAGGATTCGGTACCGTTGTTACCGGCACGCTGCAATCCGGGACGGTGTCACAGGGCCAGTCACTTGTTGTACTTCCTGCAGGACGACAGGTCAAAGTCCGAACGGTGCAGGTGCACAATGAACAGCGCTCCTATGCTTCGGCCGGATCCAGAGTGGCGCTCAATCTCGCGGGGGTCGACCTGTCCGAGATCAAGCGCGGGGACACACTCGTCGCTCCCTTCACCTTCGATGCGGTTTCAGAGATCGATGTTGAACTGACTCTTTTGCGTGACAGTCCGGCGTTGAAGGACAACTTCGAAATCAGCTTTCACGCGTTTACTTCGGCGGTACCAGCCAGAATCTCCTTATACGAATCGAAGTCCTTACAGCCGGGCGAGACCGCTCTTGCAAAGGTAAAGCTCGCACAGCCGGTTGTTCTCCTCCCCGACGACCGCTTTGTTATTCGGCAACTGTCGCCAGCCCTGACAATTGGCGGGGGCGAAGTACTGGATACAGTTCCTGTTCCAAGGCTTCCGCGAGCTAAACGCCTCGACTGGCTGAAGACATTGCGGGACACCTCGCCTGACGCAAGGCTTCTCCTGCGGATTACAAGGCGCGCGGCCGCAGGCATTTCGAAAGACAGTTTGACGCGTGAATCGCCGTTATCGCCGGCGAAGCTCACCGAGAACATCAAGTTGCTCGTGTCGAGTGGTCAAGTGGTTCCCATCGGCGACGGTTGTTTCGTCAGCAGGCCTGCTCTTAGCGCAGCGTTGGGGCGCATGCTCTCGGAAGTGAGATCGAAAACGGGCGATACACTAAATCCCGGCTGGAAACGTTCCGAGCTTAGGCACAGGACTGGCCTGAATGAGACCGTGTTCCAGTTTGGCCTCAGGTTTCTGGAACGTGAAGGCAAGATCACTTTCCAGGAGGATCGCGTTGTCCTCTGCGGATCCTCTTCCAAGGCGACGGATGCCGATGCGCAAAAGCTGGCAGCTTTGGCCCAAGCGTACGCCAGTGCAGGAATGAATGCGCCCCTGATACAGTCGGTGGCCGGACTCCTTAAAGTCGGCGAACCTGAACTGCGCAGGCTCATGACGCTTCTGTTGCGGGATAAGGTACTTGTGAAAATCGGCAACGAAGATCTTTATATGCATCGCGATGTTCTGGGTAAGCTGTACGCGCAAGTCCGTAATCTCCGCGGGCAGTTGGTGGATGTCGGCAGGTTCAAGCAATTGACCGGGCTCTCGAGGAAATACGCCATACCTCTCCTGGAGCATCTCGACCGCGAGCGAATCACACGCAAACAGGGCGATAGCCGAGTCGTCCTTTGAGTTAGGGTCTGCAAACTATCGCTATGAGAGCTGCCATCCTGCGAGAGCAACGAGCCATCGGCGACCGCCCCCTTTCCGTAACAGATCGGAGCGAGCCGACTCAATCCTCGGGACAGGTCAAGCTGCGCGTACACGCGTGTGGGGTGTGCCGCACGGATCTTCATATCGCGGAAGGCGAGCTTCCGCTGAAGAAAGCCAATCTGGTGCCTGGGCACCAGATCGCGGGTGAGATTGTCGACGGCGCGACTCCGAACCTGCCACTTGGAACCAGGGTGGGCGTGTCCTGGATCGGTGGAACAGACGGAACTTGCACGTATTGCAGGAACGGAATGGAGAATCTCTGCGATTCACCTACGTTCACCGGATACTCTGTCGACGGAGGCTATGCTGATTTTGCGATCGCCCGAGCCGATTTTGTCTTTCCCCTTCCCGAGAATCTCGACTTCCTCCATGCAGCACCGCTGCTCTGCGCAGGGATTATCGGGTTCAGGAGCCTGCGGGTTGCTGGCGTTGAACCGGGCGATCGAGTGGGCCTGTTCGGATTCGGCGCTTCTGCTCATTTGGCCATTGCTGTTCTGAAAGCCTGGAAGTGCGAAGTGTACGTATCGACCAGAGGGCAGTCGCATCGCGAGTTAGCGGAATCGCTCGGAGCGAACTGGGTTGGCACGGAACTAGACCGTCCTCCCGTTCCCTTAGATCGTGCTGTCACGTTTGCGCCGAGCGGTGACGTGGTTGTTGCAGCTCTTGCCAGCCTTCGAAAAGGCGGCGTTGTCGCTATTAATGCTATCCATCTGGATCGCATGCCCCAATTTGACTACGACACTCTGCTTTGGGGAGAACGCCAGATCCGCAGTGTCGCGAACATGACGCGCGCCGACGCGCGCGGTTTCCTGAAAGTCGCTGGGGAAATCGGACTGCGGCCTAAGGTGACGACGTTCCGTCTTTCGGAGGTGAATGAGGCGCTCCAAGCCATAAAGCACGACGCGATCGATGGCGCAGCTGTCGTTTGTCCCTGAATCACGGTAGGCGCTCGAGTTCACTACGCGCGACCCTATTCGATAACGAACGTTTCGAAGGGGCGCCTGGCCGGTCGGAGCAGGAGTTCCGGAAGAACCGGTTCCCCGCCCTCGTGCTGGAGTTGAGTGCGGTGACATAAGAGTGCTTCGCTCTTTGCACGCAGCAACTCGCTATCGAGGATGAATTTGCGAGCGGCTAACTGTTTGAACTCGTCCGTAGTACCCCAGTGCCACATCCAGAAGAAGTAGGAACACAGCGTGCCTCCTGCTCGTTTGGCCAGCCTTCCGGCGACCCGTCCACATGCCTCGTGATCAGCATGACGATCACCGTTCCATGTCGTGACGACGAGAGTCTCGCGAGTGACGACGGGGGACAATCGCCGTTCAAGTTCCTCTTCGAAGCTCGCCACATTTCCGTCCGGCAAGCGAAGCCTGGTGATTTGGTTCCGTGCCACTGAAAGCCTCTCGAGAGCTTTCACCTGCTCTTCTTCGCGTTGAGCAGCGAGGCCAGGCGTGTCTCCGTACGCCTTCTCACCGTCTGTTACAGCCACAACATGCACGTCAACGCCACGCGACCGCTGCGCCGCGATCAGTCCGCCGGCTCCGAGCGTCTCGTCATCGGGATGAGGAGCCACGACTAACGTAGGCAAGCGGGGCGGAACCCATTCGGGCAGGTCACGAAGGAGGGCGAGCCACTCGGTTTCTGCTGGACTGGCTTGCTCCACTCCGTCAGCTTTGGCGGGCCCGGATCAGCACATTACCGCCTTCAATCTTCACGTCAAAAGCCGGCTGATTCGTGGTGGCCGGGCCATCTTCGACCCGCCCGTCCCGTAGACAGAACCGCGATCCGTGCCACGGACAAACAACCGAATCTCCCTCGAGCTTGCCCTCGTTGAGCGGGCCGCCCATGTGAGCGCACTTATTAGCCAAAGCGTAAAGCTTCGTCGGCGTTTTCAGTAGCAGAACGTCGTTTCCTTCTACATTGACTTTGGTGGGTTTGCCCTCGGTAAGCTCGGCCTCAGCAATTGCGAACGTGAAATCTTTCGGCAGATCTTCTTCGACATCGGGAGCATGATTGACGCCTATCTTCTGGGTGTAAGACAGTTCTCCGCCAAGATAGGCACTGACAAGCACCAATCCGAATCCCAGGAAGCCTAGGCCTCGCCCGATTCCGCGTCTCTCCGCCCGGCGCGCAGCCAGCGATCCCGCATACAAAACCGCCGCACTCAGATTCAGCATTCCGTGCACCGCCCCAACGCGTTGCGCCTTACCCTGAGTGTCACTCCAGTCCGTTGCACCGCTGACCGCTGCCGGAAGGGCGGAGAGCAAACCGAGTAGCACGGCGAAATCAGCTCCGGACCGGTAGTTGGAATCGCCACGCATCTCGAGCAGGTCCAAAGCTGCCGCGACAGTCCAACTCCCGACCGGAACGTCCGTGATAGCGGGGTGCAGCGGATGCCCGAGCCAGACACCGTGGAGGGCATTCTTCACATTCTGGCCCCGTTCACCTCCGGACTCAAACGCATCCTTGATCAATTCGGATGCACGGTCGACTCCGGGTTGTAACCAATCCTGCTGCTCAATCGACGCCAGAAGCCCGTTCTCAGCCATACGTAAAACAGACGCTAAAACCGCGAGATTTCGTCAAAGTTTTAGCTGTGAGTCCCGGATTTCCGGTCATCGGGAAAACAACTTAAGATCCACTGTGTCGCCCATCATCCGATAGCCCTCATCGGTGGGATGGAGGTGATCCCCGCTGTCGGCTGCTTTGACCAGGTGCGATGTATTCTGGGGGTCCCGGGTCGCAGAATCCAGGTCGACAAATCCGTCGAGTTCTCCGCTCGTCCGGATCCACTTATTCACTTCCTGGCGAGCGGTCTCCCCAGCCTGGCTGAAGTACTTGGCACCGTCAAACGGCAGGATGGTAGCACCAAAAACCAGCACGCCACGAGCGTGGGCTCGAGCGATAATCTGCTCGAAAGCGCCGATCAGGTCACTTGCCGATATGGATTGCTCGCCCCGGGTAGCGGCAAGAGCATTGTTTCCGATGTCGTTGATACCCTCCAGGACGATGAGATAGTGAACGCCGCTCTGGGCCAATACATCGCGGTCGAAACGCGCAAGTGCGCTCTCGCCTGTTCCATCGTGCAGGATGCGGTTGCCGCCAATGCCGAGGTTCAGTACGCCGGTTTGCCTTAGCTTTTTGTTCGCCTGAAGACGACGGGCCAACTCATCCGGCCAGCGGCGGTTCGCGTTCGCTGTCGATGCACTTCCATCGGTGATGGAGTCACCCAACGCGACCACGGCGTCAGCGGATCGGTCCGCTTCTACATCCACAGCACTTAGGAAATACCAATGCTCGACCCGCGTTGCCGATGGCAGCTCAGCATTAGCAAGCAGGTCGCCTTTAGCGAGGTATGAAGTGGCGTGAGATGCATTGTGAATCGTAACGTCGCCCGGAACGGTCTCCAGCTTCATCGAGATGGCAAGGTCGCCCAAAGCAGGAAGGTCGAAGTCAACCGGATCGGAGACAAGCGGAGCGCCGGCGGGAATGGTCGCCGAGGCCTGGCCGTTGAAGGTTAAAGGCTTGTCGCTTCCGGGCTTGATCGTGCCTTCACCCGCGCTCAGAGCAACATGCACGGCAGCAACTTTCAATGGCGTTTTGCCGAAGGCATTGGACAGCTTCACCCTTAAGGCTTTCCCTCCGACAGAAACGTGAACAATTTGCCGGAGCGTACAGCCGGCGAAATCCGGAGTGGTTCCGGCCTGAGCAGAGGGCGCTGCCTTCATCGGAGCGGTAGCCCATGTTCCTACCCACGCGCGCCCCGAGTCTTTCGCCTCGCAGTGGCTCGCGCCGCCAAGCCACAAACACCCGAAAATAGCGGCGAGAACTGCGGCGTTCACACTCATTTTCTTCGGCCGATTGCCCATTTTTACTAAATTCCCTCCAACTTGATGCCAATATGCAGTGGATAGCATATAACAGCGATTATGCCGGGACGATCTGATCTTTTAGGAACAAATGAATTAGTCCAGCAGCTTACAGAGCTGCAACATATAGCCGAAAAGCGAGCACTCTTGAATGCCGACACGGCATTCCCGGCTGAGTCTGATGAACTCGTGGGACGCCTACGCCAGGTGATCGATTCTATAGGAACCGAGAATGCCAGTTATTCTTCGTCAGTTCCGACGAGAGACGCGGAGATTTCAGCGGGTCCGACCGATGTTTCCCGTGGCCTCAGCGCGGCTGACCGGTCCATCCTGCGGGAGCACGTCATCAATCTGAACGCAGGACAGTTCTCAGAAGACGCCCAGTACAGCACCAAACCCGAAGATGTGGACAGGATCTTCGCGCAGAGCCTTCCCGATTGGATCAAGCAACTGGGCGACAAAAAGCCGAACATCGTCTTCTGGGCTCATGGTGGGCTGACGGACGAAGCTGCCGGCTTAAATCTCGCGCTGCAGCACATTCCGTGGTGGAAACAGAACGGCGTGTACCCGATTTACTTCGTTTGGCAAACCGGATTTTGGCAGACGATTGGCAACTTATTGCAGGGAATTCAGCAGAGATCTGTCGCGGTTGGAGCACGTGATTTCTTCGATCACACCACTGACCCTGCGCTCGAAGGCGTTGCCAGGTTGCTAGGTGGTCCGCTGATCTGGGGCGGGATGAAGCGGAGCGCGGAATTGGCGTCCAATCCCGGCACGGATGGAGTGGCTGCGGGCGGCGCGCACTACGTTGCCGAGCGCCTTGGCGAGTTCATCAAAAGCGCAACGGGCAACACAGCCGAGGTCCACGCAATCGGCCACAGTGCAGGATCTATTTTCCACGCCTACTTCATCCCCGCGGCTCTGAAGGCGGGCGTCAGCAGCTTCAAAACGCTTCAATTCCTCGCCCCGGCAATTCGCGTCGACACCTTCAAGAAAACTCTATATTCGATCGTGAAAGATGGCCCGGGTGTTGGCAAGCTGGTGATGTACAGCATGCAAGAGCCTTTTGAAAAGGCGGATAATTGCGACAATCTGTATCACAAATCTCTGCTGTACCTGATCTACTACGCTCTGGAAGACAAGCGCCAGACGCCCATCCTGGGCCTTGAGGAATGCGTGTGGCGGGACCCCGAGTTGAAGTCTTTGTTCGGTCTAGGGGGCGGTGAGGCCAAGGCGGAGGCGATCTGGTCCGAAACTCCTATAAATACCGGACTTAACGCGTGTCGAGCCGTCAGTCATGGAGCATTCGATGACGATGCTTCTACCATGGGCAGCGCTCTCCGTCATGTTCTCGGAGTAGCCGACGGCCTCGAAATTAAACCGTCATCTGCTTTCGTGCAGGGCGGACGATCTATGCAGCTGAAGCAGCCGTCCGTACCGACGAAACTCATTTCCGCCGCCTTGTCGGACGGATCCGCTCCACAAACTCCGATGTTTCAGCCCGGAGCGACAAATCTTGCTTTGGCGGGAGGCGGCCAGCGCCGTGCAATCTGTGTTGGTATCAACGCGTATCCGGGCGCCAACCAGTTGTATGGATGCGTTCCCGATGCTCAACTCTGGGCCAGAACCTTGGGCGCACTGGGGTTCCAGACGCAGCTGATTCTCGATGCGAATGCCACATACAACAGCTTACTTTCAGCCCTGAAATCGATGATCTCCTCGAGCAAGCGCGGCGATGTGATCGTGTTTCAGTATTCAGGCCACGGCACAAGCGTTCCGCACGAGGGAGGGCAGGAACCAGATGAAGCCATGGTTCCGTTCGATTTTTTCACAACCGGCGCACTCCTGCTGGACAAAGAACTTGCAAGTATCTTCAGCACCGTCCCGGACGGGGTCAATCTCACCTGCTTCTTCGATTGCTGTCATTCCGGCGATCTGGATCGCCTGCTGCTGAGCAGGACGACGAGTCGCGCCCGTTTCATTCATCTAACGGCTTCGCAGATTGCCCTCTACCACCAGTTTGCGGGCAAAAGAGCACTTCGGCTACTTCCCACAAAAGCCACTGGGGCGGCACAGCGGGACATCTCTTTCGCAGCCTGCAGCCGGTCCGAATCCGCCATGGAGACGAATGGGCAAGGCGATTTCACCGGCCGCGCAACGGAATTGATCCGGAAGCTTGCGGGAACGGTTTCGAATTCCCGGTTCAAGGCGAGTGTTGTCGCGGCGTTCGGTCCCGGCGCACGTCAGCATCCAGAGCTTGACGGAGCCAGAGCTTTGTTTGACTCAGCGTTCCTGCAGCCTGTGGATGGTTCGGCGGCGCAATCCCAGGCGTCCTCTCGAGTCGAAGGCGACACTGCGCCGGTCGGCCCAGCCGTTACCGCCCAGCTCATTGCGAAAGCTTTACGCGCCGTTGCCGACCAACTCGACGCGGGCAACTGAGAAGCAGCATGGGAAGCCCGGCCGGTCCACAAGCTAACGTCACCGAAGCTGCGAAGGCAGTTGCCCAAAGCCAGACGGGCGGAAAGGCCGCGTACGAGCGTGCACCGGATGCCGGACAGGCCGCGCTCAAGTTCTGTATCGGAGCGGGCGTGACGCGCGCGGTTGCCGGACGTCCTTACGAGCGCAAGGGACGGGATCCGCTATTCCGTCCCTTGAAAATCTTCACGCTCGATCCGAGCGCGTCAAAGCTCGACGGTGCCGTCTCGGTTTTGAGCGTTCCCTACGAGCGGCTGAAACCCGGACCGATCGGCAGCATCGTAGCGGTGCTGGATCGGGATGGTTCACGAGCTAATGCTCCGGTCGATTTAGACGGAACAGAAGTTCTGATCGGCCAGGGCCTGGAGCCTTCACCATCAAATCCGCAATTCCGGCAACAGATGGTCTATGCGGTGTGCAGCAGTATCTACGCGGTATTTCGATCCGCTCTGGGCCGGCCGGTTGCCTGGGGTTTCGACAAGCGTTCCGGCGCCGTTTCGAATCGTCGCCTTGTCGTCCGGCCGCATGGCATACGTGAGCAGAACTCGTTTTACCGGAAGGAAACGGGTGAACTTCTATTCGGGTATTTTCAGGCTGCGGAATCCGTCGAAGGACGGAACATTCCCCGCGGAACGGTTTTCACGTGCCTTTCACACGACATCATCGCCCATGAGGTCACGCATGCGTTGCTGGACGGTCTGCGCTCTCATCTGACAATCCCGAGCAATCCGGATGTGCTGGCCTTTCATGAAGCTTTTGCCGACCTGGTGGCACTATTGCAGAGGTTCAGCTATCGAGAAGTCGTCCTTGCCGCGTTGAGCAAGTCGGGCGGAGACTTGGCCAAAGCCACCTCACTAGTAGATCTGGCTCGTCAGTTCAGCCAAACCACCGGTCTCGGCGAATGCTTGCGCCAGGCATTTGACGTGAATCTGACCTCGGAAGAAATACGGCGCAGACGAAACTCCGAAGAGTGCCACGAACGAGGCTCTGTCCTGGTAGCCGCCATCTTTGATGCTTTCGATACGGTGTTCAAGCGGAAGATCAAGCGTTATCTGCGGCTGGCCACGAAAGGAACCGGTATCCTGCCTGCCGGCGATCTCAATTCGGATCTTCTGGCATTGCTTGCGAAGGAAGCGAGCCAACTTGCAAGCCAGTTCCTTTCCATCTGCATCCGTGCGATCGACTACTGCCCGCCCCTCGATATCGAATTCGGCGAATATCTCAGGGCCGTGATTACTGCGGATCAGGCACTTGTTCCGAGCGATCCATGGAATTATCGGGAGGCTCTGATTGACGCGTTCCGCGTTCGTGAGATCTATCCGCCTGGTGTGGATAACCTTTCGGAGGACTCTCTCGTGTGGCGTGAACCGGTGCGCCGGATACCCAGAAACGACAGCCTCACCTTCGGACGGCTCCGATTTCGCGGTGATCCCGCGAATGCAGCCGGAGCCAAAGAGCTGAAGCGGCAGGCTTACGAACTGGGGAGCCTCATCACGCAGCCGAACTCGTTTGATCTGTTCGGGCTGATCGATCCGACTTCGGACGAATGGGCGGGTAAGGATGTGGATCTGCCTTGTGTCCAATCCATCCGGTCCACACGCAGAGTGGGCCCTGACGGCCAGATCGTCTTTGACCTCATCGCCGAGGTAACGCAGCGCCGTACCGCACGGACAGAAGACGGAATCCCGTACGACTTTTACGGCGGCTCAACGATCATTCTGGGGCCCGATGGACAGGTGCGCTACACCATTAACAAACGGATCTGCCAACAGGGTCGTGAGAAAGCGCAGCGAGAGTTCATGGGAGGCGCGCGAGAGAATCTATGGACTAACTGCGACGGACGTCTGGTGCCGTGTGCTCTGGCATTCGCCAGTTTGCACAAGGGTCGGTTCAAGCCCGGCTGAGCGATATGGTATCAGCCGAAATACGCCGAAAGATTCTTGAAGCTAGTCGCTAGACTGTCGAGTGGATCCCCGCTCGTCTGATCCTGCTCAACGAAATAGTGCTGGGCGCCTTCGGCTTCGGCAGCTTTTAGAACCGCCGGTATGTCGATCGAACCGTTTCCCACTTCTTTGAAAGTGTCTTTGGGCACCTTTTCGTTGTACTGCACTTGCGTGAAATTCTTGGACTTGTCTTTCAGGTGAACCAGCGGAATGCGCCCGCTATAACGCTTGAACAGATCGATCGGGTTCTGCCCTGCAACCGAAGCCCAGAAGATATCAAGCTCGAGCCCAACCAGATTCTTGTCCGTGCCGCTCATCAGCATCTCGAGTCCGGTTTTGCCGCCAAAGTTCTGATATTCGAAGGCGTGGTTGTGGTAGCAGAGCCGCATCCCGTTCGCTTTGGCCTTCTCACCGAATTTGTTCAGATTGTCCGCCAACGCCTTGAACACCTCGGGGCCGCCGCGGTGCTCTGGGGCGATGTATGGAACAACCGCGAACTTGAATCCAAAGCCTTTGGCGTTGGCGAGAACTTCGTCTAACTTGCTGCCCTCGCCCATAAAGATGCCCTCGTCGATATGAACGCTGACCGGCCGGAGACTGGTCTGCTTCAACACCGGCGAGATCATCGAAAGTGTTGCGTACGTGGCCTCGATCTCTTTGTAGCCTATTTCCTCGATCCTTTTCAGGACGCCTAACGGATCCTTCCCGATCGTGTTCCGAACGGTGTACAGCTGAACCCCGAGGTCATCCGCACTGAACCGCTCGCGGGCCAGCAGCGCAGACGCAAATGGAAGGGACACCGCCGAGTGTCGGATGAAATCGCGGCGAGTGACGAAGGCCATGTCTCTATCCTATGAAAGTGACAACTGCCCGTTCGGTCCGCCAGTGAATTCGCGCAATTCCGGATAGTGTTCGATCAATTGTTCCGGTGCTGCCTGAGGCTTTCCGCGAAGGATGGTCGAGATTTCGACCGCATTCACCACCGCTTTGCCCAGATAGTGATTGTTAGTGATCACGTAAGTATCCTCCGCCTGCTCAGCGATCTCCTTGCTTCGTGCCACCCAAGGCTCGAGTTCATCGATCGAATACAGGTGGTCATATCGTTCCCGGACGTCCGCTGTTTTGGAGAACCAGCTTTTGTAATTACGCCCATGGAGTCGCACATAGCCAACCGGGGCAGTCACAAGGGCCGAGGGCCGGACCGAACGTTTGAACAATGGTTGGTCGATGTTACAAATGGCAACGCCGAGTTCGACAAGCAAGTCCAGTACATCCTCTTCCATCCAGCTGCTGTGCCGAACTTCGAGAACTAAAGGGTATTCAGCGAATTTGCGGCGGAGGTCGACCAGATATCGACGGTTGTCTCCGTCGTTCTTGAATGACCATGGGAATTGCGCCAACAAAGCCCCAAGGCGGTTCCCTTCCGCCAGTGCAGCAACGCCCTCTTTGAATTCTTTCTCGTCCAGCGGAGCAGGCTTGCGCTCGTGGGTGAAGGAATGGAAGAGTTTCGCAGTAAAGCGGAATCGATCATTCGCCGAGATGCTTTGGAGCCATTTCTTCGCAGCGGTAGGGCGCGGTGGGCCGTAGAAAGACGAATTAATCTCAACGGTGTCGAAGAACCCGGAGATGTAGGCTAGTTCGTCGAATCCGCGAGGTCTATCGTTGGGATAAACGACGCCTCGCCAGTCTTTATACGACCATCCCGCAGGCCCAATCCGGATCACCCTTTGAGTTTGGCAGTTCTGCCCCTGTGAACTGAAGGGGCTTGACAGGTTTCTCCACTGATGCTATTTTTTTAGCATCTTGCTAACTTCACAGCATCGCCTCAGCAGGCGTGAACGCCAGATCATGGACGTCCTCTATCGCCGCGGGCGAGGGACCGTGGCCGAGATCCTGGAAGACTTACCCGATCCGCCAGGCTACTCGGCCGTGCGCGCGATGTTGCGCGTACTTGAAGAAAAGAAACATATACGGCATGAAGAGAAAGACCTTCGATACGTTTACTTGCCTGTTGTGCCTCGCGATAGGGCCCGGCGTTCGGCTGTCGCGCATCTTCTCGAAACGTTTTTCGAAGGCTCCGCGGAACAAGCTGTCGCCACGCTGTTGAACGTGTCCGCGCGTGATCTCACACAAGAAGACTTCGACCGGCTCGCCGCTTTGATCGAAGAAGCACGGAAGGAAGGCCGGTGATGAGTTGGGCCTTCCTTGGGGAAGCTTTGTGGCGTTCGACAGCGCTCCTCATAGGTGGCACGCTTCTTCTCAGACTAAGCAAGCGTCAAAGCGCGGCATTCCGTCACCGCCTTCTCCTCGGGATCTTCGCCCTTCTAGCCGTGCTGCCAGTCCTGTCTGCCATTCTTCCTGCGATTCCCTTTCCGTTCTGGAGGCCGGTGGTATCTGAAGCGGCTTCCGTTTCGGTTCGCCAGGTTTCTGCGAGGACCGTTGCCAGACAGCGGCCGTACCCACCAGCTTGGCCGAACCTCTTGTGGCTGCTTGGATTCACGGTCACGCTCGCGCCGGCGCTGACCGGAACTTTTTCGGTTTTTCGGATCGTGAGGTCAGCCCGGGAGCTTGACAAGCGCGCTCTTCACAACGCGCTCGGTGACGCGAAAGAGGAGAGCCCGGCGGTACCGATTTTCCTCTCCCACGCCGTTTCTGTTCCCATGACTTGCGGTTTGTTGCGCCCGCGCATCGTGCTTCCCGCAAGCGCAACGGACTGGACCTCTGCGCGGCTTCGGGCAGTTCTGTCCCATGAACTCAGCCACGTTCGACGGCGCGATCTGGCGGCCCAGGTATTCGCACACTTGGTCGCTGCCGTGTGGTGGTTTCAGCCGGGCATTTGG
>Ga0308175_100000588_pt1 | contig 24593 bp, 25 predicted proteins | sample PhyCR1_3_FD_203893 | JGI IMG/M metagenome (GOLD analysis project Ga0308175, IMG submission 203893) | Soil microbial communities from UC Gill Tract Community Farm, Albany, California, United States - DLSLS.C.R1 | ecosystem: Environmental > Terrestrial > Soil > Agricultural land | place: USA...
GAGGAGCTCGAGCGCGAAGAGGTCGGGCTCCTTCGTGTAGCGGAAGCACCCGCGATATCCGATCATCGGGTTGGCCTCCACCGGCTCGTGCTCTGCTCCGCCTTCCAGCGAGCGGAACTCGTTCGAGCGGAAATCCATCGCGCGATAGATCACCGGCCGCGGATCGAACGCCGCCGCGAAAGTTTCGAGCCCTTCCGTCATGCGCCGCACGAAGCCGTCGGTCTGGTCGCGATTGATCAGCTCGCGCGGATGCACGCCCTGCAGCGCGGACATCATCAGGAACTCGGCGCGCAGCAGGCCGACGCCGTCCACGTCGCGCGCCGCGATGTCGGCCGCGCGATCGGGCTCCCCGAGGTTCACGTAGATGCGCGTCGCCGTCACCGGCGAGCTCGTGTCTCCCTGGATCGCTCGCACGGGGCGCACGGCAGGCGTCGTCACCGCCACGGCACCCGGCAGCACCGTTCCGTCCTTCCCGTTCACCGTCACCTGCGCGCCGTCCTTGAGCACGCGCGTCGCCTTCCGCGTTCCGACGACACATGGAATGCCGAGCTCACGCGACACGATTGCCGCGTGCGACGTCATGCCTCCAGCGTCGGTGACGATCGCCGCCGCGCGGCGCATGAGTGGCACCCAGTCCGGCGACGTCATCGCCGCCACGAGGATCTCACCCGGCTGGAGCTGCCCGGAATCGGCTGCGCTGGCGAGCACGCGTACACGGCCGGTCGCGACGCCCGGGCTGGCACCGAGGCCCCGCACCACGGGCGCGGGCGGCGTCACGGGTGTCGCCTCCACGGCCGACAGCGGTGCGTCGAGCAGCGGCTCGGACGCTGCCGTTGCAGCGGGCCCTCCGGCGCGACTGGGCAATGTCGTGATCGGCCGCGTCTGCGTGATGAAGATCTCACCGTCCGCGATCGCGAACTCCATGTCCTGCGGAGCGCCGTAATGCTGCTCGCTCGCCACCGCGAGCTTCACCAGCGTCGCGAGCTCTGACTCCCTGAGCACCGCTCCATGTTCCCGTGGATCGCCCTCCAGATCCACCTGCTTGACGCCACCTTCGGCCAACGGTTCCAGCAGGAACTCCTTCGCCGCGATGCGATGCTCGACCACCTCGCCCGAGATCTTGTTCACGACATAGTGATCCGGCGTGACCTGTCCACCCACCACCACTTCGCCGAGCCCCCACGCCGCCTCGAGCACCACCTGATCGGCTGCGCCCGTGGCCGGATCCGCCGTGAACATCACGCCGGACTTCTGCGACGGGATCATCCGCTGCACCACGACGGCAACCGGCATCTCCGCCGCCATGCCGCGCGAGAGGCGATAGTAGAGCACGCGCGCCCCGAACGTCGACGCCCAGCAGTGGGTGATCGCCTGGCTCAGCGCCGCCTTGCCGCGCACGCCGAGCACGCTCTCGAACATGCCGGCGAACGAGAACTCCGCCGTGTCTTCACACGTCGCCGAGGATCGAACGGCGACGATGGGCTCGCCGGTGCCGGGCGCGCTGGCGGCGAGCCTCGCATAGGCCCGATCGATCGCGTCGGCCAGCTCGCTCGGCAGTGCCACGCCGGTCAGCGTGTCACGGAGTTGTGCCGACACACGTTGGAGCGCGGCGGGATCCTCGACGTTCACCGTGCGCAGCAGCGCATCGATGCGCGCGCCGACGCCCGCGGTCTCCCGCATGCGCTCGTACGCGGCGACCGTGAGCACGAAGCCGGGCGGCACCGGAAGCTCGGCGCGCAGCATCTCGCCGAGGTTGGCGCCCTTCCCACCGACGATGCCGATGTTGGCGCGGTTCACCTCGGTGAGATCGACGACCAGGGAGGCCGGCGCGGCGGGGCTGGCGACGATCGAAGCGGCAGCCGCGAGCGTGTCTCGCGCTGGGGATGGTGGAGAGAGCGTAGCCATGATGATCTCGGTGTGAGGACACGCGCTGCCATCGTGATGTGCTCGTGACCCTCAATCTTCCCGGATCTCGAGGGCGCCGCTGTCGTCCATTGCCCGACAGTCCGCGGGGATGAAACAGGCGAACGTTGAGCATCTTCCGCTGAGCGCACTCGATGCTCACCGATCGCCCGTCCGGCGCCGCCATCGTGCTCGCGCCCTCAGTTGCGCCCTCGTCGCTCGCCATGCGATCGCGACGCGCACGCATCGTCATCGGCGTGCTCTTCGCCGGCGTCGCGTGGGCCAGCCTGCCCTTCCTCGCCGGCCTGATGGGCGCGGTCGTCCTCGCGGTCCTCGTGACACCGCTGCATCGGAGGCTCGCGCCACGGATCGGACCGCGTCGGGCCGCGCTGATGCTCGCGGTGAGCGTCGTGTTGCTGCTCGTCACGCCGGCCGCCTTCATGCTCGCGACGATGGTGCAACAGGTCCCCACGCTGCTCGATTCTGCCGTCACCAGCGCGGCGTTCTCACGACTCGGCACACTACGCGTCGGCCCGATCGACGTCGGCGCGCAGATCGCCGAGGGCGGAAGGCACGCCGTCGCATGGGTGTCTGCACATGCCATGGCTGCGACAGGGAGTGTCACGCGTGCGGTCCTGAACCTGATGCTGGCCGTCGTGGGACTGTACTACCTGCTTCCGGACGGCGCCGCGCTCTGGAAGCGTGCCCGTGGCTGGATCCCCTTCTCGCCCCGCGGCATCGACGAGATCGGCGCGCGCTTCGCGTCGATCACGAATGCAGCGCTCCTCGGAATCGCCGCCACCGCTCTATCCCAGGGCGCGACGATCGCCATCGCCTTCTGGCTCGTCGGATTGCCGCAGCCACTCTTCTGGGGAGGCGTGACCGGGCTCGTATCGATCCTGCCGATCCTTGGCAGCGCGCTCGTGTGGGCGCCGGCGGTCGTGGTGCTCCTGCTTCAGGACCGCAGCGGCGCGGCACTGGCGCTCGGCGGCATTGGCGTCGTCATCTCCTCCAACGTCGACAACGTCGTGCGGCCGATCATCTACCGGCGCGTCTCCGGGCTGCACCCGATGGCGTCGCTCCTCGGTGCGTTCGCCGGGATGGAGCTGTTCGGCCTCCTCGGGCTGGTGCTCGGGCCGTTGGCGCTTGCGTACTGCATCGAGCTGCTACGCCTCTACGAGTCGGACTTCGGCGCTCACCCTGCACCGAGCAGCGATCGCGTCGACTGCTGACAGCCGCCATCGCGACGAACGTCGTTCGCTTACCGCACCGAAGAGGGTACACGTTTCACGCATCCCGCCCTCGGCGGCGGCCCGGAGCGTGCACCTGTCGTGCGCATCACACGAACGCCCGGCGACGAGCGGCCTCGGTCGACCATTCTCTCGGTAGAGCGCATGAACGCGATGCCCGAAGGCACGGAGCGAGGAGCCGCACATCGCGCATCGAGAGCGGGGCGTGAACCGACGACTACAGAGGCTCGCATCGTCCTTTTGAACCGCTGGGCGCATTGGCGATGACGCTTCCAGACGGCACCGTCTTCTCCACAGGCGTGGAGGCGTCCGTCGGGTGGCTCCGGCTCGCCGCGGAGATCACCGGGGCGATCATCATCGCGCTCGGCGTCGGGCTGGCATTCGCCGGGTTCGTCCGCGCCATCGTCACGCGCAAGGCGGCAGCCTTCACCGACGTCCGGTTGACGCTTGGCCGCTACCTCGCGCTCGCACTCGAGTTCCAGCTCGCCGCCGACATTCTCTCGACGGCAATCGCGCCAAGCTGGGATCAGATCGGAAAGTTGGGAGCGGTGGCCGTCATCCGGACGGCGCTCAACTTCTTCCTTACGCGCGAGCTTCGGGAGGCCGGGCACGCGGTCTCGGAGGCAGAGGCGGATCGATCCCGGTCCGCCACGTAGTCATTCATCGTACGTGCCAACTTACGGAGCCGCCTGCTGAATGCGATCTCGTAAGTCGTTGCTACAGAGAGGCGCCGGTCGGAATCGAACCGACGAATAGCAGATTTGCAGTCACTGACCGTTATTGAGCAAAATATCCTGTAAGTACTTGTGCAGCAAGGCATTCGACGCTTGTCGAGTTTCTGAACAGCGTGCGATGTCCCAACCGCGCGTTGTGCCATTTGCCCCGAAGACGCGCCATGATGCACGATGCTATTACGGTGATATTACGGCCGTAGTGGGCAACACTGTCGCGCTCCTCTGAGACCCGACGCGCGTTACTCGAGGCGACACACGCCATCGACTTCGATGATGTCGGGCTCACGGTTCGAGTAGACTCGCCCTCGAGCTCCCCTGAAATGAACCTCCAGGCTGTTGGTCCGTTTCAGCTTCATCTCCAGTTCGAGCACGTGGGCGACCGTCCCTGAGAGCTTGAGCCAGAGCACCGCGGTGAGCTTTGCAGCGGCGAGGAAATAGCGCTGGTCGGCCACGCCAACCGCGTGAAAGAGCTGCGGCAGAGGCGATGCTTCAACACTGAGAGATGACTGCATCCCCCGCACCAACACCTCGACCATGGAATCGTCTGGCCGACCCTGGCTACTACGACCCGGAGGGACAACGGCGCCTTCGTTAAGCAGGATGCGACGTGCCCGTAGCCCCGCGATGTCATCTGCGCTCAACAGGCTGGTGCCCATCTCCATCGAATCGCTCTGATAGGTGTCGTGCCCCAACACAAGCGTGAAGCGATCCTGGTCTCCCTCGAAGCTGCGCACGACGGAGGAAAGTCGCGACCGCATGGCGGTGGTGCCGAAGGCGAAGTCCACCGTGGGCAGACCGAAACGCCGGTTCGCCAAGGTCTCAAGGAACGCGCGCTCAGCAGCGACCAAGAACCGCAATCGAGCCTCTCTCGGTGGACTCGCCACTCGCCTCGTACAGCGCGGCCTGCTGGCGAAGCACTTCATCAAGGACGGAGGACTGAAGCCGTTCATCGAGGCGCCGTCGCGTTTGCCCGATCTGACCGCCGAAGAGCGTGCCGCTTACCTCGCCGACATCGAAGCGAGGACGCCGGAATTTCTGCCTGTCTTTCATCTCCTGATGAACACCGGAGCAGACCTAGGAGAAGTGCTCTCGCGCCGTGTTCGCGACGTCAGCTTTGGTGATCGGTTGACGCGTATCGACTACCGGCGCACCAAGACGGACACTGACCCGCGGCAAGTGCCACTGCATCCAGACTACGCGCGTCTCCTGCGCGATCACGTCACGAGGTACAGGCTCAAACTGAACGACCGGTTATTCGGGATGTTCTCTCGCGGACAGATCAGCGACTCACACGAGCGAGCTCGCACAGCCATTGGTCGCGGAACGTTCCGTGAAATGACTATGGCTGCGAAGCGCAATGACACGCCTGCTCCTTCTCCCGACGATGTCGACGTGCTCCGCATCAAGGATCTGCGACACGTCTCTGCGATCACGTGGGCGCGCGCCGGCGTGCGGCTGGAACGAATCAGCGACTGGCTCGGCCATGCGGACATCCGCATGACGAGGATCTACGCTCGCTTCATGCCCACCGACGAGTACGACGCGCCGTTTATCGATCGAGCGAGAGACGCCGTCAAGCTGGTGCGCTGATCAGTGCTCCAGGATGGCCGATCGTCACACCACCGTTCCGAAGTGCCTTCCGACCAGCGCAGTGAGCACCATTGCGGCGCTCCCCAGAAAGTCACTCTCACCGCTCCTCGCACCGGGCTCGCTCCGCCCGCCTGTGCCGCGATCATTCCAAGGACGGCGAGAAAGAGCAAAGACAGCACGGTCACGATCCTGATCGCACCGGTGAACGGCACGAGCGCGACGGTCAGGATCGGCAAGAGCGCGCCGATCGAGAAAGTGGCAGCGGATGCAAGCGCTGCTTGGACAGGGCGCGCGCTGCTCATCTCCGAGATTCCGTTAGGGGTAGGCGCGCGAACCCCAGCGCTGTCGACACTTCACGGCAGGATACGATGCGAAGCACGGGATGGAGCTCGACCCCGTTTGGCGCGTGCCCTTCGCCGTGGGCGATCTTGTCGAAGAAGGTGACGCCGGAGACACGCACGCGTACCCGCCCGCCATCCTTGAACCGACTGTTGGCGGCGTGCCGAGGTTGTCGATCGCAGTCGCGCGGGCATTTGCAAAGAGATCTGCCTCCGGCGAGCTACTCACCGTAGAGCAGGCGGAGTTCGGGATCTCGGCAACCAGCGTCGAACTCGGGTGGTCCGGGTCCGCGAGCACAAGATGGATGTCTTGATCGTCTTCCTGCTTCCACTGTACGAGGATCCCGTCGACCGTGTAGCGCGCCAGCTCGACGGGCGCGTTGCGGATCTTGGTGTCGACGTGCGATGCGGCACGTTGTCGATCACAATGTTGGCGACGTACGGTTCGGCGTGTTCGAGACTGGTGAGATCCCCGTGTGAGCCGAGGACTCTGGCATCGTCGTCGCTCGTGGCGACTCGAACCGTGCGGAACCCCGGGAGCTGACGGACGAGATCACTGGTGAGTAGCGGGTTTCTTACGCGCGATGTCCTCAGCGCGCAGGAAGCGGCCAAAGCTCGAGTTGCGGGCGCGCCGCTCGAACTCGGGATAGCGGTTGCTTCGGCCGAAGACGCGCGTGGTGTCGAGTGTCGCGACCGAGGTGAGATACAGATCGGGCACGCTGTTCTCGCCCGGTCGCACCACGAGGGTGAGCTGGCGCGGGAGATAGCCCAGGCGGCGCACGTCGAGAACCTGCGTGTCGATAGAAAGGCCGGCGAGCTGGTAGCGGCCGAGCGAATCCGTCGTCGTCGCGGTGGAGTCGCCCGCGCGCTGTACCTGTGCGCGCGGCAGTGGACCGGCACCGCCGAAGACGATGCCGCGGACTGACGCAGTGCCGTCGCCCAGGGCTCTGTGCGCGGACGATGTCACACTGGCCGACGCTGCGGTGCTGTCACGGGCGCGCGCGCCGCGCGCGAGCGCAATGTTCTGGCGGCGCACGCCTTCGGCCTCCATGACTGAGAGCTGGAGCTGCACCTCGCGATACGAGTCGAGCGACGCACGCATTGCGACAAAGACGTCCGTGCTGACGCCGCATACGCGGAAGCGTCCGAGCGAGTCGGTTTTCAGCTCAACGCCGCGCGGCGTCTCGATCGTGCGCAACGTCGCGCGGTCCACGGTGATCTCGCTCCATTCCGGTTCCACAGACCGGCGCTGGCGATTCACGCTGACTACCAAGCGCTACCGTAGATCGTGGGCGTAGCACGGACAATTCGTAACTAAGTACCCCCCAGCAGCGGGTATGGAATCAGCCTACACGTTGCGAAGGCTCCTCGTACGTCATATACTCGCCGAAAGTGCGTTACCGCTTCGTGGAATAGGTGCCACCCTTCTGCGCCGGACGGTTAAAGTGAGGATTCGCCGCCTAGTCATCGCGTTGTCCGCTATGATCATCGCCCTCGGTCTGAACGCGCGACCCGCAGAGGCGAGTTTCTGTTCTTACTACGAATGTGTCAATTCGTGTTACGACAACCCATCTGCACTGTGCCAGCCCCATTTGGTTGGGTGCACCAATCCGGGGTACTCATGCGGCTGGAACGTTTCAGTGTGTGACTGGAATCAGTTCCTGCTTTCCTGCACGGGCCAGCGCTAGGCCCCGGCAGTCCTTCCGGCCGTGATACGTCGTTTCAGGCGCGTCACGGCCGTTGTCCCATAACGACGGACGAACCGAATCCATCGCGAGTAGGCGGCGTGCGCCCATTGTTTATTCTGCACAACCTCGGGCATCCATGGGCGAACGATGGCTGAACGTGCTGACTGCGATCGCTTTCGGAGCGGTGGCAGTAGCACTGATCGTGAGTTTGGCGGGCGAAAATACGTCGGCGGGTTCCGTTGCGCAGTCTGAGCCGGTTCCACGCATCTCGGCCGAACAGTGGGCTGTACTCACCTCAACTGGGCACCGCGTAGGCTCGCGCCCGGCGCGAGTTACTCTCGTGGAGTTCGGCGACTTCCAGTGTCCGGCTTGCCAAAGTTTGGCGCTGCTCGTGGATTCGCTTCTTCGGGAATATCCGGCCGACTTTGCGTTGGTTTACCACCATTTTCCGCTGAGCTATCATCGGCTTGCCTACCCACTTGCCCAGGCGTCAGAGTGTGCGTCGCGCCAAGGCAGGTTTCATGAATTCTACCGCAGCGCCTATGCTGAGCAGAACCGATTAGGAGTGGTCGGCATTGTCGATTTGGCTGTCCAGGCCGGTCTCGATACGTCAGCGTTTGAACGCTGTCGAGGTGACGTCTCGCTCAATGCCCCCATCGATGGAGATAGCGCGCTCGCGAGGAAGATCGGCTTTCGGGCGACGCCCGGTGTGGCTATCGATGGTACGACTTTCGGACCCACGCACACGATGTCAGGCGCCGAATTGCGGGAGCGAGTTCGTCGTTCGCGTGAAGGGCGATAAGGATCGCACGCGCGCGCATCCTGTTTAGCCACATCCGCAGTCGAGGTTTGGCGCATCCGCCGACGCTGCGGTAATCTTTGGCGTTTGCTGAACTCGCGCAGACTTTGGCAATCAAAATTCTTGAAGGATTGGCACGTGTCGAAGCTCAGCGACCGATTCATTGATGTAATAACAATAGTTGCGGCGACCTGCGCCATTTTTGTCGTCGGGCGTATGGTGAAGGCTCGATTTACCGAGCAACACAGCTCCCTGGAGGTTTCCTCGGTTCCGAATTGGCCGACTTTACTTTCCTCAGGAGATCGTATCGGTCCCGCCCACGCCGCGGTAGCAATCGTTGAGTTCGGGGATTTCCAATGCCCGGCTTGTGCATGGTACAGCAACGTTCTTGATAGTGTCCGAACCCGTTACCCTAACGACTTCGCCGTCGTTTTTCATCATCTTCCTCTTCCGGGCCACCCCTTAGCATATCCTCTCGCGCGTGCATCTCTCTGTGCCGAGCGGCAAGGCCGCTTCCCCGCATTTTACGATACAGCGTATCGCCGACAAGGTGACCTGGGCCTTATCACAGTGTCGCAGCTTGGCTTGCTAGCGGGACCGGCAGATAGTGCGCGCTTTCTGAAATGCGCTGCTGATACCAGCAAGCTCGTTGAGGTGGACCGCGACGTGCAGATCGCACAACAGTTGGGAGTGGCGGGTACCCCTACCATCATCGTTGATGGCAAAATGTATCCGAGTGTCAGGCCGCTGACTTTTGACTTCTTCGCACGGCTCATAGATAGCACCCGGCGAAGGAGATAGCGCGAGACGGTGGCTATGAATCGCGGACCTCTGATCACCATCTAAATTTGGTCTCATTGATGAATCGGTCGATATCGCGCCTGATTCGGATGGTGATCGTAGTTGCGATCCTCATCATGCTGGTAGTGTTCGCGCGCGATGTGAATTGGAATGCAACTTGGCATGTCATAAAGGCGAGTTCGATTCCTCTCCTGATCGGGGCGGCCCTTCTCAATCTCGCTTCGATGGTCCTCAAGGGATTGCGCTGGTGGGTATTTCTCCGCGCAATCGGGGTCTCCTCGCCTTTTCTCGCAATTCGGGCCACCTTCGCCGGGGCAGGTCTCAACAACGTGCTATTGGCTAATGGAGGTGAGGCTGCGAGAGTGGTCTTTCTTTCGCGCACTGCGCATGTACCCGCGGCCCGCGTTCTAGCCACATTGGTACTCGAGCGGTTCTTCGAAATGGCGGGTTACGTTGTGCTCCTTGTAACTGCCGCGCTGATTTTGGAACTGCCCCAAGCGCTCCGAGTCGTCAAACTTGTCGCTCCCGCTGTTCTCTTGATTATGGCGGGTCTTACCTGGTGGCTATTGCGACGGTCTGACGCTGGTGCCGTGACTAGTTCATCGGAGGTTTCCGGTTGGCGCGCTCGCCTGACGATGTACAAGGCGCATTTCGGTAACACAGTCGCGTCTCTTTCAACTGGGCCGCGCTTTCTCGGTGCGATGCTTCTCAGTATCGCGTCATGGGGCCTTCAGGTCGCAACGTATCACGTGACAGCTCAAGCCACTCATCTACCGATGAGCCTAACGGCAACATTTGCCGCACTCTTGGTCGTCAATCTTAGTTTCGCCTTACGATTAGCACCCGGAAACGTCGGCTTTTTTCAGTTGGCGTACGCGGGCGTCGCAGCGGCGTTTGGCTTGGGCCGCGATGCAGCGGTAGCGACCGCATTTGCAATTCAAGCGCAGCAGATACTGCCCGTAACGCTGATCGGTGTTCTGCTCGCGCCTGAATTCATTTTCAAAGCTCGGAAACGTCGTGCGTCGGATGCAGTCGGCACAATTCCCGTGGCGAATCGCGAAGACGCACGTGATGCGTGAACCATACGCCGTGATTTGGAAGACCGCTGACGACGTTGTTGATTGACAAGCCGAGTGGCTACAAGAGGCCGAAGCATCGCCTCGCGCCAGTTGAGCTGATTGTCGAATCCGATGTGATACTTGGCCGTTATATCGTAGTGACGGCTTGGCTTTCTCTGGTCTGATCGCGGAAACCCGCTCAGGTTCACGGCGAATGGCGTGCTCGCGCTCAGTCGAGTGCTGCGCGTAAATCCGACTAGCGGCGACTTCGTGCTTCGGATCCGTGCATTGTGAGACGTCGATCGGCCGCAGAGGATGGCTTCGCCCTCCAGCGCTCGAATCGCATCTCAGCGTTCATCAGTCGTTCCACCTCGGGGACGATATTGATAAGGAACACCCGCTTCGGCGGCTACTGGGTACACCGTCATCGTGCTCTCGAACTACGACCCGCGCTCGGGCGAGCGAATCGCTGACCGGCTTCAGGAGCGACTGACACGCCGCTGACGTAACAAGACCGTGCGATCCGTCAATTGGTTGTGTTGGAGTGAGAACAACGTTCGCCTTGATGAGGTCCGAATACCGGATAGCACGGATACGCAGGGAATAGGTCCCCGACGTCAGACCATCGGCATGAAAGGCCCCATCGGCATTCGGAAGCGCGCCTCCGACGAATGAGGTGTCCGCCCCAGCGTGACGCACCGTCACCGATCCGACCCCAATCGGCTTTGCAGTGCCTTCCACAACGAGCCGTCCGCGACTCTCACCGAGTTTGTCGCGGAATCCGCACTGGTGCTCGCCGCGGAAAGGGTTACCATCGCTCACGGCACGAGAGACTCGAGTGTCTTCGTCGCCGTATGTCCGATGAACATCCACGGCATGACATTGCGCAGCTACGACTCCTGCGGTCGTTCGCGACTACGGAACGCTCGCGCGCGACGAACCTTAACAATCATCCATCTTCGAACGGGCGACACTAGCACATTGGCATCTCGGGACAATCGCGAATGCGCTGACGTTTGAGTGCGATGTGCTTATTTGCATGGTCGAACGACGCGCCCTCGCAAGCATTGAGACGCCGCTTTAGCTAGCTGCGCAGCGTGCACTTCGGGCAAGAGTCCAACGATGCCAGCGTCCCCTCGGTATCAAATGCAAAGTCTTCCTCATCGCGGGCCTCGCCGAAGGACAGCGTGAGTTTCGTAGTCAGGTTATGCTTGCGCTGAGATACCTCTCGACCAACCGTATATGCGCGCTCCGACAGCCACGCCTTCGCAGCGGAGTACGAACGTCCACATCGTTTAAGGCAAGATCGAATAGCGAGTCTGTTTCGAGCTGTAGTTAGAGCTCGATACTCCAGTCGCTCTACAGAGGTGAGTTGAGAGTTGCCAAGAGCGTGCTCCCAACGCTCGGGTCTGAGTCCAAAAGGCGTCGCGCGCGCAGCAGCGGTCCACTCGTGCTGTCCCCGGGAGCGCCGAGGATGGGGACTCGGATCAGATAGAAGCCATCGCGCGGACTGATCAGGTGACCTCCGACGACCTCCCCGGAGATTCGCGTGATCGCACTCGCACGCGCCTCCAACGAAGCATCCCTCTTGAAGCGCACGTACAATGCGTTTCGGATGATTCGTCCCGTAAATGAGGGAGGATTCACGAGCACGTTCGCAGGCATTGTAAGAGAGTCCCACACTGCCTTGGCCGTTTCTTGGGGTGGCGACCCCAAAATAACTAAGAGATCGGGAGCTGGGCTGGCGTTGCTACTAGTGCCTCGGGCTACGGACTGTGCACTGCATGATAGGATTGGCAGCAACGCACACAACATCCAGTTTGAGCGAACAACGCGCTTGGTATATGAGTTGGGCATTGGTGCTCCACGGATAGCAGACTCAGTTTCCTTTCATCCAACTTCGGACTTCGTTGCGGCGTGTCGCTCCCGGATCGTTCAAGGCGCCTCAGTCGAGGGCCAGCCCAGGGCGAGAGTCGATGTTAGGGGAGGCAGGATCACTCTAGGATACTGAACCTGAACGCAACACCCCCGATTCGTGACATATTTCCGGGTTGTTGCGACATCACTTGTGACGAGGCGCACACTCGGACGAAGTGGCGGGTGGTCGTATGTTGGTCTTCTCACTCCGCCGTTTTGCGTCCGCAAAACTTTTCGATGGACGTTCGCCCGCGAAAGCAGAGATACGTGACTTGCCGAGGCAGCACATCAGCGAACTTTCTATTCGCGCTGTTGGTGCCTGGTGCAAGGGAGGTTTCGTGGTCGAACACGGCCTCTTAGCTGCCCTTGCTGCTCCGCGGTGATCATCGCCCTTCCACGTCGCGTCGACCGCTCGAATATCACTACCGATCAAGTATTGTCCACGGCCAAGTTCTCCGAGGCCGCCAGCGTGTCGGAATCACCCTTCGTTGAACTCTGCGACTCGCCTTGGACTATCGTCAACCTCGATTTTCGGACTAGGCTCTTAGCGACGCCCCTTTGCCTGCAGTTTGATGGGCGTACAAGCTGTTCTGAACGGGAGTCTGTTCTCGATTCGAGGTGAATCTTTTCACACTACGACTTTCGCCACCTTAACGAGATCAGCGAACGCGAACTCGCCTGCGACTGTAGAAGGAAGATTGGGCGTGAACCCACCGCTGGCATTGAGGTACGACATCGCGTCGCGCTTTAGCATGCGCACGAACGTCTCAGCAACGATTCGTCCACCAACGGGGCCGAGCTGATCACCACCTCGAAGTACGGCGGCCTCCCGAAGCACGTAGTACCAGAGCGGCGTCCTTTTCAGCAAGAGCGCCTTTTCGGATTGTAGGAGGGCCACCTCTGCTGGCGGTAGGCCTTGTGTCAGCTGTGCAGACGTGAGTGGAGGAATGCGAAACGCTTTGGCCACTCCCTGTCCACTCGGCAACCCGAGCGCGAGACCGCGTCTGAGGTTGCGGCTGGCCAATTCCGCCATCATTCCGGAGAAGCCGGGTAAAGATTCCAGACCATTGGCAAGGACGCTATCAATCTTCCGCGCCTTGTTGTGAACTGGGACCGGAAACCCTGTGTCCAGGAATGCATTGAAGTCCACAACCCAGCTCGATAGCACGGGAAGATTTGGATTTCGATTGAACGCGAAAACTTGGCCCAGAGACGCGTTCGTAAAGTTGAAGTTCACCCAGTAGTTGTCGCGGATCATGCTGTGCCCAAATCGATACGCGGCGACGGCAAACTCCACAGGCATCCGGAAGGGACTACCAGGAGGCGCCGTCACGCTTGCGAGCGCTGCGTCCACCGTGGCCTTGCCGCAGATTCGCGAAAGGAAGTCGTTGACGACGGCGCTCTGATAGTGGTGAATGACGGTCTTCTTCGCTTCGACGAAGATGTCTCCGTTGAAACCAGCCAGTAGAAAGCGGTCGACAACCTCATTGTGAAAGCGCAGCATCGCATGATGAAACTGCACGACAATGAGGTTTTCGTCGTTACGCGGATCGCCAATGATCGCGGTATTCGTAGACGTCGAAGGGTTCAGAGGATTGTGGATTCGCGGCACGTCAAAGTCTGACTTGATCTGCATGCCGGCCGGGCTACCGATGGAGCCTGCGGGTCCACCGGGTCCAGCAGCAGTTTGGTTCGTGCCTAACTGAAACTTGATCGCAGTAGAATTCCCAGTCGTTGGAAAGCTGTACAGAAAGGGATCGAGTGCTGGCCCGCGGCCATAGAGCGAGTCGAGGTCGAGCACTGGCGTACGCATGTTCAGGACTTTGTTGGCGTCCGTCGCCACGTCGAGCGACGACGACACATCCAACGTCACATCGTGGTCGATGAACTGACCGATGTACGTGAATCCTGATGGAATTGGAGAGTCACTCACGGGCTCACGACCTGGATCTCCCATCATGGCCCCGAGTCCATTCATCAGTGCGATCGTCTTTGGATTGAGCGTCAGTCTGGTGGCAGCGCGCGTAGGTCCCGATGTCATGTAGCCGAACCGTTCCGCGCACGGCGACACGAGCATCGAAAGGGAAATTGCGCCAACGAAAATTTCGACCCGTGGAATCGGCGCACTTGCGGCTTCAACGCGTCGAGGCTCTGGCGAACGTCCACCGGTAGCGCCGAGACCGGAACACGTGCCTTTGGATTGATACGGTTGATGCTGTCGAGGACCGGCGCGTCGTCAGGGTGAACCTGGATATTCAACGCGTTGGCGCGTCGCCTCAACCCATCACGTTCCGCAGAAGACCGCTTTGCTGCGCGCCTGACGGTTGCGGGTGTCAGGAGCTGCTCGATCACGTAGTCAGGCGCGATCTCAGCCAGAAGCGCGAGCGGATCCGTGTTCGGCGAAGAGTGGCCAGCTGATTTCTTGGAGCGAGATTTTGCAGCAGGCTTTTTGGTTCGCTTGGCGGAGTTCGCCTTTTTCTTCGCGGCCATCTGAGCCACCTGAGTGGAGGTTCTGTGGAGCGAACTCGGGACACCATTGTCGCCGAGCTCCGATGCCTTTGCGAGCTCCAAGCGCTGTGGCTGTTGCGTGTTGGCTCATGCCCCACACGCCGACCTCCACCAGGGCGTGAAGCTAAGGCGACCCGGACAGAAGTGCTCTCAGCATACGAGAATTCTCTTGGACAGAAGAGGAAGTCCAGCCGTGGTCGGAGCGGGCGACCGGCTGGACGCTTGTTGAGGATTCTGATGTGTGCGCTGTTAGCACCGGCCTGAAATTGCACAGAATCACCGGCGAAAATTGCACACTCGGGGCACCGACCTGCCGGCGGTAGTCCTGAGCCCAGGAGTGGGCACCCGTCCGGCCCCGTAGGCCACATTTGCCTGCCTCCTGCTCAGAGGCGAGGCACCGTGTACGGATGGGATTCCCTCGTGCTACTTCAGCATCTCCTCGATGACGGCCTGTCGAAGACGGCCATTGCCCAGCGACTCGGCGTGAGCCGGCGTGTGATCTACCACTGGCTCAAGACCGACCAGCTCACCCGGGACGTCGACGTGCCGGTCCCGCGGCAGTATGCGCCGCGGCCCACGCAGCTCGACCCGTTTACCGGGATCATCACGGCGCGCCTCGCGACCTACCCCGAGCTGTCCGCCGTGCGGCTCTACGACGAGATTCGCGCCGCCGGCTATCCGGGCGGGATCACGCAGGTGCGCGACTACGTCGCCCGCGTGCGGCCCCGAGCCGAGCCCGAGCCCCTCGTGCGGTTCGAGACCGCGCCGGGGCACCAGGCGCAGGTCGACTTCGCCGAGTTCCGCCTGCCGTGGGGTAAGCGGTACGCACTGGTCGTCGTGCTCGGCTACTCGCGACTGCTTTGGCTCCGGTTCTTCCCCCGCCAGACGCTGGCCACCGTGATCGGGGGGCTGGAAGAGGCCTTCGCGTACATCGGCGGCGTGCCCGCCGAGCTGCTCTTCGACCAGATGAAGGCGGTGATCGTCGAGGATCAGCGACGCGACGGGGGCAAGCTCCTGGAGAATCCGGAGTTCCTCCGCTTTGCCGCGCACTGGGGCTTCCGCATTCGTGCTTGCCGCCCGTACCGCGCCAAGACGAAAGGCAAAGTGGAGCGCCCGATCCGGTACATCCGGAGCAACTTCTTCTACGGGCGCGAATTCATCGGCGACGCGGATCTCGACGCCCAGTGCCGCGCGTGGCTCGAGGACGTGGCGAATGCGCGGGTCCATCGCACGACCGAGTGCGTGCCGCGCGTGCGCTTCGAGACGGAGGAGCGGATGCATCTGCAGCCACTCGCCGAGCGGGGGTATCGCCCACTCGTCCTGCCGGTCGAGCGGACGACGCGGCGCACCGTGCCGCATCTGCTCGCTCCGACCGTGCCACGCATCGTGGTCGAGCAGCGGGGGCTCCGCAGCTATCAGCAGCTCGTCGACGAGGTGGCCTGATGAAGGCCGTTCCCTCACGGCGCGACCACCTCCGCGCCCAACTCGCCGATCTCAAGATGCCGGGTGCGCTGGAAGCCCTCGATGAGATCCTCGCCGGCCTCGATGGCGGCACGCTCACCGCGCCGGCGGCCCTCGACGCGCTGCTGCAGGCGCAGATCGCGCTCCGCAATCACCGGCGGCTCGACGCCGCCATGCGCTCGTCACGGCTCCCGGCGGTCAAAACGCTCGCCGACTTCGATTTCTCCTTTCAGCCGTCGATCAAGCGCGAGCAGCTCGACAGCCTCCACACGCTCGGCTTCCTCGAGCGCAAGGAGAACGTCGTCTTCCTAGGACCACCGGGCGTCGGCAAGACGCATCTCGCGATCTCGCTCGCCATCGCCGCGGCGGAGAGCGGGCGGCGCGTCTACTACGGCACCCTGGGCGACCTCATCACGTCGCTCGAGGAGGCGAGTCAGGCGGGCCGCCTGCTGCACCGGATGAAGACGCTCAGCTTTCCGTCGCTCCTCATCGTCGACGAGATCGGCTACCTGCCGATCAGTCGCACCGGGGCGATGCTGTTCTTCCAGCTCATGTCCCGCCGCTACGAGCACGCCTCGACGGTGCTGACGTCGAACAAGGGCTTTGAGGAATGGGGCGAGATCTTCGGCGACGAGGTCATGGCCGCCGCGCTGATCGACCGGCTCGTGCACCACTGCCACATCGTCAACATCCGCGGCAACAGCTACCGGATGCGGCACCACGCCGAGCTCCATCGCGCCCTCGGGACCGCCCGCTCGACTGACTCCCCACCCCGGGCTCGATCACGCTCGAAGGAGGCTACTGCGACCTGACGGCTCGCCCCCACCCCCCGCCCAAAGTGTGCAGTTTTGGCCGGTGAAAGTGTGCAATTCTATTCCGGTGTTGACATGCGCTTGCATTCAGCACCGAAGCGACGCTAGTCAGCACGCGGCCAATCCCGGCCGATTACGTGATATGTGTCACGCATTCAGTGGAGGCTGAGATGCGCACGCAAGGGTTCGGTCTTGTTCAGCGATCTGCTTCGCTCGCCGGCGCACTGCTATTTGTCACAATGAGCGGCGTACACGCTCAACTCCCTGCTCAAGTAAGCGGCATCACAGGGGTCAGCGAGCGTCTATTCGTAGGAAAAATCGACGGTCTCTTTGGTGGCGATGACATCCGTCGGAAACCTTTCGGTGGCGGGCCGGGCTCAGTAGCGCCTGCAGAGGGGCCGACTGTCATCATAGTCGAACAGCGTTCGTCAGCTGGCGACAACACGACGGTCGACGCACTGATCACAGCCCTCACCAATCAAGCGCTCAAGGACTTCAAGCCAGCGTGGGCAATTGGAGTGAAGTCGATCAAGAAGGGGGCAGAGCAGAGGCGGACGCGAAGAACGGGGAGTGGCTTCTTTACCTTCAGGACCAGACGGCGGAGGGACTGGGGTACCACACTGTGAAGTACGATGAGAGCGGCAAGTATCAAATCGTCGGTTATGTGAGTGGAGGCGCCGGGTTCAGCGGGTGGACTGTCACGGCTAGCCACGAACTCCTCGAAATGCTCGGCGACTCACTGGTCGATCAAGCAGAGAACGGCGTCATGAGGGAGGTGGGCGATCCAGTAGAGAACTCGTCATACCGCGCCACCTCTGACCCGAACTCCGTACTTCTTTCGGACTTCGTGTTCCCATCATGGTTTGGAGACAACGCGGGCCCGCAAGACAAGTTTGACTTCTTGGGCAAGGCGCACGGGCCGTTGCAGCTCGGTGATGAGGGTGGTTACACCATCGCGGCGTCGCAGGCCGGGGTGTCGATCAACAGTGTCGCGTTCGGTGCGAAGATGCTCCCTCCAAGCATTCTGCGTGGTGCGGTCGGCGGTGAATTCGGCTTCAACATCCTCGCGCCCTACCTTCGGAAGTATGTCAAGGGGTGGAAGGCACGCCGGGACGCGGCGCCGGCCGGCCCAGGGCGGGACGACTTCAAGATTGCTGACAACCTGACTGCGACTCGTGCGCGCCAGCACATAGAAGCCTTTAGCAAGCAGTAGGCGGCCACGTTCAGACTCGCTCCCGACACGAGTTGAGCGCGCAACGTGGCGTTCGTACATACCATCGTAGGACGCCACGTTGTACTGCCAGCTTCCTACCCGATCCAATCGACTGCTCACCAGTCGAGCTTTGCAGCGGCTTCAACATGACTGCGTACTTCGGCTCTGGAGAACCCGGTAGGGTCTCGTTCCTGATCTCTGTCGTCGACTGCATATTGAACGCTACTGCACCGCCAAACGCGATCACTGAGCACCACATCTGCTCGATCGCAGATGTGGAAACTGCGTTCCATCTGCGCGACACTAGCCCGCTTTGCGGAGCGCCCTCAATCGGCGTCCACGTTGCGCTACAGATTTCTCAAAGCATGCGTCGCCTGCGCTGTACATTGGACCTGGAGTGAATGAGACGATGTCTTCGCCTTAAATGGGGAAGCGCTTTCTCTATGCCTCTTGTCCGGCTTCCCTTCCGAAGACTATCTCGCGCGCGGTCGACGTAAGTCGTGTCGCTATGGCGATTCTTGGTGCGGTAAGCATCGCCCGTAACTGGCGTGTTTCCCTCGGAGTCAGCCGCTCGAGCAACTCTTTGACTTTGCCCTCGAGCTCTGCTAATCCTGGTAGCCTGCTCAGCTCACGGCGGATGTCGATCTCGCGCTCGCTCGAGTGCTGCGCGTAAGACTGACTCGCGGCGAGTTCTTGCTTCGGATCGACATGCATTACGAGACGTCGATCCGCCTCTGGAGAGAGCTTCGCGTCCAGGGCTCGAACTGCTCGCTCGACCTGCTCGACGAATCGGGATGATTCGTCGCGGACGGAAGCACGCAGTTCGCCGATGACCTCTGGTTGCTCGCGGACCCGTTTCAGAGCGTCCTGTCGTCCATGTTCTGAAGCCATTCGTTCGAAGCCAGTACTCGCTCGCGCCGGCTCTACGTAGATCGCAGCGAGGTCACGTTCCACTGAGCTCTCGGTGCGCCGACTCTGCGCCGTGCGAGCTGTTTCGTGCAGAGCGGAGCTCGCCTCGAACGAATCCCGCCCTGAGATTGCAGCGGTCACCGCTGCCTTGCGCGCCTGAGAATCGTCTGCGGCATGCGCAAGCCCGAAAGCGCGCGACTTCTCTACGGTGACGAGAGCACCGAATTGGTCCGGACGTTCTCGCATGACTCGAACGGCTTCGGCGACTCCCTTCTCCGCAGCCATCGCAGCGAATTGGATTTGAGCCTTGTCAGGCTCACGGTACACTGCCGTCAAGGACCGCTCGAAACCCTCACGTGTACGCTGAGAACGATCGACCGCTTCCTCCAGCTGCGAAAGGCGAGCTCGCGCCGCGGAGGCTTCGACCTCGGCTGAAAAGTGTTCGCGGTTCAGCTCCGATATCCGTTCGTGCGCTTTCAGCCCAGCGACGATTTCTTCGACGCGAGTTCCAGTGGAAGGCTGCGCAGATGACTCGGGGGCCCGAGTGCGCGAGGCGCGCGTATGGGTTGCTGCATTCTCTATCTCGAGCACTCGCTCGGGCGAGTGCGTCTCTGCGAGCTCTGTCTGTCGCACCGACAACCGAGTCGGCACCACTCTGAGTCCGAGCGCTTGCTCCTCCTCTCTGAGCACCTGTTGGATGATCGCACGGTCCTGCCAGCGATTCCACACGAGTCCCGTTTCGGGATGCACCCGATTGATGAGCAGGTGCATGTGGGGGTGATCCCGGTCTCCATGCGAGACGATCAGGATCTGATGCTCCTGCAGCTTGAGCGCGGCGATCACTCGATCGGCGACGCGCTCCATCGTGGCGCGATCGACGGCGTCGTTCGGATCGAAGCTGAGCGCGAGGTGATAGACGGGCTTGTCGACACGCACGTTCTGCGCGGCCGTCGCGCGCATGATCTTGCCGGCCATTTCTGGCTCGTCCGTCGGTAGGTTGCGGGAGGTGCTCCATGCTACGCGCTCGGGATCGTCGCGTGTTCGACCGTCGACGAGGTAGCGTGCGAGCGCGCCGAAGCTGCGCGCGCTACTGGACATTGCGATCACTGCTCGCTCCTAGTCCAGATTGCGAACGAAGTCGAGCACCTCATTCACCGCGTGCTGGAAGTCTTCCGCTCCCGCGAGCTGCTGCTTTCTCGCGAGGTCGGACAGCGCTCCGAGGCGCGTGGCCACGCGCGAAAGACTTCGAATGAGCGAATCCGTCAGATCAGTCTTTCGAGCTCGTTGCGAAGACCCGAGCGCGGACTCACGAATAAAGCAGGCCGGTGGCCTTCCAGCATTGCGGGCTCGATCGATGATGATAGCAATCTCGTCCGAGTTGAATCGGATGAGCTTCGCGTACTCTCGCCGTTGCGCTTCTGGGGAGTGGGCCATTGCCGGAGCTGTGTTACTCTGCCGTCCACACCCCGAGATACTCCGCGATTGCCCACTTTGTTCTCAGCTTTCGCCATGGAACGGCGAAGACGTCATTGCCATTTCACGACGCTCTTCGGGAGTGCTGACCGTTGCCTCTGTCCGCGTACCTCGCCGGTGTATTGACGCGCCCTAAATGCGGTCCCACTCAGCAAGCGCTGTCAACGCGTAGCCGGTAAAGCGTTCCATCAGTCGGTCGAACAGAGCAATGGCACGATCACGCAGAGCCCGATGTGCGTAGTGCTCCGCGTAGGCTTGGAGCACGAGACGCACGAGCTGCTCGCCTCCTGCGAAGGCTTGGAATTGAATCAGCGTGCGGGTTGTCCAATAAGGTCTCAGCCACGCCGAGAGCCCATGCTGGGTCCAGCATGGCATGCTCCCACAGGTATTCGGCGAACTGGTACGCGCCGGAGCGCCCAGCCGCCGACCCGGCGAATGCTGAGAGAAATGACTGGTGAGGCAGAACATGTCCCGGTCGCAGCTTGTGCGTCATCCAAGCGGCTTGACGGCGAACTTCTAGCTCAGGGTCATTGAAGAGCTGTAGAAGGCCGATTTGGCATTGATTGGTAGGGTGGCCTGCCCAATTGTGGGCATAAATGGTGGCCGTGCCTCGACGCCACTCTGCAGCGCCAGAGATCGCCTCCTCTGCCAACTCCTGCGCAAGCGCGCTTGCCGCCTCGTTCTCCAAGCCCGCGCTAGAAAGAACGCTCAGCGCCGCGAGCTCAGCTCCTCTCTGGCGAGCGTCTTTGGCCTCAGCGTGCATCAAGTCTCGAACATAGGGGCCCAATCGCGTGAAATTCCCGAACCTCCCGTAATACAGGAAGCCCCAGTATGGCTCCGTCAGTCGGAGGCGTGGGTAGCCTCTAACGATTTGTTCAAAAAGGTCAATCGCCCGACCACGGTCGGCGTTCAGCAAGTATTGAAGTGCATCAAGTCCGCCGGACCGAAGCACTAGTGACGGATCGGATGCCACGAACTCGGCAACTCCCCATCGGCGTTGAAGCGAGCTATCGGACTGTTGCTCTCCAAGTGCGTACATCAGCGTGCGCAGCGCCACCCCCCGATCCGTGTTGATCGCAGCGTGGCGGAGATCTTGTGACTGGCCCTCGTAGAATGCCTCATCATCGCGTGACGCTCCTCGGACCCAACCTTCGAGTAGGTCGAGCAGATCGTCCGGCAATCCACCGGCACGCTTAACGACTTTGCCGAGAGCCCAGGCGGTGCTCCGATGCACACCTGGTCGCGAGGGCGATGCGAACCGCCGCACTATGGCGAAGATCCACTCAGGCTGGCACGGACTCTCAGCGAGTCCATTCAAGAGCGCTTGCACGTAATCATTGTCCACATCGTCCGGAAGGCGGTCGGATAGTCGAACGAAGCGCTCCGGATTCGCTTTTACGAGTGCCTGAAGTTCGTGAGCCAGCTGCGTAGCGCCCCCACGGAAGTGCTCTCGATGCTCGACACCGTGTGCGTACTTGGCCATTGCGTTCAACCACGCTCCATCAGTCATGCGCGCGCAGGCCTCTTGCGAGATGGGCGAGCCGACCCAGCCCACTTCCATCGTCGTGGGGCTGTCCTTCGTTCGCGCGTCTGGAAATTTGCGCTCGAGCTCGCGCAGCCTCGCGCGACCCGTCGTGGATAGGCGCTCCCGCGGGAGCTCGCGTAACAGGCGTAGCTGCTCAATGCCTCGCCATCGGAGGCCGGCGAGCGGATCTAGCCAGCGACGCACGCCACCTGTCTCTGACAGCACAAAACTCTCAAGCTCGTGGAACTCCGCCGCGCTGACGGTCGGAGCGACTGCACGGAGCAGCATACGTGACTCGTATGCGTCGTTCTCGCCGAGCCTGAGTCGTCGGGCATCTCCAGTAAGGTAGGACACTGCGTCGGCACCGCAGTCGGACCCGAGCTGCGCGTAGGCTCGTGTCACAATGACCTGCGGAGTCGAGTACGGCAGCGCTGCCAGTGTGCTAATCAACCCCTGAAACAATCCTCGGTCTATCTGCACTAGCTTGACCAGCGCGTCGACATACGCATCGAGAAGCACATTTCTAATCACCCGCTCATCTCCGATGCCTGTCGTCAACGGATCAGATGGGTAATAGTGTCCAGTGTCTCGCAGTACCGGTTCATCACCGGCTCCAACCGCGCGCTCGAGCCATGAAACCATAGTGTCAAGGAACGCAGATGGCGCGGATGTGCTTACATCTTTAATCGCATTCTGGACTGAGCTGCCATTAAGTACTTCTAGGCTCTCCGCAATACCTCGCAGCGCGCGGGAGTAGTCGGCGGGTTCGGCGCAGTAGGCGTCTAGAATGCGGTCCAGTAGCAACCGCACCAACCGAACACCTGCATCTGGGTGCGCTCGGGCAACCTCGTCGAGCTGAAACAAGTGAGATGCCTGCTCGATCGACAGGCGCCTGACCATCTCTTCGAAAAGCACAACCGCGCTCGCGCTGCGCCACGACCGGATCTGCTGAAGGACGTAGTCGGCTCGCCTTGGCCACGGATCTTCCCGGTCCAACCACGCACGAACTAGGTCCGCAACGTTGCCTTGCGCGTCACTATTCACGACAGAGGCGAGATAGGGAACGACGGCGTCGTTTACGAACGTGACGTCAGAATCGAGCAGTCCGTTCAGCACGACCCCGACGAGGCGGCGATACCACCCCTCGTGTCCGCCCATTGCTTGCATGGTGCGAGTACGCTGCGTCTGGTCTAGCAGCCGCCGATGAACGAGCCTCCACTCCGCATCGGTGGGATTCGTTTGTGCACCAATCCATCTGAGTACGAGGTCGTGCAAGTGAAAACGAAGCGAAGGGGCCTCGAGCAGTTCCCCCAATGTGCTGATGTATGCGGGGTGTTCGTTTCCACGTAGGTAGGAGAGCACGTGCAGGATCTGCGGCCGCGCAAAAAGTCCTTGGTCCGAAGCGATTACAGTGGCGGCGAGCTGTTGCCCATCCTCCACGAAGAAGCGTGCATAGCAGTAGTCAAAGAAGGATTGATGAAGGAACGACCATTCGGTGGGAGTCTGAATCAGGACGCCAGCGCTTGCGAGCGAATTAACCGCAGACGCCGCATCAGGCTCAGGCAGCGTGGCGAGAAATGAAAGCGGTACCGAAGTGCGCTGATCACGATCCATACGCGCGGTGATTCTGCGCAGCACGCGCTCTCGCGCTACTGGTGAGACCCCATGTGTTTCCGGTTGCAAGACCACTTCCTGCCACAGCAAGCCGTACAAGTCCTGCAGACTCTGAGTTCCGCGGAGCCGCGCTTGATCACGGTCTGGAGCAGCTGCGAGCGACGCAAAGAGGTCGAGGTGTAGCGGAGTTCTCAGAAGCTCACGGGTGGCGGGAGATAGGAATAAGGGATCGATACCAACCGCCGAAAGCACAGGCGCCACTTCCTCGTCGCTAAGCAGAAAAAGAGGAAACTCCCGGCCGACTTCAATGCGCTTCAGACGGGGGTCGGTATTGCGATCGAACGTGCGGCTCGAGAGGAGCACCGTGACGCCGGGCATCGCCCGAATGCGGGCAATCATCTCAAGAACAGCGTTCAGGCTTTGCTGGTCGCGCGCTAGAGAAAGTGACAGCGCGTCCACTTGATCCACGATGACAACCACAGGACTCGTCGTAGCCAGCCGGCTTGCAACCGCCTCGACTGGCTCAGGCAGGCGCAGGCGCTCATGCAGAACGGCGTGAGCACCAATGCCTGAGAGCTGCTGGTCGGCCTTTATCGCGAGTACTGTTGCGCCGCGTGCCTCAAGCGCTGTAAGGACATCGCGCATGACCACCGTCTTTCCGCGTCCCGCATGGTCCATGCAGGAAACCTACGCGACGCTCAACACTTGGATCCAAGGTCCAGCCGACAATCTCAGCTACGACGCTACGGGCGACGTGTAGGTTTGTATTTCCGAGCGTTGATTTGTGCTGACGAAGAAGGGCACCACAATTATGGACAGCGGCACGAAGTCCTTCCATATCCGTGGCGGCAGCGAACACGACCTGATCTTCATTCTCCAGCGATGACCGAAGACGCTGGGCGGTAAACAAACCGCGTTTGCGTGCTTCACCGCCCACTCGATCACGGAGGAGTCGAAACAATGTGTGGGCGTCGACGCTCGCCCGCGGCATCAAGTTGGGG
>Ga0308175_100000589_pt1 | contig 24537 bp, 17 predicted proteins | sample PhyCR1_3_FD_203893 | JGI IMG/M metagenome (GOLD analysis project Ga0308175, IMG submission 203893) | Soil microbial communities from UC Gill Tract Community Farm, Albany, California, United States - DLSLS.C.R1 | ecosystem: Environmental > Terrestrial > Soil > Agricultural land | place: USA...
ACGTCGAGCTCCCCGGACCGGGCGTACCAGGCGATCGCCAGCCCGCGGCCGCCCTGCTCGACGGCGTCGATGCCCGCGGTGCCCACCATGTCGCCGGCGAGGACCGCGCGGACGGCCTCCTCGACACCGGCGATGCCGACCACACCGACCTTCCGTACCCGGCCCTTGGCCTTGACCGCCTTGAGGGCGCCGAGGGCCATGCCGTCGTCCGCCGCCCAGATCCCTTTGAGGTCGGGGTGGGAGGCGAGCATCGACGCGGCGACGCTCTGCGCCTTCGCCGGTATCCAGTCGGCGTTGACCTGCTCGACGAGCTCGACCCTCGGATGGTCGGCGAGGACCTGCTTGAGTCCGCGCAGCCGGCCCTGCGAGGACGTGTTGCCGAGCAGGCCGAGGATGGCGCCGATCTTGCCTTGGCCGTCCATCCACTGCACGAGGGCCTCGGCCACCTGCTTTCCCATCGCCACGTCGTCGGCCGACATGTGCGAGACCCAGTACTTGAAGTCCCAGGGATGCAGGTTGTCGGCCTTGTTCCAGCTCGTGACGAAGTAGCACCGCGAGCTCTCGCACAGGCGCGCGATCGGCAGCGCGTCGCTGGCCTCGTTGGGGTCGACGTTGAAGATGACGTTGCCCTTCCCTTCGCGGGCGATGAGCGCGCGCATGTCGTGCAGCTGCTTGGCGCTGTCGCCCTCGCTGAGCAAGGTCCGGATCCGGTCGGCGGCGTCGACCGATGCCGCGAAGTCCTCGCCGCCCTGCTTCCACAGAGCGTGATACGGGTTCGAGAGGCTGCGGATGGACGTGCCGAGCCACACGTCGTCCATCGCGTCGGCGCCGATCTCGGCCGCCGGCTTCGTCTCGCCGCCACATCCGGTGAGCGCGGTCGGCATCGCGCCGGCGATCCCGACGCCGAGTGCTCCACGACCCAGGCGCTGCAGGAAGCGCCGGCGGTCGAAGCTGTCCGGCGAACGGGTCATGCGTGCGATCTCACTCATCCGACCCTCCTGTGACCTCGTCGCTGTGCGCCGGCGCAGTCCAAGCGGCGCCCAGGCTCACCGCCGCGGGACATCTGGTACGGGAAATACGAAGCGTTCGCGCGGACCTTGTCAAGAACGTTCGCGCTGCATTCCCGGCCCGCGCCGCAGCCCAGCGGCACGCCTTGCCGCGCGCCGTGCGACGGAGGACAATGCACCCGCATCCACCCCAGGCCTGGCCGTGCACCCGCGCCATATCGCACGCGTAGCGCTGTTCCTCACCCTGACCGTCGTGGGTTTCATCATCGCTCGCGTGCTCGTCGAGCGCGATGTGCGACGCGACTCCGACCGCCGCGCCGAGGTCGCAGCCGTGCAGATCCATGGCCGCATCGCCCAGGCCGCATCCGTGACCGAGAGCCTGCGCCGGCTCATGCTGGATGCCAGGAGCTCCGGTGTCACGAGCGACCAGTTCGCGCGCAACGCGCTGCGGTGGCTGGGCCCGGCGCGCTTCCCGGCCGCCGCATGGGTCGAGCGGGTTCGCGATGCGGAGCGTGCGGCGTACGAGCGACGAATCGGGCAGCCCATCGTGACGGCCGACGCGCGCTACGAGGCGGTGCCTCCCGGATCGCGCTCCTCCTATCTGCCGGCGACGCTGGTCACCGGCTTTCCTCCCATGGCCGTGCCGGGGATCGATCTGAGCGGCGCACCTGGGCTTGCGGCAGCACTCGGTCGCGCGACCCGCCTCAAGGGCGTCGTCGCGACCCCCATGGCACTGCCGAGAACCGGCAGCCGCGGGCTCTTCCTCGTCGTGCCGGCGCCCAATCGCATCGGGAAGGTGCTTCGCCCGGGCTACGTGGCGGTCTTCGTGTCGGCCCTCGGGCTGCGTGCGGCGGCGACCGACGTGCCGGCGGTGCAGGTCAGCACCTCCGGTGGCTCGGGCCAGGCCCGTGATCGTGGCGAGACGTCCGTCAAGTCCTTCACGGCAGCAGGCCAGCGGTTCACCATCGTCGTGCCTCGGGAACCGGTCCAGGGTCCTGCGGCGGTCCTGCCTTGGGTCATCCTCGCCGGCGGCCTTCTCGTGGTCGCCCTCGCCGGTGCTCTGGACCTCAACGCGGCGCGACGAGCCAGAGCGCAGGAGGAGCTGGACCGCATCTTCACCATGTCTCAGGATCTGATCGCGGTGGCCGACTTCGACGGACGGTTCACGCGCGTGAACCCGGCCGCCGAGGAGATCCTCGGCTACACGGAGGAGGAGCTCCTCGCGCGCCCGTACAGCGACCTCGTCCATCCGGCCGACCGGGACATCACGGCGGCAGAGGCGAACGCCATCGCTGAGGGCAAGCCGACGACGTCGTTCGAGAACCGCTACATCCGCAAGGACGGCTCGATCAGGGTGCTCGAGTGGACGACGACGCCAGACGTCGAGAACCGGCTCATGTACGCCGTCGGTCGCGACGTGACCGAGCGCCGCAGCGCCGAGGCAGAGGTCAAGCGTCTCGCCGACGAGCAGGCCGCGCTGCGGCGGGTCGCCACGCTCGTCGCCGAAGGGGCCCCTCCAGCCGCGGTGTTCGACGCCGTGGCCACCGAGATCGAGGGCCTCCTGGGCGCCGACGGGGCCACGCTGTGCCGGTACGAGACCGGCGAGGAGGTCACCATCGTCGCCCACCGGGGATTGAACGCGGCGCTGCTGCGACCGGGCACGCGGACCAGCGACAAAGGCGAGAACGTGACCTCATTGGTGCGATGCTCGAAGCAACCCGTCCGCATCGAGAGCTACGACGGCGCGACCGGCGCGGCGGCGGCGCTGATGAGCAGGTCGGGAGTGCGCGCGAGCGTCGCGGCGCCGATCGTCGTGGACGGCCGGCTCTGGGGCGTCGCCATCGCGAACTGGGGCGGCAATGAGCCACCCGCGGCCGACAGCGAGGAGCGGATGGCGCAGTTCGCCGGGCTGCTCGACACGGCCATCGCCAACGCCGACAGCCGGGACCAGCTCTCTGCGTCACGGGCTCGCCTCCTGACCGCCGGCGACGACGCACGCCGTCGCGTCGTGCGCGATCTGCACGACGGCGCGCAGCAACGCCTGGTGCACACCGTCATCGTGCTGAAGCTCGCACGGGAGGCCATCCGCGAGAACCAGGGAGCCGCGGAGTCGCTCGTCGGGGAGGCGCTCGCGCAGGCCGAGCTGGGCAACGCCGAGCTGCGCGATCTCGCTCACGGGATCCTCCCTCCGGTGCTCACGCGCGGTGGCTTGCGGTGCGGCGTCGATGCGATGGTGAGCCGGCTCGACCTGCCGGTGGACGTCGATGTGACGAGCCAGCGCTTCGGGGAGGAGATCGAGGCGAGCGCGTACTTCTTGGTGGCCGAGGCACTCACCAACGTGGTCAAGCACGCCCATGCCGGCCACGCCGAGCTCACGGCGTCGGTGGCGGACGGCACGCTCCACGTCACCGTGCGCGACGACGGGATCGGCGGCGCCGATCCGACCGGTCACGGCCTGGTGGGGATCGCCGACCGGGTGATGGCCCTCGGGGGCCGCCTCGAGATCGAGAGCCCGGCCGGCGGCGGCACGCTGCTTGCCGCCGAGCTGCCACTGTCGGCGGGCTAGCCGCTCGGCCCGCAGGATCCTGACGGACCGAATTCCCACGGGCGCATCGCGGCCAGGTACGTTGCACCCGTGGCCGCGTCGCGACTCGGGCCCATCGATCCGCCTCGTGAGCAGGCTGGTGAGCCTGCGGTCGAGTGGCGGCAGATGGGGGAGGCGCTGCGGAGGAACGCGACGGCGATCGGCCTGGCGGTCATCAGCGTGACGCTGCTGGTCCTGGCCATCTCCTGGGCCGCGCCGTCGCACTACCGCGCGACGGCGCGGATCGTCGGAGACGCCTCACCGGCGGAGACGACGGGAGCGGCCGCCGACCCGCGCGGTCTGACGACGAACCTCACGCTGCTGAACACGCCGGCGGTGCGAGCAGCGGCCGCCCGGCGTGTGCCCGGCGAGACGGCGTCCTCGGTCGGCGACAAGGTCTCGGCCGTCGTCGAGCCGGATGCCAATGTCATTGCCATCACTGCGACGACCGGCAGCGCCGCGTCGGCCGCAGCCCTGGCCAACGCCACCGCGCAGGCGTTCCTCGACCGGCGCGCCGCCAACGCCCGGGCGCTCGTCGCGCGGACCAGCGCCACGTTGAGCGACCAGCTCACGCGCCTCCAGCAGGCACCCGACTCGGCCGATCAGGCTGCAGCCCTCCGGACGAGGCTCAGCGAGCTCATGGTCGAGCAGGCCAATGCCGGCAGCGACCTCCAGCTCGCAGCCCCCGCCCAGCCGCCATCGGGCCCTTCCTCCCCGCGGCCGTTCAGGGACGCCCTGATCGCGTGCTTCCTCGCGCTGGCGCTCGCGGTGCTGGCCGTCCTGGTCCGCGAGCGCGTGCGGCCGGCGGTCGGCGGCCCCCGCGACCTGCGACGCGTGCTCGGGATCCCGGTTCTCGCGCGGCTGCCCATGGGGGCCGAACCGAGCACGCCCGAGCTCGAGCGGCGGATGCGGGCGCTGGCCGACCGCACGCCGCGCCTGGCCGGCGTCCTGACGCCGCTGGCCGACCGTTGGGCCGCGACGCGATCCAGGCGCCAGGACCGCTCCGCGGCGGTCGGGGATGAGATGCTGCACTCGCTGCTGGGCGCGGTCGTCGTCGCCGTGCCGCCGGGCCCGGGTCGCGTGATCGTGGTCACGAGCCCCGGCCGCGACGAGGCCTCGACGCGCGCGGCCGCGGCCCTGGCCCGGGCGCTGGCCGGGGCCGGAGAGCGCACCTTGGCGCTGTCGACGGATCTCACCGCGCCCGCGCTGGGGCAGGCCCTCGGCGTCCCCGAAGGACGCGGCGTCTCGCGCGTCTTCGAGCATCTGCGCGCCGGCGCGCCGGGTCCATTGCGGACCAGCGCGGCGCCGCAACTCGACCGCCTCCAGGTGATCCCCGACGAGCGGGACGCCGGACCCGGCATCGCGCTCCTGCGCCCGGGAGCGGTCGACGGCCTCTTCTCGGCGCTGGCCGACGCCGCCTGCGACTACGTCGTCGTCGATGCGCCCGCCCTGATCACGGCACCCGAGACCTGGCTCGTGGCGCGGCATGCTGACGCGATCCTCCTCGCGTGCCCCGAGCGGGCGTCGGCCGAGGAGCTGGCCGATGCCCGTGACGCTCTGGACCGCCTCGGGCTCGACGTGCTGGGCGTCGTGCTGGTCGACGGAGTCGGCGCCACGCAGCGTGCCGGGTCGGGCTTTGCCACCACGGCCGCGCCGCCGTCGCAGGAGGCGACCACGCGGGAGTCGGCGACGCCGGGTGCGTCCAACGGCCGCGCCGCCGATGCCGAGGCGGAACGGCTGCTCGAGCTGCTGCGCGCCGCCGACAGCCCCCTGACGGTGGCCGAGCTGTGCGGCACGCTCGAGGGCGCGTCGCCGACCACGGTCCGGGCCCGGCTGCGCCAGCTCCAGTCGCGCGGCCAGGTCGTCCGACACGGAACGGGCGGACGGCGCGATCCGTTCGTCTACGGTCCGCGCACTGACTGACGGCCCCGCAGCCGAGGCGCACGCTGCGCAACTCTGACGACAGGCGGACACAAAAAACCCGTCGGTCGAAGTCCTTCAACTAGGATTGGGTCCTGGTCACGACGTTCGTGCGGTCCACACGGAAGGTGGGCATCGATGAGAGCGGTAGTGCTGGCCGGCGGGATGGGGACGCGCCTGCGTCCATACACCACCGTCATTCCCAAGCCCCTCGTCCCGGTCGGAGACCGGCCGGTGCTGGAGCACATCATCCGGTCGCTGTCGCGGTGCGGGGTCGACCACGTGGATCTCTGCGTCAACCACCTCGGCGAGCTGATCCTCGTCTACCTCGCCAACGCCGAGCTTCCGCCGGAGCTGCGTCTGGCGTTCCACTGGGAGCGCGAGCCGCTGGGAACGGCGGGAGCGCTGGCGACCGTGCCGGACCTGGCCGGGACCTTCCTGGTCATCAACGGCGACGTGCTGACGACGCTCGACTACCGCGAGCTCGTCGCGTTCCACCACGAGCGCGGGGCGGCGCTGACCATCGCGATGCACGGCAAGCAGGTGAACATCGACCTCGGCGTGATCGAGGCCGACGACGGCGTGGTGCGCAACTACATCGAGAAGCCCACGCTGCAGTGCGCCGTCAGCATGGGCGTCTACGTCTACGACGCCAAGGTGCTGCGCTGGCTGCCGGAGGGCCAGTGCCAGTTCCCGGACCTCGTCCTGCGGCTGCTCGAGGCGGGGGAGGTGGTCGCCGCCTACCAGAGCGATGCCGACTGGTACGACATCGGGACGGTGGGCGAGTACGAGCGTGCCGCCGCCGACATCGAGCGGTTCCCGGAGAAGTACGGCCTGGACCCGGACGTGCTCCCCACGGCCGACCATCCACCTGCGATCGAGGAGGCCCCATGGCATCCCCTGCACGGCGCGGCAGCCGCTCGCGGCGCGTCCGCTTGACCATCACCTCGCTGAGCGGCGCCGCGGTCGCCCTGTCGCTCGGCTGGGCCTCCGGGGCCCAGGCGACGATGCGCATCGTCAACCGGCTCGACCCGGCCGGGGACCCCACGGCCATCCCGTACACCTTCTCGAGCCCGACGTTCTCGCCCCCGCGGCAGTTCAGCCTCGGTGACGGCAGCGAGCAGACCTACGGCGGCGACCCTGGCCCGTACACCGCGCAGGCGCTGCCGCCGGCCGGGTGGCGGGTCGCCGACATCCAGTGCGTCGGGCCGCGAGGCCCGGGCGACTTCGTCATCGACGTCCCGAACCAGCGGGTGACGATGACCCACGTCGATCCGATCAACGACAACCAGACCTGCGCCTTCACCGTTCGCCGGTCATCGGCCTCGGCCGGGTCGGCGCCTGGCGTGACCGGCGGCGGCGCCCAGACCCCCGGCGTGACGCCGGCGCCGCCGGCCAGTGAGCTTCCGTCCGTGGTCGTCCCCCGCAAGACGGCGTTGCTCGCCGTCGGCGCAGGGCGTCGCTTCGCCACCGCGTCCATCCGCAGCCCACGGCGCGCCGTCGTCAAGGCTCGCCTGACCTGGCACCGCCATGTCCTTGGCACGACGCGCACCGAGCGCGGTCCGGGGACGTATGCGGTGAGGGTCTCGATCACCTCGAAGTGGCGGGCCCGGCTCAAGCGCGCGGGACGTCAGCGGGTGACCGCGACGCTCCGCATCGTCGTGCGGGAGATCCATGGGCCGACGACCGTCTTCGATTACGGCGTCATCGTCCGCCTGTAGCGACAGGCTCGCCAGAGGCCAGCGCGATGAGCGCCTGCTCGAGGTGGTCGACCGCGATCGCCCGCGTGAGGTTGGCCTCGACGTAGCGGCGGCCGTTGCGCCCCATGGCGCGGGCACGCTCGGCGTCGGCGGCGACCGCGACGATCGCCGCCGCGAGGGCGGCCGCGTCCTCGGGCGGGCAGACGAGGCCGGCGTCGGCGCGCCGCACGACCTCGGCGGTCCAGCCGGAGGCGGCGACGACCACGGGCCTGGCGGCCGCCATGTACTCCAGCACCTTGGTCGAGAGAGCGTCGGCCAGCAGCGGCAGGTCGCGCTGGGTCGCGACGGTCACCCCGGCCGACGCGAGCAGCGCCGGCAGCTCGGCGCGTGGGAGGCGGCCGGCGAAGGTCACGTTGCGCAGGCCCCAGCGCCGGACGCGGTCTTGCAACTCGCCCGCCTCGGCCCCATCGCCGGCGATCAGGATTTCGTAGCCCATCCCGTCGGCGGCGAGGATCCGTGCGGCGTCGATCAGCGTCGCGGTCGCATGGCCCAGCCCGATGGTGCCGCAGTAGACGACCCGGCGCGGATCGGGGGGCTCGGTTCCGTTCAGTGGGAAGCGGGACAGGTCGACGCCGTGCGGCACGAGGACGACCTTGCCCTCCCCGACGCCGCGTTCGTGCAGCACGCGTGCGACCCCGGGCGTGGGGACGGCCAGCGCGTCGGCGTGACGGTAGGCGAAGCGCTCGAGCGCGCGCGCGGCTGCGATCACCGCAGGATGGCGCAGGACCCCGAACTGGATCGCCGCGTCCGGCCACAGGTCGGCGATGTGCAGCACCGCCGGGGCGCGCTTGAGCGCCCCGACGCCGAGCCCCGAGACCGCGGCGAAGAGCGGCGGCGACTCGACGAGCACGACGTCGGCCGGGCCCGCGCCGAGCGACGCGGGCAGCGCCGACAGCGCGAACGAGAGGTGGTTGGCCAGGCGGCGGACGACGCCGCGGTTGGGCGCCGGCAGGATGGGCGCCCGCACGATGTGCACGTCGCCGAGACGCTCGCGCTGCACGACCCGCCCCCGGTAGGCGGCGGGGACCACGCCGTCGGGGTAGTTCGGGAAGCCCGTGAGCACGGTGATCTCGTGCCCACGGCGGCTGAGCGCCGTGGCCAGCTCGAGCAGGCGGGTCTGGGGGGCGCCCACCTCCGGGGCGAAGTAGTGGGTGACGAGCAGGACGCGCACGGGCGGGCCTGGGCCAACCGTACCCCTCGAGGCTGCCCGTGACCGCCGGGTTCGTGGTCGCGCTGCTGCCGGTGGCGGGCTTCGCCGCGGCCGGCATGCGGCGCGCGCTCGTCGTGACCGCCGTCCTCGGCTACGCCCTCGTGCTGGCGGCGGTCTACGCATCCGACATCGTTCCCGTCTATCGCTACGCGCACCTGATCGACGCGGCGCCCGACCGCCAGGCGCTCCTGGTCGCGACGGCCCTGGCGGTGGCTCCGTCGCTGTGGCTCGGGGTGAGCGCCCGACGACCGTCGACCGTGCTGCTCTGGGTCCTCTACCTCATCGGCTACGTCCCGGCGATCGTCATCGGCCTCTACCTGACGGGCGACCTCGGGCACGTGTTGCCGTACGACCTGGCATTGCTCGCGTCGATGGCCATCCTCGGCCTGCTGCTGCGCCTTCCACCGCTGCCACTGGCCGTTCGCGGACTGGCGCTCACGGGCTACACGCGCCTGCTCGTCGGGCTCGCTGCGCTGTGCCTGGTCTACGTGGCCGCAACGTTCGGCATCCACCGGCCGCCGAGCCTCAGCGCGATCTACGAGACGCGCGCCGAGTTCGCGACCGCGATCCCCTCGTCGCTGGGCGGCGGCTACATCGTGCCCTGGGCCGCCAACGCCATCAACCCGACGCTGATGGCGCTCGGGATCGCTCGCCGGCGGTGGGGGCTCGTGGCGCTGGCGGTCGCCGGGCAGGTGCTCATCTACTCCGTGACCGGCTATCGCACGACGCTCTTCTCGATCGTCGTCGTGCCCGTCGTCTACACCGGCGTGGCGCTCGCGCGCCGGTCCTTCGGCGTGGCGGCCGCCCTCGGGCTGTCCGTCGCGCTCATCCTGGCGCTCGCCACGCCGCTGGCCACCCGCGAGACGCGCGCCCTCGCGACCCGCACGGTGGCGACCCCTGCGCAGGTCACCACGTACTACTTCGACTACTTCTCCGAGCACCGCACATACAAGTTGTCGCACAGCTTCCTGAGCTCGTTCGTCGCGCGCCCCTATGCGCAGGAGCCGCCCGACCTCATCGGCGGCATCTACTTCGCGCCCGAGCATCCCCAGGCCAACGCCGACCTCTGGGGCGACGCGTACGCGAACTTCCGGGTGGCCGGCATCATCGTGTTCAGCGTGCTCTTCGGCGTCGCGCTGCTGATCGCCGACGGCGTCGGGCAGGGTCGCGACCTGCGGGTGGCGGGCCCACCGCTGGCGATGATCGGCCTGTCATTGAGCAACTCGGGGTTCTTCACGACCGTCCTGACGCTCGGCTTCGCGGCGGCCTGCGCGCTGATCGCGCTGATGCCGGCGATGCCCCTGCGCGCACCGCCCTCACACCGGGAACCAGACGCGCAGGAAGCGCTCGAGCCCGACCATCTCGAAGATCCGGTCGTCCCAGGCGGCGGTCGGCCGGCGATCCCGCCAGCGTGAGGCCAGCCGATCCAGGTCGCCCGGCTCGACGATCTCGGCCCAGGCGGGATGGGGGTCGCGCACCCAGTCGGCGACGACGGCGCGCAGGCTGGACCGCAGCCAGGCGCCCTGCGGCGCGCCGAACCACTGCTTGCCGCGGCGCCAGGCGGGCCCGTCGGCGCCGTCGGCGGCCAGCACCTGGCGCAGCGGCCACTTCGTCCACCCGTCCCGGATCAGCTCGTCACCGGGCAGGGCGAGCGCGAGCGCCGCGAGGTGCGGGTCGAGGTAGGGCAGCCGGGTCTCGACCGAGTGCGCCATGGCGTTGCGGTCCGCGTAGGCCAGGAGGTTGGGCAGGCTCCAGCGCCGGATGTCCTGCAGGCGCACGGTCAAGGGGTCGCTGCGCACGGTCGGACCCCGTTCGTCGACATCGAGGTCCGCCCGGCGGAAGCGCAGCGGCGCCGGCGGTCGCGAGAGCCGCCCGGCATAGCGGTGGCCGGAGGCCAGCGCGGCGCGCAGGCCGCCCACCTGGCGGGCGAAGCCCACCGCCATCGGCAGCACCCGCGGCGAACCGGAGCGCAGCGCCGACCACAGCAGCGCGGCATAGAACTTGTGGTAGCCCCCGAGGACCTCGTCGGCGCCTTGGCCGTCGAGGACGACGATCACGCCGGCGGCGCGCGCCTCGCCCAGCACCTTCCATTGGCCGTAGAGGCTGGTCGACGGCACCGGGCTCTCCTGATGCCAGGTGATCCGGTCCCAGACGCGGGCGAACTCGTCCCCGTCGGCCGCCACGACGCGGCATGGCGACGCCACCGACGCGGCGAACGCCGAGGCCTCGACGCTCTCGTCGATCGACGGGTCGGTGCTGCCCAGGACGAAGCTGCGGTGACCACGGCGGCCCAGCGCCGCCGACTCGGCCAGCAGGGCTGAGCTGTCCACGCCGGCCGACAGCGACGTCCCCACCGGCACGTCGGACCGCAGCCGCAGGCGCACGGAGTCGCGCAGCCGCTCGCCGAAGAGGTCCAGGCGCTCCGGGGCGCTCTCCGGGAGCCGCACCTCGCGCACGGCGTCCTCCAGGTCGAAGTACCGGCCGCCGCGCCGGCCGCCGTCGCGGTCGATCCACATCCACGCGCCCGGCTCGAGCTGCTCGATGCCCGCAAACCAGGACGATGCGCCGTCGTACGGCCGTCCGGTCGTCAGGTAGCCCGCCGCCCGCCGGGCGTCGAGCCGGAGCTCCACGCCGGGGAAGCACGCCAGCTGCTTGACCTCGGAGGCGAAGGCCACGCCGCCGCGCCACGGGGTCCAGAACAGCGGCTTCTCGCCGAAGCGATCGCGGCACAGGAGGACCCCGTCGCGCTCGTGGTCGTACAGGGCGAAGGCCCACATCCCGTTGAGGCGCCCCAGCAGCTCGAAGCCCCACTGCAGCCACCCCTTGATCAGCACCTCGGTGTCGCCGCTGGAGCGAAACGTCCAGCCGAGCTCGGCGAGCTCTCGGCGCAGCTCGACGTAGTTGTAGATCTCGCCGTTGAAGCTCAGCGCGGCCCGTCCCGGGACGACCATCGGCTGGCTGCCCGTCGAGCCCAGGTCGAGGATCGCCAGGCGCACGAAGCCGAGCGCCACCGGCGTCGCCTGCGCCGCGCCGTCGCGGAGCGCGTCGAGGGATCGGTGAGCATCCCACCCCGGCAGCCAGCACCCGTCGCCGTCCGGCCCGCGATGGCGCGCGGCACGCGTCGCGTCGGCGAACCAGCGGCCCACCGACCCGTCAGGGGCGGCGAATCCCGTGACCCCGCACATGGTCTGCGCCTATGATCGGGGCCGGATGTGCGGCATCGCCGGGATCGCGGCAGGACATCCCGTCGACCCGGGGCTCCTGGAGGCCATGGCCGACACGATGGTCAAGCGCGGCCCGGACGGCGAGGGGACGTGGCACGACGACACCGTGGGACTGGCGTTCCGGCGGCTGGCGATCATCGACCTGCACGAGCGCTCCAACCAGCCGCTGCACTTCGGCTCGCTGCACCTCGTCTTCAACGGCGAGATCTACAACTACCGCGAGCTGCGCGTCGCGCTCCAGCGCGCCGGTCATCGCTTCAGTACCGCCGGGGACGCCGAGGTCCTGCTCCATGCCTGGGCCGAGTGGGGCGAGGATGCGCTCGAGGCGGTCAACGGGATGTTCGCGTTCGCGGTGTGGGACGACGTGACCCGCCGGCTGACGGTCGCCAGCGATCCGTTCGGCGAGAAGCCGGTCTACTACAGCACGTCCGACGATGGACGCCTCATCTTCGCGTCGCAGCTGCGGGCGATCCTGCTCGACGCGGCCGTCGACGGCGCCGCGGACGACCGGGCGCTCGCCGCGTACCTGACCCACGGGGTCATGCCCCCACCGCAGCGCAGCTTTCTGCGCGGCGTCGCGCGGCTGCCCGCCGCCCACCTGCTGCGCTGGCACGCGGGGACCGTCGAGGTCGAGCGGTATTGGCGCCCGCGGGCCGCCGACGTCCCCGAGGACTATGGGGAGGCCGTCCGCCGGCTGCGCGCGCTGCTGCTCGACTCCGTGCGCCTGCGGCTGCGCAGCGACGTGCCGGTGGGGACCTCGCTGAGCGGAGGCGTCGACTCCTCGGCCATCGTCATGCTGGCCGCCGAGATCGCCGGCGACCATCGCCGCCACGCCTTCACGGCGCGGTTCCCCGGCCACCCGCTGGACGAGTGGCGGTTCGCCGAGGATGTCGCCCGGGCCGCGCGCGTCGAGCAGCACCACGGCGTCGAGCCGGGCGCCCGCGACGTGCTCGCCGACGTCGGCGCGCTGATCGCCGACCACGAGGAGCCGGTCGCGACGCTGTCGGTCTACGCGCAGTGGTGCGTCAACCGCTCGGCGCGCCACCACGGCGTCGTCGTCCTGCTCGACGGCCAGGGCGGCGACGAGCTGTTCGGCGGCTACGGCGTCGCGCCCGGCATGTCCGTTCGCTCGCTGGAAATTGGGCCGCTCGCGCGCGAGCTCGCTCGCCGTCCGCGGGCCACCGCGCGCGGCGGGGCCGACGCGCTCGCGCGTGAGCATCTGCCGCGGGCCCTGCGCCGCGCCTATCACCGGCGACATGCGTCGCCCTATGCCGGGCGCGACCTCGCGCGGCGCCCGGAGCTCGGCGAGCGGCCGGCCGTCGAGCCATGGGCGCGAGACGGGACGCCGCTGCGCCGCGAGCTGCTGGCCGAGGCGTTCTTCACCACGCTGCCCGCGCTGCTGCGCTACGCCGACCGCAGCAGCATGGCCCACAGCGTCGAGGTCCGCCTGCCGCTGCTCGACCGCCGCATCGCGGAGTTCGCCTTCGCCCTGCCCGCGCGCTTCCTCTACCGGCAGGGTCTCACGAAGGCGATCCTGCGCGACGCGGTGCGCGACGTCGTCCCCGCTGCGATCCTGCGCCGCCGCGACAAGGTGGGCTTCGATCCGCCGCAGGCGCGCTGGCTCGCCGAGCCCGCCGTCCGCGCCCGGATCGGCGAGGTCCTCCTCGATCGACGGGCCCGCGACCGCGGGTGGTACGACGCGCCGGCGATCGAGGCCGACCTCCGCCGCGGCGCCTGGCGCGACCCGGTCGCGATCTGGCGCGCGCTCAACGCGGAGCTCTGGCTTCAGGACCTCGTCGATGGGCGCCCGCGGGTTCACGTGACCTCGTCGAGGATCTCGGCGTAGAGCGCGGTCAGCTTCGCCGCCTCGGTGTCCCAGCTGTAGCGCGACCGCGCGGCGCGACGGCCGTTGTCGCCCATCTCGCGCGCGGCCTCGGGGTCGTCGACGAGGCGCAGGATCGCCGCGGCGACCGCCTCGGGATCGCGCGGATCGACGCACAGCCCGCAGCGGTTGCCCTCGACGATCTCGCGCCACAGCGGGAAGTCCGACGCGATCACCGGCAGGCCGGCGGCCATGTACTCGAACATCTTGGTCGGCTGCGAGCGGACGTGGTTCGGCGCCGCCTGGAAGAGCACCATCCCGGCCTGCGCCCGGGCCAGGATCGCGGCGATGTCCGGGCGGCCGACCGCGCCGACCCAGTCGACCTGCTCCCACCCCGCCAGGTCGCCGAGGCGATCGCGGAGGTCGGGCGGCGAGAACCGGCCGGCCAGGATGAGGCGGGCGTCGACGAGCCCGATCGCGCGGACCATCACCTCGATGCCCCGGATCTCGCTGATGGCGCCGACGAAGCAGACGGCGCGCTCCGTGGCGCGGGGCCGCACGCCGTCGAACTCGCCGACGTCGCAGAAGTTGTTGACCGTGACGAGGCGGCGGTCATCGCCGGCGAAGTCCTCGGCGATGGACGGCGTCGCCGCCACGACCGCGGTGAGCCGGCGTGCCGCAGCGCGCTCCAGCCGGCTCGTGACCGCCGCGACGGGGCGCCGCAGCGCCGGGGCGATCCAGTCCTTGTCCATCACCGAGGCAGGCAGGTCCTCGTGGGCGTCGTAGACCACCGCCGCGCCGGAGCGCGTCAGCAGCAGCCCCGCGGGCAGGAGCTCGGGATCATGGAAGTGGTACACGTCGGCCCGCAGCGCCCGCGCGCGCCGGAAGACCTCGAAGACCGTCCGCGTCATGCGCACCGGGCGGCTGCGGGCCGGCGGCGTGGGCAGGCCCCACCGGCGCACGCCGTCCCGCACCCCGTCCGTGGCGGCGGGCGCGACGAGGTGCACCTCGTAGCCCGCCCGGGCCAGCGTCCGGCATTCCTTGAGGAAGATGCGCGGATCGTCCGGGGGATGGACCGTCGTCAGGTGCACGACCTTGGGCGCGCGTCCGTCGCGGTCGGGCGGCATGCGCGGCCGGCGCCTCGCCCGCCGCGCGCAGCGCCGGCGGTAGGCGACGCCTTCGCGGAGACGGTCGAGGTCGGCCCGTGCGTTGGGCAGCGGCGCGGCGCCCCAGGCGCGTGGGTGGAGCAGCAGCAGGACCGTGGGTCGGCCCCGGTCGAGCGCCTCGTACGGGTCGCCGGGTGACCACGCCCCCGGGCGCGCGCCGTCGGCGAACCGAGCGTCGACGAGCGGCTCGACGTCGTAGGCCTCGAGCCGCACGCCGAGCCGCCGGCGGACCGCCGCGTCGGCCAGAAGCTCCTCATTCGACACGAGCACGGCGCGGTTGGCGAAGTCGCCGTGCGCGGCCAGGACGTCGAGCGGAAGTCCGGTGGCGGCGCGCAGCTCGGGCAGCGTCGCCGCCAGGCGCGACCGCGCGTCGTCGATCAGCGACCGCGCCTGCGTGCTGGTCGCGGCGCCCCGCTCCTTGACGACGGTCGCCAGCTCCTCGTAGTGGTAGCCGACCTCGTGTCCATCGGCGGCGAGACGGCGCATGAGCGCGGGGTCCCAGGTCCGGATGCGGAAGAACCAGCTGCCGGTGACGCCGAGCCTGCGCTCCATCGCCGCCATCCGGTCGGCGCGCGACAGATCAGAGTCGACGTCGTGGCGCAGCAGCAGCACGCGGTCGGGCCGGTCGGCCGGCCGGCCGGCCGCGAAGGCCGACAGCGTCATGGTGGTGTAGCCCCGCCGCGCGGCGTGCGCCAGCAGGCGCTCGAGCTCGTCGAGCCGCTCGGGGCGCACGTAGTCGTGATGGACCCGCTCGGCCAGTCGTCGCAGGGCCGGTCGCACGGCAACCCCTCTCAGGCCCGAGCCGCGGGCCGGCCCGCGGCCGGTCCTTCGGGGCTGGCCGCCGGCGTTGGGGGAACGCGTCGCCAGCGGACGTAGTAGGGCTGAAAGCCGGCGTGGCGCTTGAACGCCCGCAGGCCGTCGCTGGCGCCGAAGTACATGTCGTAGTAGATGAACCGGGCCTGCGGCCGCGTCCGCTTGGCGCGGTCGACGACCGCCGCCACCAACATGAACATGATGCCGTCGCCGAGGTGTTCGCCGTGGCCGAACAGGTCCATCATGCCGACGATGTCGCCGGCGTACTGCAGCTGCACGTAGGCGGCCAGCGTCTCGCCGCGAAAGACGCCGAGGTACTCGATCCCGGCGCCGGTCGGCAGGGGCGCTCCCGGGTCGAGGAACTCGGGGTCCATCGCGCGGCCCTGACGCTCGGGCAGTGAGGTCCGGATCGCCTGGACCTCTGCCCGCCGCGCCGCGGGATCGAACAACGCCGCGCGGTAGCCCAGCCGCGTCGCGCGGCGCACACGCCGCCGCGCGTAGCGCAGGCCCGCGAGGTAGGCGTCGGCGTCCTCCACCTCGTCGAGCGCCAGCAGCGCGACCCCGACGACCTTGCGGCCGACGACGCGGTAGCGCGGGTGGCGGTGCCGGAAGGCCGCCAGCAGCTCGTCCTCGCCGTCGCCGCCGCGGGACACGACCACCGCGATGCGCGGCATGGTGGCCGCGGTGCCCAGATCGCCGAGCAGCCGGCGCAACCGGTCGGTGCGGCGCGGCGCGCTCATCGTCGGCGGCCCTTGGGGGCGACGTGCAGCGCCTGCGCCACGCGCCAGTAGGACATCAGGTCAGAGCGCCTGGGCAGCACCAGATCCCGCGCGGGCACGTCGAGCAGGCGGGCACAGCAGGCGACCTGGGCGGCCGCCGCCGCGGCGTAGGCGATCGTCGTCGACGCCGCCGCGCCCACGAGGCCGAACCAGGCGGCGCCGGCGGCCGCCAGCACGCCGTTGACGATGAGCATGGCGATCGAGATGAGCACGAGCTCGCGCTGGCGCTCGAGCCGCGTGAGCAGGACGTGGCCGATCATCTCGGCGACGCAGAGGAACGCGCTGGCGACGACGAGCAGGGCGTACGGGCGCCAGATGCCGGCGTAGGCGTCGCCGAAGACGAACCCGGCGCCGAGCGCGACCACGGGGATCGAGATCCCGCCGCCGACCAGCACGAGCATGACGCTGTGGCGCAGCGCGACACCGAGCCGGCCGGCCACCTCGCCGGCCGGGGCGGTCATGATCGAGCGGTAGGTCGCCGTCAGCAACGACCGGGAGAGCAGCAGAGTGCTGGAGGCCAGCGCGACGGGGATCGAGTAGATGCCGGCGGCGCTGGCCGAGATCACGGCGGCGACGACGAGCACGTCGATCCTGGTGCACAGCAGGGTGGCCCCGCCCACCAGTGCGACCCCGAGCGAGCGGCCCGCGATGCCCCTCGCCGCTGCCCAACCTCGCGCGACCAGAAGGCTGCCGTTGCGCGACAGGCGCACGAAGTTGACCGCGGCCGGCACCAGGGCACCCACCGCCCAGGCCGCGACCAGCAGCGTCACGGTCGGGTCGAAGAGGATCGCGGCGGCGAGGCTCGTCAGCAGCGGGCAGACCGCCAGGCCGATGTCGGTGAGGCTGACGACGACGACGCGTCCCTCGGCCTGCGCGATGAACATCTCATAGAAGGCGTACGTCACCAGGACGGTGAGGATCGCGGCGGCCAGCAGCGCTGGGGCTCCGACATCGTGGGCCACCAACGAGATGGCCAACGCGACGGGCACCAGGACCGCGGCGGTGACCAGCGCGATCGCGGTGGCCGCGCCGTGCAGCACCTGCGGCGAGCGGCGGCCGTGCACCAGGTCGGCGGCCAGCACCGGCGTGCCGGCGGTCATGACCGTGGCGACGATGCCCGTCCAGACCGTGATGATCGCGTAGACACCCCGGTCATGGGTGCTCAGCACGTTCGTGGTCAGCACGGCGAGGGCGAGGGTGGCCGTGCCGCTGGTGGCCCGCGCGACGAGGTTCAGGGTGCTCGCCCGGGCGACCGCCGCGGCCGACGGGGCCGGTGACGCGAGGTCGCCGCCGGTCGGAGGCGGCTCCGGCGCCTGCGGCGTCACGGCGCGACGGATGGTCGAGCGCACCGGCATGGTCGTCGGCGTCAGGGCTCCATCCCTGGCATGGGCCTATGCAACCACGGATGCGCCCCGGCGTAGGGATTTCCTCGACCTGCGTGTCACCTGGACTAGCATCGCGTCGTGGCGCCGCAGAGCGGAGCTGGTATCCCGGCGCACCGGGGCGGGGGGCCTTCGGTCGCGAGCGCGATCGCCGTGATCGCCGTCGCGCTCGTCCTGGGGGCGGTCGTGGCGCGCCTGGCCTCCGACCGGGGCGGTGGCCGCAGCGATCCCGCGGGGGACGCGGCTCCGGCCCCGATCGCGCTCGAGCCGTCGCCGGCCGCCGGCGCCGGATCCGAGCGCTACGTGTCCCCCGGCGGTGACGATCGCGCCCGCGGTTCGCGGGCCCGGCCGTGGCGGACGCTGCGCCACGCCGCCGGGGTGGTCTCCGCGGGCACCACCGTCCACGTCGGGCCCGGGCGCTACGCCGGACCGCTCCGGATCGCGCGCAGCGGGACGGCATCCGCACCGATCCGCTTCGTCTCCGACGAGCGGTGGGGTGCCAGGATCGGCGTGCACCGCGCCGTGCCCTTCGCCGCCGTGGAGCTGCAGGGCGACCACGTGTCGCTGGAGGGCTTCGACGTCAGCGCCGCCGGCCCCGACGGCACGCAGGCGATCGACCTCGAAGGCGACCACGACGCCGCGATCGGCAACCGCGTCCACGACGTCGACGTTCCCTGCCGGGCGACCGGCAACGGCGGTGCCGGGATCGTGGCCGGCGGCGGCCGGACGTCGTATCGCAACCACGACCTGCTGGTCGCCGGCAACGTGATTCACGACATCGGGCGCGGGCCGGCCGGCTGCCGGCTGGTGCACGGCATCTACGCCGCCGTGCCGCGCGTCACCATCATCAACAACGTCGTCGCCCGGGCGCTCGGCGACGGCATCACGTCGTGGCACGCCGCCCGCAGCCTCGTGATCGCGAACAACCTCTCGGCCGACAACGGCGGTGCCGGCATCCTCGTCGGCTCCGGAGACACGGGGGCGGGGAGGGGAAACGCCCACACGCTGGTGTCCAACAACATCGTCATCGACAACGCTCAGCAGGGGATCACCGAGGCCAGCGACGGGACCCATCGCGTCGGCCCGGGCAACCGCTACCTGCACAACCTCGCGTTCGCCAACCACGGCGGCGATCGCAGCGCGCGCTGGGGCGTCGGCGGCCTGTACCCCGGGGCGGTCGTCGCCGGAACGGTCGACGCCGATCCCGGCTTCGGGCCCACAGCGGCGACCGCGGCCGGCGGCTTCGTGCCGGATCCGGGCAGCCCGGCGGTCGACGCGGGCACCAGCGTCGGGGCGCCTCCGACCGACGTCCGTGGCGTCGCGCGCCCGCAGGGAGGCGGCGTGGACATCGGCCCGTACGAGCAAGGCTGAGGCGCCCGCGTCACGCTCGGCGGGCCGCATGGGCCAGCCTGCCGGCCCGCGCCCGGAGAGCACGGCGCACCGACGGGGCCTGATGATGGCTGCGCGCCGGCAGCCCGGCGCGCCTGAGCCCGCGGCGCGTGGCAGCGGCGTCGTACCGCGAGGCCTGGAACGTCGCCATCCGCTGGTCGACGTCGAGGACGAGGACGCGGACCCGCGCCGACAGCTGACGCGACTGGCCGACCGCACCCGGGTTGAGCAGGACGCGGTCGTCCTCGTCGAGCGCCACCTGCCCGCTGCCCCGGTGCAGCAGCAGCCCGTCGCGCAGGCCGCACGCCATGCTGAGGTGGGTGTGGCCCACGAGGAGCAGTCGGATCTCGGGGGCGTCATCGGCAAGGGCCGCGAGCTCCTGGTGAGCCTGGTCGCGGGTGCTCAGGTACCGCTCGGGATCGCCGGGCGCGCCGTGCGTCATCAGCATCGCGTCGTGCGGGCGCGCCTCGAGGGGCAGCTGCGACAGGTAGCTCGTCGCGTCGTCGTCCAGGGCCTCCCGCGTCCAGCGCATCGTGGTGCGCGCGAGCGCGCCGCAGCGCTCATCGCCCATCCGCCCGACGGCGATGAGGTCGTGGTTGCCCGCCACGCAGACCGCACCGGTCTCGGCGACGAGCGCCACGCACTCGTTGGGAGACGGGCCGTAGCCCACGAGGTCGCCGAGGCAGAGCATGCGGTCGACGCCGGCGCGCTGCAGCGTCGCGATCGCCGCCCGCAGCGCGGGCAGGTTGCCGTGCACGTCGGCGAAGACCCCGTAGCGCATCACGGACGCGCGCTCGCGTGCGTTCGCCACCGGCGGCCCAGCCGCAGCCAGAGCTGACCGCGCAGGAACGGCCACGGATCGTCGACGGCGAGCCCCGACACCGCCCGGCAGCGCGCCGTCCACAGCGCCGAGGCGGCCGCCGACCGCCCCGCCTCGCGCGCGGCGGTGAGGTCGGTCAGCGGCGCCGACCATCCGACGCCCGCCCGCACCCGGCGCCGTGGCGGCCGCGGAAGGCCGGCCAGGTCGGCGTAGACGATGGCGGGCACGTTGAGCCCGGCGACCGCGCCAAGGTGATGCCACAGCGTGAACCGCGGGTTGATCTCGAGGACCCACAGGCGACCGTCGAGGGCCCGCTTGATGTCCACCTTGGCGACGCCTCGCAACCCGAGCCGACCTACGACCTCCCGGCCGAGCCGCGCCACGTCCGGCGCGTCGGTCGTGCGCAGCGCGGTGCTGTGGCCGTAGGTGGCGGGGTGCGTCCGGAGCTTGGCGCCGGTGAACTCGCCGGCGATCCGGCCATCGGCATCGACGTAGACGTGGTAGCTCTCGATGCGGTGCTCGGCGCCCGCCACCGCCTCCTGGACGATGACCTCCATGCCGGCGTCGGCGAGGCGCTCCCACAGCCGCCGCAGCTCGTCGCGCGTCTCGACGCGAAACGCCTTGGCGCCACCGGTGAGGCCCTCCCACGTCTCGCTGCGCCGGACCAGCGGCTTGACGACCAGCGGAAGCACGAGGTCGTCCGGCGCCTGATCCTCGGCGGTCCGCAGATGCGTAGCCGCCGGCACCGGCAGATCCAGGCGACGGGCCAGCGCGGTGAACCGGGCCTTGTCGACCAAGTCCTCCATCAGGTCGGCGTCCGGGACGACGAAGCGGAACCAGCGTCCCAGGACGTCGCGAAAGCGCGAGACCATGAGGGCGTCCGGGTCGCCCTGGTAGAAGAGCACCGGCGGGGAGGCGGCGCTCGCGCCGAAGTCGACCAGCGCCCGGACCTGGGATTCGGGATCGTCCCAGAGCTCCCGCTGCTCGAGCCACAGGTGCGTGAAGCGCGAGAAGGTCACCGGATCGTCGCGCCGGGCCACGACCGCGCAGCGGATCCCCGCCAGGCCCAGGGGCCGGACCAGGTCCATGTCGCCGATGACACAGGCCAGCGGGCGCTCGACCGTCACGACGCGGGCTCCTCCGGCGCCGGAGCGGTGATGAAGGCCAGGACGTGCGTCCGCAGGAACGGCAGCGCCTGCAGCGCCGTGGCGGCGCCGAACGAACGGCCGCACACGGCGCGCGCCAGCGGAGGCGCCAGGGTGACGGCGTGGGCCTCGATGCGGTGCCGCGGGAACAGCCGGCGCAGCTCGCGGCGCGTCACCGGACGCGTGGACGAGTTGAAGGGGTTGATCCAGAAGTCGTAGGAGACGGTCACGCCGCCCGGACGCGTGACGCGTGCCATCTCACGGGCCGCGGCCGCGCGGTCAGTGGCGTCGGGGATGGAGCTGAGCATCGTGAACTGCACGACGACGTCCATGGCGCCCGTCGCGTAGGGGAGCCGGCGTGCGTCGCCCACGCGGAGGTCGGCCGCGGGCAGGCGCTCGCGCGCCGATCGGATGCGGTCCTCATCGAGGTCGACGCCATGCATCCGCTGAGGGTCGGCGCCGTGGGCGACGAGCCGCAGCAGCTCGCCTCCCACGCCGCAGCCCACGTCGAGCACGTCGAGCTCGGCCAGCGCGTCCGGGCGGTGCGCGCGCAGGCCGGACAGCAGCAGCCGCTCGCGCTGGTGCAGCCAGAGCAGGTCCGCGTCGGCGTCGCGACCGGCCGGCGGGGGCCGGCGGAGCTCCCAGCGCCAGGTCTCGCCGAGGTCGCTGCGCGGCGGCGGGATGGCGGTCATCGAGGGGCTGCCACCTCCGTCGGCTGCTGCGCGGGAATGGCGCCGTTGCCGTTGCCGTTGCTGATGCCGTTGCCGTTGCGCACGCGCCCCCAGCCGCCCATCGCGACGAGCGCGGCGAGGATCCGGGCGCCGTCGGCCGTCGCGGTGTCGACGCCGAGGTCCAGCGCGATGAGGGACGCTCCGCAGGACCCCAGGCGCCTGGTGAGGGCGCCCAGATCGGTGGACCGGCTCAGCAACCTGGTGTCGGAGACGACGAGGCCCCGAGCCTCGCCGTCGGCGATCCGCCGCAGCGCCTCATCGAGGCCGGGGCGCTCGGTGGCCGCCTCGCCACCGGTGTCGGAAACCGTGTCGACCAGCTGCCAGCCCGCGCGTTCACATGCGCGGGCAATCGCCCGCTCGGGGGCGTCGCCCCCGTCGCCGTTGAGCGTGACGGGCGCGCTGACATAGCCGATGACGGCTGTTCCGGCGGCCACACCGGCATCCCGCCTGACGCCGCCCGGCGCGACACGCTGGGGCGCCGGGGCCGGCGCCGCCGTCGACGCCGGCGGAGCGTCGCGCGGCGCGGGCAGGGCACGCCGAGCCTCGCGCGGTGCGGGCAGGGCCGGCGGCAGCGTGCCGACCACCGCCGTTCGGCGAGGACGGCGCCTCGAGATCACCGCCACCGCGCAGGCGCTCGCAGCCAGCGCTGCGAGGAACCCGGCGATGCGTGCGCCGGTGAGGTTCGACCTGCCGCCGGTCAACGCAGGGTCGGTCGGGCCGCCGATCGTCGCGACCGTGGGGCGGGGGCGCGGGTCGGCGATGGGCGTCTTGATCCGCGTCGCAGCCCGGGCCTCGGACGCGGCGCGCCGCCGCACGACCCGGCGCAGCACGGCGCGGGTGTGCTTGCCGATGATGCCGTCGACCCGGACACCCGAGTCGGATTGCAGCCGTCGCACGGCCGCGGCGGTCCTGGGTCCGAAGCGGCCATCCGCGCCGTGCACGCCGACGCTGTAGCCGCTGTGGATGAGCGCCCGCTGCAGCATCCGGACGGATGTGCTGGCTGCTCCGGCCATGCCGTCGCCGCGCGCGAGCGTCGGCGCGGCAGCGGTCGCCGCCGCCGGCGCGCCCAACGCCAGCGCCATGACGAGGACCAGGACGCGGGCCGCGCGCGACGCTCCGGTGCACGGGCCCAGCATGTTGATGAACATGAGATCCTTCCCTTCGAGGACAGCTCGGATGGGCGCGTACGTGCGCCCGCTGCGTGAGTGACACCCCGGAGGGTTCTCAGCCGGGCCGGTCGCGGAGGGAGGGGAAGCCGGTGGGAGCCGCGAGCACGAGCCCGAGGCGGTGGCGCCGCCGCTGGCGCGACGCCGACAGCAGAAGCCCGGTGAGCAATGTGCACCAAAGCCCGAAGGCCATGCCGGCGGCCGAGGCGGCGACACCGCGTCCGTTGGCCTGGCGGTCGGGCGGGCCGAACGGCGAAGGAGCTGCGCGGCGGCTGCGCGGCGGCTCCGCGGACGCCTGCCTCGGCGCGCGGGCGACGGACCGGTGCCCTGCCGCGGGGTCCGGGACGGCGCCGACGGCGGAGAAGGCGAGCTGTACCGTGCCGAGGGTCGGCAGCTGCGGTGTCGCGCGGGTGGAGGTGCCGTGCCGGTGCGGGGGCTGGGTGACCGGCTGTGCGCTCGACGTGCTCGGCGCGATGGGACCGATCCCCGCCGGCAAGAATCCGAGGCCCGCCGGTGGGAGGACGGCCGGCGAGGTGGGCTGTGGCGCCGAGCGCCCAGCTGGCCCGCGGCTCGGCTCGGGGACGGTGGCGGCGGGCGGCGGTATGGGTGCGCCGCCGGCGACGGCCGGCGGGGGCGCTCCCGCGGCCGGCGCGGCTGCGGTCGACCCGGCCGGGGCGCCGGCGTCGGGCACCGGCGGCGCGTCGGCAGCCGGCACGGCCGGGGAGGCAGTGGCCGGCGGCTTCTGCGCCACCACGGCGGGCGTCTGCGGCGAGGCGACGGTGGACGCTCGCGGGGGCGCCGGGCTCACCGGGGCGGCCGCGCTCACCGGGGCGGCCGGGCTGACGGGGGCGGCCGGGCTCGAAGGGGCGGCCGGGCTCGAAGGGGTGGTGGGCGCGGCCCGGGTGATCGACCGCGACGTGGGCGCCGCGCTCGCCGTCGGCGGGGCGGGCGCCGGCCGGCCGGCGCCCGTGGACGCCGGGGTGGTCCGCGGCGGCGCAGCGCTCGGAGCGTCGGGCGTCGCGGTGGTGGGCGTCGCGACGGCGGGCGTCGCAGGGGCCGGCGTTGCCGTGGCAGGCGTGGTCGCGGGCGGTGTCTCCGGCGTGCGCGTCACCGGCGGTCCCTGCCGTCCTGCGGGGGGCGTCGCCGGGTGCACGGGCTGGCCGTCGCGGGAGGTCGCGGCGCCGGACGCCGTCGTGACCGTCGCCGCCGGCGAGGGCGTCGCGTGCCGTCCGTTGTCGGGCTCGGCCGCCGGGCTGTCGGGCGCTCGTGGCTCGGCCGCGCTCGGAGCCGAGGTGATGCCCGCGTGGGCGAGCAGGACGACGAGCACGACGAGCACCGCGCGCCGTACGAGCCGGCGATGACGACTGCGACCAAAGGGGTGTGGTCCAGCACCCACCACAGGCCGAGTATGGGCCGGTCATGGAAGCCGCCGCAAGGTCTCCGGTGCGCGGTTGCGCTCCACCCGCCGGTGTAATCCCAGCCGCTGACCCGACCGGTTAAACGGTGCTTCGACGCTCCACCGAACGGAGCGACCGTTGCGACGGGTGAGCGCCGGCGTGGTCGGTCGAAGCTGCTCAGTTATCGAGCTGCGACAACGCCGGCGCGCCGCGTCGGCGGCG
>Ga0308175_100000590_pt1 | contig 24527 bp, 19 predicted proteins | sample PhyCR1_3_FD_203893 | JGI IMG/M metagenome (GOLD analysis project Ga0308175, IMG submission 203893) | Soil microbial communities from UC Gill Tract Community Farm, Albany, California, United States - DLSLS.C.R1 | ecosystem: Environmental > Terrestrial > Soil > Agricultural land | place: USA...
CCGCGCACCACACCGATGAAGGTCTGCACGCGCGCGTCCTCGTTGTCGACGCGCCAGGTCAGCCCGACCTGCGTGGTCGGCACGCCGTTCACCCGGACGGCCACCACGTCCCTGCGGTGGTGGAGGCGGGCCAGCGACATCGGCACGATGACGATGCCGGCGTCCGCCGCGACGCTCTCCACCGCCTGCCGCAGGGTCAGCTCCGGCACGGGGTAGCGCGAGCCGTCCCGCACCTCGGTGGCCACGTCGCGCCACGCGGGGACGGTGTCCGGGTCCTGCAGCAGGTGCTCGTCGGCGAGGTCACCCACGTCGATCTCGTCGTACGCCGCGACGGGGTTCTCCTTGGCGACCACGACGACCGGCTGCTCGTCGTACAACGGGATCAGGTGCAGGCCGTCGCGGTCGACCGGCAGCCGCACGAAGCACATGTCCAGCTCGCCGGCGCGCACCATCGCGACCCCGTCGCCGTCACCGAGCGGGACCAGGTCGAGGGGCCGGCGCGGCATCCGCTCGGCCCAGGTCCGCCGCCACTTGTCCGGCGTCACGCCGGGGGCGAAGCCGACGCGGAAGGCGCCCTCGGCGGCGGCAGGGGAGGCGGGCACCGGGTCAGCCTAGGGTGCCCGCCGCGCACCCTCACAGCCAGTAGGTGTCGTGCCGCCGGAAGAACTCGTCCCGCTCCTCCTCGCTCATCTGGCCCACCGTGTGCACGCGCTCGAAGTAGTCCTCGCGCGGCGCACCGGGGGTGAACAGGATCAGCATCGAGGCCGGCTCCCCGGACTCGTTGCGGAAGCCGTGCACCCCGCCCTGCGGGACGTACAGGAAGTCGCCGGGACGGCCGTCGACCCAGCCGTGACCGTCGTGCAGCCGGACGGCTCCGGAGAGCACGTAGAACGACTCGCTGATGCTGCGGTGGAAGTGCGGGTCCGGGCCGCCGCGGCCCGGGCCCATCTCCCAGCGGTACAGCCCGAGCTGGCCCTCGGTCGACGCGCCGGTGGCCAGGTACCGGGCGGTGAGCCCGCCCCGCTGGATCTCGCCGGGGGTCGCGTCCGGTCGCAGCGTCGCCGAGGCCTCACCGGTCGCGCCGTCGTAGCGGTCCTCGGGGTAGGGCAGGTAGCTCATGTCAGTTCAGCGGACGCGTGTCCTCGGGCACGCCGCGGCCCGCGTGGATGCTCTCCACGAGCTTCGCCAGCGCCGTCAGGGCCACCCGCTGCGGGATCGGTCCGTAGGACACCCGCGCGACCCCCAGCTCGGCCAGCCGGGCGTTGTCCGGGTTGCCGGGGATGCCGATGGTGGTGAGCCGCTGCGGCCCGAAGGCCTCCACGAGCGTGCGCACCTGCTCGTCGGTCAGGATCCCGGGCACGAAGACGGAGGGGGCCCCCGCGTCGAGGAACGCCTTGCCCCGCTCGACGGCGTCGCGCAGCACCTCGGCGGGCGCGCGGTCGTCGTCGCCCAGGGCGCGCAGGAACGTGTCGGTGCGGGCGTTGAGCACGAAGTCCGGGACGCCCTCGGCCGCGACGACCTTCATGATCGCCTCCACCTGCGCGGCCGCCTCGGCCACCGGCTTCATCTGGTCCTCGATGTTGGCCCCGGCGACGCCCGCGCCGATGGCCTTGCGGACCGTCTCCGGCGCGTTGCCGTAGCCGCCCTCCAGGTCGGCGGTGACCGGCAGGTGCGTCGCCGCCACGATCCGCCGGACCTCCTCGATCATCTCGTCGACCGGGATGTTCTCGCCGTCCTCGTAGCCGCGGGAGGCCGCGATCGAGTGGCTGGCGGTCGCGAGCGCCTTCGTCCCCTCGACGTCGGTGACGACCCGGGCGGAGATCACGTCCCAGACGTTGACCACGGTCAGCAGCTCGGGGTCCCGGTGCAGGGCCAGCAGGTCGCGCGCACGGGCGGCGGTGTCGGGCTTGTCGGTCACGGTGCTGCCTTCCGGTCGTGGGGTCGGACGGGTTGTGCAACCTTCCTACCCGGCGAGCGCATTCCCGTGACCTCTCCGTCAGGGCAGCATTCCGGCGACCGCGAGCACGTCCTCGGGCCCCGCCAGGTCCGGCAGGGCGGCGAACACCGTGGAGACGCCCACCTCCGCCAGCGCCGCGTACCGGCCGCGGTGCTGCGCCGGGGTCCCGGCGTGGTGGCGCCGGGCGTACGCCGCGGCCGCGGTGCGCCCCCGCAGCCGCTCGACCCGCTCCCACACGTCGTCGCGGTCCCGGCCCACGACCGGCAGGTCGAGCACAGTGACCGCGACCTCGGCGGGGTCCCGGCCGACCTCCTCGCAGTGCCGGCGCAGCACGGCCGCCTTGTGCACCACCGCGTCGGTCGGCACGTTGCAGGCGTCGCCGAGACGGGCCGCGACCCGCAGCGTGCGCCGCTCACCGCCGCCGCCGACGATCACCGGGATGCCGCGCAGCGGGCGCGGGTACGCCGTCGTCTCGGGCAGGGCGACCCGTGCCCCGGTGTACGGCTTGGTGCCGGCGGCCCACAGCGCCCGCATCGTCTCGATGCCGGACTCGAGCAGGTCCAGCCGCTCCCGCGCGGGCGGGAACGACAGCCCGAACCCCAGGTGCTCGCGCTCCCACCAGCCGGCGCCGACCCCGACGAACGCCCGGCCGCCGGAGAGGACGTCGAGGGTGGCGGCGGCCTTGGCGGTGACCCCGGGCGGCCGGAAGGTCACCGGTGTGACGAGCGTGCCGAGCCGCAGCCGGGTGTCGAGACCGGCCAGCAGGCCGAGCGTCACCCACGGCTCGGGGATCGGCTCCCAGGCCGCGCCCACCTGCGGGACCTGGATGAGGTGGTCCATGAGGGCGATCCCGGCGAAGCCCGCCTCGTCGGCCGCGAGCGCGACGTCCCGCAGCCACGTCCCCGGGTCGTCGCCCCACGGGAACCGCGAGACCTGGAGCACTACCTCTAGGCCGTCCCGGCGCGGGTGAACCGGCTCCGGCGTCGCTGCGGGAGCCGGGGCCACGTCCGCGCCGGACACCCTCACGACCCGGTCCCAACCGTCGTCGGGAAGCGCGTCCAGCACCCCCCGGAAGGCCCGCAGCTGCTGGGTGAGCACCTTCGCCGGCACGGGCCGGTCCCGGTCGGCGTTGCGCCGCCGGCACAGGTCGGCCGGCGCGTCGAACGCGACCACCACGGCGGGGAGCCCGTGCGCCCGGGCCAGGTCGAGCCACCCCGTCCGTCGTACGTCGTCCAGGCCGAGGGTGTCCACGACGGTGGTCAGCCCGCGTCGCACCCGGCCACCGACGATCAGGTCGAGCAGGGCGAAGGCCTCGACCGAGGCGTCCAGGTCGTGCCGGCCGCTCCCGACGACGCCGCGCAGGTCGTCGGAGGAGACGATCTCGGCCGCGCGGTACCGGGCCCGCGCCCACGTCGACTTGCCCGATCCGGAGGCACCGACGAGCACGACCAGCGCCGGGTCCGGCAGCGGCGGCTCCATCATGCGCGCAGTCTGGCAGGGCTGACGCGTCACCGTCGCTCTGATTGGGTAGGGAGGAAGCCCGACCCAGGAGGACTGTGATGGAGCGACGACGACTCGGCCGCACCGGCCACGACAGCTCGGTACTGATCTACGGCGCGGCGGCGCTCAGCGAGGTCGACCAGGACACGGCCGACGCGTCGCTGGTGGAGGCGCTGGGGGCGGGCATCAACCACTTCGACGTGGCTCGCGACTACGGCGAGGCCGAGGTGCGGATGGCGCCGTGGCTGCGCGAGCACCGGGGGGAGATCTTCCTCGCGACCAAGACCGGGCAGCGCGACGCCGAGGCGGCCTGGCGTGGGATCCACGAGTCGCTGGAGCGGCTCGGCGTGGACTCCGTCGACCTCCTCCAGCTGCACGCCGTCGGCGACCTCCGGGAGCTCGACAAGGTGACCGCGTCCGACGGCGCGCTGAAGGCCGCGCTCCGCGCCCAGGAGGAGGGCCTGACCGCGAACATCGGGATCACCGGCCACAGCCACACCGCGCCCGGGACGCACCTCGAGGCGCTGCGCCGGCACCCGTTCGCCACCGTGCTGACCCCACTGAACCCCGCGGTGTGGGGGCGGCCGGACTACCGCGCCGACTACGAGGCGCTCGTCGCCGAGGCACAGGCCCAGGACGTCGGCCTGATGGTCATCAAGACGGTCTCCCGCCGCAACTGGCCGGAAGGCGCCGACCACGACTACGCCACGTGGTACGAGCCGCAGAGCGAGCCCGCGAAGATCCGGGCCGCGGTGTCCTGGGCGCTGGCGCACGATGAGATCACCGGGCTCGCGACCCCCGGTGACGTCCGGCTGCTCCGGCACGTCATCGCGGCCGAGGAGGACCGGATGCCCGCCGACGAGGCCGCGGAGTTCCTCACCGGCGACCCGGACTACTCCTCGCCGTTCGTCGCGATGCCCTTCTGAGCCTGCACACAGGCCGGGCGCCCCTCATCATCCGAGAAGACGGTCAGGGGCGCCCGGGGTGCGATGTCCTGCGTAAGTGCATCGACGCGCTGCAGTTACCCACCGGGCACGAGTCCATGCATGCGCCCGCCGGGCAGGCTTACGAGAGGAGCCGGCGCACCGCCAGGACGGCCACGTCGTCGTCGCGGAACGGGTCGCGGACGTCGTCGATGAGGCCCAGCAGGTGGTCGCGCAGCACCCCCGAGCGCAGCCGGCCACAGGCCTCCTCGAGCCGGCGCTGGCCGACGTCGATGTCCTCGTTGCGGCGCTCGATGAGCCCGTCGGTGAAGGCGAGCACGAGGTCGCCGGGACCGAACGGGAAGGTCCTCGGCGTCCGCCGCTCGCCGCCCGCCCCGAGCAGCAGGCTGCCGGGCACCTCCAGCACCGACTGCGACCCGCCTGCCCGCAGCACGACCGGAGCCGGGTGCCCCGCGTTGGCGATGACGATCTCGTCGCGGGCCGGGTCCGCGACGGCGTACATCATGGTGACGAGCTGGTCGATGTCGTACTGCGCGAAGAGCCGGTCGAGCCGGGTGAGGACGGTCCCGGGGGAGGGGTCGACCGCGACGAACGCGCGCACCGCGGAGCGCATCTGCGCCATCGCGGCCGCGGCGTGCACCCCGCGCCCCATCACGTCGCCGACGAACAGCGCGATCCTGCCGTTCTCGAGGCGGATCACGTCGTAGAAGTCGCCGCCGGCGTCCAGGTGACCGGCGGGGGAGTAGTGCGCCGCGATCTCCCACCCGTCGACGCGGGGCAGCGCCGCCGGCAGGATCGCCCGCTGCAGCCGCACGGCCATCTCGCGCAGCTCCGTGTGCAGCTGCGAGTTGTCGATGGCGACCGCCGCGCGCCGGGCCAGGTCCTCGCCGAACGTCAGGTCGCGAGGCCCGAACCGCCGGCCCTGCTCGCCGGCCACCCACGTCACCACGCCCAGGACCCGGTCGCCCACCTTCAGGGGCACCGACATCGCGCTGTAGAGGTTCAGCTCGCGGATCAGCCGGCGCTGCTCCTCGTTCGGCACGGCGGCGTCGATCATCTCGTCGGTGATCTCGGGGGTGAGCACCGACTCGCCGGTGCGGAAGACCTGGTAGGACCCGCCGGCCGCCTCGGGGTCCTGCGGGAAGCGGCGCTCGAACTCCTGCGCGAGTGCCACCTTCGCCGGGTCGACGTGCTCGACGGCCAGGGTCCGCAGCTGGCCGTCGATCCCGAGGGCGATCGAGCACCAGTCCGCGAACCAGGGGACGGCCAGCCTGGCCACGTTCCGCAGGGTCCGCTCGTAGTCGAGGCTGCTGGCCAGCTCGTCCGTGGCCCGGGCGAGGAAGGTCAGCTTGGTGGCCTGGTCGGAGGCCTCGGCCATCGCGTGCACGCGGTCGATCGCCTGCGCGCACGTGTCGGACATGACGCGGAAGAACTCCATCTCGGCGCCGTCGAAAGTACGCCGCCCCGGGAACGACATGGTGGCGACGCCGAGGACCCGGTCCGCCACGATCAGGGGCAGGCAGACCACCGACCGCTCCCCGTCGGACGCGGTCTCCATGTCCGGGTAGCGGCGGAGGATCTCGTCGCGGCCGCTGAGCACCAGGGGCCGCCGGGTCAGGACGCTGTCCCCGGCCGGCGTACCCGCCATCGGGTAGGTCTCCCAACGATGGGCCGCTCCCTCGCGGCCGCCACGCAGCCCGACCAGTCGCAGCGTGGCGTCGTCGACCGGCACGGACAGCGAGGCCACGGTCGCCCCTGCCGCGTCCGTGATGTGCTCGATGACGATCTGGGTGACGGCCGGGACGTCGTCCGCAGTGAGCAGCTCCGCGGTCACGCTGGCCAGCCGGGTCAGCCGCTCCGCGAGCCGCTGCGCGCGGGCGCGCGAGCTACCGGCGTCCTCGGCGAGCAGCAGCGCCCCGTCGACGTGACCCTCCCGGTGCAGGGCGGTGATCGAGAGGTGCGTGCGACCGGCCCGGTCGTCGCGTCCGGCCACCGGCAGCTCGCCCTCCCACCGGCTGCCGGAGAGCACCTTGGCCAGCACCTCCTCGGCGGGCCCCTGCTCGCCCGGCTCGAACAGCGCCTCGACCGCGCTGCGTCCGAGCAGCTTCTGCGGGGTCGTGCCGAAGAACTCGAGCGCCGTCCGGTTGGCGTGCAGGACCCGTCGCTCGGGGTCGAGCAGCACGGCGGCCAGCCGGAGGCCGTCGAGCAGCCGGACGTCCCGAGGGTCGGCCCTCGGGTCGGGCGGGGGTTGACGCACGCCACCATCCTTCCAGCCGGGCGACGCTCGCGGCCATGACCCGAACGGGGTACGGCGCGCCGCGGGCTCTGCCGCGCCTCGGAGACCACCGGTCGAGGCCCGGCCCGGGCCGCCTCATCCCGCGCTGACGAACCTCGGCGACCCGGATGTGCCGCCGAAGGTCATCCGCGGCAGATGATCCGCTTCGGGGCGTTGGCGACCAGACTTCGAGGTGACGGCCCACGTCGCGAGCCGTCACGAGGAAAGGAACCTGGGATGTCGTTCTGGGATGTGGTGTGGTTCATCTTCATCAGCTTCGCGTTCGTCGCCTACCTCATGGTCATGTTCACGATCATCGCCGACCTGTTCCGGGACCGGGAGAGCTCGGGGTTCGTGAAGGCGCTCTGGATCGTCGGGCTGATCTTCGTGCCGTTCCTGACCGCACTGGCCTACCTGATCGTGAAGGGCTCCGGGATGGCGGAGCGCTCGGCCCGCAGCTCCGAGGCGATCCGCCGCGAGCAGGAGGACTACATCAGGAGCGTGGCCGCGAAGAGCACCCCTTCGGCGCAGCCGAGCCCGACCGAGCAGATCAACCAGGCCCGCTCGATGCTCGACGCCGGTGTCATCGACGAGGCCGAGTTCCAGCAGCTCAAGGCCAAGGCCCTGGTGTGACGACCCGGCCATGGAGAGCTCATCGTGGCTGCGTGATCGGCCGGCAGCGGAGGGGAACCCCGAGCTGGTCGCCGCGCTCGACGTGGCGGTCGAGGCAGCCCGCTCCGCCCTCGGGGCCGCGGCGGTCGTGGCCCGCGGCGCCGGCGCGGTCGGCCGACCGCTCCTGCGGGTGGCGCTGCGTCCGCCGATGCTCGCCGCGCCGTACCGGCCCGAGACCTGGCTGAGGCACCTCGCGCGGCAGGGCGGGCGGCGCCGGGAGGAGGCGCTGCGCTCGCTCTCGGGCCTGCTGGACACGCTCGTGCCGCTGCTCGCCCAGGAGGTGCTCCGCCGCGTCGACCTGACCGAGGTGGTCCGGCGGTACGTCGACCTGGACCGGGTCGTCGCGGACGTCGACCTGGACGCCGCGGTGGCCCGCGTGGACGTGGACGCCATCGCCCGGCACCTCGACGTGGACGCGGTCGTCGCCCGGCTGGACCTCAACCGGATCGTGCGTGAGCGGGTCGACCTCGACGGGCTCGTCGCCACGGTCGACCTCGACGCCGCGGCCGCCCGCCTCGATATCGACGCGGTGCTGGACCGGATCGACCTGGTTGGGATCGCCGGGGACGTGATCGACCAGCTGGACCTTCCCGAGATCATCCGCGAGTCGACGGGGTCGATGGCCTCGGACACCCTCAGGGAGGTGCGGATGCAGGGGATCTCGGGTGACGAGGCGATCACGCGGGCGATCGACCGGCTGCGTCTGCGCAGGGGCCGGCGGCCCACCCCCGCGGTGACGGGCGCGTCACCGGACGGCATCCCCCGGCAGCAGGAACCGCTCGCTCCCCGAGAGTCCTGATGCGCGCGGCGCCGGGGGGCGTCTCGCCCGTCCCGCGGGAGGCCCGGCCCTACCAGGGGCAGCGGGCCGGGCTGGTCACCCGCACCGTCGCGGGCGTCGTCGACGCGCTGGTGGTGGCCGTGGCCCTGGCGGTCGGGTACGCCGGCTGGATCGGGCTGCGCTTCGTCCTCGACCCGCGCGGGTTCGAGTTCAGCGGGTTGAACGCGCTGCCGGGCATGACGACGGCACTCGTGCTCTGCGTCCTCTACCTGTCCACGGCCTGGTCCGTCACGGGGCGGACCTACGGCGGCCACGTGATGGGGCTGCGCCTGGTCGACCGTCGGGGCCGGCACCCGGGTCTGTTCGTCGCGGTGGCCCGGGCGGTGCTGTGCACCCTGTTCCCGATCGGGCTGCTGTGGTGCGTCGTCGGCCCGGCACGCCGCTCCGTGCAGGACCTGCTGCTGCGCACCGCGGTGATCTACGACTGGCTGCCCGAGGCGGACGACAACGGCGCCGTCCCGCACGCGTGAACCCGGCAGGCGGGCCGATTCACCCGCGGAGGATGAGGACGGGGGAGTCCGGACGAACCACCCTGGAGGCACTTCCTCGACATACGGAGTTGCCATGTCAGAGACCAACCTGGGACCGAAGGTCCCGCAGCAGCCGGCGTCGCCGGCCTCGTCACAGCAGTCACGTCCGACGCAGGCGACCCCACCGCCGGACTACTACGAGAGCACTGCGCCGGAGCCCACGGGATGGGTCGGCTGGATCGCCTTCGCGGGCATCATGATGGTGATGCTCGGCTCGTTCCACGCGATCCAGGGACTGGTCGCGCTGTTCAACGACAAGTACTACCTCGTCGGCAACAGCGGCCTGGTCGTCTCGGTGGACTTCACCACCTGGGGCTGGGTCCAGCTCATCTTCGGGCTCATCGCGATCGGCGCCGGAGCAGCGCTCTTCACCGGCAAGATGTGGGCCCGGGTGCTCGGCACGGTCGTGGCGGCGGTCAGCGCGCTGGTGAACATCGGGTTCCTGGGGGCGTACCCCATCTGGTCGATGACCATGATCGCGTTCGACGTGCTGGTGATCTGGGCGATCACCGTCCACGGCGCCGAGATGAAGACCGTGCAGGCCCGGCGGCAGCAGGCCTTCTAGGCGTTCGTCAGACCCCGAGCGTGGCCCGCAGCCGACCGGTCTCCACGGCGGTGAGCAGGGCCGCGTGGTCACGCTCGGTCTGGTCGGCGTAGAGCTCGGCGTACGCCGCCACCGCCTCAGGGAACACGTCGTCGTCACCGAGGTACGCCGAGACGGCGACCGGGTCACCGGTGCGGGCGTGTGCCCGGGCCAGGGTCCAGCCGCAGAGCCGGCCGTAGACCGTCATGCCGTGCGGGTCCATCCGCTCCACGTCGGCGGAGGCCTCGGTGTCACGCAGCTGCCGGACGCAGAAGTCCCGCACGCGGCCGTCCCAGAAGACCCGCTGCCAGCCCAGGAACACGTCGACGTCCGCCTGCATCAGGCGCTGGCCGGCCACCACGCGCTCGGCCTCGTTCTGGAGGGCCGGCGGCTGCCGCAGGGCGATCGCGGCGTGCGGGGCGAGCGACGACGGCTGCGCCTCCCTCACCTGGAGGAAGAGCGGCTCGGCCGTGTCCCGCCCGCGTAGCAGCACGACCCAGCACCGGGTCCCGACGCCGGCGACACCGACCAGCTTGCGGGCGACGTCGACGACCTGGAACTGCTCGAGCAGCATCCGCCGCTCGTCGCTGAGCGTGCGCCGGTAGCGGGTCAGCACACGGCCGACCTGTGCCACCTGGTCGTCGCGGTCCGGGCAGCAGACCAGCTCCTCGAGCGGCACCACCAGCGGCGCGTCGGCCCTGATCCGCAGCCTCCCCGCCACGACCTCCGAGAGGCTGTCGAGCCGCTTGATGCCGCGGTTGGCGCGGGCCTTGGCCATCGCGCTGCCCCGGCGGCGCGGGTTCACCCCCAGCATGGGCCGCAGCACCTCGTGGACGTCGTCCGGGTCGGCGGCGGCGTACCACAGGTCGAGGGCACGCATGCGGGCGAACCGGGCCGTGGCGTCGCGGTAGCGGCGGACTGTCCTCACGACGTTCTCCCGGCGCTCCTTCGCCGAGAAGGCGTTCCCCCGCCCGGCGACCACGATGCTCGCGGCCAGCCGCTTGACGTCCCACTCCCACGGTCCGGGCACGGACTCGTCGAAGTCGGTGAGGTCGAAGACCGACCGGCGCTCCTGCGTGCGGAAGAGCCCGAAGTTCGAGAGGTGCGCGTCCCCGCACACCTGTGCGGCGATCCCCGAGACCGGCGCCGCCCCCAGGTCGGCGGCCATCACCGCGGCGCTGCCGCGCAGGAAGGCGAACGGCGACGTCATCATCCGGCCGTGCCGCACCGGGACCAGCTCCGGGACCATCGTGCGGGCCCGCTCCTCCAGCACCGAGACGAGGTCGCGACGGCCGGCAGGCAGCACCAGCTCGGCCTGCCGGTCGCGGGGGAGTGCCGCCCGTGCGGCCAGGCCGCGCTCCGCGCGCTCGGCCGGGCTCGGGCGCCACTCGCGGGTGGGTGCGTAGAGGACGCTGGTCACGGTGACTCCTCTCGGACGCTTGTCGGTGCAAGTGCCGCGGTTCCCGTCACCGTGCCGTCGACCGCCCTGCGCGTCATCACCCCGGTCGGATGAGTCATCCACCTCGGGGGATGCAGCGACCGCCCCGGGTTGCGAGCGTGGTCGGCAAGCCGAGCGACGAGAGGAACCGACGGTCCGTGCTGCTCCCCACGGAAGACTTCGCGGCACTGAGCCAACGGGTGTGGGGTTCGTTCCTGGGCGGGTGCGTGCGGCGCTTCCTGTCGATGAACGGCATCGACCGGTCCCTGGTGCTCGCCTCGCAGGCGTTCACGGCCCTGATCCCGCTGCTGATCCTGGTCTCGACCCTGGTGCCGGCCGACAGCACGGACATCGTCTCCCGGACGATCGTCCGCAAGTTCGGGCTCTCCGGCGACTCGGCCGACGCCGTCAGCAGGCTCTTCGCCACCCCGCAGGGCGCGACGAGCAGCGTCAGCGTCTTCAGCGCGATCCTGCTGGTGTTCTCGGGGATCTCCTTCACCCGCCGGATGCAGGCGATGTACCTCGCCGCCTGGGACCTCCCGAGACCGGGCCGGCGCGGCGCGCTCCACGCGGCGCTCGGCCTGTTCGCCCTGCTGGCCGAGGTGCTGGCCCTCTACGTCATCCGCAGCCTGTTCCTGCGCCTGCCGTTCGACTGGCTGCTGACCGTGCCGCTGTCGGCGGCCACCGGGCTGCTGCTGTGGACGTCGATCCCCTACCTGCTGATGAACCGCCAGGTGCACTGGCGCCGCCTGCTCGTCGGTGCCGGCGTCTCGGCCCTCGCGACCTCGGTGTACGGCGTCGCCACCACCGTCTACATGCCGTCGCTGGTTGCGCGCTACACCAACCAGTTCGGCCTGTTCGGCATCACCATCGCGATCATCGGGTGGCTGCTGGCGATCTCCGGGGTGCTGGTGGCCTCCGCGGCGATCGGAGCCGAGTTCGACCGGTGCCGGGCCGCGTGGGCGCTCCGGCTCAAGGCGCGGTTCGGCCTGACGGACCCCACGCTCGAGCCGCTCACCCCCCTCGGCCCGGACGAGGCGTCCGGGCTGTCCGGGGCGGACGTGCTGATGCTGGTGCGGGTCCTGGTCAACCTGCTCGTGATCGCGGCCGCCGTCTGGGTGGCGGCCGCGGTGGTCCCCGGCATCCAGGTGCACGGCGGCCTCTGGACGCTGCTGTGGGTCTCGCTGCTGCTCGGCCTGGTCAACGCCGTCCTGGGCCCGCTGCTGTGGTACGTCGCCATGCCGCTGAGCGTGCTGACCCTGGGACTGTCGGCCCTGGTGGTGAACGGCGTGCTGCTGGCCGTCACGGCGGGTCTCAGCGCGAACCTCGACGTCGGCGGCTTCGTCGGGACGGTGCTCGGTGCCCTGCTGATCAGCATCGTCACCTTGCTGCTCGAGCTGGTGCTGCGCCCGATCAGCCGGCTCGGGCTGTCCCCGCCGGGGGGCGCGCCCGGCGCCCGGATCCGCGGGGAGCACCACCACTGAGTCTGGGGGCGGCACGTCAGAGCCGTCCGGGCCGCAGGTCGTCGGGCCCGCCGTAGTCACCGGCCGGGGTCACGACGGTGCCGGCCGTTCCCTCGATGATCGCGACGGCGTCCTCGAGCCGTCCGATGGCGGCCATGTCCCCGGTCACCTCGACGAACCGGCACACCGCGTCCACCTTGGGGCCCATCGACCCCGCAGGGAAGGACTCCCGGTGCAGGGCCGCCGGCGTGGCCCGCAGGATCGGCGTCGCCTCGGGGGTGCCGTAGCCCCTGACCACGTGGGGGACGTCGGTGAGCACCAGCAGCGCGTCGGCCTCGAGCGCCTCGGCGAGCACCGAGGTGGTGAGGTCCTTGTCCACGACGGCCTCCACGCCCTCCAGGTGGCCCTTCTCGTTGCGGATCACCGGCACGCCACCACCGCCGGCACAGATCACCACGGCCCCGCTGTTGAGCAGGAGCCGGATCAGCCGGGTCTCCACGACCCGCTGGGGCTTGGGCGACCCGACGACCCGACGCCACCTGTCGCCGTCGGGCTTCACGGTCCAGCCGCGCCGCTCGGCGAGACGCCGGGCCTCGGCCTCGTCGTACACCTCGCCGACGAACTTGGTCGGGTTCTCGAAGGCCGGGTCGTTGGCCTCGACGAGCGTCTGGTTGATGATCGCGGCGACCTGGCGGCCCGGCAGCGTGTTCTGCATCGCCTGGAGCAGCCAGTAGCCGATCATGCCCTGCGTCTGGGCACCGAGCACGTCGAAGGGGTAGGGCGTCGTGAGGTGCGGGTCGGAGGCACTCTGCAGCGCCAGCACGCCCACCTGCGGGCCGTTGCCGTGCGTGATCACGATCTCGTGGGCGGCCGCGAGCGGTGCGAGGGCGGCGACGGCCCGCGCGACGTTGGCCTCCTGCACGTCACTGTCCGGCTTCTGGCCCCGCTGGAGCAGCGCGTTGCCGCCGAGGGCGATGACGATCCGCACGTCAGCCGCCCAGCGTCGCGACCAGCACGGCCTTGATGGTGTGCATCCGGTTCTCGGCCTGGTCGAAGACGATGGAGTGCTTGGACTCGAAGACCTCGTCGGTCACCTCGAGCGCGGTCAACCCGGTCCTCTGGAACAGCTCCTCGCCGACCTTCGTGTGCCGGTCGTGGAAGCCGGGCAGGCAGTGCATGAACTTCACGTCCGGGTTCCCGGTCGACCGCAGCACCTCCATGTTCACCTGGTACGCCTTCAGCAGGTGGATGCGGTCCTCCCACGCCTCCATCGGCTCGCCCATGGAGACCCACACGTCGGTGTAGACGAAGTCGACTCCCGCCACCCCCGCCTCGACGTCGTCGACCTGCGTGATCCGGGCGCCGGTCTCCGCGGCGATGTCCCGCGCCTGCTTGACGACACCGTCGTGGTTCCAGAGCTCCCGCGGCGCCACGATCCGGACGTCCATGCCCATCATCGCGCCGGCCACCAGCAACGAGTTGCCGACGTTGTTGTGCGCGTCCCCGAGGAAGGCGAACGAGATGTCCTGGTCGTGCTTGGGCGAGTGCTCGCGCATCGTCAGCATGTCGCACAGCGTCTGCGTCGGGTGCCACTCCGTGGTGAGACCGTTCCAGACCGGGACACCCGCGCACGCCGCGAGGACCTCGACGTTCTCCTGCGCGGACCCGCGGTACTCGATCCCGTCGTACATCCGGCCCAGCACCCGGGCCGTGTCCGCCATCGACTCCTTGTGCCCGATCTGGGACCCCGACGGGTCGAGGTAGGTGACCCGCGCCCCCTGGTCGAAGGCCGCGACCTCGAACGCGCAGCGGGTGCGGGTCGAGGTCTTCTCGAAGATCAGCGCGATGTTCTTGCCGGTCAGCCGTGGCTGCTCGGAGCCGGCGTACTTCGCGACCTTCAGCTCGGCGGCGAGGTCGAGCAGGAACTTCCACTCCTTCGGGGTGAAGTCGACCTCCTTGAGGAAGCTGCGGTGGCGCAGGTTGAAGGCCATGTCAGATCCCCTCGCGCTCGATGGGACAGCTCATGCAGCGGGGTCCGCCGCGGCCCCGGCCGAGCTCGCTGCCCTGGATCGTCACCACCTCGATGCCCTCCTTGCGCAGGAACGTGTTCGTGGTGACGTTGCGCTCGTAGGCGACCACCACGCTCGGGCTCACGGCCAGGACGTTGCACCCGTCGTCCCACTGCTCGCGCTCGGCGGCGTGCACGTCCTGGGTCGGGGTGAGCACCTTGATGTCGTCGAGACCCAGGGCCGACGCGATCGCCTTGTGCATGTCGTCGGCCCGGTGCGCGGTGATCTTCAGCTCCTTCTCCGTGTCACCCGGCTCGATCGTGTACGACGGCAGCATCCCGAGCCCGGCGTACTTCGTGAACGTGTCCTCGGTGACCATGCTCATCACCGTGTCGAGGTGCATGAACGCACGCTTCTGCGGCATCGCCAGGGCGACGATGCGTTGCGCCGACCCCTTGGCGAACAGCCGTTTCGCGAGCCGCTCGATGCCCTGGGCGGTGGTCCGCTCGCTCATCCCGACGAGCACGGCGCCGCGGCCGAGGACGTGGATGTCACCGCCCTCCGTCGTCGCCACGCCGTTGACCCGGCCCTCGGACCAGACGTTGAAGCCCGCGTCCGCGAACAGCGGGTGCCACCGGTAGATCGCCTCGTAGTGGATCGTCTCCCGCTCGCGCGCCCGTTTCCGCATCGAGTTGACCGAGACGCCGTCGTAGATCCACGCCGAGGTGTCCCGGGTGAACATGTGGTTCGGCAGCGGGGGCAGGAGCATGTCCTCGAGGTCGAGCGCCTGGACCACCAGCGACTTGGGCTCCTCGACCCGGTCGAGCAGCTCGCGCTTGGTCAGACCGCCGACGAGGTACTTGACCAGGGTCTCGTCGTCGAGCGACGTGAAGAAGGCGTGCAGCGCGTCGAGCGCCATCGGTCCGTAGACGCGCTCGTCGAGGGACTCCTCGAGGACGTACTTCTTCGCCTCCGGGATCGCCACCGTCTCGCGCAGCAGCGTGCCCAGCTTGTGCACCCGGACGTCGAGGTCGCGCAGGGACTCCGCGAACGCGTCGTGCTCCTGCTTGGCCCGCTTGACCCACAGCACGTCGTCGAAGAGGTACGCGTCCTTGTTCGTGGGCGTGAGCCGCTTCAGCTCCAGGTCCGGCTGGTGCAGCACCACCTGCCGCAGGCGCCCCACCTCCGAGTCGACGTGCATGCTCATGACGGGACCTCGCACTCCAAGGGGACACGTTGCCCTCAGCGTCCGCCCGGCCCGGGTCGCGGATCAGGGCCGAAGGACCCGAGGCCTGAGGTCCATGGGCAGCGTCCGGGAGTCCGGGTGGCTGGTGTGCTGGGGAGGGGCCGCACAGCAGAGCAGGGAAGAGGCGGAGCCATGGCCACCGCGGACGTGCGACGGGTCGGTGAGCGGCCGGTCGAGGAGAAGAGGAAGTGGTCCTTCCCGAGCGCCTTCACCGTGCTCGCCGCCGTGACCGTGCTCGTGTGGCTGCTGGCGTTCGTGATCCCGACGGGTGCCTACCGGACGACGCCGGCCGGCCGCCCGATCCCGGGCACCTATCACGCGGTCGACGCGGGTCTCTCCCTGACCGACCGGCTCATGCAGCTGTTCATGTCCCCGGTCAACGGGCTGTACGGGGTGAAGAGCGCCTCGGGCTTCATCGGCCCCTACGAGACCGGTGAGCTCTTCGGCGCCGCCGGCGTCTTCCTGTTCGTCATCGCCATCGGCATCTTCATCACGATGTCGATGAGCACCGGCGCGATCGACAACGGCATCGCCCACGTCGCCCATCGCTTCGGCCACCGGGGCGCCCTCGTGATCGTCATGCTGATGGTGCTCTTCTCCATCGGCGGGACGACCGAGGGGATGGCCGAGGAGACGCTCGGGTTCTACGCGCTCGTCGTACCCCTCGTGCTGAGTCTCGGCTACGACCGGATGGTGGCCGCGGCCACGATCCTGCTCGGGGCCGGGGTCGGCGTGCTCGCCTCCACGGTCAACCCGTTCGCGACCGGTGTCGCCTCGGACGCGGCGAAGATCTCCATCGGCGACGGCATCGCCTTCCGGTTCCTGATGTACGTCGTCCTGGTGCCGCTGAGCATCCTGTTCGTGCTGCGCTACGCCAAGAAGGTCAAGGCAGACCCGGCGCGCTCCGTCGTGGGCCTCAGGCCCGAGGACGAGGTCCACGCAACCGGCGGCGCGGGCCCTGACCCGGTCGCGACGGTGCCGGCCCTCACGGGCAAGCAGAAGACCGTGCTGGCCGTGGTCGCGTTCACGTTCGCCTTCATGATCTTCGCCATCGTCCCCTGGGCGCAGGTGATCAAGGGACCCAGCGCGGCCAGCTACCCCTGGCAGCTGGACTGGTACTTCCCCGAGCTGGCGGCGCTGTTCATCGTGATGTCGATCGTGGTGGGGCTGATCGGCGGCCTCGGCGAGAAGGGACTCACCGACACCCTGGTGCGGGGCGCCGGGGACTTCGTCGGGGTCGGGCTGATCATCGTCCTCGCCCGCGGCGTCACCGTGATCATGAACAACTCGCAGATCACGGACACGGTGCTGCACTCGATGGAGAACGCGGTGAGCAACACCTCGACGGCCGTCTTCGGCGGGCTGATGTTCCTCATCAACCTGCCGCTGGCCTTCCTGGTGCCCTCGACGTCGGGCCACGCCGCCCTGGCGATGCCGATCCTGGCACCGCTGGGGGACTTCGCGAACGTCTCGCGGGCCATGGTGGTGACCGCCTACCAGTCGGCGTCCGGGGTGGTGAACCTGATCACCCCGACCTCCGCGGTGGTCATGGGTGGGCTGGCGCTCGCCAAGGTCCGCTACGACCAGTGGCTCCGGTTCACGCTGCCGCTGGTCCTCGGGCTGCTCGTGATGTGCACCGCCTTCGCCGCGATCGGTTCCTGGCTCTGACCGCGGGCGGGTGAGCCCGTCCAGGCTATGGACTGCGTGCCCACGGGGGCGGACAGTCGAGGCATGGCCACCAAGCCGCTGCGGTGCCGCGTCGGGGTCCACAGCTGGGAGAACCGTCGCAACGACGACGGTGAGGAGTACGTCGTCTGCCGCCGGTGCGGAGACGAGGCCGAGAAGATCCACCTCAGCGACTACGGCGACACCGGCGGCGGGTCGATGGGCTGAGCCCTACCGCGGCGCGGTGGCGACCGGATCATCCGGACCGGGGGATGCACCCCGGGTCGGCCGGGGTCAGAGTCCGGTTCGTGGGCATCGGCCGTGCGGCGACGATCGCGCGGCCCGTCGACCCGGGACCCCGAGCCTGAGGGGCTCCGGACTCACAGCCACCGGAGGTCGCAGTGGGCAAGAAGAAGGCGAAGAAGGCCGAGGGGAGCACCGGGGGTGCGCACTCGCGGCCGGACGGCTCCGCGCCACCCGAGGCCGGCGCGAAGCTGCCCCGCAAGGAGTACGAGGCCGAGATGCGCAAGCTGCACGCGGAGCTCGTCGCCCTGCAGGAGTGGGTCAAGGCGACCGGCGCCAAGGTGTGCATCGTCTTCGAGGGACGCGACACGGCCGGCAAGGGCGGCACGATCAAGCGGATCGTGGAGCGCGTGAGCCCCCGGGTGTTCCGGGTGGTGGCCCTTCCCGCGCCCAACGAGCGCGAGCGGTCCCAGATGTACCTCCAGCGCTACGTGTCGCACCTGCCGGCCGCTGGTGAGGTCGTGATCTTCGACCGCAGCTGGTACAACCGCGCCGGCGTCGAGCGGGTGATGGGCTTCTGCGCCCCGGAGCAGACCGAAAGGTTCCTCGCGATGGTGCCGGAGATCGAGAAGGCGATGGTCGACTCCGGGATCATCCTGGTGAAGTACTGGCTCGAGGTCAGCGCCGAGGAGCAGACCCGCAGGATCGAGAGCCGCATCCACGACCCGCGCAAGGTCTGGAAGCTCTCGCCCATGGACCTGGAGTCGTACGGCCGCTGGTACGACTACTCGCGGGCCAGGGACGCGATGTTCGCCTCCACCGACACCGCGTGGGCGCCCTGGTTCGTCGCGCACGCGGACAACAAGAGACGCGCCCGCCTCAACATCATCAGCCACCTGCTGAACCAGGTCCCGTACGAGCCGCTGCGGGAGGAGGTCGTCGAGCTGCCGAAGCGCCAGAAGGCCGGCGACTACCAGGAGCCCACGCTGCCGCTGCGCTACATCCCGACACCCTTCTGAGGACCCGAGACGAGGAGTTCGCCATGACCGACCACCGCGCCGCCACGGCGAGCCCCGCCCACCCGGGCCCGGACGTGGCCTGGCACGCCCTGACGCCGAGCGAGGTGGCCGGCCGCCTCGACGTGGACCCCGTGCTGGGCCTGACCTCGGACCAGGCGCAGCAGCGGCTGAAGGAGCACGGCCCGAACGCCCTGGCCGCGGCCAAGCCGGAGCCGGTCTGGAAGCAGTTCCTGAAGCACTACCGGGACTACATGCAGATCGTGCTCGTGATCGCCGCGGTCGTGAGCCTGCTGATCGGCGAGGTCGGCACCTTCGTGGGCCTTCTCGTGCTGACGCTGTTCAACGCCTGGCTGGGCTACCACCAGGAGGGCAAGGCCGAGGCCGCCGCGGCGTCCCTGGACAAGATGATGAAGTCGATGGCCAAGGTGCGCCGGGACGGGGACGTCTCGGAGGTTCCTGCCGAGCAGATCGTGCCCGGCGACGTCGTGGTGGTCGACGCGGGGGACCGGATCCCGGCCGACGGGCGGGTGGTCGTCGCGGCGACCCTGCAGATCGAGGAGGGCGCGCTGACGGGGGAGAGCGTCGCGGTCGAGAAGACCGCGGACGCCATCACCGAGCCCGACGTGCCGATCGGTGACCGGCTCGACATGGCCTTCATGAACACGAACGTCACGCGCGGCCATGGCGAGATCCTGGTGACGACGACGGGGATGGGCTCGGAGGTCGGGCACATCGCCAACATGCTGGCCGCGCAGAAGGTGGAGAAGACCCCGCTCACCAAGCAGGTGGACCGGCTCACGGTCTTCATCATCCTGGCGGCGCTCTTCGCGTTCGTCGCGATCGTGGTGATGGGTCTGGCCCAGGGCGACTCGTTCACGGTGCTCTTCGGGATCGGCGTCGCGCTGGCCGTCGGCTCGATCCCCGACGCGCTTCCCGCGGTGGTCACCACGATCCTCTCAGTGGGCTCGGTCAGCATGGCCAAGAAGAACGCCATCATGAAGGTGCTGCCGGCGGTCGAGACGCTGGGCTCCACGTCGGCGATCAACTCCGACAAGACCGGCACGCTGACGATGAACCAGATGACGGTGCGCGAGATCACCACCGTCGCGCACCACTACACGGTCGGTGGCGAGGGCTACGGCTTCGACGGTCAGGTGCGGCGTACGGCGGGTGACGCCGAGGCGAACCTGGACTACGTGATGTTCCCCTGCGCCCTGTGCAACGACTCCGAGATCCAGGACGACACCGTCGTCGGCGACCCGACCGAAGGTGCGCTGTACGTGCTCGCGCAGAAGGGCGGCGTCGACGTCAAGGCGTTCCGCGAGAGCCATCCACGCATCGCGTCGGTGCCGTTCGACTCGGACTACAAGCTCATGGCCACCTTCCACACCATGAAGGGGGCGGACGGCCGGCCCGTCGTCCGGGCGTACGTGAAGGGCGCTCCCGACGTCATCCTCGACCGGTCGAGCTCCGCACGGATGCCCGGCGGCCGGAGCGAGCCCCTCACCGACGCCATGCGCGAGAAGGTGACGGCCGAGAACGAGCGCATCGCCGGCCAGGGCCTGCGAGTGCTCGCCCTCGCCCAGCGGGAGTTCGACCCCGCGACCTTCGACCCCTCCGGCGACCTGATGGCGCTGATGCAGGACCTCGAGATGGCCGCGCTGGTGGGCGAGGTCGACCCGCCGCGCCCGGAGGCGAGGAAGGCCATCGCCCAGGCCAAGCGCGCCGGGATCCGGGTCCGGATGATCACCGGCGACCACGCCGTCACCGCCGAGGCGATCGCCAAGGAGCTCGGCATCGACGGGCGCGCGGTGACGGGTGCCGACTTCGCCGCGCTGAGCGACGACGAGGCAGCCCGGCAGATCGACGGGATCGGCGTGATCGCCCGGGTGGCCCCCGAGCACAAGGTCCGCCTCGTCGAGGTGCTCAAGGCGAACAAGAACATCGTCGCGATGACCGGCGACGGGGTGAACGACGCGCCGGCGATCGGCGCCGCCGACATCGGGATCGCGATGGGCATCACCGGCACCGACGTCGCCAAGGGAGCGGCCAAGATGATCCTGGCCGACGACAACTTCGCCACCATCGTGGCCGCGGTGAAGGAAGGTCGTCAGGTCTACGACAACCTGCAGAAGTTCCTGCGCATCCAGATCGCCAACCTCTTCATGTTCATCCTCGCCTTCCTGGGCTCGTCGGCGTTCGCCATCGCCGGCACGGCGCTGTTCATCCCCTCCCAGGTGCTGTGGATCCACATGGCCGTCGTCGCGCCCATCGGTGCGGTGATGGGCCTGGACGTCGCCACCCCGGGCATCATGGACCGCAGACCACGCCCCTTCGACCAGCCCATCATCGTCAGGTCGATGATGGTGCGGCTGCTCGTCTCCGGGCTCTACATGGCCGCCGCCACCCTCGTCCTGGTGCAGATCGGGAAGACGACGTACGGCTCCCTCGAGATCGGTCAGACCATGGCCGTGGTGGGCCTCGGCCTGATGAACATCTTCCTCGCGCTCAACCTGCGCTTCCCGGAGGAGAGCGCGTTCGGGAAGTCGACCCTGTCCAACCCGAAGCTGATCTGGGCCTTCGGATGGGTCGCCGTCGGCTCGATGCTGATCACGCAGCTGCGGCTCCCGCAGGACGTGTTCCACACGACCCCCCTGACCGGCCGCCAGTGGGCCCTGTGCCTGCTGCCCGGCGTCATCCTGCTCGCCCTCGGTGAGCTCGGGAAGATCGTCCTGCGGGCCCGGCGGTCGCGCCGTCCGTCGGTGGTCCTGCCGCGGCAGCGGACGCCCGAGCGGGGACGGGTGGCACAGACAGGGTGAGCCCGCCGACCGCCCAAACCGGGTCGAACCTGGCATCCGGGCGGGGACGTTGGTCACATCGCGGGCTGTGGTTTCGAGCGACCGCCGGACACCCCGCATAGTGGTCGGCGTATGAGTACGCAACAACGAGACCGTGTCGACATCAGCTGGGTCCAGGTGTTCGGGAGTGCGCTGGCCGCCGTGACGTCCGCCGTCCTCCTGTCCACCGTCGGCGTCGCCGGGACGATCATCGGTGCCGCCATCGGCAGCGTGTTCGCCACCGCAGGCAGCGCCATCTACGCCCACTACCTGCGGATCACCCGTGCGCGGGTGGCTGCGGCCCAGGCGGCCGCCGCGGAGCGGGTCAGCCGGGCCCGCTCCGGCGCGAGCGGGGTGTGGGCGGAGAGCCGGCGGGCGGACGATGGCCGCGGCCGGACCACCACGCTGCGTTCCGACCGGGCCCGCGCCGAGCTGGAGGACGCCGAGCAGGACCTGGACGAGGCCGGCGAGCAGGACAAGCCGTCCTGGCGCGAGGCGGCCGCCGGACTGCCGTGGAAGCGGATCGGCGTCCTCGCCGGCGGCGTCTTCCTCGTGGCCATGCTCGTGATCGTCTCCTTCGAGCTGGCGACCGGCCGGCCCGTCTCGCAGTACACCGGTGGCAGCTCCGACACCGGTGCGCGTACGTCGATCCCCGGCCTCGGCGGCAGCCGCGGCCGCAGCACGCCTACCCCGGCGCCGACCGGGACACCGACGACCGGGGGGTCGGCGAGCTCACCGAGCTCCGGGCCGTCGGCGACCTCGACACCGAGCACGGCACCGAGCGGCACCCCGTCGACCGCCCCGACCACCTCGGCACCGAGCGCGACGCCCACCACCGCCGCGCCCACGACCGGGGCGCCCAGCCACGCACCGACGGCGACGCCGAGCCCGGGGCAGACACCCACCGGCTGACGCGCGGGATCAGGCGTCGCTGTCCGGCTCGCCGTACCCGCCGCCACCGGGTGTCTCCAGGACGAACACGTCGCCGGCCTCGACCTGCACCGAATCGCGCCCGCCGACCGGCCGCACCGAGCCGTCGGGGCGCTCGATCCACTGCCGACCCAGCGCCCCGGGTGCGCCGCCGGCCATGCCGTACGGCGCGACCCGGCGGTGGCTGCTGAGCAGGGTGAGCGTCATCGGCGTGAGGAAGCGCAACCGGCGCCGCCCGCCGCAGCCGCCGCGGTGCCGGCCGGCGCCCCCGCTGCCGCGCCGGACCTCGTAGCCCTCGAGCCGCACCGGGAAGCGCCACTCGAGGACCTCGGGATCGGTCAGCCGGGAGTTGGTCATGTGCGTCTGCACCACGTCCGTGCCGTCGAAGTCGGGACCGGCGCCGGAGCCGCTGGCCACGGTCTCGTAGTACTGGTAGCGGTCGTCGCCGAAGGTCAGGTTGTTCATCGTGCCGGAGCCCTCGGCCTGCGTCCCCAGCGCGGCGTAGAGCGCGCCGGTCACCGCCTGCGAGGTCTCGACGTTCCCGGCAACCACCGCGGCGGGGTAGCGGGGCGAGAGCATGCTGCCCTCGGGGATGGTGACCTCGATCGGCTCGAGGCAGCCGGCGTTGAGCGGGATCTCGTCGTCGACCAGCGTGCGGAACACGTAGAGGACCGCCGCCATCGTCACGGACGCGGGCGCGTTGGAGTTGTCGGATTGCTGCTCGGACGTGCCGGTGAAGTCGATGTGGGCCGACCGCGCTTCGTGGTCGACGGTGATCGCGACCTGGATGACGGCGCCGGAGTCGAGCTCGTAGCGGTAGCTGCCGTCGTGCAGCGCGGAGATGACGCGGCGCACCGCCTCCGCGGCGTTCTCACGCACGTGCCCCATGTAGGCCAGCACCACGTCGAGGCCGAAGTCCCCGACCAGCGCATGCAGCTCGGCGACCCCCTTCTCGTTGGCCGCGAGCTGCGCCCGCAGGTCGGCCAGGTTGTCCACCGGGTTCCGGGCCGGGAACTCCCCACCCGTGAGCAGGGCGTGCATCTCCGCGTCCCGCATCCTGCCGTCCCGGGTGAGCAGCGCGTTGTCGATCAGGACGCCCTCCTCCTCGACCCGGCGGCTGAAGGACGGCATCGAGCCCGGCGTGATCCCACCGACCTCGGCGTGGTGGCCGCGCGAGGCGACGTAGAACAGGATCTGCTCGCGGTCGTCGAAGACCGGGGTCACCACGGTGATGTCCGGCAGGTGCGTGCCCCCGCGGTACGGGTTGTTCAGCACGAAGGAGTCGCCGGGCCGCATCCGCCCGGCGTTCGCCTCGATCACCGCCTTGATGGACTCGCCCATCGAGCCCAGGTGCACCGGCATGTGCGGGGCGTTGGCGATCAGGTGGCCCTCGGTGTCGAAGAGCGCGCAGGAGAAGTCGAGCCGCTCCTTGATGTTCACGGAGTTCGCGGTCGCCCGCAGCCGCTCGCCCATCTGCTCCGCGATGGACATGAACAGGTTGTTGAACAGCTCGAGCATGACCGGGTCGACGTCGGTGGTGGCCCGCGGGTCCTTGGGCCTGGCCTCGGTCCGCCGCAGGACCAGGTCCCGGTGCTCGGTGACGCGTGCCTGCCAACCCGGGTCCACCACCGTGGTCGCGTTCGCCTCGGCGATGACGGCGGGTCCCTGCACGACGTCACCGGAGCACAGGTCCTCTCGGTGGAACAGGTCCACCTCCGTCCAGGCGTCGGTGTACAACCGGACCCGGGCGGACGGACCGAGCGTGCCCTCGCGTGCTCCGCTCGAGACCTGGCCGGGATGGGACCCGGTGCGCGCGGTCAGCTCCACGGACACCGCTTCCGCGACGACGGCACGCTCGGGCATCAGGAACGAGAACCGACGCCGGTACAGCCGCTCGAACTCCTCGAGCATGGCGTCGAGCTCCCCGCAGGGGACCTGGACGGTCGTGTCGGTGCCGGCGTACTTCAGGTGCGCCCGGCGCACCACGTCCACCCGGTCGGCGGGGAAGCCCTGCTCGGCGAGCTCGAGCGCCCCGTCGTCGACGAGAGGGGCGAGCGCGGCCTCGAGCCCGCTGCGCCCCAGCTCCGAGAGGGGTGTCTCCACGGCCGTCTCCCGCGTGGCCGTGACGTCGGCGAGGCCCATGCCGTACGCCGACAGGACGCCCGCGAAGGGGTGGACCAGGATCTGGGTCATGCCGAGCGCGTCCGCGACGGCGCAGGCGTGCTGCCCACCCGCGCCGCCGAACGTCGACAGGGTGTAGCGGGTGATGTCGTGGCCGCGCTGCACGGAGATCTTCTTGATCGCGTCCGCCATGTTGTTCACCGCGATGCGCAGGAAGCCGGCGGCCACCTGCTCGGGGCTGCGGCCGTCGCCGATCG
>Ga0308175_100000591_pt1 | contig 24521 bp, 23 predicted proteins | sample PhyCR1_3_FD_203893 | JGI IMG/M metagenome (GOLD analysis project Ga0308175, IMG submission 203893) | Soil microbial communities from UC Gill Tract Community Farm, Albany, California, United States - DLSLS.C.R1 | ecosystem: Environmental > Terrestrial > Soil > Agricultural land | place: USA...
AGCGAAAGCACCGTCAGCGCCTACTACGACCCAAAGAACCTCTTCGGCGGCACCGGCTTCGCCGCCCTCTCCGCCGACGGACAATACCTCTACCTCTACACGGCCCTACCCTAAGCCGCCCTCATCTCGGGCAACTTTCGCGTTCCCCCGTTCACCTTTCAGCCGTCATTCGCCACTTGACGATCTCAAAATCCGTCACAAGCATCGCCGCATTGCCCGCATCGTCCAACAGGACCGCTTTCACCTGTTCAGCAGCAAGCCCCGACCTGCGGGCCACGTGCTCGACAACTTCCGCCGCCGTGAATCGTTTCAAAGTCATGAAAAACCCTCAGTGAAAAGGAGCTCGTACAGTTGGTACTAACCGCCGCCTCCGCCCACCGTCTAGCCAGAGGCTGTCGAAATTTTCTACTTGCATATTCGCATTAAGTAAGGTATATGGTGTTCTAGTGTGCAACGCGAGTCGGCGCGGACGATCCGCGCCCGCCCGACGCACCAAGCAGAAAGGGGGGACTTCATGTCCACCACATCGGCCCAGGTCTCCGACACCGCTTCCGCTGCGCCCACGCCCGCCGCCGCGGCGTCCCAATCAAACCCACCGCCCCGCCCGGAAATGCCCGGTTTTGCCCGAACCGAACCCACCGCCACCCGCCCGATTTCGCCCGGTTTCGCCCGGCAATGCCCGGAAATGCCCGGTTCTGCCCGGCCCCTCGCAAATGCGCAAAACGAACCCACCGCGACCCCCGCCTCCACTCCGTCACTCCCCTCTCCCTTACCCCGTCACCCCCTCTCCCCCCGCCACCTCACCGCCGCCCGCCTGCTCCTCACCCACTCCCCCGCCGCCGTCTGCCGCCACCTCCGCATCGACCCAAAGACCCTCTACCGCTGGCGCCAACACCCCGCCTTCCAATCCGAGCTCCAGCGCCTCCACCACACCCCCTCCCGGCCACAAGCCCAATCACCCACGCCGCAGCACCCCACCCCTCCAGGCACACCGCGCCTCCCCCACCCGCACCCCGGAGACGCCAGGATCGACGCCCTCTTGAAACAATACGGCTTCCGCTAACCCCTGACCCCAAACCCCTCACCCCTTGCTCTTTGACAACCCGCCCCGCCCCCCAGCCTCACCCCGCCGGGCTTCGAATAAACTCCACCTGCGCCGCCCGGTCGCGCGCAAAACGGATCGCCATGGCCGAGCGGTCCTGCCGGTCCAGCAGGTAGTACCAGGTCTCCCCGCCGAGTTGCGCCCCCTGCTCGCGCCCGCGCACCTGCAACGCCGACGTCCGCGGCGGCCCGAACACCGAGGCCACCGCCTCCTTGGTATTGCCCAGGATCGAGCGCCGCAGCGCGGAGAGGGACGTGCCCTGCAGCGCCCGCCGAATCCTACCCGGCTGCCCCCGCCCGGCGGTGCCGAACAGCCTTTCCAGCCACTCCCCAAGCACCGGCGCCCGCGCCGCCGCTACCGCCATCCCCGCCAGGACCAGCGGCAGCAACCACAGGATGCGGGCCGCCTCCGCCCGGCGCGACAGCTCCCCCCCGCCGCTCCCCTCCCGGTAGAAACCCGGCTCGATCGGGCCCATCTCCATGGCCGCATTATCCGCAAGGGACGTTTCGATCCTCAACGGCGAATCTTCTCCCCCGCGAGCACGAACCGATACCCCATGTGCCGGTAAAACTTCGCGAAACTAAGCCCCGCCCGGTCGCGCATCGCCGCCACTTCCGCGGGCGTAAATGCCTGCGCCACGCTCGCCGGCCCGTCGTGCCTCACCACCGGGTTCGCCAAAGCGCTCAGCAGTTTCACGCCCAGGTACGCCCGCCGGCACCGCAGCAGATCGGCCGCGACCACCCCCCGCCGCGCCACCCGCCCCATCGACGCCAGCACCGCCACCACCGCCTCATCGTCCAGGTGGTGCAGGAACGTCTGCGTGATCGCGTAATCAAAGCTCCCGTCCGCCAGCGGCAGCGCCAGCGCGTCCGCCCGCACGATCCGCAGCCGCCCGTTCAACTCCGCCTCCCCGGCGGTGGCTTCCGCGACCACGCCCGGGTGCCGGTCCACCCCGACCGCGTGGATGTCAAACCCCCGCCGCAGCCCCCAGCGGATGATCGCCCGGGGGATGTCGGCCGACCCCGTGCCCACGTCCAGCACGTCGATCCGCTCCCCGGGCTTCCACGAGCGGCTGAACCGCGCCAGGTGCTTGAGCGTCGTCCGCGTGTACCCCAGCAGCCGGTTGATCCGCCGCAGGAACCGCAGGCTCCGCGCCAGATCGCGGCGGTCCACGTCCTCCGCATCCATGCGCTCGGCCGTCCGCTGCCGCGATTCCAGAAACTCGAACATGCCCGCCAATGCTCCCGCGCCCGTTGGCCCGTACAACTCAACACGCCCCGCGTAACCGGACGCGGAACCGCACCGGGTCAACCGTTCCCGGCAAATCAACCGACGGCGCGAGCACCTCGCCCGCCGTCACGCCCGGCGGCACCGCCAGCCACGCGCTGAAAAGCTCCTCAACCGTGCCGTTCCCGCCGCACCGGGCGCACGCCGGCTGCTTTTTCCCCGCGCAAGTCGGGCACCACAGCTCGACAAGCATGGCGATCATCGCCATGCCGCCCCGCGCCGCCTCCTCGTCGCCGAGCACGAGCGTGATGAACCCGGGCTCGTCGAGCCGCGCGGCCCCGCACGCCAGCAGCGACGCGAGGTTGCCGCAAAGCCGCGACAGCATGACCGCCGGCGCCGGCTCCCGCCCGGGCCGCGCCGAGGACCCCGTTGCCGCGGGGGAGCGGTGTGCGGCCGAGTCCAAGGGACGCGACCCGCGGCGGCGTCGGTCATAAGCCGCCCGCGAGAGCGGGTCCGCCAGCACCTCGTACGCCGCCGAAATCCGCTGGAACATTTCCGTCGCCCCGAGGCCCGCCCGGTCGGGGTGCCACCGCGCCGCAAGCTCCCGCCACGCCCGGCGCAGCGCCTCGCCGTCGGCGTCGGCATCAACACCGAGCAATCCGTAGTAGTCGTCGGCGAGCGGGGAAGCCATGACCGGCCCCAATTTAGCCGAGTCGCCAGGTCCCGTCGAACGCGTGCCTCCGCCGGCCCGCCTCACCGCGTATAAACGCCGGTGTAGTCGGTGTTCAGCACCTCAATCGCCCGTTTCCCCAACTTCTGAGCGTCGGCGATGATCGCGTCGTAGCCCTTGGCGTCACCCTTGAGCATCGCGACCAGTTGCTTCGCCGCCGCGATGACCTCGCCGCTGGTCTTGGCAGTGCCTTTAAGGTCGCTGATCATCTGCCCGCTGAGTCCCGCGCGGGTGTAGTAGATTTCGCCGAACCTCCCGAGCCGATCGGTCTCCTGCTTCTCGCTGGCCGTGCGGTAGATGTCCTCGACGTGCCGGGACATGGCCTTGACCGCGTCGGCCAGCACGGTCGTCGCGTGCTCCGAAAGCGAGTCGGCCAGGCGGCGGGTGTCGGTGTCGTCACCGCTTGCCGCCACTTCCATCGCCTGGATATCCGCGATGGTGCCGGCCACCGCCATCGTCTCCCCCAGCGCCGGCGACGCCAGCGCCCGCTTGACCTTCGGCCCAAACGCCGCCAGCTCGTCGGCGTAGAGGGCGGTCAATGCCTTCTTCCGATTCTCCCGGTCGGCGATCGGGATCGGCTCGGAGCGCTTGCCCCGCTCCGCGCCGCCCGCCGGGGTCTTCGGCACGTACCCCGTGGCCGACGACCGCTTGATCAGCAGCTCCGTCGCCCGCGCGACCCCGGTGGTCTTGGCGTCGCCCGGTTCCTTCGCCGCCGCCGCAAACGCCTCAACCGCCCAGGCGGTCTGCTTCAGCATCAGGTGGCAATCCCCCTTGAGCACCAGCATGTCGTAGCGCGGGTAAGGCCGGGCCGCCTCGCCCTTGAGCGCCAACACCTTGCCCATGGATTTGAGCACGTCCTGGTATTTCCCCTCCGCGTACATCTTTTGAAGCTCGTCGGCGGTGGGAAGTATTTCGCGCGTCGCGCCCGGCGGCGCGGCCGGGGACGCCGGCGCGGTTTGCCCCGCGACCGCCGATGCGATCGACAGGACCAACACCAGGAACAAGCCACTTCGCCACATGCCCGGCTCCGATCATCCGATTGTACGGCGCGCCGCTGTACAGATGGCAACCCATCCGCTATTCAAACCCCTATGAAGGCCAACTTGTTCCTTGCCGTGGCCGCCACCCTCGCGATCTCCCTCCGCCCCCCTCCCGCCGCCGCCGACCGACCCGCCAGGCCCAACGTCATCCTCTTTCTATCCGACGACCACGGCATCGACTTCCTCGGCTGCTACGGCAACAAAACCATCCACACGCCCAACATCGACCGGGTCGCCGAGCAAGGCGCCCGTTTCAACGCCGTCTTCGCCGCCAGCCCCACCTGCTCCCCGTCGCGCGCCGCCCTCTACACCGGCCTCTATCCCGCCCGCAACGGCACGATGGGCAATCACACCGACTGCCGCCCCGGCCTGCGCTCGCTGCCGCAGTACCTGCGGCCGCTGGGCTACCGAGTGGTCATCGCCAACAAGGCCGACGTCCGCCCGCAAGGTGTCTTCAACTTTGAATACCTCGACGCGTCCAAGCCGCGCGACCCGTCCATCAACCGCCGCTACCGCAAGGAAGGCCTCGACACCGCCGCCATCGACCGCTTCCTCGCCGCCCACGCCAGGGACCACCCCAACCAGCCCCTGTGCCTTGTCATCGGCGAGAGCGGCCCGCACGTCGTCTGGGAGCACAACAAGACCTACGACCCGGCCTCTTTGCCCATCCCGCCCTTCATCGTGGACACCCCCAAGACGCGAACCGCCCTGGCCAACTATTACCAGGACATCACGTCCGTGGACCAGCGCGTCGGTGAAGTAACGGCCTCGATCGAAAAGCACGGCTTCGCCGACAACACACTGTTCATCTACTCCACCGACCAGGGCCCCGAGTGGCCGCACTGCAAGTGGTGCGTTTACGACACCGGCCTGCGCGTGCCGTTCATCGCCCGCTGGCCGGGGCGGATCAAGCCGGGCTCGACGCGCGACGCCCTGGTTTCGCTCGTGGACGTGCTGCCGACGTTCATCGACGCCGCCGGCGGGAACCCCCCGCCCGAGCTGGACGGCCGGTCGTTCAAGGACGTGCTCCTCGGCCAGGCGGACACCTTCCGCGACCGCATCTACGCCACGCACACCGGCGACGGGGACATGAACGTCTTCCCCCAGCGGGCCGTTCGCGACGACCGCTACAAGTACGTCCTCAACCTCCACCCCGAGCGCCTCTGGACCACCCACTTCACCAAGGTCCCCGGCATCCCCGACAGCCACAAGGAGGTCTGGGACACGTGGGTCGAAAAGGCCAAGACAGACGCGGCCGCCGCCAAGCTGGTGGACACGATCGAGCATCACCCCGCGGAGGAACTGTACGACACGCGGAGCGACCCTTACGAGCTGCACAACCTGGCCGGCGATCCGTCACAGAAGGCCCGCCTCGATTCCCTGCGGGCCGACCTGAAGAATTGGATGGTGGCGATCAAGGACCCGGCGCTGGACAAGTCCGAATAGCAGAAATGAGGGAGAAGAATGATCAAGAAGCTTCTGCTGGCCTTCGTCGTGCTCGTGGTGCTCGCCGTCGCCGGGGTGTGGGCGTGGTGGACCGCCACGGAGGTTGATCGAAAGCTCGCCGACTTCAACCGCGCCAGTTGGGTGTCGGACCAGGACTGGGACTGGATGTCCTCCCACGGCGGGGACCCTCGCGTCCAGCGCGCCATGGTCGAGCGATTGGAAAAGGCCGGCAACTCCAACCCGGCCTTTATCGAAGATTACGGCAAGCGCGAGCTCGATCACATCGGGCAAGTTCTCAAGGCCCACCCACCGACCATTGACGACGGCTTCCTTCGCACGCTCGCCAAGGTCGTCGTGGCCAAGGACTATCCGGACGTCGGCAAGTGGTTCCCCGCGTACGCCAGTTCTCCCGCCGTTGCCTCGGAGCTGCTCGCCCAGCTCCAGGACATGACCAAGAGCTACTACCGCTGGTCCGAGTTCCCCAACCTGCTGGAAAAGAACTACGGCGTACTCGAAGACGAGCTGGACGCGCACAAGGTGCCCGACGACGACGCCCGCGTCGCCGCCGAGACGCGCGTGAGCCTCCGCTACGGCTTTCCCCGCTGCGTCGAGAAGGTCAAGCGCTACGGCGACGACCCGCGCGTCACCGCCGCCTGCGTGGAGCACGTCATTTTCATGGCCGGCCAGAGCAGCTACCGTTCCGCCCGAGACGAAACCGAGCGCGTGATGACCGCACTGGCCGCGCGCAAGCCCGAGCCGACGGATGCGTTGCTCGACGCGATCTGCCGCTACGGCGGCAACAAAGAGACGGACGCGGTGGTGAAGGCCTGGGGCCCCGCCGCCCTGCCCAAGCTCGCCGCCCGCCGTGACGCGCAGAAGGACGAGTGGATCAAGACCCAGGCCAGCGCCCTCCTCGCCCGCACCGGTGGCGGCGGGGCCGGCGACGTCGCCCCGATCCTACAGGAACTGACGCGCTGGTTGCCGCCGCCTTCGCCGTCGCTCTCGGACGACACGCCAATCTCTCCGCTTTTCGAGACCACCGATTGGGGCAAGACCAATCAGTACACGATTGACCAGTCACTCGCCTCCCTCATCGGCATCGGCCCCGCCGGAGTCGAAGGCCTCAAGCGCGGACTGCGTGACCCTCACCGGCCGCTCGTCCAGGTCTCGGCAAAGGCACTGGCCAAGGTGGACCCCAAAGCCCTGATCGAAGAAATCCGCACGGCGCTGCGCCTGTTCGGCCCGCAGGCGCAGACCCTCGCCGAGCTTCCCATGGGCCAGCCCGTGCCGGCGTCGTTCATGCGCGAGACGTACACAACCGAGGGCCGCGTCGTCGCCGAAGGACTCGCGGCGTTGCGCGAGTTGGACAAGCTGCCGGACGATATCGACCCGCTGCTGCGCGATGCCGTTTCGTGCCCGGATTCGTCGGTCGCCCAGCTCGCCGTCGATTCGCTCGGCAAGCGCCTCGACACGCAGCGATTCGTCCCCTCCCTCTTCGGCTACCTCAGCGGCAAATCGCGCTTCTCGCACGACGAGATCGACTTCTACGTCAAATCGCTCACCTCTCGCCGGGACGTGGCGGCGGTGCTCCTCAAGACGCTCGACGCGATGCTCGGGGCCGCGGGCGGCTCGCCCGATCGCCTGCCGATGATCCAAAAGGTCGTGGGCCTGCGCGCCATAGCCGAGGTCGGCGACGCGTCGGCCGTCCCGGTGCTTGAGAAGTACGCCGCGGACCGCACGGGTTACCGGGACATTCGAACGCAGTACAACACAAACACGATGCGCCCCACGCGCAGCGATTCCGAACAGCGGTACTTCGCCGACCTCGCGAAGGAAGCAATCCAACAGGTCCGCTCGCGCCACTGACCGACACCGGAGGATCGAAATGAATCAGCAGCCCCGAAGCGCCGTCCGTTTGATGCTCCTTTTCGCCGTTCTGGGCTTCGTCAGCCGGGCCCGCGCCGCCGACGCGCCCCGGCCCAACATCGTCTATATCCTCTCCGACGACCACGGCTGGGCCGACGTCGGCTTCCACCACGGCGAGATCCCGACGCCCAACATCGATTCCATCGCCGCCGCCGGCGCACGGCTGGAACAGTTCTACGTCCAGCCGCTCTGCTCCCCCACGCGCGCCTGCCTCATGACCGGCCGCTACCCTATGCGCTACGGCTTCCAGGTCGGCGTCGTCAAACCCCACGCCCAGTACGGACTGCCGCTGGACGAGCGCACGCTCCCGCAGGCGCTGAAGGAAGTCGGCTACGAGACCGCGATCGTCGGGAAGTGGCACCTCGGCCACTTCCAGCGCGACTACCTGCCGACGCACCGCGGCTTCGACCACCAGTACGGCCACTACAACGGCGCCCTCGACTACTTCACCCACATGCGCGACGGCGGCCTCGACTGGCACCGCGACGACAAGCCGCTGGTCGAGGAAGGCTACAGCACCTTCCTCGACGCCAAGGAGGCCGTCCGCCTGATCAATAACCGCGACCGCAACAAGCCCCTGTTCCTCTACGTCCCGTTCAACGCCGTCCACGCGCCGCACCAGGTGCCGGAGAAATACAAGGAGCCGTACACGTCGATGCCCGAGCCGCGGCGCACTTACGCGGGGATGGTCGCCGCGGAGGACGAGGCGATCGGCACCATTCTGCACGCCCTGGACGCCGCCGGCATGCGCGACAACACGTTGATCCTGTTCTCCAGCGATAACGGCGGCCCCGCGCCCGGCAAGGTCACCAGCAACGGCCCGCTCCGCGCCGGCAAGGGCACGCTCTACGAAGGCGGCACCCGCGTCTGCGCCGCGGCCGCCTGGCCCGGCCACATCAAGCCCGGGTCCGAGGTGAACGCCCCCATGCACATGGTGGACTGGTACCCCACGCTCCTGAAGCTCGCCGGCGCGTCGCTGGAACAAAAGCACCCGCTCGATGGAAAGGACGCCTGGGCTGTCATTACGCAGGGCGCCCCGTCGGCGCACGACGAAATCCTCCTCAACGCGACGCCGCAAACCGGGGCCATCCGCGTCGGGGATTGGAAGCTGGTCATCAACGGTCAACTGCACGACAACGGCGAAGCCGACGAGGCGAACCCCGCCGCCGGTGCCAAGGCCAAAGGCAAGGGCAAAAAGAAGGGCGGCAAGAAGGCGGTCGGCGAAGCCGGCGAAACAGTCGAACTCTTCAATCTCGCCGACGACCCTTACGAGAAGAAGAACCTCGCGGCGGAGAACCCGGAGAAGGCGAAGGAACTGCGCTCGCGTTACGACGCCATCGCGTCCCAGGCGGTGCCTCCCAAGAGCGCGCCACCCGCCCCCGGCTATCACCCGCCCAAGATCTGGGGCGAACCGGAAGAATGATTGTGGCACGGGCCCCGCCCGTGTCTTTGCTCCTTTTTTGAACAATCGGGCGAGGCGCCCGTGCCACGGGAAAAACGATGCCGCTACGAACCGCCATTTGCGCCGTACTCGCCTGTGTTCTTCCCTTGCTTTCCCTTGCCGCCGATACGCCGCGCCCGAGTAAACCCAACATCCTCCTCATCCTCACGGACGACATGGGCTACGGCGACCTCGGCTGCTACGGCGGCGAGGTCACACCCACGCCCAACATCGACCGACTCGCCGCCGAAGGCGTGAAGTTCCAGCAGTTTTACGTCGCCTCACCGATCTGCTCCCCGTCGCGCGTCGGTTACACCACCGGCATGTTCCCCGGCCGCTGGCGCATCAACAGCTACCTCCAGACCCGCGCCGGCGACCGGCACTGCGAGCAGGCGGACTGGCTCGACCCCGCCGCCCCGTCGCTGGCCCGCACCCTCAAGGACTCCGGCTACGCGACCGGCCATTTCGGCAAGTGGCACATGGGCGGCGGCCGCGACGTGCAGGACGCGCCACTCCCTTCGGCCTACGGGTTCGACGAACACTTCGTCAACTGCGAGGGCATGGGTCCCCGCATCCCCGACTTCGGCGTCAAGGGCCCGGAGATGGTCGAGGGCAAGCTCCTCCCCCGCCACCAGTTCACCGAGTTCTTCGTGGACAAGGCGATCGATTTTCTGCATCGCCACAAGGATCAGCCGTTCTACCTCAACGTCTGGCCGATGGACGTGCACGACCCCCACATGCCCAGCGAGCGGTTGAAGAAGAAGTACGCCGATTCTCCGCCGCCGCAGGGGTTCCGGAACTTCCACGCGGTCCTCGACGAGTACGACCGCCAGATCGGCCGGCTACTGGACGCCGTCCGCGAATTGGGTCTTGAGGAAAACACGATCATCGTCTTCACCAGCGACAACGGCCCCAACCCCTCCTTCGAGCACCAGCGATCCGGCGGGCTTCGCGGGCAGAAGTGGTCCCTTTACGAAGGCGGCATCCGCGAGCCGTTCATCATCAAATGGAAGGGCAAAACCACGGCGGGCGTCGTCAACGACTCGACCATCCTCTGCTCGGTGGACCTGTTCCCCTCGCTCTGCAAGCTCGCCGGCGTCGCCGCGCCGGCCGATGCGCGGTTCGACGGGGAAGACCTCAGCCCCGCCCTCCTCGGCCGGACCGCCGCGCGCGCCAAGCCCCTCCTCTGGGAATACGGCCGCAAGCCCGACGGCTACCTCTATCCCAAACCGCTCGGCGACAAGAGCCCCAAGGTCGCCATCCGCGACGGCCAATGGAAGCTGCTCCTCAACACCGACGGCACCGACGCTGAACTGTACGACATCGACGCCGACCCGAAGGAAAGCTCCAACGTCGCGGCGGCGCACCCCGAAGTCGTCAAGCGGCTTTCCGATCAAGCGCTGGCGTGGCGCAAGTCGCTGCCGTGATTTAGTTCCCCGTGGCAGACTTTAATGTAAGGTCGAGAACGAAGTCGCCGTAGGCGTCCTTCATCGGGAGGTCGTAATCGATCTTGATGTGGCGCCGGGTCGCGACGGCGGTTTCGCCGGTTTTCGGGTTGACCGCCCGCTTGTCGTACGTTTCCCAGTAAATGCCGATTCCACGTTTGTGCCAGAGTGGAAGGTCGTTGAAGTTGATTCCGTGCTGAAACAGCAGATCATTCTTCTCGGCCGTGGACATGCCCAGGAGCCGGTTCGTGGCTTCGGTCTGCCCGAGTCCGTCCTTTCGGAGCGCCCAATAGCAGTGGGCGCTCAGGGCATTCCGGTGGGCGTCCTCGTTGCGCCAGCGGAAGTAGTCGCGCACGAGCTCGGCATTGGGCAATTCGCAAACGCGACAGTCGAAGGCGGCGTGGGCGCCCAGCAGCAGGGAAAATTTGGCGCTCGCCTCGCCGGCGAGCACTGAGTTGTATTTCCGCACTTTCCGGCCGAACGCGTCCTCGTCGCGGTGGAACAGGAGAGAGATTTCGTCGCTTTGCGTGTAGCCGTAAACCGCGCGGAACCCGCAGCCGGCCATCAGGTGCTCGGTGGTAGCCGTCATGTAGTCGCGGACGCGCGTGTCGAACGGAGACTCAAACTGGTGGACTTCCTTCGTGAGGCGGGTGAAGCCGCGTCCGTCGATGCGCGCGACGATGTAGATGCCGGGGAGTACGCAGTGGTCGTGGGCGGTCTCGAAGACGCGCATCTTGGCGTCCAGGTCGTCGAATTTCATGACGGCTCCTCGCGCGTGCGGCTGCCGAACAAGGCTAAGGCACCGACCAGCAGCAGAACCGCCGCGCCCGCCGCCGCCCAGGCCATTCGGCCGCCGAGGAAACCGGCGGCGTACACGGGACCGGCAAAGAGCAGCGACGCCACGAACATCGCCCGTCGGGCTGCGTGACGCCGCCGCGAGACGATGTGGCATAGGAGGTAAGCGGGGAAGACCAGGGCGTAAAACGCCATAAACAGGCGGTACGTCACTTCGCCGGTGGACAACGCCGGATCGCGTGGGAGCACGGCCGCGAGGCCGAACATCACCGCGGACAGGGCGGCGGCGGCGGCGAGTGTTCTGGTCGGGCGGCCGGCGGCGCGGGTGTGGATAGCGGTGGTGAAGCCGGTCTGCGTGAGCATGTGCAAGCCGATCACCGCCGCAACCGCGGGCCGGATCGTGTGGCCGCCGAGCCACGCCGCCAGCGGCGGGGCGTAAAGCAGCGTAAAGACGATCATCGAGAGGAACAGCGCGCCGAACCCCACCGTGAAGGCGGTGCGGGATTGTGGTGCCGGCAAATCCTGGCGGGCGCGGTGGAAGGTCAAGTCGAGGTAGGGGCATAGCGCGAACCCGACGACGCAGACGGGAAGTAGAAACCAGACCTCGCCGGTCGGCCGGGCGCCGGGCGCCGGAGCCGTTACGCCGTGCAGGTTGAGGAACAGGGTCATTGCCGCAAGCGAAACGGCCAGCGCGACGCACGCGCCGACCAGGTCGCGGTGGTCCTGCCCGGCGCCGGCGACGTAGAACGCAACGGCGGCGACGGCGGCAGTGGCCAAAGCGCCTGGCCCGCCGCCGGGGAGCAGGCGCTGGATGATCCACGCCGCAAAGAAAAGGTGGAAGCCAATCGTCACGGTCGAGAACCACCAGCACGCCGCACGGTGATCGCGCGTAAGGCGCTCGCTGGCGGCGCGCGTGCGGAGGACCCAGCCCATAGCCGCGGCGCCGATGACATTCGGGACGGCGAAGACCAGCCACGCCGCGCGCCCGTAATCGCGCACGAGCAGCACCGGCACGAACATGCCGATGCACCAGGTCCACGATGCGCCCAGGAACGCGGCCCAGCCGAGGGTGCGCCACGCCGGCACCTTCGCAGGCGCGGCGGTCGCCGCCGGATTTTCCGCGATGATGGTGCTCAAGGCGTCAAACCCCCCAGCCCGTTACGAGCCGACCTTCCCCCGGTTGGCCTTGATCTTGTGCTGGACCTTCGGCGTGACGTGGAAGGTCGCGACGCACCGGCCGACGCGGCGGTCCTTTTCGCCGAGCTTGGCGACCTGCTGGAGGACGTCCAGGTCCAGAGTAATGTTGAACTCACCTCCGCCGGCGACGAGCGCGCGAATGTCCTCTCGCGGGGACATTTTGTAGATGGCCGGGCCGAGGCAGGGCCGGAGGAACTTGTATTCGAGGTGCTTGCAGACGACGGTGTAGTCGGCGCCGCACATGCCGAAGACGTACATGCCGCCGGCGATTTCGCTGTTGGCCAGCAGCGCGCCGCCGGCCATCGCGCGGTACCAATTGCGGTTAAACCGGGTAAAGGGAAGGATGGCGGCGTAAACGTTTTCCTCAATCTCCTTCAGCCGGATGCCGCTGAAGAACGCGTACGGCAGCCAGATGAGCGAACAGACGCGGTGCCAGAACGTGTCGCGAACCGAGAGGCTGGAGACGAAGGCCTCGATCTTGTCGTACCATCGCTGGGCCCGCTCGATGTACTTCGGCAGAGGCCGCTTCAACGGCTGGCTTTCCTGCAAACGGGACGCGGACGATGAATCGGCGGTATTTGGGCGTGGCGGCTGGGGCCGCTGGATCGCGGGGGCGAGCTCGGCGGCGGCGTCGTCCATGGTCTCCGTCGCATCGGCGGACAACAGCGAGGTCGAGATCATACCACTCCTACGTCGGCGGCGGGCGTAAGTTGTCCGCCTTACGCGGAATTGTCAACGAGCGAATTGACGCGAATTTCAGTCGGCGGCAGAGCCGCGCGGCTCCGCCACCGGTGGACGCGGCGACGGGGCGGACATCTGCCGGACCATCGCTTCGACCACGCGATCGTGCGCCGCCTGCAGGCTGGCTTCGATCTTGAGCCCGGCCGCGCGAGCATGTCCGCCGCCGCCGAACTGCTCGGCGAATCGCGCCACGTCGATCTGCCCCTTGCTGCGGAGGCTGATTCGGACCGCTCCCGGTTCGCGCGGCTCGGTGACCAGAATCGAGACCTCGACCGTGCGGATCTGCAACGGGAGGTTAATCACGTTTTCGGTATCGGGCACGTTGGCGTGGGTCTCGTCAAAGTCCTGCTTGGTCACGCGCATCACCGCCAGCCGGCCGTCCATGAGCAGTTCAAGGGACTGCATCACCCGGGTCTGAAGCGCGACCCGCTCGGCTCGCTCGTTCTGATAGAGGCACTGGTAGAGCCGGTCGGTATCGACGCCGGCTTCCATCAGCATGGCAGCCAGGCGCATCGTGTACGGCCGCGTGTTTGAGAACTGGAACCAGCCCGTGTCCGACACGATTGCCAGGTACAGCGCGATGGCGATCGGCGCGTCGGGCTTAATGTCCCACTGCGCCAGCAGCTCGGCCGCGATCTCGCCGGCGGCGGCGGCCTCGGTGACCACGAGCTTCACGTCGGCCCAGTCTTCCTGAGTCAGGTGGTGGTCGAGGACCAGCTTGGGGACCGACCAGTTCCCGACGCGCTCGCGCACGCCGGGGAGCTGCGACCAGGTGCCGGTGTCCACCACGAGAAACGTGTCGAATCGATCGAGCGGGAAGGGGTCGGGCCAGGATTGCTCGACGTCGAAGAAGGGAATGTTGTTGTCCTGGAAAATGAAGGAATACTTGCGCGGGAGGTGGGAGAGGAGGAGGACTTCTGAATCAATGTGCTTCTTGCGAAGGGCGAGCACCATCGCCGCCGCCGTCCCCAGGGCGTCGCCGTCGGGGCGGACGTGGGTGGTGACGAGGGTGCGGCGGGACCGGGAGAGCGTCTCGATGATCTGCTGGTACGCGTCGGGCATGGAAGGTTCTGATTGCGATTACGTGATTGCGTGATTACATGACAAGTGCGATTGGCTTTCCTCACGTAATCACGTATGACGTAATTACGTGCCCCCCTCACCCCTCGCGCACGTGCCGGTGGAACGCTTCGATCAGCCGCCGGGTGATGGGCCCCGGCTGGCCAGAGCCGATCGGCCGGCCGTCGATCTTGGTCACGGGCACGACCTCGGCCCCGGTGCCGGTGAGGAAGCACTCGTCGGCGATGTACAGGTCGTGGCGCTGGAGCGTCTTCTCCCGGCACGGGATTTCGAGTTGGTCGCACAGGCGGAGGATGACCGAGCGCGTGACGCCTTCGAGGATGCCGTCGTGGGTGGTTGGGGTGGAGACGGCGCCGTCGCGCACGATGAAGATGTTGTCGGCGGTGCACTCGGATACGTTGCCTTCCTGGTTGAGCATGATGGCCTCGGGCACGCCGGCGTCGGAGGCTTCGATCTTCGCGAGGATGTTGTTCAGGTAATTGAGGCTCTTGATGCGCGGCGAGAGGGCGTTGGGGTGATTGCGGATCACCGAGGCGGTGATAATCGCCATCCCCTGCTTGTACATCTCCGGCGGATACACCTGAATGGTGTCGGCGATCACGAAGACGCAGGGGGCGGCGCACTTCTTGGGGTCGATGCCCAAGTTGCCGGCGCCGCGGGTGACGACGGCGCGGATGTAGCAGTCGGTGAAGCCGTTGGCCTTGAACGTCTGCTCAATGGCCGCCTTGAGCTGCTCGGGGGTGATGGGGATCTGGAGGCGAATGGCGCGCGCCGAATCGTAGAGCCGGCGGAGGTGGGCGTCGGCCTCGAAGATGCGGGAGTTGTAAACGCGAATGCCCTCGAAGACGCCGTCGCCGTAGAGCAGGCCGTGGTCATAGACGCTGATTTTGGCGTCGGCCTTTTCGATGAGTTTGCCGTCGAGCCAGATCTTCTGGGGCATGGGGGAATAATAGCAGGAGCGGGGTTAGGGGTCAGGGGTTAGGGGTTAGAAAAAGGGGTTAGGGTTAGGGGTTCGGGGTTAGAGCGGAGGTAGCGCGCCTTCGCCGCTCATTATTTACTCGCAGGCTTTGGGGGCGATCTCGAGGGGGTAGGTTTCGTTCGTCGGGCGGAACTTCGCGCGCGGCGGGAGTCGCAAATTGCAAATTGCAAATCGAACCCCCACAATTCCCACATGCCTCATCGCGTCGGCATCGTCGGCATCTCCGGGTATGGCGGCGGCGAGGCGCTGCGCCTCATCGCCGCTCATCCCGCGTTTCAGCTTGCCTTCGCCGCCGGCGAATCGTCCGCCGGGTCGAGGCTTTCCGATCGATTCCCCGCGATTTCCCCGGGCTATGCCGGGCTGATGATCCAGAAATGGGACCCGTCTGCGCTCCCGGAGCTCGACCTCCTGTTCGCATCGCTGCCGACGGGCGAATCGCGCGAGGCGCTCGCCCGGGTACCGGCCCGGACGCGGGTCGTGGACATCGGCGGCGACCACCGTTACGTCGAAGGCTGGACGTACGGCCTGGCCGACGTGTGGCCGGAGCAGGTGCGCAAGTCCACGCGCGTCGCCAACCCCGGCTGCTATCCGGCGGCTACCCTCGCGGCGCTAGCGCCGCTGCTCGCGGCAAAACTCATCGACCCCCACGGCATCATCATCGACGCCAAGACCGGCGTCTCCGGCGCCGGACGCGGCGGCGCCGACTCCAAGTTCGGCTTCTCCGAGGTCAACGAAGACCTGGTCCCCTACGGGCTGCTCAAGCACGCGCACGTGCCGGAGATTGTAAAGACGGTCTCCCGGATTTCGGGTGTCGAGGCGTCGGGATTGGTTTTCACCCCTCACCTCTGCCCCATGACCCGCGGCATCCTCGCGACGATCTACTGCCGCGGCAAAGCCTCCACCGAACAGTGCATCGATGCGGCGAGGAAGTTTTACGCCGGCCGCCCGTTCGTGCGCGTCACCGACAAGCCCCCGCACACGAAATGGGCGACGGGATCCAACCTCGTCTTCGTCTCCTACGCCGCCGACCCGGAGCGGAATCTGGTGATCGCGATGGGGGCCTGCGACAATCTCGGAAAAGGCGCCGCCGGGCAGGCCGTTCAGAACGCGAACCTGATGACCGGGCAGCCCGAAACCGCCGGCCTGGAGGGAATGTCTCTCTGGCCTTGATTCGGAGCGAGGCGGAGTATGAATGCCGCACAATCGTCAGTCCGCGTGGGACTTGATCTGCCGTTAGACCCGGCACGGGCTTTCGATCTCTTTCTCGAGGAACTCGCCACCGGGCTTGAAAGAACCGGCGTATCGCTGGAGACGGGACCGAACGGGCGGGTGCTCGCCGGGGGCGGCGAAATCGGGCGGGTCATCTCCTGGGCGCCGGGCGAGAAGATCGTGCTGCGCTGGCGGGCGGCAGATTGGAAAACGGACGCTGAGACGGAAGTGGAGGTGCGCGTCGAAGGAACCGACGGCGGTAGTCGGATCACGGTCGCGCACCGCGGCTGGGGAAAACTGATCGATGATCCGCAGGAGCTGCTGGGGTGGTTTGCCGGGGAGGCGGTCGCGCCGCTGCTGCGGGCGATGACGCCTGCTGGGCTCGGGGACTGGCTGACGGACCGGCGGGCGCGGCGGCCGTCGGGGGAGCAGTCGCGCGGCATGTACCGCGAGCCGCTGTTCCACTACCCCGGATTCAAAGTCATCCTGGCGGAACTTGCCCTGACCGAAAGCGACTACCTTCTGGACGTGGGCTGCGGAGGCGGGGCGTTCCTGAAAGAGGCGTTGCGGAGCGGCTGCCGGGCGGCGGGCGTGGACCATAGCGCGGAGATGGTGCGGCTGGCGGCGGCGGAGAACCGCGACGCCGTGGACGCGGGGCGGCTGGAGGTGCGGCTGGGCAGTGCCGAGCGGCTCCCCTTCCCCGATGCGACGTTTACGGCGGCATCAATGCACGGCGTATTCGGGTTTTTGAGCGACCCCGTCGCCGCGCTGCGCGAAGTCCGGCGCGTGCTGCGCGACGGCGGGCGCTTGGTCGTGCTAGGGAGCGATCCGGCGATGCGCGGGACGCCGGCGGCGCCGGAGCCAATCGCGTCGCGGCTGAAGTTTTATCAGGATGATGAGCTGGCGCGGCTGGGGGCCGAGGCCGGATTCACGGAATCGCGCGTCGTCCGTCGTGACATGGAGCGGTACGCGCGGGAGGTGGGGATCCCGGAAGCGGCAATGCCGCTGTTTACCGGTCGGGGGGCGCCGTTTCTTCTGGCGAAACGGTGATGACGTAACCCTTGTTGGTGCGGAAGATGCCGCGGCCTTTGAGGCTCACTTGGGCGTCGGCGACGGAGACGTCCTGGGCGCCGTCGCCGGCCTCCATGAAGAAGGCATCGGCGCGGTGAACGGCGGTGGCCGTTTCGCCGGGCCGCAGGACGACGCGGCCTTGCGTGTTCAGGAAGACGACGAAGACCTTTCCCGTGCGGGGGTGTCGTGAATAGATGACGTTGGGGTCGGCATGGGAGTTGGGGCTTTCGTAGGTCGCGCCGTCCCAGTGGCGGTCCTTGAGGGGAACGCGGGCGAGGTTGTCCCAGTTGGGCAGGCAGCGGATGAGCTGGAGCCTGGGATACACTTCGGTGACCTCGCCGAAATTGGGCATGTTGCCGGTGCCGCCGAAGCGGCCAGACCAGGAGTACCACGCGCCGCTCGTCGCGCATTTGGCGGCGACGAGGCGGTTCTCGTATTCGCCTTCGTGGTCCGGCTGCGTCGAGCCGACCCGGTCGGGGGTGATCAGGCCGGAGGCGAAGACGCGGGGGTCGTCCACGAACTGAGTGCCGAACCCTTCCTGGACGAGCATGTCTGGCATCAGGTCGCGGCGATCGGCGCGGTTCTCGACCGTCCTAAGCCAGTTGGAGTAGAGGTTGAACGGCTCCATGATGAATTTGGCCTTGGGAAATTCCTGGAGCGTGCGCTGGTAGAGTTTCTTGTAAAAGGCGGCCCTGCCGTCGGAGTAGGTGGCGTATTCGTGGGTGATGCCGGGATGAAGGAGGCAGGAATCGTGTCCGGTCCAAGCGGCAAGGGAGACCGAGCGGCCGCCGTCGCTTTGCGGCTTGTCCCAGAAATCGCCGCGGAGGTCCGGCACGTCCCACCAGTAGCCGCCGAAACGGAAGTCGGATTCGACATTTTCGCCGGACTTGGCCAGGGCGATAATCCTTTCGACGGTTTGATCGATCACCGCCTGCTGCTGGAAATCGAGCTGCGGCGAGAAGGCGGTACGCGAGAACTGCCATCCAGTGGCCAGGTTTTCAGGAAACGGCTCGTTGGATTTCCAGGCGTAGCAGCGCTCGGCCAGCGCCCGCTGGTCCGGCGACATTGGCCTGGTGGTGTCGAAGTGGCGCGGCGTGGGGAAGGCGGCGTATTCGGGGGATTCGATGAGGAAGCGCAGGTCGCGGGCGTTTTCATCCCCGCGGTAGCGGGCGGCGTCCGCGACGACGACGTAGTCGTACGCCATGTGTCGGGCGTATTTCAGGTGGGTCGAAGGCGTGCCGACCCAGCAGGCGCCGTAGAAGTTTCTGTAGTCCGGCGGGGCGCCCGCGGCGGCGGGCAACGCGAGCAGGCAGGCGAACAATATAAAACGGACGAGGGTCATGGGACTGCTCTTACGAAGATCGGCAATACGGGACCTACGTCCGTAAATGTTTTTGGAGTGGAGGTGCGATCGGGGCGCGATCGGGTCGCAATTGCAACCTGCCCGATCACGCCATACATTTCGGCCGATGATCCGCCGCCGGTTTTTGATCCCCCTGCCGCTGCTGCTGCTCGGCTGTGAAACGCTCCAGCCGATTCCGCATACGCGCGAGCCTTCGGAGTGCCAGATGTTCGGGCCGGCGTCCATGCGGATCCACCCGATTTTCACGCAGGTGAAGGACTGGACCGGCGACGGCAAGCCGGACGGGATCGAGGCACTGGTGGAATTCCAGGACCAGTTCCAGGACCCGACCAAGGCCGCCGGGAAGGTGATCTTTGAACTGTTCACGTATCGAAAGGGCCACGCCGACCCGCGCGGGCCGCGGCTGGTAAATCCTTGGATCGGGTCGCTGACGACGGTGGAGGACCAGCGGGAGCGGTGGAACCGCACGAGCCGGACGTACACGTTTCAGCTCGCCTGGCCGAACGTCAGGACGGATCGGACGTACGTCCTGACGGCGGTGTTTGACCTCGCCAGCGGGGGGCGGTTCTTCGACCGGAAGATCATCGAAGCTCAGGGGCGGGAGGAGCCGGCCGAGCCCATCCGACTCACGCCGCCGGCAACGCAGCCGGCCGCGACGCAGCCGGCGCCCGATCGCGGGCCGGTGCCCGAGACGTAGCTGGGAGAATGATGCTACTCGGTGTCGAACAACCGAAGGCGACGGCGGCCGCATTCTCTCCGGTCGTCGTCACGCCGACGTACAACAACGCGCGGACGGTGATCGACGTCCTCACGCGGGTGCGGGCGACGGGGTTGCCGTTGATCGTGGTGAATGACGGCTCGACCGACGCGACGGCGGGGCTGCTGGCGGAATTTGTGCGGCAGAATTGCCGGGACGTGACGGTCGTCACGCACGAGCGGAACCGGGGCAAGGCGGCCGCACTCAAGACCGGCTTCGCGGCCGCCGCGAAGGCCGGCTTCACCCACGCGGTCACGATCGACACCGACGGCCAACTCGACCCCGAGCAGATTCCCGAGCTGCTCGCCGCCGCGAGGGACAATCCCGGCGCGCTGGTCGTGGGGTGCCGCGACGACGGCAAGGCCGATTACCCGGCGCGATCGCGCCTGGGCCGGCGGATTTCCAACGCCGCCATCCGCTGGGAATCGGGCGTGCGGATCGGCGACAGCCAGTGCGGGTTTCGGGTGTACCCGGTGGGCTTCGTGAGGACGACGTGTTGCCGGGCGCCTTACTTCGCATTCGAGGCGGAGATCATCACCCGCGCCGGGTGGGCGGGGCGCCCGGTCGTGGAAGTTCCGGTGAATTGCCGCTATCTGCCGCCGGGGCAGCGGGTGAGCCATTTCAAGCCGGTGAAGGACACGCTGCGCGGGATCGCTACGCACCTTCGCCTGCTCGCGACGGCGGTGTTGCGTATCCCGCCGAAATGGGCACTACGGTCGTAGCGGATCGGGGGGAACTAATCGCGCGGCGTTACCGCCGTGGATCGCGTTACCCACGTCGGGGGGAAGATCCAGTGATTTAAGTAGAATGTCCAGCTCGTTCCCGTAGTAATCACGGCCGAAGAGCAGGCGGTCGCCGTAGCGGGCGAGGAATTGGCGTGCGTGGACGGGATCGCGGGAGAGGGCGGTTCTCCCGGACCCGGCGGAGAGGTCGGCGTACAAGTTAGGATAAGTGTCGAACAGCCGGTAGAGGCGCCCGCCGGGGGTAACGGGTCCGGCGGGGTACTGGTTCAGATCGGTGTCGGCGTCGCCGCTGATCTCGCGCCAGAAGCCGGGGGCGTGGCCGACGAAAATCGTGTCGGGACAGGCCTGGAGGGCGCGTTCCAGATTCGCCACGGTGCCGCCGTACCAGCGCGGCTGATACGCGCTTCGGCCGGCGGCGTCGGGCAGGTATGGCACGTCGAGGTGGAGGACGACGGGGCACTTTCGACGGCCGGCGGCGCGGAAGAGTTGCAGGCAGCGCGGGTCGTCGAATGGCATGCGAAATTTCCACTCGCCGCAGACGCGCACGTTGTGAATGTCGCAGGCGGCTTCGAAGAGATCGACGGCCTGGGGCAGTGCCGGGTCGGGGCAGTAGCCCAGGATAAACCGGCCGGGGTAACGCCGATGCGCCGTCAGCAGGTCCTGAAGGGGGATGCCCGGGTGGGAGCCGTCGGGGCGGGCGTGAATCGGGTTCAGCAGGTTGTGGTAAATGAAATTGTCTTCGTACGCCGGGTACGGGGGGATTTCCCAGGTCAGCAGCCAGGCGAAGTCGATGCCGTTCTCGTCCATGTCGGCGACGAGGCCGGCGTCGTCACGGCCGTGCCAGAAGACGTGCTGGTGGGAGTCGATGACCATCAGAGTTTCATCGCTTCGGCCAATCTGCCCTGCGCCCGCTCCAGCAGAGCGCGAGCTTCATCGAGCGAAACCTTCCGGTGGTGGATCAGGATGGCGGGTTTTACATGCCCGTCGGCGCGCCGCAGCAGTTCCTCGGCCGTCGCGCGGTCCACGCCGGTGATCGTGCAGATGATCCGGGCCGCGCGGTCGCGGAGCTTCGCGTTGGAGGCTTTGAGGTCCACCATCAGGTTCTGGTACACCTTGCCGAGCTGCACCATCGCAACGGTCGTGATCTGGTTGAGGATGACTTTCGTCGCGGTGCCGGCCTTGAGACGGGTCGAGCCGGTGACGACCTCCGGCCCTGTGAGCGGCCGGATCACCACGTCCACTTCGGGCTCGTTCGGCACCGGCTGAACGCACGAGAAAAAGATCGTCTTAGCGCCGCGCTCGCGGCCTCGTCGCAGTGCTCCGTGGACGAACGGCGTCGTGCCGCCGGTGGCGATGCCCATGATCACGTCACTGGGGCCGACGTTTTTCTCCTCAACCGCCGCCGCGCCCTGCTCGGGGGAATCCTCCGCCCCTTCCTTCGCGCGGAACATCGCGTCCGGACCGCCGGCGATGATGCCCTGGACCATCTCGGGATCGACGCGAAACGTCGGCGGGCATTCGGATGCGTCGAGCACGCCGAGCCGCCCGCTGGTCCCCGCGCCGACGTAGATCAACCGCCCGCCGGCGCGCAGCGCCGGCACGATCAGCGCGATCGCGCGGACGACGTTCGCCCGCTCGGCCGCGGCGGCTTCGACGGCGCGGCGGTCCTGGTCGTTCATCAACGCGACGGCCTGTTCGATCGACATTACGTCGAGGGACATTGACTCGGGCAGGCGCTGTTCGGTCAGGAGTTGGGAGCGGTCTTGCATGGCTTTTCAGGGTTTGGGTGTGACGCTGCCAAGCACGACCCGCCGGCGTGCGCCAGTGGCGCTCGGCACGTTGGAGGGCTCGTTGTCCAGGGTGGCGGCGCCGAGGAGCGCAAAGGCCACGGCCTCCTTGGCTTCGGAAGCCACCCCCGCCGCGTCTGCCGTGATCAACGGCCGCTGATGCACCTCTTCGATTCCCAGCCGGAGCCAGCTCATGATCGCGGCGTTCTTCGACCCACCACCGCTGACGATCACTTCGTCCGGCACCCGCGGCAGGAATCCATTGAAGGCGGCACCGATTGTCGTCCCCGTCATCCAACACGCCGTGGCAAGCAGGTCCGAAATCGGGAGCTTTGAAAGCGACGGCTCACGCCCGATCGCGTCCGCCACCGATTTTTCCCACGCCGCGATCATCGCCGGTCCGTCGGTGGACTTTGGCGGAGGTCGCGTGAGGTACTCGTTCTCGATGAATCCATCCGCCAATGCCGTCTTGCTCTCGCCGCGTGCGGCTTGTCGCCCACCTTCGTCGAACCCCGCAGCCGCGGGATCGTGCTTCCTCACCAGGTAATCACTGATACAGTTACCCGGACCGGTGTCGAAGGCGAGCACGTCATCAATTCCCGCTCCGGCGGGAATGTACGTCATGTTTGCGATGCCCCCGATGTTCAACAGGACTCGGCTCTTGCCGGGATCGCGAAACAACACCCAGTCCGCGAAAGGCACCAGCGGCGCCCCCTGCCCCCCCGCCGCACAATCGGCGCGGCGAAAGTCACTGACGACCCGGCACCCGGTTTCGGCCGCCAACAGGGCGGGATCGAGCCACTGAATCGTATTCGGCGGCGCGTGGTAAAGCGTCTGGCCGTGGGCGGCGACGGCGGCGAGGTCCTTGGCCGTCAAACGTGTCGCGATTAACGCCTCGTTCACGGCGGCGGCGTACGAAAGGGAAATCTCGCGGCCCATTCGGGCGAGTTCCGCCAGCGATATGCGCTGGTCCGGGCCGCGCGCCCCGAAGATCGCCGCCTTCAGACCGGCGTCGTATGCGCGGTGGTGGTGGTGCACGAGCTTGGCCGACATCCCCGCCCCCCGGCCGGTAATTTCCGTGATCGCGACGTCAATGCCGTCGGCGCTGGTGCCGCTCATCGCGCCGGCGACGAGGCGGGCGGGGGGTTGCGGGAAATCGCTCGCGGTCGGCGCGCTCACGGCGAACAATGTATATAAGTTTCGCGCCGGCGGTAGTCATCCGCGTCCCGCGGCCGGCGCACACGGGCAGTTCCCATGCGCCTTCCCCCGGTTATAATCCCCTGAGCCACTCCCCGGCGGCGGAAGGAACCGGCCGCAGGCGGGCCGCGGCGTCTGTTTCGGAGCGGGACTATGGCCAAGAAAAAGGAACAAGATTCCGAGTCGCCCGGCGGCAGCGGCGCCGCGCCCCCGCCCGACGGCGGCGGCGCCTCCAGCTCGACGGCGACCAAGGCGAAGAAGTCCGCCAAGCGCGCCCCCAAGAAAAAGCCGCCGCAGATGCTGCCACCGTGGAAGGTGCTGCTGCACAACGACGACGTCAATGAGATCGGCTTCGTCGTGCGGTCGATCATCGAGCTGACGCCGCTGAACGAGGAGGACGCCATCCTCCGCACAAAAGAGGCGCACCAGACCGGCGTGGCGCTGCTGCTCACGACACACAAGGAACGCGCGGAGCTCTACCAGGAACAGTTCAAATCAAAGGGGCTGACCGTCACGATCGAGCCGGCGGAGAAGTGAGATCCGTGATTACGTGAATACGTGATTACCTGACAAAGGGATCGCCCGGATCACGTAATCAAGTAATCACAACTACTTAAACGTGCACTGCCGCTTCAGCGCCGCGTCCAGCCGGTCCATGTACTCGTCGGCGGGGATGTCGATGCAGCCGAAGCGGTGGAGGTGCTGGGTCGTCGCCTGGGTGTCGAGCAGTTCGTAGCCGCGGTCCCGCAGCCGCCCGACGAGGTGCACGAGCGCCACCTTGCTGGCGTCGCGGACGCGGTGGAACATGCTCTCGCCGAAGAACGCGCCCCCGAGGCTGACGCCGTACAGCCCGCCGACCAGCCGCCCGTTCTGCCACGCCTCGACGCTGTGCGCGAAGCCGAGCCCGTGGAGGCGCAGGTACGCCCTGATCAACTCGTCGTTGATCCAGGTCCCGTCCGGGCGGGCTTCCATGCACGCGCGCATCGTGGCTTCGAAATCGTGGTCGATGTGGACGTCGAAGCGGTTCTGGCGGACCAGCGCGCGGAGCGTGTGGGGCACGTGGAAAGCATCGGGCGGGTGAAGGGGGATGACGCCGCGCGGGTCGGCGGTGTACCAGCGGGTGACGCCGTCGCGGTCGGTCATGGGGAACGCGCCCTGGGCGTAGGCGCTGAGGAGCGTCTCGGGGGACAGGTCCATCGGTGGGGAGTATACGCGACGGGTTCGGGGAGACTTGAAACTCGAAAC
>Ga0308175_100000593_pt1 | contig 24478 bp, 23 predicted proteins | sample PhyCR1_3_FD_203893 | JGI IMG/M metagenome (GOLD analysis project Ga0308175, IMG submission 203893) | Soil microbial communities from UC Gill Tract Community Farm, Albany, California, United States - DLSLS.C.R1 | ecosystem: Environmental > Terrestrial > Soil > Agricultural land | place: USA...
GCGCTTCAGCACGGTCACGAGGTACTCCGTGAACGGTAGGTCGGCCGGGACGTCGTGGTTCCAGACGAAGATCTTCTTCCGCCAGTGCCAGTAGCCGGACTCGTGCACGAGCCGGATCGCCTTGCGCAGGTCGTGCCGATAGAGATCGTGGCCGCCGAACGACGGGTAACCCGGCGGCAGGACATTCTCCGTCGAGCCGGCGAGTCCGCCGGCCAGACGCTTGAGCCAGCGCCGCGAGATCGCGTAGTTCACTGCCTGCCGCACCTTAGGGCTGTTGAACGGCGCGACCTGCGTGTTCATGAAGAAGTACATGAGGTTCGGCGGCGTGAAGAAGCGGAGCTGGTCCTTGTGCTTCTGCTCGATCCCATGCAGCCGCTTGCTCGGAACCGGGTAGTAGCTCATCCAGTCGTCCTTGCCGGTCAGGACGCGGTGGAGCGCGACCGACGCGTCCGGGACGATGTCCCAGGTCACGCGGTCGGGATTGCCCGCCGGCACGGCTTTGTGGAACCGCCACTCCTGGAATTTCGGGTTGCGTTCCTCGACGATCCCCGACCTCGGTTGGTAGCTCTTGATCACGTAGGGGCCGGTCGCGGGCAGCGGATGGAGGGACGTGTCCGTCGCAGGCGCGTCGGCCGGAACGGGCGCCGCGAACTCCGAAGCGAGGACGTTCGAGAAGTCGGCCTGCGGCTGCTTGAGTTTGATGACGATCGTGCCTGCCTTGTTGTCGACCTCTATGCCGCCGATGCCGCTCTTGGTCGGCTTCCTGGCGAACGCCTCCGCGCCGCGGATGTTCAGGAACAAGGGGGCGCCGGCCGAGTCGAGCCTGAAGTCCCGCTCGATCGTCGTCTTGAAGTCGCTCGCCTTGACGGGGGCACCGTTCGAATAGGACAGCCCGTCGCGCAGCATGAGGCTGTACGTCATTCGGTCCCGCGAGATGCGCGGCAACGCGGTCGCGAGATAGGGGACGAGCCGCGCGCCGGCCGGCCCGCTGCGATGGCGGTAACCGATGAGCGGGAGGTACACGTTCCACATGACACCCCAGCCTTCGGTCGTGTCCGAGAGGCCCGGATCGAGGTAGTCGGTCCCCTCGTCCATCGCGATCCGGAACTCCGGGAACTGGTGCGGGCTCGCGGCGGGGGTCGTCTGCGTCGAGGCAGTGGTTGTCTCGTGGTCTTCCGTCGCCGTTCGAGCGACGGTCGACGGCCGGTCGCCGGTCGCAGCGTGGCCAGAGCCGCCGCAACCTGCGACGAAGACGAGGGCAAGGAGCGGAAGCGCCGCTGCGACCGCGCCCACCCTCCCCGGAAAGGCGGTCGGCTCCAACGAGCGGCGAAATCTAGCGCCCGCCGGAGCCGAGTCGCACGAGCGTGCGCCGCCGCTCGCGCAGCTCCCCCGGCTCGTCCTCCTCGATGACGCCGTCGACTCCCTCGCGCTGCGTCGAGTGGAGGATGCGCCCACCGCCGACCCAGAACGCGACGTGGTCGGCTCCCTCCGGCGGGCCGTACGTGACGAGATCTCCGGGGCGGAGGTCGGTCTCGGCCAGGCGCTCGCCCGCCTCCTCCTGCTGGTCGGCGTCTCGTGGCACGAGGCGCCCGCAGGCCCGGAATGCCATGTGGACGAGGCCGGAGCAGTCGATACCGGCCGAGGTCATTCCGCCCCACTCGTAGCGCGTGCCGAGCAACGTGCGCGCGTGCTCCACGGGATCGGCGGCGACGGACCGCAACCACTCCGCATCCGGCTTTCCCGCGAGGTCCTCACGCCGCACCCAGCCGGGATAGGCGTAGGCGGTCTCCACGCGGACCCAGTCGACACGCTCCTCGACCACGCCCAGAGGCTCGCCGGCGAGAGCCTGGGTCACCTGCTCAGCGTCGGCCGCAGGCTCGGCCCTGAGCGGCGCGAGCTGGCGTGCGAACGTATGTTCGCCTAGGCTCTCGGCCATGCAACTCAGGCTAGACGCGGCCGACCGCCTGGTGGAGCTCGTCGAGGAGCAGCGCGGGCCGGTGCTCGCGGAGGACGCGGCGCGGCGGCTCTTCGCGCTCCGGCAGGCACCCGTCGCGCTCGCGCGCTCGCTGCTCGCAGACGTCGTCGAGACCGATGCGCGGCTCGCGTGGAGCGGCGACGCCGTGGCACTCGCCGAGCCGCTCGGCGCGGCGCTCCTGCTCGAGGAGGCGACCTATATCGTGGTCGACCTCGAGACGACGGGGCTGCGCCCCGGCGACTCCGGGATCTGCGAGATCGGAGCGGTACGCCTTCGCGGCTTCGAGGTCGAAGCCGAGTTCGAGACCCTCGTCGATCCAGGGCTCCCGATTGGCGCCGGAGCGAGCGCGGTGACCGGCCTCCGGACCGAGCAGCTGCGTGGAGCGCCTCGGCCGGCCGAGGCGGTGCGGCGGTTTCTCGCGTTCGCGGGAGACGGCGTGCTCGTCGCGCACAATGCGCGCTTCGACCTCGCGTTCCTCGACCGGGAGACCGAGCGGCTCACCGGCTCGCGCATCGGCTCGCCCGTGGTCGACACCGTGCGGCTCGCGCGAAGGCTTCTCGCGGGCCGCGTCGCGGGCTTCGGTCTCGGTCAGCTCGCGTGGTTTCTCGACACGGCGGAGCGGCCGTGCCACCGCGCGCTGCCGGACGCCCGCGCGACCGCCGAGCTGCTGCTGGCACTGATCGGGCTCGCCCAGGAGCGCGGTGCCCGCACCGTCGGCGACCTCAGCGCGCTCGCCGCGACCAGGACACGGCGCCTGCTCGACAAGCGCCACCTCGCCCACGGAGCACCGAGCCGACCGGGCGTCTACCGCTTCCTCGGTCGCAACGACCAGGTCCTCTACATCGGCCGTGCCCGCGACCTGCGAGCGCGCTTGCGCTCGTACTTCCGCAGCGACCGGCAGCGCCCCGCCGTCGAAGCGGCGGTCGCGGCGGCGGAGCGGATCGAGTGGCGGGTGACTGGCTCCGAGCTCGAAGCAGCGCTGGAGGAGCTGCGCCTGATCCGCGAGCTCCGTCCCCCGGGCAATGCGCGAGTGTCGCGGCCGGAACGCTTCGTCTGGTTGCGGCAGCGCGGCGACTCGGTCGTGGCAACGACCAGCCAGGTCCAGGCGAGCCGTGTCAAAGCTAGTAACAGTCTGTTACTTGGTCCGTTGCGATCACGGCGGACGGCGCAGCTAGCAGCCCGAGCGCTGACTCCTGACGAGCTCGCCCGTCCCTCTGCGGCGCTGCCGCGCCTCCACCGCCGGTTACGCGAGCTCGCCGACGCTCGCCGCTTCGAGGATGCTGCACGGCTACGCGACCGGATCGCAGCTCTGGAGCGGGTCTGCCGCGAACTCGAGCGGCTCGATCGCGTGCGACAGCTCGCCTGCTGCGTGCTCGAACCTGCCACTGAGCCCGCCTACGTGCGGGCGCTCTTCATAACCGGTGGCCGGGTGGCTGCAGAGCGAACGCTGCCGCCCGGCGGTGGCGCAGCGCTCGAGATCGAGGCCGGGCTCGCTGCCGCGAACAGACACGTCCAACCTAGTAACAGACTGTTACAAGGTGATCCGGGAGAGCTCGACCTCGACGAGCTGCTCCTCATCGACTCGTTCCTGCGCCGGCCGCCGCCGGAGCTGCGCGTCGCGCCTCTCGACCGCGAGGCGATCCTGCGAGCGAGGAGCTCGGTTCCCGGCTAGGCCGCCGCGACCGAGATGAGGTCGCGCAGGGCGCCCAGCCGGGAGAGCGCCTGACCCTCGAGCTGGCGGACCCGCTCTCGCGTCAGGTCGAGCTCGTTCCCGATCGCCTCGAGCGTCCACGGCTCGCCCTCGAAGCCGAAGCGCAGCTCCAGGATCCGCCGCTCGCGCTCCGGAAGCGCCTCGAGCGCGCGCCGCACGCCCTGGCGGCGGAGGGACTCCTCGGCCTCGTCGAACGGATCGGCCGCCTCGCGGTCGGCGAACAGGTCGCCGAGCTCGCCCTCGTCGTCGGCACCGACAGTCTGGTTGAGCGAGACGGAAGCATTCGCCGCGCCGAGCGCCTCGTCGACGTGCTGCATCGGCAGGCCGGTTGCCTCCGCGAGCTCCTCCTTCGTCGCCTCGCGTCCGAGCTCGACCTCGAGGCGGCGCGCCGCGCGCGACAGCTTCTGCTGGCGCTCGACGACATGGACGGGCACGCGGATCGTGCGCGCGTGGTTCGCAACCGCCCTCTGCACCGACTGGCGGATCCACCAGGTGGCGTAGGTCGAGAACTTGTAGCCGCGGCGCCAGTCGAACTTCTCGACGGCGCGATTCAGCCCGAGCGTCCCCTCCTGAATCAGGTCGAGGAACGGGACGCCGAGCCCGCGATAGCCCTTGGCGATGGAGACGACGAGCCGGAGGTTCGACTCGATCATGTGACGCTTCGCGGACGGGTCGCCGCGCTCGATCCGCTTCGCGAGCATGACCTCTTCGGCGGCGGTGAGCAGCTTGTGACGGCCGACGTCGGCGAGGAACAGCTGCAGGCTGTCGGCGGAGCCGGAGATCGCGACGGCGGGAACCACTTCGGGCGCCGGCTCCTCCTGCTTCTCCTTCTCTTCGGCCTTCGGAGCCGCGCTCGGCGGAGCAGCCGTTCCCGCGGCCGGCTGGCCGATCTCGAGTCCGGTGCGCTCGAGCTCGCGGGTGAGCTCCTCGACCTCCTGATCGTTGAGCTCGAGCTCGGCCGCGAACGCCTCGAGCTGTGCGGGATCGACGAACCCGCGCTCCTCGGCGCCCTCGACGATGGCACGGATCTGATCCGACTCGAGCAAATCGTTGAGCTGGTTCTGCGTCAGCGCTCCCTCAGTCCTTTCGTCCTGCTTTGCTTGCCCGCAAGCCTTCTCACCTTAGGAGGTAAGTCCTCCGGTTACCACCCTCGCCGGGAGTGCCGCCGCTCCGACACGCCCCGGTCGCTCGAACGTGCCGCGCGGCAAGTGTATTCCGCGCGTCGACCCGGTCCGTGAGCATAGGACGCCGACCGGTCGGCGAAGTTTGTGGAGAACCGTTCACGAAGCCTTGCGGCGTCGGCCGCCTCGCTTCGCCGGCCCCTTCGCGCGGCGCTCGGCGAGCAGCTCGACGGCGCGGTCGAGCGTGACGGCCTCCGGCTCGTCGCCCTTGCGCAGGCTCGCGTTCGTCTCGCCGTCGGTGACGTACGGGCCGAAGCGGCCTTCCTTGAGCACGATCTCCTTGCCGCCGACCGGATCGGTGCCGAGCTCGCGGAGCGGCTTCGTCGCTGCGGCCCGCTGACCGCGCCGCTGCCGGGGCTGCGCGAGGAGGGCAAGCGCGCCGGGCAGGTCGATCGTGAAGAGCTGCTCCTCCGACTCGAGGGAGCGCGACTCCCTCCCTTTCTGGACGTAGGGCCCGTAGCGGCCGTTTCGCGCGACGACCTCCTCCCCGTCTTCGGCGACGCCGACCACGCGAGGGATCTCGAGCAGGCGGAGCGCGTCCTCGAGCGTCACCGTGTCGAGCGACATCGTCTTGAAGAGCGAAGCGGTGCGCGGCTTCTCCTTCGAATCCTCGGGGAGGACCTCTGTGATGTACGGCCCATACCGGCCGGTGCGCGCGACGATCGGCAGCCCGGTCTCGGGATGGGTGCCGAGGTCCCGGTCGCCGCTCGGCTGCGAGAGCAGCTCCTCGGCCCGCTCGATGGTCAGCTCATCGGGCGGGAGCTCGTCGGGGACGCTCGCCCGCTGCCCGTCCCGCTCGAGGTAAGGCCCGTAGCGACCGACGCGCAGGACGATCCCGTCGCCGATCTCGAGCGAGTTGATCTCCCGCGCGTCGATCGCACCGAGATCCGAGACGAGCTCGTGCAGACCTCCGGCGTGGCTGGAAGCGCCGCCGGCGGAGCCGGCGCCGCCCGGCCGGGACACCGCGGCGCCTTCGGCGCCGCCTGGGTCGCCGAAGTAGAAGCGGCCGAGCCAGTCGACCCGTTGCTCGTCCCCGGCCGCGATCCGGTCGAGGTCGTCCTCCATCGAAGCCGTGAAGTCGTAGTCGACGAGCCGGCTGAAGTGCTTCTCGAGCAGGCCCACGACCGAGAAGGCGAGAAAGGCGGGGACGAGCGCCGTGCCCCGCTTGAAGACATAGCCGCGGTCGAGGATCGTGCCGAGGATCGAGGCGTAGGTGGACGGTCGGCCGATGCCGAGCTCCTCGAGCGTCCGCACGAGCGTCGCTTCGGTGTAGCGCGCCGGTGGGCTCGTCTCGTGGCCCTGCGGCTCGAGCGCACGGAGCTCGACCGAGTCGCCCTCCGAGAGGTCCGGCAGGCGGCGCTCTTCGTCGCCCTCCGGCGCGGCGCGGTCGTCGTCACGCCCCTCCTCGTACGCGGCGAGAAAGCCGCGGAACGTGATCACCGTGCCGGAGGCGCCGAACTCCACGGCCTCGCCAGTACTCGACTCGCCCGCGATCCGCAGCGAGACCGTCTGCCCCTGTGCATCCTTCATCTGGGACGCGATCGTCCGCATCCAGATCAGCTCGTAGAGCGCGTGCTCGTCGGGGGAAAGCTCCGAGCGCACGTCCTGCGGCGTGCGGAAGCGGTCGCCCGAGGGGCGGATCGCCTCGTGCGCCTCCTGCGCGTTCTTGACCTTGCGCTCGTAACGGCGCGGCTCCGGCGGGACGTAGTCGGCGCCGAAGAGAGAGGCCACCTGTTCGCGAGCGGCGGCGAGCGCCGACTCCGACAGCGTCGTCGAGTCGGTGCGCATGTAGGTGATGTAGCCGTTCTCGTACAGCCGCTGCGCGAGCCGCATCGTCGTCTGTGCGGAGTAGCGGAGCTTGCGGCTCGCCTCCTGCTGGAGCGTCGACGTCATGAACGGCGGGCTCGGACGGCGGACGTACGGCTTCCGCTCGACGCGCGCAACCTGGAAGGACGAGCCCTGGAGCCGGTCGGCGAGCCCGCGCGCGGCTTCCTCGTCGAGCTGCCGCGCCTCGCCGCGCAGCTTCCCGTCAGGGCCGAAGTCGCGACCGGTCGCCACCCGCTGTCCCTCCACCGAGACGAGCCGCGCCTCGAACGACTCCGGATCGAAAGTGGCGACCATGTCCCACCACGCGGCGGCGCGAAACGCCATCCGCTCGCGCTCGCGCTGGACTACGAGCCGGGTTGCCACCGACTGGACGCGGCCGGCCGAGAGCCCGCGCATGACCTTCTTCCAGAGGACCGGCGAGACCTCGTAGCCGTAGAGCCGGTCGAGGATGCGCCGCGACTCCTGCGCGTCGACGAGGCGCTCGTCGACGTCGCGCGTCTCCTCGAGCGCCTGCTCGATCGCGTCGCGGGTGATCTCGTGGAAGACCATCCGGCGGACGGGGACCTGCGGCTTCAGCACCTCCAACAGATGCCAGGCAATCGCCTCGCCTTCGCGATCCTCGTCCGTCGCGAGCAGGAGCTCGTCGGCGTTCGCCAGCTGCTTCTTGAGCTGCGCGACCGTCTTCTTCTTATCGGGGTCGACGACGTAGAGCGGCTCGAACCCGTTCTCGACGTCCACTCCGAGGCGCGCCCAGGACTCGCCCTTGTACTTCTCGGGGATCTCGGCGGCGCTGTCGGGCAGGTCGCGAATGTGGCCGACGGATGACTCGACGACAAAGTCCGGCCCGAGGTAGCCGGAGATCGTTCGCGCCTTCGCCGGGGACTCGACGATGACCAGGTGCTTGGGCATCGGCGCGTCACGATAGCCACCGCTGCGGCGGCGATACTCCGGGCGATGCGTCCGCCGCTCTTCTACAACGTCGTCGCCGTGCTGAGCTGGCCGGTTCTCCGCGGACCGTTCCGCCTGCGGGTGCAGGGGCGGGAGAACGTCCCGGCCAACGGCGGCTGCGTCCTCGCCTGCAATCACCTCTCGAACTTCGACCCGTGGCCGCTCGGGATGCCGCTCTGGCCGCAGCACTGGCTCCGCTTCATGGCGAAAGCCGAGCTCTACTGGTGGCCGGCGACGTATGTGCTCAACTCGGCCGGCGCCTTCCGTGTGCACCGCGGGCGCGCCGACGTCGAGGCCGTCCAGACGGCGGTGCGTCTCGCACGGGAAGGCAATGTCGTCGTGATGTTTCCCGAGGGCACGCGGCGCAGGAAGGGGCTCGTCAAGAAGCATCAGGCTCGGGCACGGTCGGGCGCGGCGCGGATCGCGCTGGACGCGGGAGTGCCGCTCGTCCCCGCAGCCCTCGCCGGCACCGACCGGCTGCTCACGCTCGGCCCGCTGAGGATCGCCTACGGCGCGCCGATCGAGATGGACGACCTGATCGCGACCGGTGACATGCGTCGTGCGTCTCAGGAGGCGACCGAGCGTTTGATGGCGCGCATCGCGGAGCTCGAGGCGTCCCTGTGAGCGTGTTGCTCGCGGTCGACGGCGACTCCTTCGCGCATCGCGCGTACCACGCGCTTCCGAAGTCGATCCGGCTCAACGCGGTCGTCGGCTTCACGAACATGCTCGTCCGGCTCTGGCAGGCCGAGCGGCCGCAGGCGGTTCTCGTCGCCTGGGACACGCTCTCGGTGCCGACTTACCGGCACGAGGCCTTCGCGCCCTATCAGTCGGGGAGGGTGTTCGAGGAGTCGATTCTCGAGCAGCTCGAGATCCTGCCGGAGGTCGTGAGCGCGTTCGGCTTCCTGGTGGCGAAGGCGCCCGGCTACGAGGCTGACGACTTCCTCGCGGCCGCGGCGCGAGAGTGGCCGGGGGACGTACTCATAGCTACCTCCGACCGCGACTCCTTCCAGCTCGCGAGCGACCGCGTCACGATCCTGCAACCGACGCGCGGCGTGAGCGAGCTCGCGCGGATCGGCCCCGCCGAGGTGCGTGAACGGTACGGCGTCGAGCCGGAGCAGGTGACCGACCTGATCGCGCTGCGCGGCGACCCCTCCGACAAGCTGCCGGGAGCGCGTGGGATCGGGCCGAAGAAAGCCGCCGAGCTGCTGGCCCAGTACGGCTCGCTCGAAGCTGCGCTCGCAGACGGACGCTTCGCCGCCGAGGCGGAGGACTTGAGGCTCTTCCGGCGAATCGCGACGATGGACGCCTCCGCCCCCCTTCCTCCCCTCGCAGAAACATCCCCGGTGTGGGCGGAGGCGTCTTCTTTCCTCGAACGGCTCGGGCTCGACGGAGTCGCAACGCGCGTGAGGCAACTGTCGACGTACTGACACACCCCGCGTTCGCGCGGATGCATCCGACCGGCGGCCATCCGGAGCGGCCCGAGCGGCTCGCTGTGCTGCTCGCCCACCAGCACATCTGGAGCGAGGGCCGCGCGGCGACGGTCGAGGAGCTGCTGCTCTGCCACACGGCCGAGCACGTGGAGCTCATCCGCAGTGTGGAGGACGGGCTCTGGCTCGACGGCGACACCGTCTGCACGGCGACGACGTTCGAGGCCGCCGCGCTGGCAGCGGGAACCGCGATCGAGGCGGCCTTACGCGGCGGCTTCGCGCTCGTTCGCCCGCCCGGCCATCACGCCCTCGCCAAGCGCGCGATGGGCTTTTGTCTGTTCAACAACGTCGCGGTGGCGGCACGCGCGGCGCAGGAGCGGCTCGGTCTCGAGCGGGTCGCGATCGTCGACTTCGACGTCCACCACGGCAACGGGACGGAGGCGATCTTCCGGGACGACGACAGCGTTCTCTTCGTCTCCCTCCACCAGTGGCCGTTCTATCCCGGTAGCGGCGGGCCGGACGACCAGGCGGAGACGACCGTCAACGTCCCGCTGCGTGCCGGTTCGGGGGACGAGGAGTACCTCGAGGCCTTCGCGCAGATCGTCGAGCCTGCGGTGGAGCGGTTCGAGCCCGAGCTCGTGCTCGTCTCGGCCGGCTTCGACGCCCACTACGCGGACCCGCTCTCCGACATGCGTGTCACCGAGGACGGCTTCCGCCAGCTGGCCCGCCGCTGCCGGGCACTCGCGGACCGGGTCGCCGCAGTCCTCGAGGGCGGCTACGACCTCGAGACCCTGCCGGGGCTGGTCGACGCCGCGCTCGACGGCTTTACGCGCTAGCCGCGGGCCAGCGCGAGCTGCTCGAGCGCCTCGCGCCGCGAGGAGACGCCGAGCTTGCGCAGGAGGCTCTTCACGTGGGAGCGAACGGTGTGCTCCGAGATGAAGAGGCGCTGCGCGATCTCCTCGGTGCCGTGGTGCTCGTCGAGCAGGAGCAGCACCTCGAGCTCCCGGGCGGAGAGGGCCGACGCGATGCTGTCGGGAACGCTCGAGCCTCGGCCGCCGCTGCGCACCTGGTCGAGCAGCCTGCGTGCAACAGGCCCGGAGAGGGCCGCGTCACCCTGCACGACGCCCTCGAGGAACTCCGCGATCCGCTCCGGCGACTCGGTCTTGAGCAGATAGCCGGCCGCCCCGCCGCGAATCGCGGCGAGCAAATTCTCCTCGGTGCCGGAGGCGGTGAGGACGACGACCTCACAGCCGGGCGCGGCCTCGCGGAGGCGGGGAAGCGCGGAGAGCCCGTCGAGGCCGGGCATGAGGAGATCGAGCAGGACGAGGTCGGGCTGAGTCTCCGCTGCGGCCGCGATCGCCTCCTCTCCGTCGGCCGCGATCCCGGCGAGCTCGAAGCCGTGTGAACGCAACAGCGCCACGAGCGCTTCGCGGGTGAGGGGATGGTCGTCGACGACGAGAACACGTGCAGGCATGCATTCCTTATCGGCAGCAGCCCTTCTGCCGACAAGACCCATATGAAGAGGCAGCGAACCGAGGTGCAGGCCTGGCTGTGGGGCGAAGTCGTCCTTGCAGGGCTGCTCGCGGCCAGCCTCGCGCTGCTGCTCACATATCCGACCCTCCGGGAGCAGTACGACCGGCCGCAGCTCCTGCTCGTGCTCGAAACGACGATGGCGCTCGCCGGCATTCTCGTTGCGCTCCTCGCCGGCGCGCGCTTCTCTGTCACAGGCCTCCGAACCGACCTGCTCCTGGCGGCCGGTTTCCTGATCTGGTCGCTCTCGACTGTGGCCTTCGCCATCATTCCGGCGCTCGACGGCGGATCCCTCGACCGGGCGGACGCCTGGGCGGCGCTCGCAGGTGGAATCGCGGGCCAAGGCCTCATCGCGACCGCACCGTTCGTCGGCGGTCGCAGCCGCGTCCGCGACCGTGCGCTCCGCGACACCGTGCTGGTGGCGGCGGTGGCGCTCGCCGCCGCCTGGCTGCTCCTTCGCGCCCACGGCAGCGCGCTGCCGGCGCTGACCGCACCGCCGGGCGTAACCGCGCCATCCGGCCTCTACTCCGCACTCGCGGTGCAGGCGTTCCTCAACCTGCTCGCGGTCATCGGCTGGGGACGGCGGCTCGCGAAGACGGGAGACGATCTGGCGAAGTGGCTCGCCCTCGGTTTCACGCTCCAACTCTTCGCGGCGCTCCACCTCGTGTTCACACCGCCGCGCGGAACGAGCTACGTCGCCGCGGGCGAGTACATGCGCCTGCTCGCGTTCGCGCTCATGCTGGTCGGGGCCTGGCGGGCGATCCGCTTCGCCGAGCTCGGGCGCGCAGTCGCCGAGGAACGGGCGCGGGTCGCGCGCGAGATCCACGACGGGCTCGCCCAGTACCTGTTCGCGGTCTCGACGCACGCCCAGATGCTCGAGGCAGGCACTCCGGTCGAGGAGGTCGGCCCTCAGCTGAAGCAGGCCGCGGCACTCGCGCAGCAGGAGGCACGCTTTGCCATCCTCGCGCTGTCGTCGGCGAGCGGCACCGCTCCGTTCGACACCGCGCTCCGCCGCTACGTCGAGTTTCTGACGGCCGACGGCGAGCTCGCGGTCGACCTCGAGATCGACCCCGCGATCCGCCTCGCTCCGGACGAGCAGATCGAGATCTTCCGCATCGTCCAGGAAGGCCTGGGGAACGTCCGGCGCCACGCGAACGCGACCCGCGCCGAGGTCGTGATCGGAAGGCGCTCCTCGGGGGAGCGGTTCGTCGTCATCGAGGACGACGGTGAGGGCTTCCCGGCCGAGTCCCCCACGGCGGGGCAGGGATTGCGGAACATCCGCGCTCGCGCGTCGTCGATCGACGGCGGCTTCAGCGTTCGCAGCACCCCCGGCTTCGGTACCGCCCTCGAGGTCGTTCTCCGGACGTAAATCCTCTTCCCAAAGGCCGCTGCGCGACCTAGAGTCCCGCGAGGTGGGGCGCTCTCTGGCACTGCTCGCCGCAGTCGCACTCTGTTGCGCGCTGGCGGCGACGGCGGTCGCGGGAAAGAGGCGGCCGAACCAGCGCGTGACGATCTTCGCCGACTCGTCGGGGGCGGCGCTCAACTGGGACTCGACGGCGAAGCGGATCGTCGAGCGGGGAAACCGGGTCCGCCTCGAACTCCATCCATGCGGGCGGCTGACTCTGCCCGGCTGCCTCACCTCGCCTCCGCCGCCGAGCGTCCTCGCGACGGTGCGCAAGGTTGGCCGCGAGATCGGCCCGAACGTCGTGATCTTCGTCGGCTACAACGACGATCCAGCGACGTACCGGCACGGCCTCCCGATCGTGCTGAAGGCGCTCTGGAAGCGCGGCGTTCACCACATGATCTGGCTCACGCTGCACGCGGTCAGCAAACAGTACGTCGACACCAACCACGCGATCTACGCCGAGCAGCAGAAGTGGGGGCCGACGATGACGGTGCTCGACTGGAACCACTACTCGGGATCCCATTCCTCGTGGTACGCCTCGGACGGTATCCACCTGACCGGCATCGGGGCGATCGCATTCGCGACCTATCTGCACCGTGAGCTGAAGAAACTCGGCCTGACCGGGCCAAAGCCGGTCGGCTAGGAGGTTCGGGCGGAAGGCCGCTCGTATGGAGAAGCCCCGCCGGAGCGGGGCTTCTCGGTAGCAGGCCTGTAAGCCGGATTCTGTCTAGGGTGGCCATCCATCTATGCGGCTACCCGGCTCCTCGGCGGGCCGCGTCGGCGGAGCCTGTTCGCCTTGCACCGGACGGGGTTTGACGAGCCGGCCCTGTCGCCAGGGCCGCTGGTGGGCTCTTACCCCACCGTTTCACCCTTACCGGCCGCGACTCCGGAGATCCGCGACCGGCGGTCTTTTTTCTGTGTCACTTTCCGTCGGCTTTCGCCGCCTCTCTCGTGAGAGCGTCCTGCCCTGCGGTGTCCGGACTTTCCTCGACGCCCGAAGGGCGCCGCGGTCACCCGGCCTGCGAGCCGGATTGTACCCCGGTTTCGGCGCTCGCGATTCGCCCGTGCAGACACATGGAGCACTCGGGACAGCGCACGAGCGACCCTTCGTGGAGGACGAACTCGCCGCAGACCGGGCACTCGAGCGACGCTCCGCGCACCACGGCGAGGAGCTCCTGCTCGAGAGTCCGGTGGAGAGGCGTCGGAGGCATCACAGCTCCCGGAACACTCCAACGACCTTGCCGAGGATCTGGACGTGCGCGGCGTAGATCGGATCGAGCGCGGAATTTTCGGGCTGCAGGCGGATGCGGCCGTTCTCTCGGAAGAACCGCTTCACCGTCGCCTCGTCGGCCCCCTCGTCGTCGCCGGCGAGGGCGACGACGATCTCGCCGTCCCGCGCGTCCTGGGCCCGCCGCACGACGACGACGTCGCCGTCGAGGATGCCGGCCTCGATCATCGACTCGCCCTTGACGCGCAACAGGAAGTCGCCGCGCAGGTTCTCGGGCACTGCGATCTCGTCCTCGATGTTCTGGTCCGCCAGTAGCGGCCCACCCGCGGCGATCTGCCCGAGCAGCGGCAGCTTCGGCAGCTCGGCGGAGACGGTCTCGGCACTCCTGTCGCGACCGACGAGCTCGAGCGCCCTCGGCTTCGTCGGGTCTCGGCGCAGCAGGCCTGCGCGCTCGAGGTTCGCGAGGTGCGCGTGGACGGTGGAGGGCGAGGCAAGACCGACGGCCTCGCCGATCTCCCGCACCGTGGGCGGATAGCCGTGCCGGTCGACGTACTCGACGAGGAAGCTCCAGATCTCGCGCTGCCGGCCGGTCAACTCGGCTGTCGTCTGCATCTCACGCTCCGGGGGTCGGGGAAGGTGGCGAACACGTGTTCGACGGCAGGGTACGGACTCCTCCGGACGGCGTCAAACCGTCCGAAAGAAAAGCGTCCCAAAGAAAAGGCCGCCCAGGGGCGGCCCACGAGTGCGCTGGAGAGGACTTGAACCTCCACGGCCCGTTAAGGCCACTAGGCCCTCAACCTAGCGCGTCTACCAATTCCGCCACCAGCGCGAGAGCCCGCGCATAGTAGCCGCGACGCCCCCGAGCTCTTCGGCCGCGCGGCGCCGGCTTTGCCGGCGACGCTTGCAGCCTTAGTTCAGGTAGTTGAAGAGGGCGATGCTATTGGCGAAGAAGAGCACGCTGACCACGAGTGTGACCCGCGTCAGATTCCGCTCCACGACGTGCGTGCCGCCCTGCGATGCCGGGGTGAAGCCCAGCCCGCCCATGCCGGCGTCGCGGCCCGAGTGCATGAGGATGAGGGTGATCATGCTGACGACGATCAGCACCTGGGCGACTGCGAGAAACGAGAGCATGTGCTCAGGGTAGCCGTCGTCGAGTCACCTCGACGATCGCGCTGACGAGCTCCGACGCGATGCGGTCCTTCGTGACGTAGCCAGAGGCGCCCGCCTCCCGCGAGCGGTCGACGTCGGCGCGCGAGTTCGATCCGGTGAGCATGAGCACGCGGACGCCCTCACCCGCCGACCGGATCTCGCGCGTGGCCTCGAAGCCGTCGAGCACCGGCATGCTCACGTCCATCAGGACGACGTCCGGCCCGAGGGCCCGCGCGAGCTCGACCGCCTCGCTGCCATCGCTCGCCTGACCCACGACCTCGATCCGGTCGTCGGCCGCGAGGATCGCCTCGAGCGCCTCGGCGAAGAGCCGGTGGTCGTCGGCGATCAGCACGCGGAGCGGCTCGGGTTTCTTGGCGCGGCGGGGCACCAGTTCATCCTCCCTGTTAGCGTCGCCCTGTGGAAGAGGACGTCCGCGAGCGGATCCAGAAGCTGCTCGTGACCGGCGACAACCGGCTCAAGCAGGGCGTCGCTCCCGCGAAGGCGCGCGAGAGCTGGGAGCAGGCGCTCGCGCTCGCGCGGGAGGCGGGGCTCGAGGAGCGGATCCGGCCGCTCGTCGAGGTCAGGCTCGCTGATCTCGAGCAGCCGCCCGGCTGAGGATCGCCTCGATCCGCTCAGCCTGCCGGCGGACGTCGTGGTCGGCTGTCGCCTCGCGGGCCGCGTGGTTGGGGCACGGCAACGCCGCTGCCTCTTCGAGCCCGCGCGCGAGAGCGTCGACGTCGAGCGGGTCGACGAGCACGCCGGCTGCCGGCGGGACGAATTCGGGCGGCCCGCCGATCCGTGTCGCCACGACCGAGCGGCCGCAGGCCATCGCCTCGAGCAGCGCCTGGCCGAGCGGCTCCACCAGGCTCGGCTGGGCGAGGACGCGGCTCTCCGAGAGCAGCCGCGGGATCTCATCGTGCGGAACGCGCCCGAGCAGTCGGACGCGCTCACGTCCCCCCAGTTCGGCCCGAAGGGGCCCGTCGCCGGCGAAGGTGAGCGTTCCCTCGCCCAGGCGCGCGAAGGCGTCGGCGAGGCGGACGACGTTCTTCCGCTCGTCGAGCGCGCCGGTGCAGAGGAAGCCGGGCGGCCCGGCCGGCGCGTCGGTGACCGCGAAGCGCTCGCGGTCGACTCCGCTCGAGACGACCTCGACCTTGCCGCGTGCCACCGGCAGCTTCGTCTCGAGCTCGCGCCGAAGGTAGTCGGAGACGCAGATCACCGCTGCCGCGCGCCGCACGACGAGGCGGGTCGCGGGCGCGACGCCGGGGATCGCGCCGATGTTGCGGACGTCTCTCCCGTGGGCGGTGACGACGAGCGGCGCACGACCGGCGAGGGCGGCGATCAGCCCGGAGGGAACGAGGAAGTGCGCGTAGACCACGTCGGGCCGGCTCGCGGCGCGCGCCCTGCGCGCGAGGGTCAGATAGCGGAGCTTCCCGCCCGCACGGGTGTCGAGGACGGCCAGCGCGACCTCGTGGCCCCGTGCCACGAGCTCGCGCTCGACCTGCGCCACGAACGTCCCGAGGTCCGGCGCGTCAGGCCCCGGGTACATCTGGGAGACGAGCAGGATGCGCACGGGGCCAGCGTACGCGGGCCCCATGCGCAGAGCAGCGGCTACGCCGTCGCGGCGTTGCGGACGGCGTCGACGACGAAGTCGGAGCGGCCCTCGAAGAGCAGATCGAGCAGCCGCCCGCCGCCGACGAGGCCGACCGGGCGGCGCAGCAGAGCCACGAGGCGCGCCTCATCGAGCCCGACCGCGCGCGCCGTCTTGACGGCGTTGCGGACGCCCGCTGGGATCGAGCCGCCCGGCCCGAACTGCCAGGCCGGGTAGAGCCATTCGTCCTGACCGCGGACGGCGAAGAGCTCGCCGCTCTCCCGCAGCTTCTCTATCTCGCGCGGGTTGACGCCGAGGCGGCTCGTGAGCCAGGAGCCCGGGAGCGGAGTGGTAGGCGTGTCGTGCATGTTGGCGTGTCCTCCTTGATCGTTCCGGGGGTCGGGAACACCATCGATCGGGCCGCTTAAGATCTGCTTGGGGCCAGGCTGGGAAGGGGGTCGGCGAGCATGGAATTCCGCATCCTGGGCTCGATCGAGGTCGTCGGGGACGACGGCCCGGTGCCGCTCGGAGCCCCGAAGCAGCGTGCCTTGCTGGCGTTCCTGCTCCTGAACGCGAACACGGTCGTCTCGCGGGACCGCCTTGTCGACACGCTCTGGGGAGCCGAGCCGCCGCGCTCTGCGGTCTCCTCGCTGCAGGTGTACGTGCACGGGCTTCGACGCGCGCTCGGCGGCGAACGGATCGAGCGCCACGGCACGGGCTATCGCCTCCATCTCGATCCTTCGGCGCTCGACCTCAGCCGGTTCGAGCGCCTCGTCGACCAGGCCGTCGCGGCTCTCGCCTCGGGGCGGGCTGCGGATGCGGCCGAGGACCTTCGCCGTGGGCTCGATCTCTGGCGCGGGCAGCCGCTCGCGGATCTCGCCGGCGAGCCCGTCCACGAGGCGGAGGCGGGACAACTCGATGAGCAACGGCTGCGCGCGGTCGAGCTCCTCCACGATGCAGAACTCGCGCTCGGGAATGCCGACGAGCTCGTGCCCGAGCTGGAGCGCCTGATCGCGGCCGAGCCGTACCGGGAGCACATACGCGCGCAGCATGCGCTCGCGCTCTACCGCTCGGGGCGACAGGCCGACGCGCTGGCCGCCTGCCGGGCCGCTCGCGAGTTGCTCGTCGAGGAGCTCGGCGTGGACCCCGGCCCGGAGCTCCAGGAGCTGGAGCGCCGGATCCTGCGCCACGATCCCGCCCTCGCGGCTCCGGAGGGGCCTGCGCCCGTGCGTGTGCAGCTGCCGACGCCGCCGACACCGCTGGTGGGTCGTCGCCTCGAGGTGGCCGGGATCACGGCACTCCTGCGGCGGGACGACGTGCGTCTGGTCACGCTCACCGGCCCCGGCGGCGCAGGCAAGACGCGGCTCTCGATCGCAGCCGCCGAAGAGCTCGGACCGGAGCTTCGCGACGGCGTCGTCTTCGTCGATCTCGCAGCGGTGCACGATCCGGCGCTGCTCGGAAACGCGCTCGCCCAGGCGCTCGAGGTCAGCGAGACGGGCGAGGGGGTGGAGGACGTGCTCACGGCCAACCTCCGCGACCGGAGCATGCTGCTGCTGCTCGACAACCTCGAGCAGCTCGTGCCGGACGTCGGGCTCGTCGCCCGCCTGCTGGCGGCCGCGCCGCGGCTGCTCGTGCTCGCCACGAGCCGCACGCCGCTCCGGCTCGCCGCCGAGCACGAGTACGCGGTGCCGCCGCTCGCTCCACCGGAGCCCGGCGCGGTCCTGAGCTTCGAGGAGCTGGCCGCGAACGACGCCGTGCGCCTCTTCGCCGCACGGGCCGGCGCGGTCGACCCGGACTTCCAGCTCGACGACCGAAACGCCGGAGCTGTCGCGGAGGTGTGCGCGAGGCTCGACGGGCTTCCGCTCGCGATCGAGCTGGCGGCGGCACGCTCGAAGCTCCTGCCGCCGGAGACGATGGCGACGCGCCTCGACCGCGCGCTCGAGTTTCTGGTGGGTGGCGCGCAAGACCTCCCGGGCCGGCAGCGGACGCTGCGCGCGACGCTCGAGTGGAGCCACGGCCTCCTGAGCGAGGACGAGACCGCGCTGTTCGCGCGGCTCGCCGTCTTTGCGGGCGGCTGGACGCTCGAGGCAGCCGAGGCGGTCTGCGGCGGGAACGAGCTCGACGTATTCGAGACTCTCGCGTCGCTCGTCGACGAGAGCCTCGTCCGTCCGCTGCGGAGGCCGACGGGAGAGCCGCGTTTCGCAATGCTCGAGACGATCCGCGAGTACGCCGCGGAGCTGCTCGAGGCGTCGGGCGAGGCAGAGGCCCAGCGCCGGCGCCATTGCGAGGACATCCTGGCGCGCTCCGAGGAGGGAGCGGCCGCGTGGCTCGCCGGTGCCGATGCACATGAGTCTCTCTTTCGCGTCCTCGACCAGGAGCACGACAATCTCCGTGCTGCCCTCGCCTGGGCGGGCAGCGCGGGGGAGATCGAGCTCGAGGTTCGTCTGGCCGTCGCGGCGCGCTGGTACTGGGTCGTGCAAGGTCACCTCAGCGAAGGACGCCGCTTCTTCGAGGGGATATTCGCCCGCACGGCGGGCGCCCCGAAGGAGCTGCGTGCGCTGGCACTTGTGCACGGCGCGATCTTCCCGTTCCGGCAGGGAGACATCCTGTTGGCGGCGGCCCTGCTGCAGGAGAGCCTCGACCTCTATCGGGAGCTCGGCGACGAGGAAGGGATCGCACGCGGGATCGCCGAGGTGGGCAGCATTGCGATCGCCGAGCAGGATCTCGACCGGGCCGCCGCGCTGTACGAGGAGGCCGTTCCGCTCTTCCGGAGCCAGGGCAAGCTGAGCCGCGTGGCAGCGTCGCTCGGCAATCTCGGCACGATCGCGCACATGCGCGGCGACCACGCCACCGCAGTCCGCTACTACACCGAGGCAATCGACGCCTCCCGCGAAGCTGGCGACGAGGACGGGGCCGCGGTCAATCTGCACAATCTCGGCCGGGCCGAGCTCGCGCTGGGCCGGACCGAGCAAGGGCTGGAAGCGTTGCGCGAGAGCCTCGCAATCGGACGGCGGCTCGGCTATCGCGAGGTGATCGCCTACTGCCTCGCGGGCCTGGCGGAGCTGGCGATGATCGAGAGGGATGCAGCGCGCGCGGCCACGATGCTCGGCGCCTCGGGCGGGCTCTTCTCCGAGATCGGAGCGAGCCTCAGCCCGGACGAGGCCGAGACAAAGGAACGCGTCACCGCGTACGTCGTCGCCGAACTCGGCCCTGAGCGCACTGAGGAGCTTCGCGTCGAGGGCGCCGCCATACCGCTCGACGAGTTGCTGGACGACGTAGCCTCCCGGGCATGAGCGACTACACGATCGTCAACCTGGGCGAGGTCGAGAACGTCGCCCCGAAGTTCCAGATGCCGGAGGGGATGGACGTCCGCTTCCCGAGGCGCCATCTCGGCTGCACGGTCGGCGGCGTCGGCGTCGAGAAGCTCCCGGCCGGGGTGCGCCAGCCGTTCGGTCACACGCACTCGGTTCAGGAGGAGATCTACGTGATCGCCGAGGGCTCCGGCCGCATCAAGCTCGACGACGAGGTGCGTGACCTGCGGCGGTGGGACATCCTGCGCATCGGCCCCGGCGTCATGCGGAACCTGGAGGCGGGCTCCGACGGGATCACGCTGATCGCGTTCGGCGCGCCGATCGGCGAGGAGAACGACGGCGAGATTGTGCCCGGCTGGTGGACCTGACCGGGCGAAGAGCTGCCGTCTTCGCCCGGGGCGGAACTCCCGCGCGCCCGAGATTGCGATCTCGGCCGCGCTCCGTGCTGAGGGCACATTGGGCTGCTGAGATTCAGACGCCTGTTTCGTCGCGGGCCCGCAAGCCAAGAGGCGTGCGCGCCCGCTGGTCCGCGGCGTCGAAACGTGCCGTTACGCCGCCGCCTTGGCGCCGATCTAGCTCGAAACGCTCAAATCAAGAAAGCACCAGAGGCCGGAGGCTAGGACAGCCGCGAAGCGGTGACTTAGCCGCAGGCCGGACCGCGCTCGCGCCGGCCTCTGCCGCGCGCGCGCGCGCACCACAGCGGCCCTCCGCCCACAGCCATCCAAAACAGCACGGAGCGGGCCGGAAACCGCGCTTTCCGGCCCGCGCAGTTCCTTGTCCCAGCGAGCGAAGCGTCAGCTTCGCGAGCTAGCGCCGCAGCGCGTCGTACATCCCCCACTCCTCGCGCAGCGCCTCGCAGATCTCGCCGACGGTGCAGCGCGCGCGCAGCGCCTCGCGCATCGGCGGAAGCAGGTTCGCGTCGCCGCGAGCAGTCTCGCGCACGGCCTCGAGCGCCGCGCCCGCCGCCCCCACGTTCCGTTCCGCGCGCACCTGCGCGGTTCGTTCCAGCTGGCGCCGTTCCGCGGCCGGGTCGATCTGCAGGAGTTCGATGCGCTCGCCCGACTCCTCCGCGAACGCGTTCACGCCGACGATGACGCGCTCGCCTGCCTCGACCTGCTGCTGGAACTCGAACGCCGCGCGCTCGATCTCCTCCTGCACGAAGCCCGATTCGACGGCCGCGACGGCACCGCCTGCTTCGTCCACCCGCTCGATCAGCTCCGAGGCGCGGGCCTCGAGCTCGTCGGTCAACGCCTCGACGTAATAGGAGCCGCCGAGCGGGTCGGCGGTGTCGATCGTGCCCGCCTCCGCCGCGATTACCTGCTGCGTGCGGAGCGCGATGTGCGCGGCGTGCTCCGACGGCAGTGCGAGCGCCTCGTCGTAGCTGTTCGTGTGGAGGCTCTGCGCGCCGCCGGCGACCGCCGACAGCGCCTGGATCGCGACGCGGACGATGTTGTTCTCCGGCTGCTGCGCCGTGAGGGTCGAGCCGCCCGTCTGGGCGTGGAAGCGGAGGGCGAGCGCGCGTGGGTTCGTCGCACCGAAGCGCTCGCGCATGATCCGCGCCCACAGCCGCCGCGCCGCACGGAACTTCGCCACCTCCTGGAAGAAGTCGTTGTGCGCGTTGAAGAAGAAGGACAGGCGCGCGCCGAAGTCGTCGGGCGACAGCCCTGCCGCCACGGCCGCGTCGCAGTAGGCGATCCCGTTCGCCAGCGTGAAGGCGAGCTCCTGCACCGCGGTCGAGCCGGCCTCGCGGATGTGGTAGCCGCTGATCGAGATCGTGTTCCAGCGCGGGATCCGCTCGGCGCAGTACGCGAACAGGTCGGTCGTGAGCCGCATCGACGGCCGAGGCGGGAAGATGTAGTTCCCGCGCGCGATGTACTCCTTGAGGATGTCGTTCTGGACCGTGCCGCGGAGCGCGTCGGGGGCGACTCCCTGCCCTTCGGCGACGAGCTCGTAGAGCAGCAGCAGGAGCGACGCCGGCGCGTTGATCGTCATCGAGGTCGACACGTCGCCGAGCGGGATGCCGGCGAGCAGGATCTCCATGTCTGCGATCGAGTCGATCGCCACGCCCGTGCGGCCGACCTCGCCGAGCGCCCGCGCATCGTCGGAGTCGTACCCGAGCTGCGTCGGCAGGTCGAAGGCGATCGAGAGTCCGGTCTGGCCGCGCCCGAGGAGGTAGCGGTAGCGCGCGTTCGACTCCTCGGCCGAGGCGAAGCCCGCGTACTGGCGGATCGTCCACGGCCGTCCGCGGTACATGTCCGGGTACGGCCCGCGCGTGAAGGGGTATTCGCCCGGCGGCTCGAGCTCGCGCGGCGCGTCGGCGGCGCTGTAGACCGGCTTTACCTCGATGCCGGACTCGGTGCGCCGGTCGGCTTCCACGCATAGATCGTAGGTCTTACGCGGCGGGGTGACACCGCGAGCGCACCGGCCGCACGCTAGGTGCGGCCGGCACGCTCACCATCCGCGGAGGGACGGACGCTGGTGCAAGGTGGTCTGCGGTCGCCCGGAGGAACGAGGCGGCTCGCGTGCGGAGATGGCCGGGGCCGCGCAACCTCTCGGCCGCGGCGACGGCCTCGAGGCGGCGGTGATCCGTCAAAAAGAGGTCGAAGAACTCGGGCGGCTGGGGCATCATCGTGCGGACTCCTTCTGTTCGATGAATCTCACTGGTTCGAAACTTATCGAACGCTACCCACGCTTGTCAAGCAAATATTGCGAAAACACGCTATCTTGATGGTGACAGTTCGATGACAATCGAAAACGCCAAGCCGCCCCGCTCCGTCCAGCAGCCGCGCGTCGTCGACGTCACGCGTCCCGGCGGCGCGGGCCTCACGGTCGAGATCGACGGCGCCGAGGCAGCAGAGCTGCTGCTGAGCATCGCGACGTTGCTCGTCGACGAGGAGCACGACTCGTACGAGCTCGGGGCAGCGCGGATCGAGGAGCTTCGCGCCGCCGCGCCGCCCGAACTGCTTCGCGAGGCCGAACAGCTCCTCCCCTTCAAGTCGGCGGCGCAGCTGCTCGGCCTGGTCTATACGACGCCGAAGCCGCGCACCGCTGCGGCGTTCCTCGACCACATGGCTGCCACCGATTCCGTCGAGATCCGCCTGCACCTGCTCGGCTACTACACGCGAGGCCACCATGTGAGCGAGCCGGAGACGCTCCGGCGCGCCGCAGAGGGAGATGACGAAGCGATCGGCGAACTCCTCAACGGGTACGCCGAGTACCTCGATGCCGAGAAGTGCTCGGACGCGGAGGCGGTCCTTCGTGCCGACGCCGTCGAGGCCAAACGCGCACTCCTCGATCTCCTGGCCGGCTGGACCGAGCACATCCTTCCGGAGGTGGAGCCGGCGGATTATGCGTCGCTCCTCGAACGCGACGTCGAGGCGAAGCGCGAGCTCGTTCGCTCGGTTCCTCCCGAACAGGTCGTCGAGCGGCTGGCGCAGGGCATCCAATGGGTACCGGGTTCCGACATCGACCGCGTGGTGCTCTTCCCCGCCTACTCGGCCCGCCCGTGGGTCTACATGAGCGAGTACAAGCGCGTGAAGATCTTCTGTCCGCCGATCACCGCCGACCGCGAGCGAACGCCGGGCGATCCGGCCGAGCTCGTACGGATCTACAAGGCGCTCGGTGACGAGAGCCGTCTGAAGCTGTTGAAGCGGCTTCAGGAAGGACCGATCTCGCTCGCGGAGGCGACGCAGGAGGTCGGCCTTGCGAAGTCGACGACGCATCACCACCTGGCGCTCCTGCGCCAGGCCGGCTTCGTCCTGATTCGGGAGGGCGACGACACGTACAGGCTGCGCCCCGACATGCGGCCGGAGCCTGGCGCACTGCTTCAGCAGTACCTCGGCACCTGAGCACGCAGGCAAGATCAGAGCGTGCGCGTCACCGTCCGTCTCTTCGCCGGCCTGCGGGAACGCGCCGGCCGCGCGCGCCTCGAGCTGGAGGACGTCGCGCGGGTGGAGGACGTCTGGCCGGCGCTTGGGCTCGGTGACGAGCCGCCCGGGCTGCTCTATGCAGTGAACCGCAGCTACGCGGAGCGCGGGCACGAGCTCGCCGACGGCGACGAGGTGGCACTCATCCCGCCGGTCAGCGGAGGCTCTTTCCGCCTGGTCGACGGGCCGCTCGACGTCGCCGCCGCCTTGCGCGAGGTCGAGGATCCCGAGGCGGGCGCGGTCGCGAGCTTCGTCGGCACCGTGCGCCGCCGCTCGCGCGGGCGTGACGTCATGCACCTCGAGTACGAGGCGTACGAGGAGATGGCCGAGCCCATGCTCGCCCAACTCGGCGACGAGCTGACCGCGCGCCACGGGCTGTGCGCGGTCGCCGTCCACCACCGGCTCGGGCGGGTCGAGATCGGCGAGGCGAGCGTCGTCATCGCCGTGTCGGCTCCGCATCGGTCGGCCGCTCTCGACGCCTGCCGCGAGGCGATCGAGACGCTCAAGACGACGATCCCGCTCTGGAAGAAAGAGGTCTACGCGGGCGGCGAGGAATGGATAGGGCGAGGCTCGTGAGCACTCAGGCCCAAGATCAGCGGGGAGACGCCCGCAGCTTGCGCGACCGTCTCATCGGCCTCGTCGTCACGCTCGGCGTCTTTGCGAAGTTCTTCGCCTTCTTCGTCTCCTTCGCCGCCTACTCGCTGTGGTTCAAGAGCTGGCAATTCGGGCTGGGGTTCGTCCTGCTGATCCTCGTGCACGAGCTCGGCCACGTCTTCGAGGCGCGACGACAGGGAGTTCCGGTGACGCTTCCGACCTTCATCCCGGGCTTCGGTGCCTTCGTGACTACTCGCCAGGAAGGAGTCGCGCCGTGGCGCAGCGCGCTCATCGCCCTCGCAGGACCGTTCGTCGGCGGCCTCGGCGCGGCGGCGGTCTGGGCGGTCGGCTCGGCGGATGACACGACGTGGCTCGTCGTGCTCGCCAACATCGGCTTCCTGCTCAACGCGTTCAACCTGCTCCCGATCGGCTTCCTCGACGGCGGAGCGGTCTTCCGGTCCATCTCGATGTCGCGGCGCGGCTGGATCCGGTACGAGAACGGCATTCCGATCGAGGCGGTCCCGCCGGACCCGGAGCACGCCAACCTCGTCACATTTCTCTACGTGCTGCTCGCGGCGGCGCTCGTCGCCGGGCTGCTCGCCACCCGGCACAGCGGGATGCTCTAGGCGATGCAGGATCGCGACCTCCTCCAGACGCACCACTCGCTCGAGCGTCTGC
>Ga0308175_100000594_pt1 | contig 24477 bp, 15 predicted proteins | sample PhyCR1_3_FD_203893 | JGI IMG/M metagenome (GOLD analysis project Ga0308175, IMG submission 203893) | Soil microbial communities from UC Gill Tract Community Farm, Albany, California, United States - DLSLS.C.R1 | ecosystem: Environmental > Terrestrial > Soil > Agricultural land | place: USA...
CTCTACCCAAAAGCCTTCTGCAAAATTTACGAAGACGTGCTGGGCGGCGACAAAGATTGGGTGAACGTGATGCACGCCGACGGCGCCGGTACCAAAAGCATTCTCGCTTATCTCTACTGGAAAGAAACCGGCGACGTTTCCGTTTGGAAGGGAATTGCGCAGGATGCCATTGTAATGAACCTTGATGACCTGCTTTGCGTTGGCATCTACAAAAATCTTTTGTTCTCGTCTTCCATTGATCGCAACAAGGCCCGCATACCCGGTGAGGTTTTAAAAGTTTTGATTGAAGGCTCGCAGGAATTCTTTGACACGATGAATGCGCACGGTGTGGACATTGCTTTTTTGGGCGGCGAAACAGCCGACGTGGGTGATGTGGTAAAAACAATTGCCGTGAACGGAACGATGGCTGCACGATGGAAAAAAGACAGGCTTGTAACGAATGGAAATATAAAACCCGGAAACGTGATCATCGGCCTGGCAAGCTATGGCAAAGCGGCTTATGAAACAGAATACAACAGCGGCATCGGTTCAAATGGATTGACATCGGCGCGGCACGATGTATTGAGTAAACATTATGCTAAAAATTTTCCTGAAAGTTTTGATGAAACGCTCAGCGACAACGTGGTTTACATTGGCTCAAACAACTTGACCGACGATGTAAATGTTTCTTTCCGTGGTAAAGAATTTCCAACTACGGTTGGCAAGTTGATTCTTTCACCCACACGAACTTTTGCGCCGGTTATGAAAAAACTGTTGGAAGAAAACTTTGACACGGTGAACGGTTTGATTCATTGCAGCGGCGGCGGGCAAACGAAGTGCATGAAGTATATGCCGGACGGTGTACACGTCATCAAAAACAATTTGTTTGAACCGCCGAAAATTTTTAACTTGATTCAACAAAGCAGTGGTGCCGATGACAAGGAAATGTACCAAGTGTTTAACATGGGCTGCCGTTTGGAAATTTATACGGACAAAAAAAATGCCGATGAAATTATCGGCATTGCAAAAAGCTTTGAAATAGATGCGCAGGTAATTGGAAGGGTAGAAGCGGCAAAAAAAAATGCGTTGACCATTGAACAAAACGGGCAATGCATTTTGTATGACTTTTAATTCGCGGTGATGACAACGGTTATAGGTTGCGTGTGGTAAGAACGAACGATCTTTCCGTTTTGTTCCGCGGGTTTCCATTTCGGCGATGACTTCATCATGTCAACGATTTTATCGTCAACACTATAGCCAACGGCATTTACCGATTTTATATCAGATAGCGAACCGTCCTTCTCAACTACAAAGCGGATGTTGGCAATGTACTTGCCTTTTTTTGCGCCGTGTTGTGTCATATTTTCAACAATGGGCTGCATGTTTTTTTCAAGGAAGCTGCGCCACACTTGCTGGTCAACAGATGCCGGGGTTTCACTTTGTTCAAACAAGGGTTCTTGGTTTAACGGACGACCCACGACCACCACTTCTTCGTTCTTTTGCGTGCTTGCTTGTGTGGTTTGATTGCCATTTGCATTCACCGGCTTTCCTTCTACACCTACAGGCGTTAAGTCTCGTTGCAACGGCTTGCCCCTAAACTCAACAGCCGTGGGTGCTCCGGTTTGTTTTTTCTTCATTGTAATTTTTATTACGCCGTTTGCCCCTTTGTCGCCGTATTTCGCATTTGCCGTTTCGCCCTTTAATACGTTTATAGATTCAATGTCGTTCGGGTTGATCGTTGACATTGCGGTGTATGCCATCACGTTTCCGTCCACAACAATCAAAGGTTTAACCGATGAGTCTTTCAAGCGAATCGCGGCTTTCGTGGTATTCTTTTGCGCAGGCAATTTCTGAATGTTTGCGTAACCGCCGTTGTTTATCAATCCCCGGTCGGCCGCTTCTTTCTCCGTCAGAGTTTCACAACTGCCGTCGGTATAATAAATTGTGAGCAACTGTTTTGCTTTGTTTACATCTACCGATACGATTTGTTTTTCTTTTTTCGGCAGCGTGTCGGTTTTGAACGCAATCAACGGAAGCGGTGCGGTTGTTTTTGCCGCTCCTTCTTTTGTGCGAACGGTAAATGCAAAAATTACAAGGGCCAACAGGGGCAGGGCAACGATGCGTACGGCATAAGCCAGTTTGGGATTGTTTTGTTTTGTGAGCATGGCAAGTCTTCGTTTTATGGACAATTGAAAAAATGAATTGGTGATGGAAGTATACTGTTGCGGATAAGCGGCGCCTAAAATCATGGCGGCAAAGGCCGCCGCGCCGCGCCGGCCAACGGCTTTTTTATCGGCAATGAATTCGTGCACAAAGCTCAATTCGCGGCGTATAAGCCAGAAGAAAGGATTGCACCAGAACAGAATGAGCGCAGCTTGCATGAACAATTTATCAGCCGTGTGTTTTTCGGTTACGTGTACAAGCTCGTGTTCGAAAATGCAGCGGCCCGTTTCGCTTTCAAGCAAAATGTCGTCGTTCCAAAAAATATAACGCAGGAAAGAGAACGGGGTGCCGGGCTCGCGGGTGGCTACAAATTTTACCTGCTGTATTGTTTGGACCTTGTGTCTTTGAATGAGTCGCTTTATTTTCAATAATGAAGCCGCTAAAAAGTACAAGAACAAAGAGCAGACAAGAGCGTACGCGGCCACTAACCAATCCGTTGCACTAAGTGAATGTGTTTTGGCCGTAACAGTGATGGCTTCAAGATAATTGTTGGCTGATTGAAGAACCCGTACAATGCTTGCCGCATCGTCTTCTTCGGGAGCAAATACGGCTACTTGCACAAGCGGCAACAGCAGCGAAAGAGCCACTGCGCTCAACAAATAAAAACGGTTCCATTGATGAAAGGCCTTGTTTTTTAGAGCCAGTACGTAATACAAAAACAAAATGCCGGAACACAAAAGAACTTTCAGCAGGTAAAAGGAGAGCACCGTCATTTTTTTGCTTTTTTAAGCTGGGTTAATAAAGTTTCCAGTTCTTCTACGCTCAGGCTGTTTTCCTTGACCATAAACGAAACGGCATCGCTGAACGAGCCGCCGAAATAGCCCTTGACCAAATTTTTGATGGATGATTTGGAATAAGCATCTTTTGTGACTAGCGGATAATAATGATGCTGGCGGCCGTAAACCTTTATGCCCACAAATTCTTTGTCAACCAGGATTTTTAAAACGGTGGAAACCGTGTTTTGGTGCGGTTTTGGCGCGGGCATGGCTTCCAATATGTCGCGAATGAATCCCTCTTTCGCTTTCCACACGGCCTGCATCACTTGCTCTTCGGCTTTGGTGAGTGTTTTCATGCTTTTGATTTCGAAAATGAAGCTATAACTAATTTTTTAGTTAATCAACTAATTTTTTAGTTTGACAAATAATTGGCCTTGCCCTCGTCGTTTCTTTTTTATTTTGCACCAAATAAAATTGGAATGGCGGAAACCATCATTGAGATACAGGACGCAAAAATTTACCAGGGCGATAATTTGGTGTTGCAGAACGTAAACCTGCAAGTGCAGAAAGGCGAGTTTGTTTACCTTGTTGGAAAGACGGGAACGGGGAAATCAAGCCTGTTGAAAACGATGTACGGTGAGTTGCCGCTTAAACAGGGACAAGCCAGCGTTGTGGGTTATGATTTGCGAAAAATGACGTGGAAGACCGTGCCTTACCTGCGCCGCAATTTGGGCGTGGTGTTTCAGGACTTTCAATTGCTAACCGACCGCAACGTGAACGATAACCTCAAGTTTGTTTTACGGGCCACTGGCTGGAAAGATGAAAAACTGATGAACGAAAAAATTGCCGACGTACTGGACAAAGTGGGATTGAAATCGAAAGGATTTAAAATGACTTACGAGATGAGCGGCGGCGAGCAACAGCGTGTGGACATTGCGCGGGCCTTGCTCAATTCTCCGAAATTAATTTTAGCAGACGAACCTACGGGTAACCTTGATCCCGAAACTTCGGACGAGATCATGAATCTTCTCATACACATTGCGCGGGATTATGGAACATCAGTAGTAATGGCCACGCACGACTACATTGTGATTCAAAAATATCCCGCCCGCATGGTGAAAACCGAAGCCGGCCGCGTGATTGACAACGCTACCATAGTGCATTAAGTTTTTCAGCGTTCTGTATGTTGTCGTAAAGAGTTAAAACTGTTTGTCGAGCAGCAATGTCTTGCGCAGTAAAAGAGCGTTGCATCAGGCGATTGATTTGCTCTGCCCATTGTTCCGGTTCTTCTTCAACGCTAAGTCCTTCTTTAATACGGCTGCCCTTAACGCCGTTGTAATTGGTGATGCAATGGCGCCCGTTCAGCAAGGCATTCAGCAGCTTTAATTTCACGCCGGTGTTGTTCATCGAAGGCAGCACATTGATGTGTGCGGCCTGAACAAGGCTTTCAATTTCGTTTATCGTTGGCTTGTTTACCAACTTAATATTTTTGTAGTTAGTCGCTGTGTTCGTTAATTTTTTTGAAATGCCTTTTCCAGCAATTACAAGCGGCACATCAAGCTTGCTAAAAACTTCATTGATTAACCACAACGCCGCTTCTTCGTTTTCCGAAACAAGCAGGTTGCCGTGATACAAACAGTAATCGCCGCCGCCTTCTTTGATGGAAAGTTTTTGCCAGGGCAGAAAGCAGGGAATGAAAGTCACTCTTTGAAAACCGTAAGCCGTTTTAAAGGTTTCCATGTCTGTTTCGGAAAGGCAGGCAAGCGTAATCTTTTTGTCGAGTGTTTGTTGATAGGTTTTCAGCAGCATGCTTTCTTGCAGGAAGTAACGGCGCTTTAAAAAGTTCTTTTCTGTTTTGGCAAGATGGTGATAGTAAGCCGCTTCGTCGTTGTGCATCCGCAACACAACGCGTTGCGGATTGTTGAGAAAAGGAACGATGCCAGAACAGTGCAGGCCTTCCAGTAAAATTGGGTGTTTGTCTTTGTTGAGCCGCCCAATCAAATTCTGACTGATTCTTGATTGCACGATGAACGGTTGCGAAAGGGGCAGTGCGTTAAAAAATGATTTTCGTTTATAGGCGTAAACGGCTTCGCAATCTTCTTCAAGACCTGTTGTGCTTCTTGAAGAATTGTAATCGAAATAATGAAGGATGATTTTTTTGCCCGTTTGCGCCAGCGCTTTGATCTTGTAGAACATGTCAATGGCACCGCCGTAATCGGGCGGCGAGGGCGCATCCAAACAAACGATATGAAGATGGTTAGTCAAGAAAACAACTGTTGGTAAAATTGAAGAAGGTTTTTCTCTTCGGCCTGCCAATTGAATTTTTTCCGGGCACGAATACAGTTCTGTCGAAATTCGTTTAACAAGTTTTCGTCATGAATCATAGTGTTTATTTTTTCTGCCAATGATGGTGCAGAAAGGTCGCTTGTAAGAACAGCCACTTTGTATTCATTATTTATTTCGCGGTAGGCCGGATAATCTACGCACAACTGCGGCAATCCTGCGTGCATGTAATCAAAAAAGCGGTTGGCCAGTGAATAGTAATTGCTCTTGCCCTTGTTTTCAAAAACGGTGATGCCGAGCAAGGCACGACGCGTAATCTTTTTTAATTCGTCTGGTTCGGCCTTGCCTTTCAAAAATATTTTTTCTTCCAGCTTGTTTTCTTTTATAAGAACTTTTGCCTGCGATAAAAAATTTCCATCGCCGTAAATAAAGAACGGAACGTTTATCCATTGAAAGGCGGGAATCAGGGTTTCAAAACTTCGGCCCTCGTTCACTGCGCCCTGGTACAAAATGAAATTCTCTGGTTGTGCAGGCAGCGGTTTTTCTTCCAGCAGCGGCACGTTTTTGATCACTTCGTAATTCACGCCGTATTCTTCTTTCAAAATATCGCGAATGTTACCGTTTACAGTGTAGCCATGCATGAACTTCGGCACGCCAAATTTTTCAACGGCCTTCCAAAGTTTGTGAACAAGCGGACGGCTAACCACTTCTTTCATTTCGCAGAACAATTCATGCGCATCGTAAACCCTTTTTTTCTTTCGAAGACGCGAAATAAAATAGCAAGGCAAAATCGTATCAAGATCAATGGCGCAAACAGCGTCCATCTTTTTTGCAAGCAGAAAAAAGAAAAGCCGCAGGTTGTATTCGCCATAAAACAGAAAGCCCTTGTTGAAAAAACACCGAAGGCGCTTTTGAACGTAGGGTTTTTGCTGCAAGGGAACCGAAGACTTCAGCTTTCGTCCAACCAATGTTATTTGATAGCCTGCCTTGCTTAGCGAAGCGCAAATGCGTTGCATTCGTTGATCGTATGTCAGGTCATTGGTAACGGTGAAATAAATCTGTTTCAACGGAGGGCTTTGTAAATTTTTTCAATGGCTTCAACGGTTTTGGCGCCGTCAAGTGTGGTGGGAAATTTTACGTCTTTACCCCGCAGTGCTTTTGACAAATCATCGTACACTGCTTTGTAAAGTTTTGTCGTTAGCCCTTCAATCGTTTTAGCGGTAAGCGGCGAATCGGCTTGCATCTGAAGTAGTTCCGGTTCGTCAATTTCCATATCGCCAACGGCGTTTTCTGCGACAAACGCAAACTGTCGGCGTCTGCTCATCACGCTTGACCAATGAAACGTTCCAATCGAGCCATTCTGCATCTTCAACACTGCAACGCCTGTGTTCTCCACGGTAGAGGCTCCGTTATTATCAAACTTCAAAAATCCTTCAGCTGTTTTTATCTCGCCACAGTGCGAAATCAACAAATCAATGACCAAACCAAACGGTTTATATAAAAGGCCTCCGCCTGGAAATTTTTGACCGTCAGGGCCGGAAAGAAAATTTTCATTCAAACTCATGGTGCAATCGAGTTGAAAGCTCTGAATCTGTCCAATATGATTCTTCCATTCGTTTTTCTTCTGATGTTTGAAAGGAGAAAAAAAACTTGGAGTTTGAATAAGGTATACCCGCTTCGCGCAGTATTTCTCCGTCTCAATAATTTGCCAGGCCGCGGCTTTTGTCAAACACAACGGGCTTTCGCACAACACGTCTTTCCCCGCTTGCAACGATTTGATGATGTGCTCCGCATGAAAGCCAACCGCTGAACAGACAACGACAACATCGGTTTCTTTTTCAGATGCAAGCATCTCGTCAAACGAACCGTAAGCCTTTGCGCCGTGCTCAATTGCCAGGGTTTCCCGCTCTAATTCATCGTCGCCACAAACCGCAACCAACTTTCCTTTTCGTTGAATGTTTTTCGCGTGAAGTTTTGCAACTTCTCCTGCACCGACGATGGCAAAATTTTTCATGGCGTCAAAAATAGGCGTTAAAAACAAAGCCCCGCAAACGCGGGGCTTTATAGTCTTTCGGTTCAATGTATTTTAGAAGTTCGGGTTACCGCCGTTCATGTCCACGTTGCTGTCGGCTTTGGTGTTTTTGCGCTTGAACAAAGACACGTCAAACTTGCCGAAGCGATAGTTGAAATTGAGACGGAAAATCTGCGGGTCTCTGCGGCGTTGCGCATCCTGCACAAAGAAAAAAGTCTCTGTGTGCTGGTCGAATACCCTTGTGCGGAAAATGTCGTTCACGTTCAGCGAAAGCGAAGCCACTTTGTTCTTCAGGAATTCGAAACGAATGGCCGCATCCACGCCGTAGTTCGGGCGAATAAAGCCTTGTGCCGCCGACTGTGAACCGCCAAAAAAGCCGCCTCCGCCGCCCATGAATCCGCCACCGCCGCCGCTTCCGCGTCCGCCGGGAGAGGAAATGGTTTTCGATTGGTAGTCGCCCGAAAGTTGCAGCGAGAAGTTCTTCGGCAGCTTGAACGAGTTGTTGATCTTAAAGAAATAGCTCACTATCTGGTCGGGATCGGGCTGGTCGGTGAGATCAATCTTTGAAGTAAACAAATTGAAATTGGTTGTCAGGTCCCAAAACTTCGTCACCTTGTTGCGGCTCGTTAATTCCAAACCGGTTACGTAAGCGTTGTTTGCGTTTTGAAAGGTGTTGATGGGAATTGTTTTCTTCAAAATCGTATCGGCTTCCAAAGCCTGAATACGTGTAATCAGGTTGTTGGTGTGCTTGAAGTAAAGCGAGGCCAAAAAGTTGTCGCGGTTCTTGAATGTTTTTGAATAAGAGAGTTCAATAGAGTTCGTGAACTCAGGCTGCAAATTCGGGTTGCCGCGGCTGATGTTGAGCGAGTCAGAATAATCCGTGAACGGAAACAGTTGAAAGAAGCCGGGACGGTTGATGCGGCGGCTATAATTTAACTGCAACTCGTCGCTCTCGTTCAGTTTCTGACTGAGGAACAAGCTCGGAAAAAGGCTAACGGGAAATTTGATGTTAAATGTTTCGTTGCCCTTTGTTGGCAAAGTGCCTTCGTAGTTCGAACTCTCTACACGCAAGCCTGCCTGGTAACCAAAATTTTTAATGCGGTTGCTAAACGTTGTGTAAGCCGCATAAACGTGGTCGGTGCTGTTGTAAATCGTACTGTTGTTCTTGCCCGCAATCTGAATGGTGTTCTCGCTGTTCACGTTGCGAATTTGCACACGGGCGCCGGCTTCCAATTTCGAATTAGCAGTAATAGGATTGGAATAATCGGTTTGCACCGTCAGGTTTTCGTTGGTGCCCGCGCCGTACTGCGTTTGATTGTAACGGCTGCGGAAGGGCTGCATCGCAGCGTTGAAATAATCCGTTGTAATCAGGCCGTTGTTCTCGTTGTTGCTTTTGTTATAGGTGGCATCAGCCGTAAGCTCATGACCAGTTTGCGGGAAGTTGTGCTTGTAGCTAAGCTGTGCACCTTTGTTGCGGAATTCAAATGTTGAATTTGACAGGCGTTGCTGGTATTCTGTATAGGTCGTTGAATCCAATCCCGCCATATTTTTTGCAAAGGAGTCAATGCGGATGTCGCTTCGGTTGTCTGGAGACATTTTACCGTGCACATAACTGCCGCTAACGGTGAGTGTGTTGCGGATGTCCAGGAAATAATCAAAGCCGCCGCGAACAAAACCAAATTGTCCGCCACCGGTATTATGATCTTGTTGAAAGCTGTGCGATGTAGCCGGGAGCGACGTGTAACGATCTGTATAACCTGTGCTAATGCTTTTGCGCTGCATAAACTGGCCGCTGCCGAAAAGGTTGATTTTATCCTGGCGCACGTTTAAGTCGCCACCCAAACCAAATTTTGCACGTGAGTCAAGGTTTGCACGAAGATTGCCACTGTAACCCACGCGACGGTTTTTCTTCATCACAATATTCAAGATGCCGGCTGTACCACCAGAGGCGTCAAACTTGGCAGAAGGATTGGTAATCACTTCTACACTTTCAATAGCATCAGCAGGAATTTGATCAAGGGTTAAGGTCGTGGGGCGACCGTCAACAAAAATGGTTGGCGCAGTATTGCGAAGCGTTACGTTGCCGTCAATGTCCACGTTCAGCGAAGGCACGTTGCGCATGATGTCAACTGCGGTACCGCCGGCTGATGTAATGTTTCTGTCTACGTTAAAAATTTTGCGGTCAATGCCCAGCGTCATCATCGGACGAGAGGCCGTTACGGTTACCGTGCTCAATACTTTTTCGTCTACCTGAACTTTAAGGTTGCCGAGGTCTTTGTCAAGGGCGCCCAAAGCAGCCGTCATGTCACCGCTGCTCATCGCATCGCGGTTGGGCATTTCAAAGGCAATCGGTTTTTCGTAGGTTTTAAAACCGATGCCGCTGATGCGCAGGGTATAACGTCCAAAAAGCGGAACGTTCTCAAGGCTAAAATCACCCGACTTTGTAGTAAGCATACCGCTCACGATGACTTCTTTCATCTTTTTCGTGGCGGTGTCCATCTTGTTTGTTACCAATGTTACCGAAGCCGCTTCAATACCTTTATTTGAGGGGTCAACAACTTTTCCATAAAAACGGCCCGTTGGCATTTGGCCGCCATTGGCGCCGCCGCGATTAAAGCCACCACCGGGCATTTGCGCCGAAACAAAAAGGATGGAAAAAAGCAGACAGGATACTGTAAAAATCTTCTTCATGTGCTGTTATTAAAACGTGCGCAAAGGTACAGCCACCGGAATGGAGGGCTTTCCTCTGTTAACCATATTTAACCTTTAAATAAGGAGTAATAACAGTGCTTTAGGAACGATGCAAACACAGAAACGTAGCTTCGAATAAATTTCTTTTAACCGCTTTTTGTATTTCCTGAATCTTTATTTTTGCGCTGATTATGGTGGCCATAGCTCAGCTGGTTAGAGCACTAGATTGTGGTTCTAGGGGTCGCCGGTTCGAACCCGGTTGGCCACCCAAACTCCCGCAGTAATGCGGGAGTTTTTGTTTGCCTTTCAATTTCATCCAGCACTTTTTATCAAAACCCAATGGGCCTTATAAAAGAAAAGCTCAATCAACCGTTGATTGAGCTTTTTTATAGCGAAACAGACTGTCTTAGACATTAAACCGGAAGTGCATCACGTCGCCGTCTTTCACCACGTATTCTTTGCCTTCAATGCGCAAGCGGCCCGCTTCACGGGCAGCGGCCTCGGAACCGTATTTTACAAAATCGTCGTAAGAAATCACTTCGGCTTTGATGAAGCCTTTTTCAAAATCGGTGTGAATAACACTGGCTGCTTGCGGTGCTTTCCAGCCTTCGTGAATCGTCCATGCACGAACTTCCTGTACGCCGGCTGTGAAGTAGGTTTGAAGGTTTAATAATTTGTAAGCCGAATGGATCAAACGGTCGAGCGCCGGTTCTTTCATGCCGTATTCTTCCATGAACATTTGCTTGTCGTCGGCATTTTCCAATTCGGAAATTTGCGCTTCGATGTTGTTGTTCATAACAACCACTTGCGCATCTTCTCCTTTCACCGCCTCTTGCAATGCCTGCGAAAATTTGTTTCCGGTATGCATACTGGCTTCGTCCACATTGGCTACGTACAAAACAGGCTTTGATGTAAGTAAGAACAAATCGGCAAGGGCGGTCAATTCTTCCTTACCCAAATTCAGTTCGCGAATGCTTTTACCTTGTTCAAGGTGCGCTTTGCAGCGTTGCAATACGTCCAATTCGGCCTTGGCTTTCACATCGAACTTTGCTGTTTTTTCTAAACGGCTTTTCTTCTTTTCAATGCTTTCCAAATCTTTCAACTGAAGCTCCGTGTCAATAATTTCTTTGTCGCTAATGGGATTGATAGCACCTTCTTCGCGCAAAACGTTTTCGTCTTCAAAGCAGCGAACAACGTGAATGATGGCGTCCACCTCGCGAATGTTGGCCAAAAATTTATTGCCCAGGCCTTCGCCCTTGCTGGCGCCTCGAACAAGGCCGGCAATGTCCACAATTTCAATCTGCGTGGGAACAATCCGGTTCGGCTGAACCAGTTCTGCAAGCTTGTTCAACCTTGCATCGGGCACATCTACCAAACCCACGTTTGGATCAATGGTGCAAAAACGGTAGTTGCTCGCCTGCGCTTTGGCGCTATTGCTGACCGCGTTAAATAGTGTTGATTTGCCCACGTTCGGAAGTCCGACGATACCAGCTTGTAATGCCATTTGAATTCAATTTGCAATGAGTAACAAGCAATTTGCAAATTGAAGGTTTGCCCATTGCCTGTTGAAAAATGGCGGCAAATATAGGACAAAGGGCTATGGCGTTTTTGTGAAAATCTATTCGTTTTCGGGCGGAACGTTTACGACCAAATCATTCAGGTGTGTTTTGTTTTTCAGGTTGTGTGAGGCCCAGCGAAGATTCCAGATACCGCCCTGCAAAACGTAAACGTTTTTGTAGCCCTGGCTTTTGAACCATTGCGCCGTACCAAAAATTTCGTTCTCGCTGTTAAAGCCGTAAACCACTACGGGTGTGGATTTGTCCGGAAGCAAAGCCGCCGCCGGAAACTCGGACACTGGAACGTTAACCGCGTTTTTAATTTGCCCGATGTTTTGCCAGTAATTTTTTGACCTGTTGTTGAATTGATCTTTGGGGCGAACGTCAATCAGCGTAAAGCTTTTGATCCCGTCCGTCCATTTGCTGAATTCATCGGGCGAAAGCAGGTTGGCCTTGCTAAAACTTGCCCATTTAGCCGAAGGTTTTTCCGTTGCGTTCGTCATGTAATCAAGCCAGGCATCCATGCCGTTAAACAAAATGCTCACATCCTTAAAACCTTTGTCGAAAAGCATTTTTGCCTCCAGCGGGCTTTTATCGCCATAATCATCTACCAACAAAATTTTTTTATCGGGATAGAGGCTTAAGGCCTTTCCAAAATTTTCAAAAGGGATGTTTACGGCGTTGTCAAAGCGGCCTTCCATCTTTAGTTGTTCGTTACTTATTTTTCCGTTGAAGACAGAGTCACTTCGCAAGTCAATTATGTAGTATTTCTCTTTGCTGTCGGCCAGTTGTTTTGCCGAAACAATTTTGTACGGAACGTTGGTTACTATAGAATAAGCGGAACAGGGGAGAGACTGAATTCCCTGTGCATAAAAATTAGTCAGTCCGCCGTTAACGTTGAAGATTTTTGTGAAGCCGCTGTCGGCCAAAAGCCGCGATGCACGACGGCTGCGCTGGCTGTGCGAACAATAAATAAAAAGCGGCTGGTCTTTGTAAGCGGTAAGTTCTTTCCATCGTGCGGGCAATTGCCTTATGTCAATGTGCTGTGCGTTTTGCAAGTGGCCAATGTTCAGCGAAGGCGACATCGATGCCGTATCGTAGAATTCGCCGTCGCTGCGCACGTCAAGCAGAACGTAACCGGGATTCGCTTTAAGCGTTTCGCAAAGGTCTTCGGGGAAAACAGTTTTGTATTTTACGTTGTCGGCTTTGAACTGTGCATAACCAACAAAAACCGAAAAGCAAAACGCGGTGGCGAGCAAGGGTTTCATACAAGATGGTTGTGATTAAATTTAATCAATCCTGCCTTTCCCAAATTTTAATTTGATGAATGGATGCAGATGAATTTTCTTCGGTCTGAAATTTACAGACAGCATTAAAGTACTTCTATGGCCTTAAGCAGAATTTGGTCGGCTTTTGTCATCATTGCAATTGGCGTTGCCGCCTTTCAATGGTTGGTGTACGGCAACGAAACGATTTTTAACCGCATGGTCGTGGGCAAGGCCGACGAAACCTATCCGTATGTCCTCACCGGTTACGACCGCGACACGACAAAAGCATCGCGGGACGCTTTTGTAAATACCGTTAAGCCTTTTGGTTTTGTCAAAAAAGATTCGGCAAAAGATTTCCGTTACATCATTACCAACGATCCTTTTTCCGATACGGTGAAAGCCTTGAAGAAGGTTGTTCCCGATGCAACGGTTTATACTTACAACTACGTTCGCACCATCGGCGCTAAACCCGTTGACGGCATCATCGAAACCTGTAAATCGGCCGTTAACATCAGCATCGGCCTGATTGGTTTTATGGCTTTGTTCATGGGCTTTATGTCCATTGCCGAAAGAGCCGGCGGCATTCGTTTTTTGTCGCGCATCATCGGGCCTTTTTTTAGCCGCTTGTTTCCCGGTGTGCCCAAAGGCCACCCGGCTTATGGCCACATGATGATGAATTTTTCCGCCAATCTTTTGGGCCTTGACAATGCCGCTACGCCTTTTGGTTTGAAGGCAATGGAAAGCTTGCAGGAATTGAACACAAACAAAGAAACCGCGACCAACGCACAGATCATGTTCCTGTGCTTGCACGCATCGGGCTTTTCCCTGATTCCGGTTGCCATCATTGCGGCAAGAGCCGCGTTAAAGGCCGGTAATCCAACCGATATTTTCGTGCCTTGCATGATTGCTACGTTTGCCGCAACACTGGCTGCGATGTTCATTGTTTCGTTCAAACAAAAGATAAACGTTTTTCAGCCGGTGATACTTGCCTGGGTGGGTGGATTGTCGGCGCTCATTACCTTGCTTGTTCTTTATCTCACATCGTTGAACGCGGAACGTGTACAGGTCGTTTCTGCCGTCATCGGCAACGGTGTTTTGCTCCTGATCTTATTCCTGATTGTTCTTGCCGGTGTGTACAAAAAAATTGACGTGTTTGATGCGTTTATCAGCGGCGCAAAGGGTGGCTTCGATACGGCTGTTCGCATCATTCCTTTCCTCGTGGGCATGTTGGTTGCCATCAGCATGTTGCGCACAAGCGGAAGCTTTGACGTTGTTATTAATGGAGTAAAAAATTTGTTTGCGGCATTTGGTGCCGATACACGATTTGTTGACGGCTTGCCAACGGCTTTAATCAGGCCGTTGAGTGGCAGCGGCGCAAGAGGCATGATGATTGACACGATGAAAACCTTTGGCCCCGATTCATTTGTAGGCCGCCTTGCCTGCATCTTGCAGGGTTCTTCCGATACGACTTTTTACGTGATTGCGGTTTACTTTGGCGCGGTAAATATTAAGAACACCCGCTACGCCGTTGGTGCCATGTTGCTGGCTGACCTGGTAGGCATTATTGTTTCGGTGTTGCTGTGTTATTTGTTTTTTGGTTGATCGCATTGAAAATATAGAAATAAAAAAGCTGCCCGTTTTGCGAGCAGCTTTTTTTAAACATATACTTTCTTAGAAGTTTGTCTGAATAATCAGTGACCTTCCTTTTGTGCCGGTTGTTGTGTTAGGCACGCCCCTGTAAACAAGGGTATAGGCCCGCTGACGGGCTAGAACTGCTGTGTTTATCCTTGCCAGTTCAAGCGAACCACCTGCCCGTCGCACAATCAACGTATCGGAAAGCTGTGTGTAGTTCTGAACGGTGAATGGCGTGACAGTACCCGGGCTAATGTTGCTAAACAAATTTGCCGCCTGACGCGTTGAATACACATCCACATTCTTACCGGCGCTATCGTTCATGATTAAATGTGCAAACCGAATGCTGTAATGCGAGGTATCAACCGGTGTAAAGTTATCCTGCACGAAAATCTGCTTTGCATCGTTTGAATTCAGCAATGAATCCGTAAGCAGCAAGCTATAGTAGTTTCCTGGAGTAAACGTTTTTGTAAACGTAGCAATGGTTACCGAATCCGGTGTGGTTACACCGTTAACGGTAATGCGTATTGTCTGTGGCCCCGGAGGTACGGCAGAATACATGTTTGTTACCGTGGGATAAATGGAACCATAGGTCAAAAACGAACCATTGATTTTTGAGTTTCCGACATAGACATTAAAGCTGTCGCTTTTATTAACTACCTGCCGGAAAGACGTAGCATAATCCGCCACCTTTAAATAAGCGTAGCCGCCGGTAAGCGATACAGGCGCCTTTAATTCAAGGTCGGTTTTACACGACAAAAGCCATGTGGTCATCGCAGCTAGCGTAAGTATCGTGAGAACAATGTTTTTTTTCATCTTTCAATTATTTTAAGTCAATCATTTCATCGAGAACCACATTTCGTATGTGTTGTAGTCCAAATTTTGATAAGCGCCGATGCGGGTTAACTCAGGAACATCATACAGATATTCTGAATTGTAGCGGGGACGATTACGGTAAACATATTTCCCAAAATTCGTTGCGTACAGGTTAATGCCGCTTGGAGGGGCAAAACCCGCGTACACTTGTTGGGTACGCACCGTGTTGGTTGGATCAATGTCCACGTAGTGAAACTTGCGCATGTCTGTCCATGTTTGCTGTACACCCCATGCATACAAGGCGATATATTTTTGAAGCATGATATGAGAGAGCGTCAGTCCGTTTGGATCCGGTACAACAGCCGGGTCGGCAAGATAGGCTGCTTTTACTGCGGGTGTGATGACTCTTGCTGCCGGGATGTTCTGCGGGTACGTTGTCGTGAGCATGTCAAAATTTAAGCTGATACCGTTGGTGTAAGCCGTCATCGCCTCGGCCTTTTTGCCTTTGCGCAGTTGCGCTTCTGCAATAATGAACTGCATTTCCGAAGCCGTCATCATCGGCCACGGGCTGGTGTTTTGATAAAGATAGCGGCTGCTGTCAGGTGTAGAGCCGGCAGTAGAGGAAGGCGTTGGATTGCCCCAAAAATTCTTTGGATAATCAGCAGTTGGCAATCCTGAAGTTCCCAGCCAGGGCGTGAACCCTTTGAAAGTATTGTTTTGATTTTCGCGAAGAATATACCAGGCTCTTGGATCGCTTACGCCTTTGAAGGCGCTGTCGTTTCTGCCTGACATCAGATCGGCAATGTATGCGGACTGACGGAGAGTGCCGATGTTTCCACGGAAAGGACCGAAGTAGTTGTTTACAGCCGACGTTAACCCACCCGAAACTTTCACCATTGCGTTATCATCGTTGGTGGTCATTGCCAAACTTGCATACTTAATGGCAGAATCGCCATAGCTGTTTGTTTGGTAAAGTGTCTTGTTGCTAAGATCAATGTATGAACGGGCAAGAATACCATAGACAAACTTCTTCCACTTATTTACATCACCACCGTAGAAATAAGCATCGCCGATAGCCAAATTTGCTTTGCTTACGTTTCCGTCTGTACGGTTTAAAAAACTCAAGGCCCGGAAGCAAATGGCGCGGCAACTGTCATAAAACTCGGGTTGCGTATCGTAGTGAAACTGTGAAAGGCTGGTATTGAAAGCTTCCTTTAACGGAGCATCGCTGTATTCGTTTGTCAGTTCAAGCCAACCCCAGGCGCGAATGGCCCAGGCCACGCCTACATAATCCCACTTTTCCTGCTCGGTGCCCCAGCGGATAATTTTGTTTACGTTTTGTCCCTGGCCATAATAAACGGCCGCCCAGACAGAGCCGGTATTGTCGCTGCTGGTTCCTACCGGCCAACCCATTTGGCCATATAACTCGCCGTTTGTCGTAGTACCCCAATATTGAATGTAGCGGCCCAGCAAAATGCCGTCGGCTTGTACGCCATAGCCTGTACCTGCCGATGAAAAGAAAGCCGTGAAACTTCCAATGACGCCCGGTAAAATGCTCTCTATGGGTTCAACAACGGCGGCATTCGGGTTTAAATAAGCGTCGTCAATTTTTTTCTTGCAGGATGTATTACAGAGAATCACAAAACCTCCAAGAAAAAGGAACGATTTTAAAAATTTATTTCGCATAAAAATTATTATTTATCAATTGTCGTGTGTTTAAAAATTAGCCTTTAAACCAAAGCTTAAGCTCAAAGGAGTCGGTGCGCTTCCCAAATCAAGGCCATAGCCGCCTATGCCGCCAGTGCCGGGGTTGTTAGAGTTAACCGCAGGATCAGCGCCGTGATAATTCGTAAACATAACCAAATCATTTCCGGTAACAAAAACACTGAGGCCTGACAAACCTTTTATACCGCGTGCAAGTTTATCAGACAAACGATAGCTTAATGTAATGTCTCTTAAACGCAACCAGTGAATGTCTTTTTCAATGTACTCTTCATCAGGCAACGTCGTATAGTAAGAACTTAAGAAGTAAGGAGTGATGACGATATTATTCTTCGTTGGGTTGGCAGTGTTCTGCAAACCATCATTCAATACACCGTTTACAATAATTGGTGTGGTGCGATTGGCTGTGCGGGCACTTTTACCGATTCCGGTAAGTACCTGGTCAGTTCCATTATAAATATCACCGCCTTGTCTTAAATCCCACAAAAAGCTCAAGTTCCAGTTTCTGTACCGGAAGGAGTTTAATGTACCCAAGGTGAAATTTGGTGTACGGTCGCCAATCAGAGAGTTGCCAGCGACGATTACCGGAAGACCTGTTGTCCGATCAACGATGATCTGACCGAAGGTATTTCTCGAATACATTGAACCGGTGATGGTGCCCGTTGAATGACCCCTGATTAAACCACCTCTAACGTTGGAGATATATGTATCGGAGTTGTAAAAGTCATTCAAGATACCAATTGACTCAGGCAGTGTCAGCACCTTGCTCCACATGTGGTTGAAATTGAACATAACGTTCCAGCTTAAATCCCTTTTTTGAACCGGGGTTAAGTTCAGCGTCAATTCAATTCCTTGGTTGCGCAAAGAAGAAGAGTTGGTTGTATTTAAAATATATCCCGTTGCATAGCTGGCCCTGTAGCCCTGGCTAATCTGATCGGTACAAAGCGTATTGTAATAGGCTGCTTCCATTGTGATTGAACTGTTGAACAATCTTAATTCTGTACCTATCTCAAACGTTTTCTGGCGTTCGGGACGCAAGAATTCATTGGCATTTGTAAAACCATAGGTGAAGCCTGGTATAGCGGAACTGCTTTGGTTGTTCACAAAAACCGATTGGTTGGAATAAGGGTCGTTCAACCTGGCTGTATTGGCCAATGAACCCCTGAGTTTCCAATAATTTACAACGTATCCTTTCAGGGCTTTTGGAAAGATATCGGAAACAATGAGGCTCAAACTAGCGCCGGGAAAATGATAATTTCTGTTTGCTGCCGGAATAGGGGAAGCGGATTCCCAGCGATGCGAGTAAGTAAGGAAAGCAACATCTTTATACCCGATTGATGCCTCGGCGAAGTAGGCCAGTTCACGTAAAATCAGAAGGTTTGGTAAACCAAAAACATTTCTCAGCAAACGGGTTCTTGAACCGGGCAATGTAATGCTGCTGTCCCATGGGTTGAATCCAGCGGTATAGGGAGACCCATTTTTATACAGCGAACCGTAGGAAGCAGTGTATGAAGTTGAATCAACAAGGTGTGTACCAACGATGCCATACTGTTGCGTTTCGAAATCCTGCCACATTGTTCCGGCCATTAGCCTTGTAGAAAAGCCGCCGAAGTTCTTTTTGGCGGTAGCGGTAATGGTGTGGTTGTAGCCTTTGTATTTTCTGTAATAGTTATCGAGCAGGCCACCGGTAGCAGATGTTAGCACAAAAGATTGCGGATGCTCAAAAAGATAACCATCAGTTTTGTACGTATCATAACCAAAACGTCCGGCGACAGCCAGCCAGGAGAAAGGGTTAATGTCAACACCAAGCGTTGAAATCAAGCGCTGTGTTTTGTCTCCGCTAACGTTGTTGTATGAGCTCCAAATCGGATTGTCGTAATCACTGTTGAAATTTGTTTTGGTAAACGTTACCAACTTCGATCCATTGGCATCCTGGTAATTCCGGATATCATTGTTGGCGGGCCAGGAATATAAATCAAGTAAATATCCACCACTGCCCGAAGTTCCTTTTAAAGGCTTCACATTTTTTGAGTTGGTGTAGGCAACTGATGGTGTGATGGTGATGTATTTTCCAATTTTTGTGTTGTTGGAAATTTTGAAATTGTACTTGGTGTACGTGTTGTTGGGGATAACACCTTTGCTATCGAAATATTGCCCCGATACACGAAAGCCTACGTTTTTTGTTCCAAACTCTAAACCAAGGTTGTGCGTTTGCGAAAAACCGGTTTGGAAGAAATGATGAAGATTGTCATACAATTGTGTGCCCTCCTTCCATACAGGTCCAAACGACGTAAATTGTCCCAATAATGGCGGAGCGGTGGGAATGCCATTGTTAGGCCCAGGACCGTAGTCGTTGTTTAATTGCGCAAAGCGGGTAATTTTCTGAAGGCGAAAATTATTATCATAATTCACCAGTACTCTGCCCGACGTGGCTCTTGCTTTTTTTGTTGTAATAACAATAGCGCCATTACTTGCCTGGCTTCCGTAAAGGGCCGTGGCTTCGGGGCCTTTTAATACAGTGATGGCTTCAATGTCATTTGGATTGATATCCGCAATGCGGTTTGTGTAGTCATTGTTCCTGTTTGGTAAGTCAGAAGCAAGACCAATGCCGCTGCCGCCCTGTGAATTAGAGTTTAAGGTACTGTTGTCTACAATTATACCATCTACCACAAACAGTGGCTGGTTGGTTCCTGAGATTGTATTATAGCCTCTCAAAATAATACCGCTGGAAGCACCCGCGGCACCGGTTGTCGGCGTAACGGTTAATCCCGCTACCCGGCCTTGCAAGGCATTTACAAAATTTTCCCTTTGTGTTTGTGCAACGTCGGCGCCTTTTACTGTTTGTATAGAATAGCCCAATTCACGTGGGTTGCGGCGCTGATCCATTGCCGTTACCACTACCTCGTTCATCACGTTGTCTTTCGAATTCATGATGAGATCAACGGTAGAGCTGTTTTGCAAGGTGATTTCGCTTGGTTTCCTTCCAATGGAACTAAATTGCAACACATCGCCAGGGTGGGCAACGATGCTGAAATTGCCGCTGGCATCGGTAGTGGTTGAACGTTTGGTTCCTTTTACGGTAACGGTTACACCTACCAGGGGTTTGTTGTCTTCACCGGCCACCTTGCCGGTTACGGTCCGGTCCTGCGAATGACCGGAAAAGTAAAATAACACTCCAAGCAGAAGTGTCAAAAAGCGGAATTTTCTCATACATAAGCGCTTTAAAAATGAATAAAAATTTTGAACAGTTCGTTATCGTTTGTGGTTTTTCATGATGCGTTACAATATCTGAATCCCCGCTGCGCGGTAGGGCGCTAATAAAGGGTCATCTTTCGGTAGTTCGGTAATCAGTGTATCAATTTTTCCAATGTTGCAAACTTGTATGGGTTGCCGGGTGTTGATTTTTTCTGAAATGGTCAGGCACACGAGTTTTTTCGAGGAGTCAATCATTGCTTTTTTCACCTGTACCACATCCCAGTCATTGTCTGATATGCCGTTTGCAATATCAATTGCATTAATGCCAAGAAAGCAGATGTCTGCTTGAAATTCCCGTATTCGCGAAATGGCTTCAAAGCCCGTGGTCACCTTTGCCTGTTTGGAAAGTTTGTCGCCAATGACAATCACCTGGATGCTGGGATGATTCATGTACTCATAAATTGCCGGAATGCTGCCGGATATAAACGTCGCTTCTAATTCGGGCGGGAGAGAGCGGGCCATTTCCAGAATTGTAGTCCCGCCACTTGTCATAATGTACATCCCGTTTTGAATTAACGAAACAGCTTTCTGTGCAATTCCTTTTTTCTGCGTATGCGAGTAAACGTCGTTATAAAAAGCAAGGCCGTTGTGAAACGAGAGTGAAAGCGCCCCACCGTGCACTTTAATAATTTTTCCGGTCTTTGAAAGTTCATGCAAGTCCCGTCTTACCGTGTCGTCTGAAACATTCATGTGCTGGCTAAGATCAGCCAAAAGCACACGGTTATGCAGGTTTATTTGGTGCAAAATATAGTTCTGTCGCTCTTTTTTTAGCATGTCAATCGTGTACGCAAAATTATTGGTAATATTCTGCAAAAAACCGCAAATATCCGTATAAATATTTGCACATTGCCGCACAAACCCGCAAAAAATAATCGTAAATAAGACAGTAGAAGTTAACGCAGTGAATGGGCTTGGGTGAATTTCAAAGCACGTTTTTACTCTAATGCAACATTTATTACGCTTTCAATCCATTGCAGAAGCTAAAGACTTTTCGCGCCACGACTGTTTCTTGCTAACATGAGGGTATCTTATACTTCATCATTCGCAATTTTTTAAAAATTATAATGTAGAAAGGCTGCTCGCTTGGAGCAGCCTTTCTATTTGAAAATGATTTTGATATTTATTGCCAGCTCAGTTTTCCCGGGAAAATCTTTGATGCTAAACTGTAATCGTAATAGTTCACCGGAACGCTATGGTTTAAGGTATCCATAGTATTCGGCATCCGTTGCACAATCCCACCAAATAGGCATGCTCCAGATATTTGGGTCAGTAGCGTGAGGGTTTAAGGACGTTGTATTTATAAAATTGTATTGTATTTCATAAGTTGGAGGTAATGCCCAACGGCGTATCCAATATCTTGGATCTGTTGGAGAACTACCTGTCAACTGAGCCTGACCTGTAAACAAAGGACCTCTTTGATAACCAGGGTAAACAACGCCAAAGCTACCTACGTTACCGGCGCTAAAATTAAAGCGGCGCATGTCGTTCCAGTTTTCAATGGTAACACCCATAGCAATATACTTTTGCAACATAATGTCTGACATGGTTAAAGTACCCGCACCTTGGGCAACTGCATTACTTGCCAGATAAGTATTAATAGCTGTTTGATCCATTGGGTTCATATCCGGATTGGCAATGCCAGAAGAAGTTTTGTCAAAACTGCCTTTCCATTGGGTAAGCTTAGTCTGCATGTAATCCAAGTGAGCCTGAATACCGGCCCTGTATGCAGTGTAGGCGTTAGCGGCATCGCCTTTTCTCATATAGACTTCAGCTTTAATAAAGCACATTTCGTGATACATCAAAATCTCCATGTCAGAAATAGGACGAATCTGGAAGGAGCCTGTGGAAGCGACAACGCCAGCATTATAAGCGGCTAAATTTGGATAAAAAGTTACATCATTTGAAGGCTGAGCTACAGCTGTTGTGGCAAGTGAATTGCTACGCAAATTTACATAAACAGTATCGCCGGCTTGTATGTAATTGGTACTGGCTATATAGACGGAGCCAGGCTTATAAGTTACTCTTACGTAATTTCCGCTATCTGCAAAATCATTCATATTACTTCCGTTCTTCGGCACTTTACCAGCTGCAAGTAAAGAAGCAACAAAATTTGGATGATCTGCGATTGCTGTTGAAGTCGTAAAAGGATAGACAACACTCGTTGGCGTAGAGGTGACAGTTACTGTTGCAATAGAAGTAGCGCCGCCCTTTACTAAACGGTTGGGGAACCCTGCAGGAGCCGGGTTTTTATCTGTTGCGTTATAAGAATTCACACCTATTGAACGCAACCATGTAAATGATGCAACCTTCCCGGTAGAGGCATTGAGTTGAATATTTGCCATAGAAGCAGGTACAATTTTAGGCATTCGGGGATCGCCCACTCCAGCCCCCCGGATATTTGTGAGGAGGTTGTAATAGTATTCGGCAATGCGCTGGTTGCTGCCATAACCTGCAAAATCATAATTCCCATTCGCCGAAATAGGATCACCCTCTAAAAAATCTGTTGCTGCGCTGTTATTAAAATTTTGTTCTACTGTATTATCTGCATTAGACTGAGGGCCTTTGGATAAGCAGTATAAAACGGAATCTGCATTAAATTCTGCTTTTTTTGAAAGCTTCAGCATGTAACGGGCTTTTAATCCCCAGCACAGCTTTAGCCATTTATTTACATCACCGTTATTCAATATATCTCCGGCAGACAGGGACGGAACTCCGGCCTCCTGAGTTTTACCAAATAAACTGATAGCTTCATTAAGGCGTGCCATACATCCGTTAAAGATGGTTTTACCGTCATCGGGCTTGGGACTTGGAATTCCTGTTCCGGCCTCGGTATAAGGCATTTCGCCATACAGATCTAACATTTCCATATATCCCAATGCATGAAATACATTAGCCGCAGCCATATAATGATAGGCACCCTGCTTCTGAGCCGAGTTATACAGGTCCGTTATGTTGGAAGATACCCCTACAAAAAATGCCTGATAGGGTGTGGTTGAATTTGCGTTAGTGGCTTGCCATGTAGTGCTAAGCGTATTTTGAGAAGCCGCAATTGCATAAATAACTCCCGATATGCATGAAGTACGCATATTGGTAACTCCTGCTGGTTCCTTCCAATAATTTTGGATCCAGGATAACTTGTTTGCAATGGGTACGCTTTGATTGTTTGGATTATCCGGATCGGTATTGACATCCAACCACTTTTTACAGGAGGTTAAGCCCAATACGAGCAGGCAAACCAAGGTGATATATTTTGATCGTTTCATGATTTACTTTTTATTGGTTAAAACTTAAGATTTACTCCGAATGTGAAACTTGCTACGGCAGGTACACCTAAGTAATCAATACCTGTTGAACCCGAACCTCCTGTTCCTCCTGCTACACTTACTTCAGGATCCATTCCTTTGTAGTTTGTCCATGTTAATAAATTGGTGCCTGTGGCTGTAGCTGACAATCCCTTAATGACTCCTTGCTTTTTAAACATACTGGTGAAGTCATACGCCAATGACACAGAACGCAGTTTCAGCCAATTTACTTTGGTAATAAAATTTGAAGAATTAGAAGCATAGTTTTGCCAGTATTGATAGATCATGCTTGTTCCGGCATAGGTGGTTGTGCCAATGGTATAATTCTGACCTGCATTGTAGGTTACAGAAGTATCGGCTCCTGTAACGCTGCTTACACCGGTTAAGGTTACCGATTGACGATCATTCAACAAGGTTTTTTTACTTAATCCGTTCACGACCATAAAATATTCTGTACCGTTAAATACATCTCCTCCTATTCGAACATCTAACAGGAAGTTAACGCTCAGGTTTTTGTAGCGGAAGGTATTGTTAAATCCGCCTATATAACGTGGTTCACGATTACCCACCACAGGTAAATTAGTATTAAGTTTATAAAAACCAGTTTTCGGATCTATCTGGTAACGGCCGTTAGAAATTTCTATACCCTTTGAATCAACTTCACGTAAAAATGGTTGACCAATGATTCCCAAAAAGGGGCCACCGTTAGGAATAGATGCTGCTTTTATTGTTCCAAACTGTACGTCCGTTGGATAAAAATACTGTACACCTGGAATGAAAGCTCCCAAGCTGCCTCTGTTGTAGGAGAAATTCAGCGTTGCATCCCATCCGAAATTCTTTTGTGATACTATTTTGCCGGTGAGTGCTACTTCCATACCCTTATTAATTACCGTACCGGCATTAAGGGTGCTAAAAATAAATCCCCCCGATTGGGCCAAACGAGGTGAGCCAATTTGATTCGCCGTTTGACTATGATAGTAAGTATAATCGACTCCAATACGA
>Ga0308175_100000595_pt1 | contig 24477 bp, 21 predicted proteins | sample PhyCR1_3_FD_203893 | JGI IMG/M metagenome (GOLD analysis project Ga0308175, IMG submission 203893) | Soil microbial communities from UC Gill Tract Community Farm, Albany, California, United States - DLSLS.C.R1 | ecosystem: Environmental > Terrestrial > Soil > Agricultural land | place: USA...
GAAGAAGAGCCTCTCCTCCGTCCCACACCGATCATGCGGCGATTTTCATTGTTTTTAGCCCTCGCCGTACTCGTTCTCTCCGGGGCCATCGGCTACACGTACAAACTTCGGGCGGATAAAGCGCGACGCAGCCCGCGGCAAGCTGCTCCCGAGGTGCGAAGGGGGTATGAAGCCGTCGCATCCTCCGGTTGGCGATGGGACAAAGATGACCCGGTCACGAACAAGCCGATGGTTCGGGTTTACGCTAAGGCCTTCCAGGCGACCCACGACCCTTCGACTTTTGAGTTGCACGGCTTGGCACTTAAGCTGTTTAACAAAGATGCGTCAGCGTACACATACATAAGCACCGATCAGGCATTCTTCAACGAAGGGTCCGAGCAGTTGAAATCGGATGACCTGGTTCGCATCGTCATGAACGTGCCGACCGAAGAGGATGCGACGAAGAAGGACGTTGCGGCCAAGCACGTCCAGGTGCAAACCACCGGCGTTTCTTACTACACGAAGACCGGAAAGGCCAGCACTGACAAGGCGGCCACGTTTACGTTCCCTTCAGGAAGCGGCAAAGCGATTGGCGCGGATTACGATCCCACAACCCGTGTTTTGCATATGAGGTCTGCCGTCGCCCTGGACTGGGTGGGCAACGGCCCCCCCGAGAACAAGATCCACATTGAGACGAACGATCTCGTCTACAAGGAGCTGGAGCAGAAGGTGTATCTGACTCCGTGGGCGAGACTGCAACGGCAAAGCACTACCATTCAATGCCAGAACGCAGTTGTGCTGCTGCAGGACCAGCATCTCCACCAGGTGAATGGCGAGCACGCCTTCGGCAACGACAACCGGGAAGACCGCCAAACGGCCTACTCAGCCGATCACCTGACGGCACTCTTCAACGAGAATGGGGTACTGGTCAACATCATCGGGGATCACAACGCAAAAGTGACTTCCACCCAGGCGGCCGCAGTCACGACACTTGTGGGAGATCGCGCGGATATGCGTTTCGCCGTCGAAACGAAGTCAGTCAATGGCGCGCAGAGACAAGACAGCAACCTCCATTTAGTTTTAGCCGACGGGCACGCCGTCGCGGAGTCTCAGCCCAAGGCCCGTGGAGGTACTGAATTGGCCGATACGCGAAGCCTTCGGAGCGAGCACATCGAGCTTGAAATGAAACCGGACGGCAAAGACTTGCAGGAAATCAGAACCACTTCTCAATCCCAACTCGAATTCAAGCCGAACCGACCGGCGTCGCAACATCGAACAGTCGACGCATCGCGCCTTCGAGTCGTGTATGGAGAAGGGAGCTATGCGGATACTTTCCTCGCCTGGAACGTGGTTACTCACACGGACCGCCGGTCTAAAGCACCTGGGATTGCAGAACCGGGAAAGCCAATCCCCGCCCCGGCTGCTGCTGTGACGTGGAGCGACGAATTGCGGGCGAAGTTTCAACCGAGCAGCAACGATGTAGCCACGATCGAGCAAACCGGCAACTTCCGCTATGAGGAGGGCACGAAGAAAGCCTGGTCGAAGAAAGCTTCTCTCGATCAGAAAGCCAACCGGATGGTCCTTGAGGAGAATGCCCGTGTGCTCGACGATACCGGGTCCACCACGGCGAACGAAATCGTCATGGACCAAAGTAGCGGGGACATGACGGCGCAGGGTCGCGTCGTTTCGACGCACGCTCCGGACAAAAAAGAGAAACCCGGAACGTCGATGCTCGACAACTCGCAACCAATGCAAGCTAAGGCGGACAAGATGTCGACACGAGATAAGAACTCCAACATTCATTACGAAGGACACGCCGTAATGTGGCAGGGAGCGAATCGAATCATGGCGTCCGTGCTCGATATTGACCGCGATGAAAAGACGCTTCACGCGCAAGGGAACGTAGTGAGCGAGTTGACTGACACCAAAAAGGCAGATCCGCCGGGCAGTTCTGTTCCCAATCAAGCCGTAGCCCCTGAATCGAACAACCCGACATTCACGACCATCTACGCACCTGAATTGATGTATCGCGATGACGCGCGGGAAGCGGATTATAACGGCGGAGTAAAGCTTGTCCGGGACAAGATGACGATTACGGCTAGGGAACTCCTGGCCTTCTTAACGCCCAAAACACCAGGACACGAGAACGATTCTTCGCTCGACCATGCATTTGCGGATGGGAACGTGGTTGTGGTGGGAGTAGTCGGCACGAATCACACCCGCACCGGGACATCGGAACACTGCGAGTACTGGACGAGCAACTCCAAAGTGATCCTGAGCGGCGGATCTCCCGAGTTAAAAGACAGCTACAAGGGCGTGACCAGGGGACGGCAACTGACCTACTTCGGAGATGACGACCGGTTGCTTGTCGACGGAATGGAAAAGAAGCTCGCGTTCACCGAAATGAAGAAGAAGTAAGCGCGCCCGGTCAGATCAGTCGTTCCGGCGATAAATGAGGCTCAGCTTCGTCCGGCCCACCAGCCGATAGTGCGCTAGCCAATCCCGCAGCTCTCGGTACCCTCCGGGTGCCAAACGGGGATTTAGCAACCCGAGACCATCCACCACCCAGGTCGGGCGCGAACGCGTAAGCTCCCAACGGTTTGCGGCCGCAGGTCCTCCGTAGATAGCCGTCGTGGCATAGAGGTGGCGATCAGCCGCAACGCCCGTGAGCGGCTGCGAGTCCCAGAACCTGCTGTCCGAAACCATACGCGTGTAAACGTACATATCCGGCCGATAACCCCAGACGAACAGCGTGTCTCCACTCGCGGCGCGATCTCTAATCTGCCTGGCCACAGCCTGGCTATCGAGATCCATGAGGACATCCGACCAGTTTGGCTGAACGCGACGCAGATCATCCCAAGCGAGCCCGACATATCTTGGTCCGAATCGAACAAAAGGCACAAGGAGCGCCAGGGCGATTAGCAGGATGCCGATTCGGCTGCGGGTTTTCACTAAACGTGTTATCCCGAATGAACTGGCGAGTACGACGGGAGGCAGAAGCTGGAGAAAGTAATGAGGCGCAAACCGGGCTCCAAGAGCCACGCCTGCATACGAAAGGACAATCCACGCCCCCAGCTTCCATTGCAAAGTCTTTCGGAGCCGCCGAAATCCGAAGAATCCGGCGACGATCAGGGCGGCGTGAAAACCGGCCCAGTTTACAGTTCGGAGGAGCCCGTTTGACCAGGGGTGGAGGACAGGTGAGCCCGAGGCGTATAGAAGGCCCCAACGCCAGACCTGTTCCACGTAGGCGGGCCACCCGCCGAGGACATACAGCACTCCCGCGCTTAGAGCGACCGGAAGCATGAAGCCCAGGACAGGCAATGCGATTTGAGGAAATGCCCAGAGCGCCGCGGCGGCAAGGACGATCGCACCCTTAATATTGGCAAGAAATGCGATGCCCGCCCACACACCGGCCCAAAAGGGGCGGCCTGCTGCGGCAGAGTACATCGCGAGAAGATGCGGCACAAGCATCACGGCATCTGCGGCAAACGGGATGACGGCAGAAGGCAAATAGAAAGCGAGAAAGAAGGAAAGGACGCAAGCCGAGATCAGAGCCTCTGTTTCACCCCACCAAAGTTTCGCCATCTGGTAGGAGATTCCACATGCCGTCATCACATAGGCCGCGTCCAGAGCCCGAAGCAGCCAGCCGCCATGTCCTCCAATCAGGACATAGTAGAGGGCGCTCAGCGGCGGCTTGTCATACCAGAAATCACGATACGGCACCTTTCGGTGGAGGATATTGAGCGCAGCAGCAATATGGTAGTCCTCATCGGCCCATAGAAGCCGGACGTGAGTAAAGCGCAGGCAAGCGAAAACGACGACGAGCAGAATCGCTAGGATTGCCCATCGCTGGGCATCTGGTTTTGCCGGCGAGCCCTCCACGACCGCACGCTGCCCCTTACGCCTGGTCCGAGCCGTGCTGCCGAGATGCCAATTGCGATCGAATGCTTCGCGTCCGTTGCCGGATGGCGAGCAGACGTTCCCGGCTATTCGGCGTTGCGTCCATCAGCTTTTCCAGACTGTGCAGGAATTGAGGCCCAATGCTCGCACGAATATCGGGAAGAATTGGCTCCAGTTTCGCGAAAACACTGAAGTGTTCCCCATTCGTGTCGTTGAATAACTCCGGGCTGATCGCGCCGTGGTTGACGAGCGCGGCAGCCATATCCCAGTAGGACATCACCATTCGGAGGTGCCCGCTGTGTGCGCTGAACATTGCGCTGTTAAAATCCGCAATTGATTCGGGATTAAATTCGAGAAAGAACCAATCTCGCGCTTTCCGCATCGTTTCATCCCGGCGTAATTCGTAAAGCTTTAGAACTAGCTCGGCTTCCTGGTACTTCGACATGGCAAATACTCCGATTGCGACCTGATCTTCGGCCGCCATTGCAGGGTAACAGGCGCAATCTCTCGTATGATGAGGGAGTGCGGTCCCGCTATGGCTGCAGCAGGTTGAAAGGGTAAATCTCGCAACTGGCCGGCAGTAACGTGGAGTAATCACAAACGATGCAAGGCGAAAAGCGCAGCCGGATTCTACAAACTGTCGAGATCTCCAAGTCGTATAGCGGGCGTAAGGTCGTTGACAATGTATCGGTTCGCGTCGAACAGGGCGAAGTAGTTGGTCTTCTGGGTCCCAACGGGGCCGGCAAGACCACTTCTTTTCACACCATTGTCGGCTTGGTCAGCCCCGATTCCGGCGAGGTTTTGCTGGATGATCAACGAATCACTCAGCTTCCGATGTATCAGCGGGCTCACCGGGGAATCAGCTATCTCCCACAGGAAGCCTCCGTATTCCGCAAGCTCACAGTGGAAGACAACCTGATGGCTATCTTGCAGACACTTCCCTTAAGCGGGCGTGAACGGCGCGAGCGAATGTCGAACCTGATCGCCGATCTTGGACTCGAGACCGTGCGACACAGCAAGGGATATATGCTTTCAGGCGGCGAGCGACGCCGGGTTGAGATCGCGCGCTGTCTGGTGTTGCAGCCCGACTTCATTTTGTTGGATGAGCCGTTTTCCGGGATCGACCCACTTCAAGTATTGGAGCTACAGCGCATCATCAGCGATCTGAAGGTGAGAGGTATCGGAATTCTGGTGACCGACCATAACGTTCGAGAGACTCTCGCGGTAACGGACCGGGCTTACATCATCAGTAATGGACGGATTTTCCGAGCCGGATCGCCTGAATCGCTGGGGCATGATCCCGAAGTGCGGCGGATTTATTTAGGTGAAAACTTTTACTTGCCTCCTGGCCTCGCAAGCTAGGCTGGTTGTCGATCGATCGCGGAACGACGGGGAAACGTCAGGTTTCCCCTATCTTGAGGACACCCTTTCCGGTGTTAAACTGAGAACCACATGAGTTCGCTTTCGCAACGCCTCCATCTGGGTGTGCAGCAGAAGCAGATACTCACACCCGGCCTGGTGCAAATGGTCACGGTCCTTCAGCTTAATCGCATGGAGCTGAAAGACATGATCACGAACGAGATCGCGGAGAACCCTGTTCTCGAGGAAGCGGCAGAGGCCGGTGAGGAATTAACGCCCGCAGAGGTGCAATCTCTGTTGGAGCGGGAACGTTCCGCCGATCCTGCTGATGCGGCAGGCGCTGTTAGCGAACCAAGTGACCCGTCGTCTCCATTCGACTTCACGGGCGAGCCTTCTACCGATCTCGACGCCGTTCCAGACTCCATATCTCTCGACGGCTCGGCTGCCCCGATTTCAGTCGAGGCGCCGAAACCGGACACGACTGATCCTTTCGATGAGATCGATTTTGGCAGTTTCTTCGATGATTATCTGGATCCGGGATTCAAGAGTCCCGCGTCCGAGTCGGTAGACAAGCCATCGTTTGAAACCTTCCTTTCCTCGCCGGTGACGTTGGGCGACCACCTCCAGAGTCAATTGAGCATCGCGCTTCTGCCTCCCGGAGTTCGTGAAGCTGCGAATAGCATCATTGGCAATCTCGAGGACAGTGGCTATCTGACCATACCGTTAGAGGAGATTGCGCTCGGCGAAGGTTTGTCGCTCGAGGATCTGAACGGGGGATTGAAAGCCGTCCAGTCGCTCGACCCAAGTGGCGTGGGCGCAAGAGACCTCCGGGAGTGCCTCCTCCTTCAATTGGAAGCTCGCGGTTCACGTGAGAGCGTCGCTTGGACGATTGTTCACGATCATCTGAAGCTTCTCGGGGCGCGCCAGTTGACTCAACTGGCGAAGGTCATGGGCCGCCCGATGGAGCATATCCAGATCGCGGCGAATGTGATTCGCCATCTCGATCCGGAGCCGGGATCCCGCCTGTCGAGTCAGGGGGCCAAACAGGTTGAACCCGACGTCTATATTTTCAAAGACGGCGACGATTACGTCATCACCCTCAACGATGACGACGTGCCCGTGTTGCGCTTGAACGGCGAGTATAAACGCATGGTCGACCGCGACCTTGAACCTAACAAAGACATCAGGAACTATGTGAAAGAGCGGTACGCCTCTGCACTGCAACTGATCAAAAATATCGAGCAGCGTAAGCAGACCATTCTTCGCGTCTGCCAGACGATCGTACGCCGGCAAGGGGAGTTTCTCGAGGACGGTATCGATCGGTTGAAGCCGATGATGATAAAGGAAGTCGCTGAGGAGATCGGGGTTCACCCGTCCACAGTGAGCCGGGCCGTAGCGAATAAGTACGCCCACACGCCGCAAGGCGTTTTTGAGTTACGTTACTTCTTCTCAGAAGGCGTGCAGGGGCCCTCGGGCAGCGATACGCCACTTCTGATTGTGAAGCGCCGAGTGAAGAAAATGATCGAAGAAGAAGATTCCGCACGTCCTCTGACCGATGAACAGATCACCGCTCGGTTGCAATCCGAAGGAATCCAAGTTACCCGACGCACAGTGGCGAAGTACAGAGAAGATATGAGGATTCCTTCGACACATCAGCGCCGGGTACGCGCCTAACATTTAGCGATATTTGCAAGCTTCTGAACTTTCGGAAAGGAACCGATCGTAGAGGCATTTATGAAGCTGATCTACTCCGGAAAAACGAGAGAATTCACACCCGACCTGGAAGCGCGAATCTTAACCAAGCTCTCGAAACTGAGCAAGGTTGCGGAACAACGAGGCGAACGAGAAGTTCACTTCGTCCATCAAATGGAGCGACATCTCCATAAGGTTGAGTTCCTGATGAACTTCTACGACCACCCTCTGGTCGGAGAAGGCCAGGATGCGGACTTGACTGTTGCGCTCACCCAAGCTGCCGAGAAGCTGGAGAAGCAGCTGCTGAAACAGCGCGATCGTTGGCGTGATAATCATCGGGATGCGAAGGGGGTCCGCTCCGGAAAAGAGAATTGGGACGGCACGGAAGCGGTCGAGACTGTTCCGGTTGATTCTGGGTTGCCCGCGGCGAAGGTGGGCACCAATGGAACTGCGCGAAAGCCAAAAGTCTTTCGTGTGAACTACGACGAGGATCGCAAACCGATGACGCTCGACGAAGCCATGCTTGAGATCGACGGCACGGATTACGTGGTGTTTCGCAATTCAGACCGCAATTGCCTGTCGGTGCTTATCAAGCGTGCGGACGGGAACTTCGATCTCGTTGAATAACACCTGCCGGCTATTTTGTAGACTCGCCCCGGCGTTTTGGCTATCCTCGGAGTTCTATGCCGAAATCTGTCGAGAGGATTGAGATTTCTGCAACACCAGGCAACGCCAAGGCCGCTGCGGACTTGGTCATCATAACGGGGACGAGCGGTTCCGGGAAGCTCACGGCGCTAAAGGCCTTTGAGGATTGCGGTTTTTATGCCGTCGACAATCTTCCTATCTCTCTCGTGCCAAAGTTCGCCGACCTTACGCTCGATACCAAGAGCCATAAGCGTTCTGCCCTCATCATCGACATCCGGGAAGGACAGGAACTCCAGCGATTCCCTAAGATTTATGCCGCACTGAAAAAGCGAGTCAGCGCGACCATCGTCTTTCTCGATGCGGACGATGAGGCACTGCGACGCAGGTTCAGCGAGACCAGGCGCCCTCATCCCTTAGGGTCAGAAACAACCGTGATCAGCAGTATTCATACTGAGCGCGAACATCTTGCCCCCATCCGCGCCCTTGCGGATCTTTATATTGATACGTCTAAGCTGAACGTCCACGAGCTGCGACGGCAGATCAGCGAGAAGTTTCTCGATGCGAAAGACCCGACAAACATTGTCGTCTACATCAATAGCTTTGGATTCCGGTATGGAGTTCCGCCGGACAGTGATCTTGTGTTCGACGTCAGGTTCCTACCGAATCCGAATTACATCCCTGAATTCAAACACCTCACCGGACGTCATCCGAGCGTCGCCCGATACATCCGCTCGTTCCCCCAAACCACCGAGTTCATCAACAGAATTTCAGATCTGCTGATTTACCTTCTGCCTCACTACATCCGCGAGGGAAAGAGTTACCTGACTATCTCGTTTGGCTGTACCGGCGGCCACCACCGTTCCGTACTGATTGCAAGTGAGATTAACAAGCGATTAAAGAAAGCCGGGTTCACCAGCAAGGAGCGGCATCGCGATTCGCAGCGGACCTAAGCATCGCTGAAGGCGATCAACAGACCTTTTCGGCTAGTCGGGGAAATGCGTCCGGGTCTTTCTCTTCGGGCGGACCATCGATGCACTCCAGGTCTTTTTCAATTGCGATGGTAAGAGCAGATGCTCCCGCGGGTAGTTCGAAGTAGAGCCCAATCTGCTCGCCTCCCGCCCACTCGTGGACGACGGCTTCGGGAGCAAGCACCGATATGTGCCCGCCTTCGTATGTTGCTTGTGGGGAGTCGTCTCGAGAAGTCCGCAAGCTATAACTCATGCGCGCATGTCCCGGAAATACAACTTCCTCGGTGACCACATCTCCAGATGCAAAGCTCTGAACTTCACGCTGGTTGAGGCGCAGACGCAGGCTATTCTTACGAAAACGCAGCTTCACTAACTCTCAGTGTATCCGCCATTCGCCGGAATAGATATTGAACCTGTCTCCGCGCACGAATCCCACGAGCGTGATTCCGTACGCTCGCGCGGTCTCAATCGCGAGGCTCGACGGAGCACCTACGGTCGCGATCATGTTTCCGCCTGCGACAAGAACTTTCTGAACCAGCTCGAAGCTGCTTCGGCTGCTGAGAAAGACGATGTTCCTGTCGAGGGGAACGCGATCGTTCAAGACACACCAGCCGAGTAGTTTATCGAGTGCATTATGCCGTCCGACATCCTCGAACACTTGCAAGATGTCTCCTGAGGTGCTGGCCAAAGCCGCCGCGTGGAGGCCACCTGTCTTTGAGAAGGCGCTTTGAAATCTGACCAGGTCACCGGGCAGGGTGGACAACACGCGGGAATCGACCGTCACTCCTGGTTGCGACGCCTGATTCGACGGACGCACAATGCTGTCCAGACTCCGCTTCCCGCACACGCCGCAGCTCGAATTGACGTAACTCGCCCGAGCAAGCCGCCACCCTTCTGCATCGACATGCTTCGCCAGCTCGGCGAGAATCTCATTCGATGGAGGAGCACCCAAGTGGCGTACTTCGATCAAATCACTCCGGTCGCGGAGTATGCCCTCCGCTAGTAATGATCCGATCATCAGTTCCCGATCATGCCCAGGCGTTCGCATCGTCAATCCCAGGCTCTGGACGGCCGGCGCGTCTTTGAACCAATACATTAGCCTTCGCTCGAGCGGCTCCTCGACGGCAACTAGGTCAGACACCATAGTCGCGGAAGCTTGATCGACTCGACGAACCGAGAACTCGCGCGTGCTCGGGTGTCCCTCCGTGTCCATCACGTTCGAATCAGATCAAGCTCGAACCCGGTCGGCTGCGCTATCTTGATCGCAAGCTTATGCTGGGCGTTAGTCATATCGAGCTGCTTCTACTCGCTCTCCTTCTCCTCGTTGCGGCTTTCGCAGTTATTGCGAAATGGCTGACGACGCCTTATCCGATCATCCTGGTAATCGGCGGGCTTCTCCTCAGCTTAATCCCGACAGCCCCGCACATCGTCCTCAATCCTTCGATTGTTTTTTTCGTGTTTCTACCTCCGTTGTTATTTTCTGCAGCGTTTCAAACATCCTGGCGCGAGTTCCAGCGGAATCTGCCGAGCATCCTCATGCTGGCGTTCGGACTCGTAGCCTTCACCGTCATCGGAGTGGCAGCGGGTATTCGCTGGATCGTACCGGGTTTTGACTGGAAGCTGGGCATGGTGCTCGGTGCGGTGGTAGCAACCACCGACCCGATCTCAGCCACAGCCACCGCTCGCCGGCTCGGCATACCTCAGGTCATTACGGATCTATTGGAGGCCGAGAGCCTTGTGAACGATGGCAGCGGTCTGGTGGCGTTGAAGTTCACCGCTGCGCTGGTGATGACCGGCGAGACACCGACACTGCTGCGAGGCGCCGGAGAGTTGCTGTATCTCATTCTGTTTGGGACGGCCATTGGACTGTGTGTCGGGGCAGTGACCCAGTTTGTGCAAAGCAACATTTCGGAAGCGTCGATCGAGATTACGATCAGCCTCATCACGCCCTACATTGCATATCTCACTGCGGAAAGCGCGCACTGTTCGGGCGTGATGGCCACATTGGCATGCGGTATCTTTCTGGGGCGCAGGAGTTCGGCATTCTATTCATTGAATGCGCGGATTGATTCCACCGCGTTTTGGCGCACCCTTGATTTCATTTTGAACGGCGTAGTGTTCCTCGTACTCGGGTTGCAACTGCCCACGATTCTCGCCGAGATCCGAGGGATGAGCGTCTCGAGCCTTCTCCTGCGAGCGAGTGTGTTCACTCTCCTGGTCATTGTGCTGCGAATGGTCTGGGTGTATCCGAGTGCCTGGCTCGTTCAAAGGTTCACTCGATCGCAAACACGAGCCTCGTCCGTCCTGTTTTCGCGCCGCGCAATCTTCGTGGTCGGGTGGTCCGGTATGCGTGGCGTTTTGGCGCTAGCCGCCGCTCTTTCGCTCCCGGAGAATTTGCACGACGGAACACCATTTCCTCACAGGAACCTGATCATATTCTTCACCTTCTGCGTGATTTTCGTGACCTTGGTTGTGCAGGGCCTCACGTTACCTCCGCTCATTCGCCGCTTAGGACTGAGCGGGGCTGCAGGGGCGCACGACGAGGAACAGATGGCCAGGCGGGAGATGATCAATGCGGCGCTCCAGGAACTGGAAAACATTCGGAAGGCGGATGCGGATGACTCAGATACGTCATTCGATCATCTCAACGGCTTCTACCAGAGACGCCTGGCTCTGCTCCAACAGGAACAGGATTCAGGCTCGAGTTCACCAACTCGTGCCCAAGTAGCTCGTCATGAGCAGATCGCGCAGGACCTCCGGGCGATCGAGCGAAAAGTGGCGCTGCAGCTCAGGAACGAAAACAAGATCCACGATGAGGTCTGGAGACACTTGGAGCGGGAGCTCGATCTTCTGGATGCTCGATTCCGTCCTGTGGGCGACTAAGTCCGACACGAGGAAAGCTCGAACGTTAAATCACGATTAACGCGGGAATCCGATTCGCTGCGCCACCGTCATGTGATACGGGAGGAGAGAAGAATGGCCAAGAGCGCGTTTCTTCTATGCATGCTAATTCCTGCGGCCTTTATGACGGGCTGCGCAACCCACGTTGGATATCGGTCTTACAATCCGGCTTACTACGATCGCCAGGCATGGGGGCCAGGTGAGCGTCCTTATTACGACCGCTGGATCATCGAAACACACCGGCCGGACAGAGATTATCGACGCCTGAGGCGAGAAGAACAGCGCGAATACTGGCGATGGCGGCACGATCATCGGGATCACCGCTGAGCTGCGTGAGAGAGTAGTCGATTCTCCAACGGCCGGTGGCAGTTCGCCGTGGCGACACGGATTGATTGATCGCGGGAGTGGTGGAGCCGAAACTTCGTGATCGCGAAAGCAGCTGTAGCTCGATAGCACGCCCGGGGTCTTCGCAGACCCGGGCGTTTATTGTCTCTCCCGGGCTAATCCCTCCGTACCAGGGCATCGAACAGGGCGCACCGTTCTTGACCCAACCGGGAGAGAACTGGCACAAGGACGTTGCTTTGGCGTATGTTGCTGGTGCCGGTTCATACGTAATCAACCTCACAATTCAGGAGCCCGGCCAGGATGAGCTTTCTAAACCACGAGCACGTTGTAATGAAATTGTAAAAGTTTTTGGCAGAACTGCTTGTGAAAGAGCCCGCTACAGATTCATACTTGTTTGTCGAAGCCGATAGCGTGTCGGTGTTTCACGCCAGGAAGTCGTCACGGGTGTTTGGCATCCACGGTTCACCGTATGAAAACTGTTGTAAACAATTTGTAAATTCAAGCGGGGCTTCGGTTTTCACTCCGCGATGGCGAAGGAACGTCATGACAAAGCCTTCGGGAAACGACCGTTGCAAGCGCAACGGTTCAACCGGGAGCGAAGCCGCGCAAACCACGTGCCCTTGCAGGATGGTTGTAGCGTCGAACCGGTCAAGCAAGGCTTTCTTCTTCACCTACACACTGTTCGCGGAGTACGACCGACTCCCGAACGAAAACGGCAGGCGCTTTTGGCGTGCTCGTGTTCTTAACTGCCGAGGTGTCAGGGTTAACTTCCCTGGCGCGGCAGGATGGGCGTCACAGGCCGAAGCTGAACAACACGCAGAGAACATCGCCCGGCATAGCGCGAAACAAAAAGGCGTTCTATTGCCCGACGAGAAGCCGAAATGGCGATTGATTTAGATTCGCAGGCAGACCGGCGCCGATCCTAGGTCGCTCAACCAGCCACGCACTTATTTGTGGGGCAGGACTGGAACACTGAGCATGAAGGGTCGGTACTAGCCGCACCCGCTATCCATTGAACCTGGACACTCGCTCAAACCTCGTATATATTCGATGCCGCCGGTGATAGCGCCATCAGAAAGCAAGAGTCACGGCCGCGTTAGTGATGTGGCTTAACCCCTAGCTGGTGGGTAGGCGCCCGGCGGAGGTGAGGTATGCCAGCGCAAGCACAGCGACTTCTGAATGAAAACTCGAGGGCCTACCGCAAACCTGACTGGATCGTGGATGTTTTCTACTTGTTCCTTGCAGTTCTGTTCATCTGCCTCGTCATAGTCGGATGGATCATAGGCCTTTATGACTTCTAGAAGAGGGTCGCGCAGTTGCCGAGCCCGAATCTGGTACCACTCATCGGGGTGAAAACGCAAGCTCCGTATCGAAACGGCCCTGTGCTACACAGCACTCTTTTGTACAAGCCCGCTGTTTCAGCTCCGCGCGGCAATCTTCGTAAGCTCGTGCAAGAGCAGACCAAGTTCCGCTAAGCATGTCGCCATACGTGTCTTGAAGCGTACATTGAATCGCGGGGAGTGGTTACGGTGCCGTCACCGCCGTAGCAAGGTCTCGGCTTCGACAACTGGCGAATCGAGCGACTGGACATACAGTAGCAGTCCGTTAGTGCGGCTGCCCGGCACGGCGGTTCTGCTGCTAAGCTGTCGGGAACGAGAAAGGAGCAATGCGGATGATGTTGGGACCTTGGCGGGTGGTAATAGCCCTGCTCGCGGGAGCTGGCTCCCTGCTAGCTGCGGATGTTCTGTATAGCGTGACTGATATCGGTGTCTCGGGCAGGTTCGCCAGCGGTGATGTCTTCGCAATCAACAACGCTGGGCAAGTGACTGGCACCTCCAGGGCCGGTCAAGCATTTCTGTACGACAAGGGCCAAGTCATAGATCTGGATCGATTGGCAATCTTTCCCGGGTCGAGTTTTACCAGTGGCGGCTCAAGTATCAACGATTCCGGTCAGATAACCGGCTATTACTCATCATCGGGCTTCAGCTTTAGGCGTGCTTTTCTCTACAGCAACGGACAGATCACGGATCTGGGCACTTTGGGTGGTCTCTCCACCTCCGGCACCAGCATCAATGGCGCGGGACAGATCACGGGAGTCGCCGACACGGCCGCCGGGGATCAACATGCTTTTCTTTACAGCAACGGACAAATGACAGACCTGGGTACATTGCCGGGAAGTTCCAGCAGCAGGGGCACTGGCGTTAATAACGCGGGTGAGATCGTAGGCACTGCCGACCTTAACTCTGCGTTTCTGTACAGTAACGGCCAACTGACGGGCTTAGGGCCATTTTCAGCCAACGCGATCAACAACACCGGACAGGTAGTCGGCTCCGATGGGCATGCTGTTTTCTACAGCAACGGCAAGACCATCGATCTGGGGACCATGGGGCACTTCTTCAGCACAGCCGTTGCAATCAACGATCTCGGCCAGGTCGTCGGGTTTGCGTATAATCCCAGTTCTCCTGGGAATGATTCTCCGTTTCTCTATAGCGACGGCCAGGTGCTTGACCTGAACACTTTGATTGCTCCGGGACAAGGCGTCCGACTGAACCAGGCAACTGGTATCAACAATCGCGGGCAGATCGTGGCCACTGGTTTCGGTACGGGTACGGACCTCGACGAAGTCTATCTGTTAACACCCATCTCTAGTCCGGTCCCCGAGCCGAGAATGCCAGCGATATGTGGATTGACAATCACAGCCCTGCTTGCAGCGAAACGTCAGAATAAGCGACGCGCCGCACACATAGTAATCCCCTCCGGCGGGTCTAAATGGCCCCTGTCTGAGCCTCCTAATCGTCCCCGTCAAACTGTATATTAAACACCGCTTTCAACCGCAACGAAATGGGTACTCCGAACGGAGAACAACGATCAGCGCGAGCTGTTCTGCCTTTGATGGATTTAGTGCCCGGAGCAGTCTACGATCTGAGAAGGCGAGCGCTCTCTAGATAGTGACGGCAGGCGAACCTCGCAGTTCATCCGGTTACCCAGGCGATCTACGAACTTAGGCCGCATTTTGCCGTTTACTGCTGCTCAAGCACGGCACTCGCCGGCAATGCCGGAGCTGATCTCTCGCCTTCTGCGTGCCATGACCGACCCGGGACAGTCTGCATGCCTGGCGACGGAATCACGGCCATGTGGCGCTACAGCAGAATTAAAGGATCACCGAGGGTTTCCACAACAAAATGGAATTCATCAGCTGACAAGCTTATAACTCCGCAACTCGAAGACTACCGGAGACGTGTCAAGGTACTATGTGCTTAATTTTTTTCGGGAAGCGGAAGGTCCCGTTTTTAGCGTAGAGCCTAGAGCCGCCGTAACCAACTGGGTAAGTTGGTTGCGGGGGCAAGATTTGAACTTGCGACCTTTGGGTTATGAGCCCAACGAGCTACCTGACTGCTCCACCCCGCACTCAAATATTAACATCCCGCTCGAAAACTTTTCGACGTCTCGGGCATTTGCGTTTGCCACCTGTTCAATTGATCGATTGAGTACGTGTAACGATTAAAGTAAAGGGAAGTACGAGGAAAGGGAGGCCGGCGCCTATCGCTCCTTATGCCAGCCCGTCTGACACGAAAACGAACAGCTGATTCACTTAAGCAAGTAGCTACCGGCCTGCATCTCGATTCACCCGAGGCCTACCTCAACCCTCATCTCAGCCTTCTGGCGTTTCAGCGGCGCGTGCTCGACGAAGCTAAAGATCAGACTTGCCCTCTGCTCGAGCGCGTGAAGTTTCTCTCGATCCTGGGCTCGAACATCGATGAGTTCTTTATGGTCCGTGTTGCGGGCCTGTGGCAGCAGATTGAGACCCGCACCACGGAGATCAGCCTGGATGGACGATCGCCAAGCGAGCAACTGGAGTTAATCCGCCACGAAATAACGAGCCTCACCGCCGAGATCTACGCGCTTTGGCGCGATGACATTATGCCTGCGCTGCGAGAGGCCGGGATCCAGATTCTCTCACTTGAAGAGCTAAACCCGCAGCAAACGACTGCGGTCGATGATTACTTCCGACGCGTTGTTTATCCCGTACTGACTCCACTTGCCGTGGATCAGGGCCGGCCCTTTCCCCACATCTCGAATCTGAGCCTGAATATCGCGGCTACGGTCAGGAATGGAAACGGCGAGCCGCACTTTGCGCGCATCAAGGTTCCCGATTCACTTCCGCAGCTCGTACCCTTGCCTTCGCGCGCCGGCGAACTTCCGTTCATCTGGCTCGAACAACTCATCATCTCGAATCTGCGTATGCTATTTCCGGAGATGGAAGTGATCGAGGCAGATCTCTTCCACCTGACTCGGGATGCCGAACTTGCGATCCAGGAATTAGAAGCCGACGACCTTCTCGAGAGTATTCAGGAAGCGGTCTGGCGCCGTCGGTTCAGAGATGCAGTGCGTCTCCAGATTAATACCGGCATGCCTCATCAATTAGTGGAGCTTCTGACGAGCAATCTAGAACTCGACCAGAATGACCTTTACCGGATTGATGGCCCTCTCGATCTCAGCCGGCTCCGGGCGCTTCTCAGCATTGATCGGCCCGCCCTGAAGGACAAGCCGTTTATCCCATCCGTGCCCAAGGGATTTACAACCGGGGCAGGTGCCGACATTTTCGCCAGCATCCGTGAATCGGATGTTCTGCAGCATTACCCCTACGAGTCGTTTCAGCCGGTCGTCGACTTCCTTTGCGCCGCGTCCGAAGATCCCGATGTTCTCGCGATCAAGATGACTCTGTATCGGGTTGGCCGCAACTCACCCATCGTCGAAGCTCTACTCAGTGCCAGCCAAAACGGTAAGCAGGTTGCCGTCATGGTCGAACTGAAGGCCCGGTTCGACGAAGAGAGCAACATCGAATGGGCTCAGAAGTTGGAGCGCGAAGGCGTTCACGTAATTTATGGACTGCCCGGCGTGAAGGTACACGCGAAGATTGCCATGGTGGTTCGGCGTGAGGGAGAAATGATTCGCCGGTACCTGCATCTTGGAACGGGCAATTACAATCCTTCAACCGCTCGGGTCTACACCGACGTCGGGCTGTTCACGTGTAACGAGGAGATCGGTGCTGACGTTAGCGACCTCTTCAACTTTCTGACCGGATACTCAGCAAAAAAATCATATCGGAAATTGCTGGTCGCTCCCCATAGCATTCGCTCGGGACTCGAGAGATTAGTTCGCGCCGAGATTGCCCGGCATCGCGAGTTCGGGGACGGACGGCTGATCTTCAAAATGAATGCGCTGGAGGATCCCGGAATGATCCGTCTGCTATACGAAGCTTCGCAGGCAGGCGTTGAGATCGATCTCATCGTTCGGGGCGTTTGCTCTCTGCGCCCCGGTGTTCGCGGCCTCAGTGAAACGATTCGGGTGCGCAGCATCATCGGACGGTTCCTGGAGCACAGCCGCATCTACTACTTCGGTAACGGCGGCGATGAACTCGTGTTCTGCGGCAGCGCCGACCTGATGCCTCGCAATCTGAACCGGCGCGTCGAAGTGCTGTTTCCGGTTGAAGATCGCCGCCTGATCAGGCGCTTACGCGATCGCATACTCGCCAAACAGTTGGAAGACGATGTCGGAGCGCGGCTCATGCAGCCGGACGGAACTTACATCCGCGTAAAAAGGCAACCGGGCAAGCGGCTCGTCGACAGTCAGGCTTGGTTTCTGAAAAGACACGAGATGTAAATTTCGAACCGGCTACGAAGGGTTCAAGCGAGTAGTGTTTCGACAACGGATGAGTACATTCAATGTTGGACGACTGTTTGCAGTCTGGTGCGCCTTGATGCTCTGTCTTCCGCTAGGGGTTCTGTGGCTCCGTCCTGATGTTTGCGAAGAGCACCGGATTGCGGCAGCCTTGAAGGTCTGCTTTCTTCTTGCATTCACTTCTTCGCTGAGCTTGGCACTGGCGCTGGCCGCCGCACGGCGATGGGGGAGCCGGTTGGCGCAACTCAATCAGTTTGTCGCAGCATTCCCCGCCCGTGAGAGCGACCTCGCAATCGAAGGGCCTCCCGAGATCGAAGGTCTTGCGCGAAGCATGAGCGGTATGGCCGAGCGTGTACGCTCGATCGTGGAGCAGGCCAACATGGAAGCATCGAGACGCGACACCATTCTGGCTTGTATGGCGGAAGGTGTGCTGGCGGTAGACCATCAGCTTCGGGTAATCTTCTGCAACGAAGCATTCGCGAGCGCTTTCAGAACACGTATCCCTGCAAGAGAGGGCATGTCGTTATATGAGTTGGTACGGGAGCCACTGCTCCGGGAGATCCTTGAACATGTGTTGCAGGGAGCTTCCGGTCAGACAGGACGCTTTCAACTCCCGAGTGCCGAAGGCCGCTGGTTCGAGGCGCGCGCACTCCCGTTCGGCTCGTCACGCACGGGCGGTGCCGTTATTGTTCTCCACGACATCACCGATATCCAAGTGCAAGAGCAGTTACGAAAAGACTTCGTTGCCGATGTGTCGCATGAGTTGCGGACACCGCTCGCCGCCATTCGAGGCTACGCCGAGACTCTCCTCGACGGCGGCCTGGAGGATCACGAAAATAACCGCCGGTTTCTCCAGATCATTCTGTCTCACACGATTCGGCTGAACGACATAGCTTCCGATCTGCTTGTGCTCTCGGAACTCGACTCAGAAAGTGGTCCCGGCCCCGCGGTTGGCCCAGTTTCTATCTTTGATGTGTATGAATCGGCAGCCAACACCGTGAATCCGGCCGCGCAAGCAAAGGCCATACGGATCGACGCCAGCGCATGTGAAGATCACACCGTCTTGGGTTTGCGGTTCCGCGTCGAACAGATAGTGATCAATCTGCTGGATAATGCTGTGAAGTTCAATCGCCCTGGTGGTGAAGTGAAAGTGGAATGCAAACGAATCGGAGGGGACCACGTGGCCATATCGGTGAGCGATACGGGCGTGGGCATACCGATTGGCGACACGACCAAAATCTTTGAGCGGTTCTACCGGGTGGATAAGGCCAGGCCGCGACCGGCGGGCGGAACAGGACTAGGGCTTCCGATTGTGAAGGAAATCGTTACCCGCATGGGTGGCGCTATCAGGGTTGAAAGCCAACTGGGACGCGGGTCGAAGTTCATAGTGACGCTGCCTGGATACATGGAAAGCAGCGGACAATTTCATGAATAAGCGTCAAAACTTCGGCTCGGGCGGTAAGTGGGAAAGCATCGTCGGATACAGCCGCGCTGTGCGGGTTGGGAATCGAGTGTATGTGAGCGGCACTACAGCCGCAGACAACGACGGCAACGTTGCTGGCCCGAACGATGCATATGCGCAGACTGTGCGAGCCATCCTGAATGTCGAAAGTGCCTTGAAGCAGGCGGGCGCCAACCTCGAGAACGTCGTACGGACACGCATGTTCGTCACTGACATTTCGAGGTGGGAGGAGTATGCCCGCGCGCACGGCGAGTTTTTTCGAGAGGTTCGTCCGTGCGCGACAATGGTGGAAGTCCGCAAGCTGATCCACCCCGACATGCTCGTCGAAATCGAGGCGGACGCCGAGGTTTAGGAGCCAGAGCGCTTTTCGCTATGAAGAGCGGAACACGTTTCCAACCGGACGTGCAGTTCACACGTTTGTAACAGTTCCGTAACGCGAGATTCTTGCAGCATTCTGATACTGAGAGGAGACTGGTCTTCTTTCCGAGGCCTTCCGCTGCGGGGGCCCGGGCTTCCAGTCGAAAGTATCGATGATGCTGCATCCCCACGAGGCTCAATGATCAAAACCTCCGACCGGTACATTACTAAAACTGCACTCCTCTCTTTCGTCGTTTTTACATTTTCGTTCGCTCAGACAGCTGTAGCGCAGGTGTCGCTAACCGGGGCGGGTGCAACCTTTCCTGCTCCCATCTACCAAAAGTGGTTTAACGTTTATCAGAGCGTCGGAAAGGCGCAAATCAACTATCAACCAAACGGCTCAGGAGGCGGAATCAAAGCCGTCACGGAAGGCACCGTCGATTTCGGCGCCAGCGATATGCCGCTGACCGATGAGCAGCTGAAGCAGTACAAGAGTAAACATGGCTTCGAAGTACTTATGCTTCCGACCGTGCTTGGCGCAGCAGTTCCGGTTTATAACGTGCCGGGCATCTCTCAAGAGTTGAATTTCACACCGGAAGCGCTATCGGGTATTTATCTTGGAAAAGTCACAACCTGGAACGACCCCGCGATTGCGAAAGCCAATCCGGGAGTGAAGTTGCCCGGGTCCAAGATAGTGGTGACTCATCGTTCGGACGGAAGTGGAACAACGTTCTGCTGGACCGACTATCTTTCGAAAGTCAGCCCTGAATGGTCCTCTAAAGTGGGAAAAAATACATCGGTCGATTGGCCGGTCGGACTCGGCGCAAAGGGAAATGACGGCGTGGCAGGCTTAATAAAACAGCAACCGGGCTCGATCGGGTATGTCGAATTGATTTACGCGGTCAAGAATAAACTCCCGTACGGTAAAGTGAAAAACAAAAGCGGAGACTTCGTGAAAGCAGACCTCGCATCTGTCACGGCAGCAGCATCCGGAGTCAAGAGCATTCCCGCCGATTACCGCATATCCATCACGGACTCTGCGGCGAAGGGAGCATATCCAATCGCTACCTTCACTTGGCTGCTGGTTCCTTCGAAGTTCTCGGATCCCGCTAAGGGCAAGGCTATGGCTGGATTCCTGAAGTGGGCAATTACGGAAGGGCAGAATTCAGTTGAAGCACTGTCCTATTCAAAGCTGCCGCCCGCGATGGTCGCGAAAGAGCAAAGCACAATCGCGTCGATCCACTAACCTGGGACTGCACTCGCGTTCTGTTCTACTGCATGGCCACCTCAACCTATCCCGCCAGGAATCCGCAGCTTCCTCTCGCCGGCTTCTATCGGCGAATAAGAGTTTGGGATCAAGTGGCTTATCTGGTCACACTAGCCTCCGCGATTTTGATTCTCGCCGTAGTTGGCCTGATCGTTTTCGAGTTGTGGATTAGTTCACAGCCGACAATGCAGACATTTGGCTGGAGTTTCTTAACGCACTCGCGATGGGATCCGAACGGTGAGAAATTCGGCGCGCTTCCGTTCATCTATGGTACTTGCGTAACAGCATCCCTGGCATTATTAATCGCCGTTCCCTTTGGCGTGATGGCGTCGGTATTCCTTGCTGAACTCGCACCTCCGCGGCTTTCCAACATCCTTACGTTTCTGATCGAATTGCTTGCGGCCGTTCCAAGTGTCATCTATGGTCTGATCGGAATCTTCGTATTGATACCGATGATTCGTTCCTATCTGGTTCCTTCGTTGACCAGTGTGTTCGGGTTTCTTCCTCTCTTCCAGGGAGACTTCTACGGCGTTAGCCTTCTCTCGGCCGGACTCGTTCTGTCGATCATGGTTGTTCCATTCATCATTTCCGTCTCGCGAGAGGTGCTCCTGGCCGTTCCCGTGGATCAACGAGAGGCTGCATTGGCACTCGGGACAACGAAATGGGAGACAACGTGGCAGATCGTGATTCCCAACGCGAAAGTCGGAATCATCGGGTCTGTCTTTCTGGCACTCGCTCGCGCGCTAGGCGAGACGATGGCGGTAACGATGGTGATCGGCAATACACCGAAGATTTCCGCTTCGTTGCTGGCGCCTGGCTACTCGATCGCCGCGGTGATTGCAAATGAGTTCGCAGAGGCTAGCGGAGATCTATACATTTCGTCGCTTATTTTTCTTGGACTTGTTCTGTTCGGATTAACGATAGTAATCAACGCTCTTGCACGGATCTTGGTCCTGACCACGGCGAGGAGGAGCGCCTAGTATGCTCATGGCCATTTCACCGCGGCGAAAGTTCGTGAATGCGCTCATGCTGTCGTTGTCGGGGCTGTGCACTCTCATTGTGATCAGCGTCCTGTTTTTTATCCTGGGATACCTATTGTTTCACGGTGCACGATCTCTGAACCTTCAATTTCTGACCAGCCTTCCGAAGCCGTCCGGCGAAACCGGTGGCGGTATGGCGAACGCGATCGTGGGCAGTTTTAAGGTACTATTGGTCGCAACCTCAATCGGCGTTCCCTTGGGCTTCCTTGCCGGCGTTTACCTTGCGGAATACAGCGGAAAAACTTTCGCGTTTCTGTTTCGTTATGTCGTCGATCTTCTAAATGGCGTGCCTTCCATTGTGATCGGGATCATCGCCTATGCGGTGGTGGTACGTCCCATGAAGCACTATTCCGCATTGGCTGGCGGCGTCGCTCTGGGGATCATGATGATCCCGATTGCCGTCCGTACTACCGAAGAGTTCCTGCGTTCGGTCCCTAATTCACTTCGAGAAGGGTCCCTCGCCCTCGGGGCAACAAAGGCCAAGACGATCTTCGCGGTGGTGGTTCCCGCCGCTATCTCGGGTTTGATCTCCGGCCTCATGCTGAACCTCGCGCGTGTGGCGGGCGAGACGGCACCGTTGTTGTTTACAGCTCTCGGCAACATGTTCTGGAGCCGGGGCTGGATGCAACCGATAGCAACTCTTCCGGTGATGATCTACAACTACGCGATCTCGCCCGAAGAAGATCTACACCAACAGGCCTGGGCCGCAGGTTTCGTGCTGCTCGCGCTGGTTTTGGCGGTCAACGTAACTGCGAAAATGATAATCATGAGAGGACCAGCAGCCTCTCGGAGATAACGTGGCGACTCCCAGACAACAACTTGTGAAAGAAGTGGATCTTCCGAGCGCGCGAGAGTACGAGGCACCCAAAGATTCGTCTCGTTGGAAGCTCGGTGTCAAGAACCTCAACTTCTACTACGGATCATTCCAAGCCCTTCACAATATCGGCATTGATATCGCCCGAAACAAAATCACCGCTTTCATTGGACCTTCCGGCTGCGGGAAATCCACCTTCCTGCGCACGATGAACCGAATGAATGAAACGGTGCGGAATACGAGGGTAGAAGGCGAGATTCTCCTGGATGGCGAAAACATCCTGCACATGGACGTCACCAGCCTCCGACGTCGCGTCGGAATGGTGTTTCAGAAATCAAATCCTTTCCCAAAGACAATCTTCGACAACGTTGCATACGGACTTCGAGTAAACGGCGTCCGGAATCAATCGGTTGTGCAAGAGGCCGTCGAGAAGAGCCTGGAACGTGCGGCCCTCTGGACGGAAGTAAAAGATCAGCTCAATAAGCCAGCCAGCGCGCTCTCAGGCGGCCAGCAGCAACGCCTCTGCATAGCACGAGCATTGGCGGTCGAACCGGAAGTGCTGCTCCTAGACGAGCCGTGTTCGGCGCTCGACCCGATTGCGACGCGCAAAATCGAAGAACTGCTGTTTGAGATCAAATCGTTGACGACGATCGTGATCGTCACGCATAACATGCAACAGGCAGCGCGCCTCGCGGACTACACAGGGTTTTTCCTGATGGGCAAGCTGCTCGAGTTCGATGATACTCGGAAGATCTTCCAGAACCCAAGCGTGAAGGAGACTGAGGATTACGTCACCGGCCGATTTGGGTAAATCATTCATTTGTGCGCAAGCGCACCAGAGGTAACTTTGCGACACTTTGATCAAGAGTTGGAGCAGCTAAAAGCCAAGCTGCTTGAAATGAGCGCCCTGGTCGAGAGTGCTATCTATCGCAGCGTGCAAGGCGTTGTTGAAAAGAACGCAGCTCTGGCCGAACAGGTGATGAAAAATGAGGCGCGTATCAACCAACTCGAGATCGAGGTGGATGATCTCGCCATCAGTTTGCTCGCCCTGCAGGCCCCAATGGCAGCCGATCTTCGTCTGGTTACCGCCGCTATCAAGATCAACAATGACCTCGAACGGATGGGCGATCTATCCGTCAGCATTGCGCAAAGCGCATTGGCGCTGATGAAAGACCCAGTGATCCGGCCGCTGATTGACATTCCGCACATCGCCGGGCTGGCACAAGGGATGGTGCGCAAAGCTCTCGACGCGTTCGTAAACCGGGACCCGGAACTCGCCCGGAGCGTTCTTGCTTCCGATGATGCGGTGGACAACATGCGCACCGCGAGCTATCACGAACTGATCAGCTTCATGGAGAAGAATCCCAGCCAGGTCTCGCAAGCGCTTTATCTGCTGTCCACGGTACGCAACCTCGAACGCATTGCCGACCACGCCACCAACATTGCGGAAGACGTTCTCTTCCTCGTAAAAGGGATAGACGTACGCCACCACAATGAGGAGCGGTCGACGATTTACCAGACCTAGCGACGGGGCTCAGCCGAGTTTTGCTTTCAAAACGTCGTTGACTGCCGCGGGGTTAGCCTGCCCTCGGCTTGCCTTCATCACCTGGCCTACAAGGAATCCGAGTAAACCGGTTTTGCCGTTCTTATATTGCTCGACCTGTTTTGGATTTGAACTGATGACCTGATCCGCGAGTGCTTCTAAAGCACCCGAATCCGAGATCTGGCGAAGGCCCTCGCGATCCATGATCGTCACGGGAGATTCTCCGGATTCGAACATCTTGGGCAGGATCTCTTTCGCAAGTTTCCCGGACAGTTCCCCGGTTCCAATCAGCTTGATGAGTTCGCCGAGATGCTGTGCACTGACTGGAGAGTTCGACAGATCTTGACCAGCGGCTTTCAGCAGGCCCATCAGGTCTCCAATCACCCAGTTGGCCGTCGTCTTGCCATCACCGCTCACCGCCGCAGCCTGCTCGAAGTAGTCGCCGGTGGCCCGCTCCACCGTCAGAACCTGAGCATCGTATTCGCGCAACCCATATGCAGTAACGAAGCGCTCCCGGCGATCG
>Ga0308175_100000596_pt1 | contig 24388 bp, 27 predicted proteins | sample PhyCR1_3_FD_203893 | JGI IMG/M metagenome (GOLD analysis project Ga0308175, IMG submission 203893) | Soil microbial communities from UC Gill Tract Community Farm, Albany, California, United States - DLSLS.C.R1 | ecosystem: Environmental > Terrestrial > Soil > Agricultural land | place: USA...
GGAGATGCTCTGGCAGCCCGGCATCCAGCAGGGAAAACGCTCCGAGAACGGGGCGCTGAACGTGCGCTACGACCACCTGGTCAAAGCGAGGGCCGTGGACGAGCTGCGCGGGCTCGTCGCGGCGCACGCTCCCTGGCTGCGCGTCCGGTACGCCTTCTGAGCAGGGCCCCGCGGTCCGCTTCTGACGACGGCCGCGGGGTCCGCGGCGAACGCGTGAGGCGCCGGGACCTCAGTGGTGCGCGGCCGGGGCGCGCGGACCGGTGGCCTGCCGCTCGCCGGCCGTGCGCTGCGTGGTGAGCACGCGTTCCGCCAGGACGCCGAAGACCAGCCCGAAAGCGGTCCACAGGGTCGCCTGGACGGCCAGCGCCGCCAGCCGGAACTGCCACAGCAGACTCGGGGAGAAGTCCTTGGGGACCTCGTCGACGGCCGGCAGGAACGCGTAGGCGAGCCCGGCGACCAGGAGGAAGAACGCGCCCGCGGCCACCGTCGCGTTCCAGTTGCCCAGGCGGGGGGCGAGCCGCTTGCCGAGGATCACCGTGGCGACCGCCAGCAGCACGCTCAGGACCATCATCAGGAAGTACAGCGTCGTGCGCTTGCCGATCGTGTCGGGGTCGCCGACGGACGGCGGGTTGGCCGGGTACTTCAGGAACGGCACGACGTAGACGGCGACGAGGCCGGCGGCCGCCAGGAGCAGCGCGCTCGCGCGCGGCCCGAAGCGGCCGATGCGGCCCAGCGCGAAGCAGTAGGCGAGCGCGGCGATGCCGCCGAACGCGATGCCGTAGACCAGCACGCCGGTGGACAGACCGGCGGACGACTGCATCGTGCGGGAGACCGCCTCCACGCCGTGTTCGTGGGAGTGCGCCTCTTCGTAGGCGATGGCCGAGTCGACCCGCGGCTCACCGAGGAAGTAGGCGACGACGAGGGCGAGCAGGCCCGCGGCGAGTCCCGCGAGCATGCCACGCACCAACAGATTCCGGACAGTTGCCGAGTTCATGAGCTCGTACGTTTCCTCGCCCCGGTCAGTGGCAGGGGAAGCCGAGCAGATGCCGGGCGTCGTGCACCCACTCGTGCACGTTCTCGCCGGACATCACGGAGGTCGCGCCCTGTTCGGCGCCGACGAAGTAAAGCAGGACCAGCATCAGGACGCCGAAGAAGACCGCCCAGGGGACGATGGCGCCGATCGGCAGCTTGGCGGGAATGACGGTGGGGTCGGTGCTGGGCTGAACGGCGGACTGCGCCATGGCAGGACCTCCTGGGGAACTCGCGTCCCTGCTCGGTGGTGCACGGGACGACGGGCGGGTCTGACTTGCCCGGCTCGCACCAGGAGTGGTGTGAACGGGGCTTACAGTGGCGCGACCGTGCCGGATTCCCACCGGCTTCCGCATTCCGTCGTCGATATCGTCGCGAACGTACCGCGAAGCGCGGGTGCGGCCAAGGGCGCACGGGTGCGGGGCGGTGCGCCCCCGCAGCCGCCCTACGCTTGAAATCCCCGTGCCGAAAGGGCCGTTGCCCATGAAAGCGACCTCATGACGACCCGAGTGATGTTGATCTCACCGGCGATGAACCCGGCCGTGCGGGAGGCCCGCTTCGACGACGGGTGCTCGATCGAGGCGGCCGGCGTCGCGCGCGCCCGGTCGGCAGCGGACGAACTGCGGCCGGCCGCCCCGGTCCTCGTCTCCCCCACCGTCCGGTGCCGGGAGACGGCGGCCGCGCTGGGTCTCGACGCACGTGCCGAACCCGCTCTGGCCGGGCTCGACATGGGCCGCTGGCGGGGGCGGACCCTCGACGAGGTCGGCGCCCGGGAGCCGGAGGCGCTGGCCCGGTGGCTGGCCGACCCCGCGGCGAACCCGCACGGCGGGGAGTCGGTGCGCCTTCTGTGCGCCCGGGTCGGGGGCTGGCTGGAAGAGGCCGCCCGGTCCGCGGGCCGCACGGTGGCGGTGGTCGAGCCGGAGGTCGTGCGGGCCGTGACCGTGCGGGTGCTCGGCGCGCCGGAGGCCGCCTTCTGGCGGATCGACGTACCGCCCCTGACCGCCTCCGAGTTCACCGGCCGGGCGGGGCGCTGGAACGTGGCCCTGGGGACGGCGCTGGGCCGGGGTCGGGCCTGAGCGGCACCGGGACGTGAACCCCGCACGCTGGACGCGCCACTGACGACACGTGAGACTGAACGAGATCCGAGCTCCCGTGTTCCAGGACGGTGACCATGCAAGAGGAACTGCCCCGCGTCGAACTCACCCCACAGGCCGCGGAGTTGGTGCGCCGGCTGCGGGCCGCACACGGACCGCTGATGTTCCATCAGTCCGGCGGCTGCTGCGACGGCAGCGCCCCCATGTGCTACCCGGACGGCGAGTTCCGTACCGGCGGTTCGGACGTGCTGCTGGCCGAGCTGGTGGTGGACGGCGTCGAGGAGCCCGTGACCTTCTGGATGTCACGGAGCCAGTACGAGGCCTGGAGCCACACCAGGCTGATCGTGGACGTGGTACCCGGACGAGGAAGCGGTTTCTCGCTGGAGGCACCCGAGGGGGTGCGTTTTCTCACCCGTTCTCGCGTAGTCGACGCCTAGCCGTCCCGTACGTCGCCGTCGTCTGGTGCACTTCCCCTGAGCACTGGTGACAGTTGACGAGGCATCAGGGGGCGCGGTGACGCGAGTTCGGCGGCAGACGGCGGCGGGCAGATCGGTTCTCACGGTTCTCACGGCGTTCGGCCTACTGGCCGGCGCGGCCCTGGCGGGAGCGGCGCCGGCCGGTGCCGTACCGGCCGGCAGACCGGGCAAGCGGATCGCTCCGGGGGTCACCTACCGGGAGTTCGACATCACGGCGGCGGCCGGGCGGACCCACGCCCATCTGCTCACCGTCGACCTGGGCAATCCGCACGTCCGTACGGACCTGCTGTACCCCGGGGCGGTGGCGGCCCGGGCGACCGTGTCCCGGCTGGCCGACGCGGCCGGCGCGGTCGCGGGTGTCAACGGCGACTTCTTCGACATCACCGAGACCCAGCACCCGGGCGTCGAGGCCACCGGCGCGACCGTGGGTCCCGCGGTCGCGGGCGGTCAGGTGCTCAAGGCGGCGGTACCCAAGGGCCAGCGGTTCGGGCCGGCGCTGCCGCCCGGGACCACCACGCGGGAGGTGCTCGGGGTGGGCACCGACCGGCGGGCCCGCCTGGACCGCCTCTCCCTCACCGGCTCCGTGACCACACCGCAGGGGAAGCTCCCGCTGGGCGGCCTCAACCAGTACGCGCTGCCGCAGAACTCCGTGGGCGCCTTCACCTCCCGGTGGGGCGGCGCCTCCCGGGTGCGCGCCGTCTGCGGCACGGACACCGACCGGGCGGCGGCCTGCGGTACGGACACCTACGAGGTGACGGTGCGCGGCGGCCGGGTGGTCGGCGCCGCCGGCACTCCGGGCAGCGGTGCGATCCCCTCGGACACCACGGTGCTGGTGGGCCGCGAGCAGGGGGCGCGGGAGCTGCGCGAGCTGGCCGTGGGCGACGCGGTGGGCGTCACGCACGCCCTGGTGGCGGCCACCGCCAAGGTCCCCTACGCGTTCGCGATCGGCGGCTACCCGGTACTCCGCGACGGCACGCCGCTGTCCGGGCTCGACGACACCGCCTCCGCCGTACGCACCGTCGCGGGTTTCAAGGGCGGCGGACAGCAGATGCTGCTGCTCGCACTGGACGGGGCCGACGACTCCCGCACCGGCCTGACGATCGCCGAGGAGGCGGACACCATGCGCGACCTGGGCGCCTCCGACGCGTTCAACCTCGACGGCGGCGGGTCGAGCGAGATGGTCACCCGCGACGACGGCGCGAGCGGGGTGACGGTCCGCAACCACCCGAGCGGCGGCGCCGAACGCCCGGTGCCGAACGGCATCGGGGTCTTCTCCGGCTGACCTCACGGCTCACTGCTCACGGCCGCAGGCTGCTCACCAGGTCGGCCGCCGCGGTGAGCCCGCTGTGGATGGTGGGCGCCATGCTGGTGCTGGCCAGGTAGAACCCGAGCAGCATGCAGACCAGGGCGTGCGACATCTTCAGCGCGCCGTTGCGGATGAACACCACTGCCAGGATCAGGAGCAGCAGCACCACAGAGATGGAAATGGCCATCGTCAACCTCCTCCGCCACGCCCCTTGAGCGGCGTTCGGCCGTAAGTGTGGCGTAGCGGAGGGTTTGTCCGGGTGGCTGACATGTCCTCCGATCGTGTGGTGTCAGGCGGACGGGTGTGCGTCGAGGAATGTCTCCAGGCCGGCGAGGTCGTCGGTGTTGAGGTGGTCGACACCGGCCGCGAGGAGTTCGGACCACAGGGCGTCGCGGGCCGGTCCCGCCGTGTCCGGGGTGGCCCAGAACCGGATCCGCTGTCCGCGCGCGTGCGCGGCACCGGTGATGCCGCGCAGCTTGTCCCGCTCGGCGTCCGGGAAGGGGCCCTCGCCCAGCCAGGTGAAGTTCAGCGTCCAGTTGTCGCTGATCAGTGGGATGAGGGAGGCGGGGGACGGGGTGCCGAGGTCGGTGAGCCGGCCGTCGTAGAAGGCGCGGCGCCCGGTCTGGGACTCCATGGGGGTGCGGGCCGCGCGGTCGCCGGAGATCACGGCGGTGACCGGCCCCGGGTGCACGCGCCCGTGCGCGTAGGTGGTGAACAGGTGCGGGTACCGCCGCAGGTGGCGGTCGAGTTCGAGGTACGTCGAGGAGCCCTCGGTCTTGATGTCGATGAGGAGCTGCAGCGGCCGTCGCCGACCCCGGTACACAGAGCCGTGGTCGGCCCTGACGCGGGCGGCGAGCGGGTCGAGGTAGAGGGACTCGAGGGTACGGGTGGGGTCCAGCTCGGAGGCGTCGTGGCCGACGAGGAGCCGGTCGCCGACGAGGAAGATGTCGGCCTCGACGCTGCCGAAGCGGTGGTCGAGGGCGTCGAGGAGCGGCCGCGGATGGGCGTAGTCGTTGTGGGCGTGGGCGTGCCACAGCGGGCGCGGGCGGTGCCGGCCGCCCGCGCGGGCCTGGACGGCGGGCAGGGCGATCGTGCCCGCGAGGGCGGCGCCGAGGGTGGTGAGGGCTCTGCGGCGGGTGGTGAGGGCCATGCGGTGCCTCCCTTGAGGGCCGGACGGGACCGGGGAGAGTATGCGTGCGCCCGTCGCCCAAGGGGACCGTCCCTGCGGGGAATTGGCCGGACCGCTGCGCTCTGTTCACTTGGCCGCGCGGGGCGCGCGCACCGAGAAGCCCGCCCCGGGTGGGGCGGGCTTCACGCGCCGTGTGTCAGGGCGCCTGGAGGTCGACCAGTTGGGCCAGCGCCTCCCGGTGGGCGCCCGCGGTGCCGTAGGCGATCGAGTCGGCCTTGGCCCGCTTGAGGTGCAGGTGCGCGGGGTGTTCCCAGGTCATCCCGATCCCGCCGTGCAGTTGCACCGCCTCCTCGGTGGCGCGTACCGCCACCGGGCCGGCGTAGGCCTGGGCGACGGTCACCGTGACGTCGGTGTCCGCGCCGGTCGTGAGGGCGTCGGCGGCGGCGCGGGCGACGGCCCGGAGGCTGACGACCTCGAGCCAGAGCTGGGCGAGCCGGTGCTTGATCGCCTGGAAGCCGCCGACCGGCCGGTTGAACTGCTTGCGTTCCTTCAGGTACCGCACGGTCTCGGTCAACGCCCAGTCGGCCACGCCCAGTTGTTCGGAGGCCAGCAGTCCGGCGCCGGCCCGCAGGGCCCGCCGTACGGCCGGTTCCGCGTCGCCGACGCGGCGTCCGGGTGCTCCGTCGAGCGTGACGGTGGCGACCGGGCGGGTCAGGTCGAGGGAGACCTGCGGGGTGACGGTCGCCGCTTCGGCGGCCACGGCGTACAGCCCGCCGTCGTCGGCCGGGACGAGCAGGACGTCGGCCGCGGCGGCGTCCGCCACGCCGGTCAGCTCACCGTGCAGCGAGCCGTTCTCCAGCCGTGCGGTGCGATGACCGGCACCCGGGGCCGTGTGCAGTCCCACGGCGAGGACGCCGATGGTCCGGCCGGACGCCAGACGGCCGAGCAGCTCCTCGTCCCCGCAGGCCAGCAGGGCCTCGATGGCGACGACCGCGCTGCTGAGGTAGGGCACCGGGGCGACGGCACGCCCCAGCTCCTCCAGGACGACGGCGGCCTCGCGGTGGGTGGCGCCCTGGCCGCCCAGTGCCTCCGGCACCAGCAGCCCGGCCAGGCCCATGCCGTCGGCGAGGGACTTCCACAGCGCGAGGTCGTGCGGGGCGTCCGACTCGGTGCGGGCGATCACGCCGGCCGCGTCGCAGTGGTCCGTGAGCAGATCGCGGACGGCGGCGCGCAGCGCCTCTTCCTCCTCGGAGTAGAGGAGATCCGGCTGGGTGCTCATCGGGCCAGGTCCTTCCAGGCGACGTCCTTGTCGGTGCGCGGCTCGGCCGGCAGGCCCAGGACGCGCTCGGCGACGATGTTCAGCAGAACCTCGCTGGTCCCGCCCTCGATGCTGTTGCCCTTGGAGCGCAGGTAGCGGTATCCGGCGTCCCGGCCGGTGAAGTCCACCAGTTCGGGGCGGCGCATGGTCCAGTCGTCGTACAACAGCCCCTCCTCACCGCCGAGTTCGACCTCCAGGCCGCTGATCTCCTGGTTGAGGCGGGCGAAGGCGAGCTTCATGCCGGCGCCCTCGGGGCCGGGCTGGCCGGCGACGAGCTGCTGGCGCAGGCGTTCACTGGTGAGGCGGGCGACCTCGGCCTCGACCCAGAGCTTCAGCAGCCGCTGGTGCAGGTCGTGGGTGCGCAGCTCCGGCCGCTCGCGCCAGGTCTTCGACACCGGGCCGATCATGCCGCCCTCGCGCGGCAGGCGCATGCCGCCGATGGCGACGCGCTCGTTGTTCAGCGTGGTCTGCGCGACCCGCCAGCCGTCGCCGACCTCACCGAGGCGCCGGCTGTCGGGGATGCGGACGTCCGTCAGGAAGACCTCGTTGAACTCGGCCTCGCCGGTGATCTGGCGAAGTGGCCGCACCTCGACGCCCGGGTCGGTCATGTCGCAGAGGAAGTAGGTGATGCCCCGGTGCTTGGGCAGGTCCGGGTCGGTGCGGGCGATGAGGATGGCCCAGCGGGCGATGTGGGCGCTGGACGTCCACACCTTCTGCCCGTTGACCACCCAGTCCTGCCCACTCTCCCGTACCGCCCGGGTGCCGAGGGCGGCCAGGTCGGAGCCGGCGCCCGGCTCGCTGAAGAGCTGGCACCAGACCTCCTCCCCGGTCCACAGGGGCCGCAGGAAACGCCGCTTCTGCTCCTCCGTGCCGTACTTCAGGATCGTCGGCGCGGCCATGCCGAGGCCGATGCCGATGCGCCGGGGGTCGTTGCCCGGGGCGCCGGCGGCCTCGAGTTCGGCGTCCACGACGGCCTGCAGGGAGCGTGGGGCGTCCAGTCCGCCGAGGCCCTCCGGGAAGTGCACCCAGGCCAGGCCCGCGTCGAACCGAGCCCGCAGGAACTCCAGGCGGCCGGTTCCGGCCGGCGGATGTGCGGCCAGCAACTCCTGTGTACGGCGGAGCAGTTCCGCTGCGTCGGTCATACGGCGGCTCCCTTGTCCAGGACCACGGCCAGCCGGCCGGTGGTCACCCCGTCGGCGACCCGCTGCACGGCGTCGGCGGCGCCCTCCAGCGGCACCCGCTCGCTCACCAGCGGCCTGATCGCGCCGCGCGCGGCCAGTTCGGTGAGCCGCTCGTGGCAGTGCAGGACCAGTTCGGGGTTCTTGGTGTTGTACAGGCCCCAGTGCAGGCCGAGAATCGCGTAGTTCTTCACCAGGGCGTGGTTGAGGGCGGGGCTCGGAATGGTGCCACTGGCGAACCCGACGACCACGATCCGCCCCTCGAAGGCGACGAGCTTGGCGGACTGGGCGTAGGCCTCGCCGCCGACGGGGTCGTAGATCACGTCGGCGCCGCGGCCGCCGGTGGCCTCCTTCACGGCCGCGACGACGTCCTCGGCGCGCCGGTCGACGACCACGTCACAGCCCAGTTCCCGGGCGGCGGCGGCCTTCTCCGCGCCGCCGACCACGCCGATCACGGTGGCCCCGGCGGCCTTGCCCAGTTGCACGGCCGCGCTGCCGACCCCACCGGCGGCGGCGTGCACCAGCAGGGTCTCCCCCGCCTCCAGGCGGGCCCGGCGGTGCAGCCCGAACCAGCCCGTCTGGTAGCCGATGTGCAGGGCGGCGGCCTGGGCGTCGTCCAGGGAGTCGGGCGCGGGCAGCAGCGCGCGGGCGTCGGCGACGGCGTACTCGGCGAAACCGCCGTAGGGCAGCGCGGGGTTGGCGATCACCCGGCGGCCGTCCTCGGTCTCGGCGCAGATCTCCACACCGGGCGTGAACGGCAGCGGGGGCCGCACCTGGTACTGGCCCCGGCAGAGCAGGGCGTCCGGGAAGTTGATGTTGGCGGCCCGTACCCGCAGCAGCACCTGGCCGTCACCGGGCGTGGGCCGCTCCACCTCCGCCAGGCGCATCACCTCGCGCGGCTCGCCGTTCTCGTGCACTTGCCATGCCTGCATGCGGGGCCTCCACGGGACTGCTTCGTCTGACCGGGTTCCGACGGCATACTAAGCGGTCGCTTGCCGATCAGGGAACAGTAGACCGCGTCACTTGCGCGTGGGCCGCGCCCGTACGTGCATCCGCTCCCCCTGCGGCCCGAACAGGCTGAGGAACTCCACCGGCCCCTCCCCCGTCGACCCGAACCAGTGCGGCACCCGGGTGTCGAACTCCGCCGCCTCGCCCGCCGAGAGCACCACGTCGTGCTCGCCGAGCACGAGCCGCAGCCGTCCCGAGAGCACGTACAGCCACTCGTAGCCCTCGTGGGTGCGCTGGTCCGGCTCCTGTCCGCGCTGCGACTCCATGATCTTGAAGGCCTGCAGGCCGCCGGGCTGGCGGGTCAGCGGCCAGAAGACACGGCCGTTCCGCTCGACGGGCTTCGCCCGCACCACGGGGTCGCCGACCGGCGGGGCGCCGACCAGTTCGTCCAGCGCCACCCGGTGGGCCCGCGCGATGGGCAGCAGCAGCTCCAGACTGGGCCGGCGCAGGCCCGACTCCAGCCGGGACAGGGTGCTGACGGAGATGCCGGTGGCCTCGGACAGCGCCGCCAGGGTCACCTCCCGCTCCTTGCGGAGCCGCCGCAGCCTCGGCCCGACGCCCGCCAGAACGCCATCGGTGCTCTCGCCGCTCTCCGTGCTCCCCGTTCGTTCGCCGCTCATGACCTCATTGCAGGATCGGCAAAGAAGTTTGTCAATACGGCAGCCTCCGCGCGACCGTCGGCGGCGGAGGTGGTCACATGACCGAGAGCTACGAAGTCGCCGTGGTCGGCGGCGGCGCGGCCGGACTGCCCGCCGCGCTGGTGCTGGGCCGGGCCCGGCGGCGCACGCTGGTCATCGACCCGGGCGAGCCGCGCAACGCGCCGTCCACGCACCTGCGGGGCTATCTCGGCGAGCAGGTGGTGAACGCGGCCGGCCGCGGCTACCGGGCCGGGGCGGCCATCAACGAGGAACGGCTCTTCGCCGACCTCGATGCCGGTGCGCAGGTGTAGACCCCGCCCCCGCGGTGCACCCTGACTGCATGCTGCTGACCCGGCTGGCCGAGGTGTCCGGGGAGGTCGCCGCGACGGCGGCCAGATCCCGCAAGACCGCCCTGCTCGCGGAGCTGTTCCGGGAGGCGGAGGCGGACGACGTGCCGATCGTCATCCCCTACCTGGCCGGCCGGCTCCCCCAGGGCCGGCTCGGTGTCGGCTGGAAGGTGCTGAGCCGTTCGGTCCCGCCGGCCGACGCACCCGCCCTCACGGTGCGAGAGGTCGACGCCCGGCTCAGCGAGCTGGGCAAGGTGTCCGGGCCCGGGTCCCAGGCGGAACGGCTCCGGCTCGTCGGCGAGCTGATGGGCGCGGCCACCGAGGCCGAACAGCGCTTCCTGCGCGGCCTGCTCACCGGCGAGGTCCGGCAGGGCGCCCTGGACGCGGTGGCGGTGGAGGGGCTCGCCCGGGCGACCGGCGCGGACCCGGCGGACGTCCGGCGGGCGGTGATGCTCGCCGGATCGCTGCAGACGGTGGCCCAGGCGCTGCTGGCCGAGGGACCCGGGTCGCTGGAGCGGTTCCGGCTGACCGTCGGCCGTCCGGTGCATCCGATGCTCGCGCACAGCGCCTCCTCGGTCGCCGAGGCAGTGGAGAAGCTGGGTTCGTGCGCGGTGGAGGAGAAGCTGGACGGCATCCGCGTCCAGGTCCACCGGGACGGCGGCACCGTCCGGATCCACACCCGCACGCTGGACGACATCACCGACCGGCTGCCCGAGGTGAGCGCCGCCGCGCTCGGTCTCGCGGGCGAGAGGTTCATCCTGGACGGCGAGGTGATCTCCTTCGGCGCGGACGGCCGGCCCCGCTCCTTCCAGGAGACGGCCGGCCGGGTCGGCTCCCGGACGGACGTGACGCGGGCGGCCGGCGAGGTCCCCGTCTCCCCCGTGTTCTTCGACGCCCTGTCGGTCGACGGACGCGACCTGCTGGACCTGCCGTTCGCCGAGCGGCACGCGGAGCTGGCCCGGCTGGTGCCCGAGCCCATGCGGGTGCGCAGGACGGTGGTGTCCGGGCCGGCGGAGGCCGGCGCGGCGGAACAATTCCTCGCGGACACGCTCGTCCGCGGCCACGAGGGCGTGGTGGTCAAGGCGCTGGACGCCGCCTACAGCGCGGGCCGGCGCGGCGCCTCCTGGCTGAAGGTCAAGCCGGTGCACACCCTCGACCTGGTGGTGCTGGCCGCCGAGTGGGGCCACGGCCGCCGCACCGGCAAGCTCTCCAACCTCCACCTCGGCGCCCGGACGCCGGACGGCGGCTTCGCGATGCTCGGCAAGACCTTCAAGGGCATGACCGACGCGATGCTCGCCTGGCAGACGGAGAGACTGCGGGAACTGGCCGTCGAGGACGGCGGCTGGGGGATCAGGGTGCGCCCCGAACTCGTCGTGGAGATCGCCTACGACGGCCTGCAGCGCTCCTCCCGCTACCCGGCCGGCGTCACCCTGCGCTTCGCCCGCGTGATCCGCTACCGCGAGGACAAGCGGCCCGAGGAGGCCGACACCGTCGAGGCCCTGCTGGCGGCCCACCCGGAGGTCAGGCCATGACGGTCAGGGCGACGCGGCGCAGCGCGGGGCTGCTGCTGTTCCGGCGCGCCGACGACGGACTCCAGGTGCTGCTCGGCCACATGGGCGGGCCGTTCTTCGCGAAGAAGGACGCCGGCGCGTGGACCGTCGTCAAGGGCGAGTACGACGCCGGCGAGCCCGCCTGGGAGGCGGCCCGGCGGGAGTTCCAGGAGGAGCTGGGGCTTGCGCCGCCCGACGGGGAGGCGGTGCCGCTGGGCGAGGTCGTACAGCGGGGCGGCAAGGTCGTCACGGCCTGGGCGGTGGAGGCGGACCTGGACCCGGAGACCATCGAGCCGGGCACCTTCACCATGGAGTGGCCGCCGAGGTCCGGCCGCACCCAGGAGTTCCCGGAGCTGGACCGGGTCGCGTGGTTCGGTCTGGACCGGGCCCGCGAGGTGATCGTCTCGGCGCAGACGGCGTTTCTCGACCGGCTGGCGGAGCACTCGGCCTGAACAGCGGCGTACGCGTTGCGACGGGCGGTGTCGCGCGCGAAGGTCGAAGCAAGCCCGCTCCCAGGGAGGTCAGCCATGCCCATCGCGACGGTGAACCCGGCGAACGGCGAGACGCTCAAGACGTACGAGGCCATGGGCGAGGAGGAGCTGGAGCGCCGGCTCCAGCTCGCCGAGGCCACGTTCCGCACGTACCGGACGACCCCGTTCGCCGAACGCGCGCACATGATGAACAGGGCCGCCGACCTGCTGGACGAGGACCAGCGGGAGATCGGCCGGGTGATGACCACCGAGATGGGCAAGCCGGTCAAGCAGGCCCGCGCGGAGGCCGCCAAGTGCGCCAAGGCGATGCACTGGTACGCCGAACGCGCGGAGGGACTGCTGGCCGACGAGGAGCCGCCCGAGCAGGACGTGCGGGACTCCGGCGCCTCCCGGGTCCGGGTCCGCTACCGGCCGCTCGGTCCGGTGCTCGCCGTGATGCCCTGGAACTTCCCGCTGTGGCAGGTGATCCGCTTCGCCGCGCCCGCGCTGATGGCCGGCAACGTGGGCCTGCTCAAGCACGCCTCGAACGTCCCGCAGACGGCGCTGTACCTGGAGGATTTGTTCCACCGTGCGGGCTTCACGGAGGGCTGCTTCCAGACGCTGCTGATCGGATCGGCCGCGGTGGACGACATCCTGCGCGACGAGCGGGTGAAGGCCGCGACGCTGACCGGCAGCGAACCGGCCGGGCGGGCCGTCGCCTCCACCGCCGGCGAGATGATCAAGAAGACGGTGCTGGAGCTGGGCGGCAGCGACCCGTACGTCGTCATGCCCTCAGCCGACCTCGACCGCGCGGCCGGCGTCGCCGTGACCGCCCGCGTCCAGAACAACGGGCAGTCGTGCATCGCGGCCAAGCGGTTCATCGTGCACACCGACGTGTACGACGCCTTCACGGAGAGGTTCGTCGCGGGCATGAAGGCGCTGCGGACGGGCGACCCACTGGAGGAGGACACGGAGGTCGGGCCGCTCTCCAGCGAGCAGGGGCGCAGGGATCTTGAGGAGCTGGTCGACGACGCGAAGCGCGGTGGGGCCGAGGTGCTCTGCGGCGGCGAGCGCCCGGACGGCCCGGGCTGGTACTACCCGCCGACCGTGCTGGCGGGCATCACCCGGGAGATGCGCATCCACCGTGAGGAGGCCTTCGGGCCGGTCGCCACGCTGTACCGGGCCGGTGACCTCGACGAGGCGGTACTCATCGCCAACGACTCGCCGTTCGGCCTGAGTTCGAACGTGTGGACCCGGGACGAGCGCGAGGTGGAGCGGTTCGCCCGGGACCTGGAGGCGGGAGCCGTGTACGTGAACGGGATGACGGCCTCCCATCCGGCGTTCCCCTTCGGCGGAGTGAAGCGCTCCGGCTACGGACGTGAGCTGTCCGGGCACGGAATCCGGGAGTTCTGCAACATCACCACGGTTTGGCAGGGTGCGTGAGGACCGCGCGGCTAACATCCCGATTGTGAACCGCGAAGTGACCCTGCCCCTGATCGTCGACGACCGCGGTACCTTGCAGGTGGCAGCGGCCGACGTGAGCAAGTTGTTGCGGACCGTGGGCGGGCGGTGGCTGCATCTCGTCGAGGCCGGGGAGCAGCTCGACGAGGACACGGTGGCCGCGTTGACCATCGAGCTGGCGAAGCTCGCGGACCGCATCGACGTGGCGTGCATCGCCCACAGCAGCGGGGCGCCGTAGCCCCTCCGGGGGGTTTCACAGCGTGGTCGTCCCTGACCCCTTGTCACCGGTTCGGAGTAGTCCGGCGCGAGATCGTCGCCCCGTCGGGTGAACCTGGGTGGACCACCTTCTGACCGGCGGGCGAAAGCCTGCCGGACGGCGAAAGCAGGGACGGCTCATGGCGACTTTGTGCAGACCCTCGGTGTCCGTACCAGAGCATGTGATCACGATGGAGGAGACGCTGGAGCTGGCGCGCCTGCACCACGCGGACCACCCGCAGCTCCCGCTGGCCCTCCGGCTGATCGAGAACACGGGCGTCCGCACCCGGCACATCGTGCAGCCCATCGAGGAAACCCTGAAGCATCCGGGCTTCGAGGACCGCAACAAGCTCTACGAGGCGGAGGCCAAGGCTCGCGTCCCCGCCGTGATCCAGCGGGCACTCGACGACGCCGAGCTCCTGACAACCGACATCGATGTCATCATCTACGTGTCGTGCACGGGCTTCATGATGCCCTCGCTCACCGCGTGGCTGATCAACGAGATGGACTTCTCGAGCACCACCCGGCAGCTCCCCATCGCCCAGCTGGGCTGTGCGGCCGGCGGTGCGGCCATCAACCGGGCCCACGACTTCTGTTCGGCCTACCCCGAGGCCAACGCCCTCATCGTGGCCTGCGAGTTCTGCTCGCTGTGCTACCAGCCCACCGACCTGGGCGTCGGCTCGCTGCTGTCCAACGGCCTGTTCGGCGACGGCATCGCCGCCGCCGTGGTGCGCGGCCGCGGCGGCACGGGCGTCCAGCTCGAGCGCAACGGCTCGTACCTGATCCCGAAGACCGAGGACTGGATCGCGTACGACGTCCGGGCGACCGGCTTCCACTTCCTGCTGGACAAGCGGGTGCCGGCCACCATGGAGCCGCTCGCCCCGGCGCTCCAGGACCTCGCGGGCAACCACGGCTGGGACGCCTCCGACCTGGACTTCTACATCATCCACGCGGGCGGGCCCCGAATACTCGACGACCTCAGCAAGTTCCTGCAGGTCGAACCGCACGCGTTCCGGTTCAGCCGGTCGACGCTCACCGAGTACGGCAACATCGCAAGCGCCGTCGTCCTGGACGCGCTGCGCCGGCTCTTCGACGAGGGCGGTGCCGAGCACCGGGCACGCGGGCTGCTGGCCGGGTTCGGTCCCGGCATCACCGCCGAGATGACCGTGGGCCGCTGGGTCCAGGACGGCGAGAAGACACGATGACCGAAGAGACCCTCACCGAGACCCTGCCCCCGGTCCGGCACTGGCCGGCGGTCGACCTGACCGGGACGGACTTCGACCCGGTGCTGACCGACCTGATGAACGAGGGCCCGGTCACCCGCGTACAGCTCGCCAACGGCGAGGGCTGGGCCTGGCTGGTCACCCGGTACGACGACGTGCGCATGGTGGCCAACGACCCGCGTTTCGGCCGCGAGGCCGTCATGGGCAAGCAGGTCACCCGGCTCGCCCCGCACTTCATCCCGGACCGGGGCGCGGTCGGCTTCCTCGACCCGCCCGACCACACCCGGCTGCGCCGCTCGGTGGCCGCCGCGTTCACCGCCAGGGGCGTGGAGCGGATCCGCGACAAGGCGCGCGCGATGCTGGACGAGCTGGTGGACGAGCTGCTCCAGGACGGGCCGCCCGCCGACCTCACCAGTGCGGTACTCAGCCCCTTCCCCATCGCGGTGATCTGCGAGCTGATGGGCGTGCCGGCCGCCGACCGGCACAGCATGCACACATGGACCCAGCTCATCCTGTCCTCCGCGCACGGCAAGGAGCTCAGCGAGAAGGCCAAGCGCGAGATGAGCGCCTACTTCCGCGATCTCATCGCCCTGCGCGAGAACAGCGCGGGCGAGGACGTGGCCTCGCTGCTCGGCGCCGCCGTGGGCCGTCAGGAGGTCACCCTGGAGGAGGCCGTCGGCCTCGCGGTCCTGCTCCAGATCGGCGGCGAGGCGGTCACCAACAACAGCGGGCAGATGTTCTACCTGCTGCTGACCCGTCCCGAACTGGCCGCGCGGCTGCGCTCCGACCCGGGGATCAGACCGAAGGCCATCGACGAGCTGCTGCGGTACATCCCGCACCGCAACGCCGTCGGGCTGTCCAGGATCGCCCTGGAGGACGTGGAGATCCACGGCGTCCGCGTCCGGGCCGGGGACGCTATCTACGTCTCCTACCTGGCCGCCAACCGCGACCCGGAGGTCTTCCGCGACCCGGAGACCATCGACGTGTCCCGCAGCCCCAATCCGCATGTGGCGTTCGGCTTCGGCCCGCACTACTGCCCCGGCGGCATGCTGGCGAGGCTGGAGTCGGGACTGCTGGTGGACGCGCTGCTGGACCGGGTGCCGGGTCTCAGGCTGGCCGTGGCGCCGGCCCAGGTGCCCTTCCGGAAGGGCGCGTTGATCCGCGGGCCCGCGGCCCTGCCGGTGACGTGGTGAGCCGGCGATGACCACGACGGAGGGGCTGGCGGTACCCGAAGGGCCCGCGGCACGGGGAGCCACGCCGACCCAGGCGGATCCGCCGGCCCAGGAGGCGGCGCCGACCGAAGGGCTGCTGGTGCCGCCGGGCCACGGCCGGGTCGTCGAGACACCGGCCCAGCGGGTGACGTTCAAGGTCACCGGCACGCACTCACGCATGGCCTCCACCTTCGAGGTGGAGGTGCCGCCGGGGTTCGACGTCGGCGCCCATGTGCACACGCGCAGCGAGGAGTTGTTCTACGTCCTCGAGGGCGAACTGGACGTGCTCGCCTTCGAGCCGCGCATCCGCACCCCCGACAACTGGCGGCGCTGGGAGTCGAGTTCGGGCAACCGGGTGGTCCGGGCGACGCCGGGCACGGTCATCGTCGTACCGCCCGGCTGTCCCCACGCGTTCGCCAATCCGACGGACACGCCGGCGAGGATGTTCTTCCAGGCGTCCCCGCCGCCGGACCACGAACGCTACTTCGAGGAGCTGCTGGAGATCCTGGGCAACGGCGGACCGCCGGACCGCGAGGCGATCGAGCGGCTCCGGCGGCGCTACGACATCGAGCAGCTCACACCGCTGCGGCACGGATGACCGTGGACGACCGCCCATGACCGCCGAGGGGCGCGGGGCCGTACCGGCACCCGCGCCTCTTGGCGTCACCGGATCGGCATCCGGACGCCGGAGCGCTACCGGATCGGCATCCCGGCGAGGGTGCGGGCGATGACCAGGCGCTGGATCTCGCTCGTGCCCTCGAAGATGGTGTAGATCGCGCTGTCGCGGTGCATCCGCTCCACCGGGTACTCGCGGGTGTAGCCGTTGCCGCCCAGGATCTGGATGGCCTGCGCGGTCACCTTCTTCGCCGTCTCACTGGCGAACAGCTTGGACATGGAGCCCTCGGCCGCCGTGAACGGCTTGCCGTTGACCGCCATCCAGGACGCCCGCCAGACCAGCAGCCGCGCGGCGTCGATCTGCGTCCGCATGTCCGCGAGCTGGAAGGCCACGCCCTGGTTGTCGATGATGGGCCGGCCGAACTGCTCGCGGGTCTTCGCGTAGTCGAGGGCGACCTCGTACGCGGCCCGGGCGGTGCCGACCGCCATCGCGCCCACGGCGGGCCGCGAGGCCTCGAACGTGGCCATGGCCGCGTTCTTCACCCGCTCGCCGCCCGCCCTGGCCCGCTCCCGGGCCCGGGCGAGCCGCTCGTCCAGCTTCTCCTTGCCGCCGAGCAGGCAGGAGCCGGGGACCCGGACGTTGTCGAGGACGACCTCGGCGGTGTGCGAGGCGCGGATGCCGTGCTTCTTGAACTTCTGGCCCTGGGCGAGCCCCGGCGTGCCGGCCGGGACGATGAAGGACGCGTGGCCCTTGGAGCCCAGCTCGGGGTCGACGACGGCGACGACGACGTGGACGTTGGCGATGCCGCCGTTGGTCGCCCAGGTCTTCGTGCCGTCGAGCACCCACTCGTCCTTGGCCTCGTCGTAGACCGCGCGCGTGCGCATGGAGGCGACGTCGGAGCCGGCGTCCGGCTCGGAGGAGCAGAAGGCGGCGACCTTCACGTCGTTCTGGTCGCCGTACATCTGCGGGATCCAGGTGCCGATCTGTTCCTCGGTTCCGTTGGCGAGAACGCCCACGGCGGCCAGACCGGTGCCCACAATGGAGAGGGCGATGCCCGCGTCGCCCCAGAACAGCTCCTCCATGGCCATCGGGATGCCGAGGCCGGTGGGGTCGAAGTACTGCTGCGCGTAGAAGTCGAGGGAGTAGATGCCGACCTTCGCGGCCTCCTGGATGACCGGCCAGGGAGTCTCCTCACGCTCGTCCCATTCGGCGGCCGCGGGGCGGATGACGTCGGCCGCGAAGCCGTGCAGCCACTCCCGGACCTCCTTCTGTTCGTCGTTGAGCTCCATGGTGAACTCGGCCATGTCCCCTCCAGCGGCGGTACGTGCGGTCTTACCAGTGATGTTACTAGCGGTAACGCGAGTGTGTTACCGACCAGTAGGAAAAGTCAACTCCTGATGACGCCTCGGCATCCCGTTCGATGTCGCGGGCGCGGACAGTGTTAGTTTGCGCAGGCGTCACCGAATCAGCACGGGTGGGGAGACCACATGGACACCACGCAGCGGACCGATCAGCAGCGGTCCGCCGACCGCCGACGGCGCGAGCTGCTCGAGGCCGCCGACCGGGTGGTGCTGCGCGACGGCCCGCAGGCGTCGATGAACGCCATCGCCGCGGAAGCCGGCATCACGAAGCCGATCCTGTACCGCCACTTCGGCGACAAGGGCGGCCTCTACGCGGCTCTGGCCAAGCGGCACACGGACGCGCTGCTGGACTCGCTGCGCGCCGCGCTGGACGCGCCCGCCGAGCGGCGCGAGCGGGTGGAGGCGACCCTGGACACCTATCTCGCGGCGATCGAGGCCCGGCCCCAGGTGTACCGGTTCCTCATGCACCCGGCGGAGGGCAGCACCGGCGGCGACCAGGGGTTCGACGTCGGCAAGCACAGCGCTCCGCTGCTTCGCCGGATGGGCGAGGAGCTGGCTCAGGTCATCGAGGACCGGCTGGACCTCGGGCCGGGCAGTCAGCAGCTCGCCCGGGTCTGGGGACACGGGATCGTCGGGATGATGCACGCGGCCGGCGACTGGTGGCTGGGCGAGCGGCCGTGCTCCCGGGCCGAGTTGGTCCGCTCGCTGGCCGACCTGCTGTGGGGCCGGCTCGCGGCGGCCGGGGACCGGGTCGGCGGCCCGGGCTTCTGACGGCAGGGCCCGGGGTCTTCCGTTCGGATCAGGCCGGACGAGGGAGCGGGGTCTGCTGTGGGGGCACCCACGCCTTTCGGGCAGCGGGGGGCGGCCGCGAGGGCGGCCCGGACGCCCGGCGCCGCGGGGATCGCGCGCATACGCAGCGGCCCCGCAGGGCGGAGAAGGGCGGCATGGCGAAGCCATGGCGACCGACGACAACGCGGCGAGGGACGGTGCCCGACCCCGCGAGCCCGGCATCATCCGAGCGAGAGGCCCTGGGCTCCGGTGCGGTCCCCCGCCCGGTGCCAGGCGGCCCGGTCGATCCGCCGCCGCAGCCGCCGGCCGCGCAGACCCGTCAGGCGGTCGGCGTACACCGTGCCCGTCAGGTGGTCGCACTCGTGCTGGAGGCACCTGGCGAAGAACCCGGTGCCGTGCGCGGTGACCGGTTCCCCGGCCGCCGTGAAGCCCTCGACCACCGCGTGGTCGTACCGTTCCGTTCCCGCCTCCAGGCCCGGCAGGGACAGACAGCCCTCCGGGCCCCGGATCACCACGCCGTCCGTCGCCACCAGGCGCGGGTTGACCACATGGCCGAGGTGACGGACATCCTCGTCGTCGGGACAGTCATAGACGAATACCCGCAAAGGCACCCCGATCTGGTTCGCGGCCAGGCCCACCCCCTGGGCCGCGTACATGGTCGCGAACAAGTCCTCCACAAGTGCGGCGAGTTCGGGGCCAAAATCGGTGACGTCCGCGCAGGGCTCGTGCAGAACGGGGTCCCCGAGCAGGGAAAGGGGCCGGACGCGCCCGTGGGCGCCCGGGATCGGACGGTGTCGCATGGCGGCAAGGGTACGGTTCGTTCGGCCCATGCCCGCCGCGAGGCGTGGGCCGCGATTCGGGTGTGCGAATGGATCTCGATAGGCTGAGGTCCACACCACGCTGCCGGATGGCCCCAGGCGCGGCGCGTACGCAAGGAGGATCGAGAACTGATGGCAGGCAACTCGGACCCGCTCTCGCCGCGGGCCAAGCTGGCCGTGACCGCGGGCAAGGCGGTCGCCGCGGCATCGCGTGCCGCGGGACGCGGCAGCGGGTCGGTGATCGGTGGCCGGGTCGCGCTGAAACTCGACCCCGACCTCCTCGGACGGCTCGCCCAGAACCTGGACGTCATCCTGGTGTCCGCCACCAACGGCAAGACCACGACCACGCGGCTGATCGCCGAGGCGCTGCGCGCCGCCGGTCCGGTGGTGTCGAACGCGCTCGGCGCCAACATGCCCGCCGGCATCACCTCGGCGCTGGCCGGCGGTTCGGACGCGAAGTTCGGCGTCATCGAGGTCGACGAGAAGTACCTGGCCGGGGTGGCCCGGGACACCGGCCCGAAGTGCATCGCCCTGCTGAACCTCTCCCGGGACCAGCTGGACCGCGCCGCCGAGACCCGGATGCTCGCCGAGAACTGGCGCGAGGGCCTGGCCGGCTCCAAGGCCGTCATCGTCGCCAACTGCGACGACCCGCTGGTGGTGTGGGCCGCGTCCTCCTCCCCCAACGTGATCTGGGTCGCGGCCGGCCAGATGTGGAAGGACGACGCCTGGTCCTGCCCGTCCTGCGGTGGCGTGATGCAGCGCCCGGGCGAGGACTGGTTCTGCGGCGAGTGCGGCTTCCGGCGGCCCACGCCGAGCTGGGCGCTGTCCGGGGACCACGTCCTCGACCCGCACGGCTCCGCCTGGCCGATCCACCTGCAGCTGCCGGGCCGGGCCAACAAGGCGAACGCGGCCAGCTCCGCGGCCGTCGCCGCCGTCTTCGGGGTGCCTCCGCAGGTCGCCCTGGAGCGGATGTACCAGGTACAGGCCGTGGCCGGCCGGTACGACGTCGTCCAGTTCATGGACCGTGACCTCCGGCTGCTGCTGGCCAAGAACCCGGCCGGCTGGCTGGAGACGTTCTCCCTGATCGACCCGCCGCCCACCCCGGTGATCCTGTCCGTTAACGCGCGCGGAGCCGACGGCACCGACACCTCCTGGCTGTGGGACGTCGACTACACGCGGCTGACCGGCCACCCGATCTTCGTGGTCGGCGACCGCAAGCTGGACCTCGCCGTCCGCCTCGAAGTCGCGAACCAGCAGTTCCAGGTGTGCGACAACCTCGACCAGGCCGTCCAGGCGGCCCCGCCGGGACGCATCGAGGTCATCGCGAACTACACCGCGTTCCAGGACCTGCGCCGCCGCGTCGGCAACTGATCTTCGAAGGGCGATCACCTCATGAGCGACAACCAACTGCGGCTGGTGTGGATCTATCCCGACCTGCTGAGCACCTACGGCGACCAGGGCAACGCGCTCGTCGTGGAGCGCCGGGCGCGGCAGCGCGGCCTGGACGTGGCCCGGCTGGACGTGCGCAGCGACCAGCCGATCCCGACGTCCGGTGACATCTACCTGATCGGCGGCGGCGAGGACCGGCCGCAGCGGCTCGCGGCCGAGCGGCTGCGGCGCGACGGCCATCTGCGCCGGGCCGTGGAGAACGGCGCGATCGTGTTCTCGGTCTGCGCCGGCTACCAGATCCTCGGCCACGAGTTCATCAACGACCTCGGCCAGCGGGAGCCGGGCCTCGGCCTGCTCGACGTGACGTCGGTGCGCGGCGAGGGCGAGCGCTGCGTCGGTGACGTCCTCGCGGACATCGACCCGCAGCTCGGCCTGCCCCCGCTGACGGGCTTCGAGAACCACCAGGGCGTCACCCACCTCGGCGCCAGCGCCCGCCCCTTCGCCCGCACCCGGATCGGCAAGGGCAACGGCACCGGGGACGGCACCGAGGGCGCGTACAACGGGACCGTCTTCGGCACGTACATGCACGGCCCGGTCCTCGCCCGCAACCCGCAGATCGCCGACCTGCTGCTCAAGCTGGCGCTCGACGTCAACGCGCTGCCGCCGGTCGACGACCGCTGGTACGAGGCGCTGCGCAACGAGCGCATCGCGGCCGCGCAGCAGCCCGCGTAAGGCTCGCGTCAGGGGCCTCTCAGCGCTTTCCGGCAGGCTCGTGACGGGCCCGCCTGACGGCTCGTCCGCTCACATGTGCGGGCGCGTCCAGCAGGCGGACGCCCGCTACGGAGCCACCCCCTCACGCCGGTAGGGTGGCCGGGAATCCGCCGGACGACGTGGTCCGGTTTCCCGGCCCACGTTGAGAAGGTATTTCGGGCTATGCGCATTGGTGTCCTCACGTCCGGCGGCGACTGCCCCGGCCTGAACGCCGTCATCCGGTCCGTCGTGCACCGTGCCGTGGCCGACCACGGTGACGAGGTCATCGGTTTCCGGGACGGCTGGAAGGGCCTCCTGGAATGCGACTACATGAAGCTCGACCTCGATGCCGTGGGCGGCATCCTGGCGCGCGGCGGCACCATCCTCGGCTCCTCCAGGGTCCGCCCCGAGCATCTGCGCGACGGTGTCGAGCGGGCCCGGGGCCATGTCGCGGAACTCGGCCTGGACGCGATCATCCCGATCGGCGGCGAGGGCACGCTGAAGGCGGCCCGGCTGCTGTCGGACAACGGGCTGCCCATCGTGGGCGTGCCGAAGACCATCGACAACGACATCGCCGTCACGGACGTCACCTTCGGCTTCGACACGGCGGTCGGGGTCGCCACCGAGGCGCTGGACCGGCTGAAGACCACCGCCGAGTCCCACCAGCGGGTGCTGATCGTGGAGGTCATGGGCCGCCACACCGGCTGGATCGCGCTGCACTCGGGCATGGCGGCCGGCGCCCACGCCATCGTCGTCCCGGAACGGCCCTTCGACATCGACGAGCTGACGCGGAAGGTGGGCGCGCGGTTCGAGGCGGGCAAGCGGTTCGCCATCGTGGTCGCCGCGGAGGGGGCCAAGCCGCGGCCCGGCGCCATGGACTTCGACGAGGGCGGCAAGGACATCTACGGCCACGAGCGCTTCGCGGGCATCGCACGGCAGCTCTCGATCGAGCTGGAGCACCGGCTCGGCAAGGAGGCACGGCCGGTCATCCTCGGGCATGTGCAGCGGGGCGGCACGCCGACGGCGTACGACCGGGTGCTGGCCACGCGCTTCGGATGGCACGCGGTGGAGGCCGTGCACCGGGGCGAGTTCGGGCGGATGACCGCGCTGCGCGGCACCGACATCGTGATGGTGTCGCTGGCGCAGGCCGTGGAGACCCTGAAGACGGTGCCCGCCGAGCGGTACGACGAGGCGGAGTGCGTCCTGTAGTCCGCCCCACGACCACCCGCCCCCGGTCACGGCGCTGACCGGGGGCGGTTCTACTCTTGTGGGCGGACAGACGCGTACAACCCCCACGAATCAGGAGCCGGCGGATGGATCACAGCGGCCACGGCATGACGATGGACCTGCCGCCGTTCACGCTGGGGCGGGGGCTGCACTGGTCGGCCGACCCGTTCTTCCTCGTCGCCTGTCTGGCCGGGCTGGCCCTGTACGGATGGGGTGTCGTGCGGCTGCGGCGGCGCGGGGACTCCTGGCCGGCCGCCCGGACCGTGTCGTACGTCGCCGGTGTCCTCACCATCGCCCTGATGATGTGCACCAGGCTGAACGACTACGGCATGGTCATGTTCAGCGTGCACATGGTGCAGCACATGGTGATCAGCATGCTGTCGCCGATCCTGGTCCTGCTCGGTGCCCCGGTGACCCTGGCGCTGCGCGCGCTGCCGCCCGCCGGCCGGGGCCGCACGGGCCCGCGCGAGCTCCTGCTGGCGCTGCTGCACAGCCGCTACATGCGGGTGATCACGCACCCGGTGTTCACCATCCCGCTGTTCATCGCGAGCCTGTACGCCCTGTACTTCACCCCGCTGTTCGACTTCCTCATGGGCTCCAGGACCGGGCACGCCGCGATGATGGTGCACTTCCTCGCCGTCGGCGTCGTGTTCTTCTGGCCGATCATCGGCGTGGACCCCGGGCCGCACCGGCCGGGCTACCTGATCCGGATGCTGGAGCTGTTCGCGGGCATGCCGTTCCACGCCTTCTTCGGCATCGCGCTGATGATGGGGTCCACGCCGATGGTGGCGACGTTCCGGAACCCGCCCGCCTCGCTCGGCATCGACGCGCTCTCCGACCAGAACGCGGCCGGCGGCATCGCCTGGGCGTTCAGCGAGATCCCGTCCGTGCTGGTGCTGATCGCGCTGCTGTTCCAGTGGTACGGCTCCGAGCAGCGGCAGGCCAGGCGCACGGACCGGGCCGCGGACCGGGACGGCGACAAGGAGCTGGCGGCGTACAACGCCTATCTGGCCTCCCTCAACGCGCGCGAGGGCTGAGTACGCGGTATGCCGTCCGGGCGGAAACCGGGGCACCATGGTGGTGGACGGACCATGAGGAGGGTGTCGCGATGCCCGGTTCCACGAACGGTTCCACCAAGGCGATGGGGGCGATGACCGTCGGCGGGCTCGTCGTCGTGACGGCCTACACCGTCGCGCTCGGCAGCAACGGCTGGCTGTGGTTCGGCTGGGTGGTCCTCGGGCTGCTGACACTCGCGATGGTCGTCACCCAGTCGTAGGCCCGGTCGCGGGCACGGCTGATTACAGTGCCCGCATGAACAGCAGGGCCACGTCGTTCGACGACCTCGACCGGAAGATCATCACCGCGCTGATGGCGAACGCCAGGACCAGCTTCGCCGAGATCGGCGCGGCGATCGGGCTGTCGTCCACGGCGGTCAAGCGGCGCGTGGACCGGCTGCGGGAGACCGGGGTGATCACCGGGTTCACGGCGACCGTGCGGCCCTTCGCGCTGGGCTGGCGCACGGAGGCGTACGTCGAGGTGTACTGCGAGGGCGCGGCCCCGCCGCGGCGCCTGGCGGAGGTCGTCCGCAACCATCCGGAGATCGCGGCGGCCATGACGGTGACCGGCGGGGCGGACGCGTTGCTGCACGTACGGGCGCGGGACGTGGAGCACTTCGAGGAGGTGCTGGAGCGGATCCGCGCCGAGCCCTTCATCCGGAAGACGATCAGCGTGATGGTGCTCTCGCA